>Ga0209056_10003234_pt1 | contig 17441 bp, 16 predicted proteins | sample GraSoiAngelo_114_FD_185876 | JGI IMG/M metagenome (GOLD analysis project Ga0209056, IMG submission 185876) | Grasslands soil microbial communities from the Angelo Coastal Reserve, California, USA - 14_0903_13_40cm (SPAdes) (version 2) | ecosystem: Environmental > Terrestrial > Soil > Grasslands... | reverse complement strand
CGAGCCGGACGACATGGCGTCGTAGTAACCGGTGAACCTTTGCGGCTCCATGGCGTTGTACGGTTTGAGATTATTGGCCCAGCGATACGATATCGGCTGGAACCAAAACTCGGCTTCTACCTGGTAGGGTCCCTGGGCGTTGCCCAAGGGAACCGAATAGCGGATCTTGTCGCCTCCGCCCAGGAAATCGGGGTCATTCATGGCGCCTCCCTGGGGAGCGATCATCTGTTCCGCTGTCCGCTTATCGAAGCCTTTTGGCAGCAGCCGGTTGTCCTTGATGAAGCGAACCGCGGTCAGCAGCCCGGTGGTCGGCATGTTGTTGGCGCCCACCATGATGTCTTCATAGATCTGTACTTGATCCGGGTTGTTGATCTCCGTGTAGTGGGGTTCAAAACGATTCGGGTCTGCATCGTTATCGTTACCCTGAATGGACCCATTCGGATTCAGGGCACCCGATTCAAAAAACACCACGTTGTTGCGGTCCTTGATGGTCACATGCAGCCAGGCGCGCCGGGACGGATAGGCGGTCGGGAACTTGTGGCCGCTGAGATTCTCCAGCGAGATTTCGGCCTGCAGGCGGCCGCCGCTTACATCGACGCGATCGATCGAGATCAGCGCGGTCTTCGATTTCAGGTGCTCGGTGGTTCGAGTTGCCGCCGCTTCGAACTCTTCGGGCAGGGCCCACACACCGAGGTCGGCGCGATACCGGTTCAGCACCCTTTGCATGAAGAAGTTGCCACCCACGAACACGTGCCGCGACATGCCATCGCGAGGCTTGCCCAGCGTGTTCGTCACACGTGTCGGTTCCTGAACCACCGGCATGTGACAGCTCTGGCAGCTTTGCTTTTCACGAAAGTCGCTGGCATACCACTCCTGATACGGCATCTGCTCGGGAAGCTCTCCGATCTTCTGTCCTCCCGGTCCCAGCGCTTCGGTAATGAGGGTGTGACAGGTCGCGCACAGCTCGGACTGCCGGACGTGTTCGCCTTCGGTCGGACGGTAGCCTCCCGAGGAGGTTCTCATGATGCGGTTCTGGCCGTCTTCTATTTTGAATGGACCGTATTCTTCGCGCTCGCCTTTGCTGCGAGTCGTATCGACGACGAATCCGCCAACCAGGCTCTCCCGTGTTCCCAGCTTGTCTTTGGTGATCTGGTGGCAAAGCGAACACGATACGCCGTCCTGTGCGAGCCGATCCATCCGGTCATCCGAGCCAAACGAAAGATGCGAGAAAACCTCGCCTTCGTGCCCATCGAATTTGGATTGGTAACGAGCCATGGGCATATGGCATTTCGAGCATTCGTCTTCGATCGCCGCCCTGGACTCTGGATGATCGATGGACTCACGGCGCACGCCCGCCTGCCAGTACGGATCCCGCGCCGAATTGGCCATCATGGTCGGGCGCCAGGCGAATCCGATCGAGATGTCCTCGCCGGCGGACGTGGAGAGACTGTTGTGACAGGCGAAGCATCGATCGGATGTTTGAAACAGCTCCTGCTTGGTCTTGTGATCCGTTTCCGCGGTCTGGCCTGGTTCCGGCGAAAACAGCAGGATCACTGATCCGGCCAGCGCGGCTGAGCAGAAGATTTTCACTGCGGTTTCCATATCATTCCTCTTAAGCGCCCCCGGCAACAGACGCGAGCTAAAGCCCGCGACTACGTGCTTGAAAAAACGTTGTCGCCTTCATGTAGCCGGGGGCTTTAGCCCGCGTTTGCTACCAGCCCTCACGCAGCCCGCCATCAAAGAAATCCCAAAGCACGTAAAACATGACCTGAGTGGTCCTTCCGGTAACGTTGTTGACCGGCCTCCGAACGCCGATGTTGGCCAGAATGTGCTGGCGTCTGCTTAGCGAGACCTGAATTTGCGGCACGATGTCCCAATTCGTTTTCGCTCCCGTCTCCAAATCCCGGTCGGCCAGGAATTCGACCATGGGCGTCCAGATACGCCCGAAACCCTGGTTCTGAGCGAACGTTTTGCCTAATGCCGCTCGCCAGAAAACGGCTTGAGGCGCCTCTTCGGTGTTGGCCGGAAGTTCGGCGCCGGCCTGCATCTGGAGGAAACTCAAGCGCGGCAGACGCTGTCCAAAGGCAGCGAAGGTTTCAAAGGTGGTGACGCCGGAGCCCAGATCCCGTAGCCGGTTTCCCGTCGGCAGCGCCATCTCGCCCTGCAAGCTGAAGATGGAACCGGTATTCATGCTGTGGAGCAAGGTTCGTTTGTAACCGAGAACGAGGTCTCCAATGCCGCCTACCCAGCTCCGGTTATCCCGCTCGAGGAAGTTGAACGGAGCAGCGAACTCTAGCTGGTTCTTTGTACCGAAGCGTTTCTCATAGACCAACTCGCTGGAGACGCCGCCGGCGCCTTTGGCGTTGACCGCAGTCGTCAGAACCCACTCGTCCTCCGGGAAAGCCTTCTCGGTCACCAGGGCGCGCGGCAAATTCAACTCGCCAAGAGGCCAGCCGGGTTCCGTGCAAAGCGCGCGCAAGTACTGAATCACTTTGTCGATCTGATTCAGGGTCAGCGCTTCGGCGAACGACGGCATGATCTCGGAAAATCCCCGGCCACGCCCCCCCTCGTGAATCGTCGCCTTCCAGTCGAAGGTCCGCTCGCGAGTACTGCCGTTGCAATTGGAGAAATCGGGGAACGTGGAAGGCCGCTCAAATCCCAACGTGGACTCTGGCTGTCCCTTGCCTCCGGGGCCGTGGCATCCGATGCAAGCCGCCTCAAAGATTTCCTTGCCGGTGTCGAGCTTCAATTCGCTCGCCGCGTCCCCGGCGGTTGGCGTCTGTGGCGTCTGGGCCAGGAGATTTCCGTGCAGCCAGGCCGTAATGAAAACCAAAAAAACGAGGCGCGCATCTCTCATGAGAGTTGGGAATATACGGCGCTGATTTCACAGTGTCAAAGGGGTCTATGTTGGTGATGAATTGCATTTTCAATAACTGTGCCACGGATAGCGAGGACTCCGCGGATTCAATCGGAGCAATCCGCGTCATCCGCGGTTACAATTGATCGGTTATGGACTTCAAGTTGGTGTCATCCTACTCGCCGCGCGGTGACCAGGCGAGCGCCATCGATCAACTGGCATACGGGCTGCTGGACGGGGAGAAGCATCAGGTCCTGCTCGGTGTGACAGGATCCGGTAAGACGTTCACGATGGCCAAGGTCATCGAGCGCTTGAACCGGTCGACGCTCGTCCTGGCACACAACAAGACCCTGGCCGCACAGCTCTATCACGAGTTTCGGGGTTTCTTCCCGCAAAACGCCGTCGAGTATTTCGTCAGTTATTACGATTACTATCAGCCCGAGGCTTACATTGCCGCGACGGATACGTACATCGAAAAGGAATCCACGATCAACGATGAGATCGACCGCCTGCGGCTGTCCGCGACGCGGTCGTTGTTTGAACGCCGCGATGTGGTCATCGTGGCTTCGGTGTCCTGCATCTACGGCCTGGGATCTCCGGAAGCCTATTACGGCATGCTTTTGATGCTCGAAAAAGGCCAGCGGATGAGCCGCCGCGACATTCTCTCGAAACTCGTGGAAATCCTTTACGAACGTAACGACCTCGATTTCAAACGCGGGACATTCCGCGTTCGCGGTGACACGATCGAGATTCATCCCACGTATGAAAACATCGGCTTCCGAATCGAGCTGTGGGGCGATGAAGTCGAGAAGCTCGGCGCGTTTGACCCGCTTACAGGTGAGGAGGTTCGTGTCTTCGACCGGTTGACGGTGTATCCAAGGAGCCATTTCGTCATGCCAAGGCCGCGCCTGGAACACGCGATTGAAACGATCAAGGAAGAATTGAAAGGATGGGAAACGCTGCTCGAGCAGCAGAGCCGGTTGCTGGAGGCGCAACGTGTTCATCAACGCACGCTGTTCGATATGGAGATGATCAAAGAGGTCGGCTACTGCCATGGAATCGAGAACTACTCGCGGCACTTCACCGGGCGGATGCCGGGCCAGCCTCCGCCGACGCTGCTCGATTATCTGCCTCAGGACTCGCTTATGTTCATCGATGAGAGCCATCAAACGGTGCCGCAGCTTCGCGGCATGTATCACGGGGATCGATCGAGGAAAGAAAACCTCGTTGAATACGGTTTCCGCCTGCCATCGGCATTGGACAACCGCCCATTAACGTTCGAAGAATTCGAGAAACGGACGAATCAGCTCATCTATGTTTCGGCAACACCTGGTCCGTACGAATTGACGAAATGCGGAGGGGTTGTGGTCGAGCAGGTGATTCGGCCGACAGGTCTGACCGATCCTGAAGTCGAAGTGCGGCCGGTACGCGGGCAGATCGACGATCTGCTCCATGAAATTCGACGGCGTGCGGAGACCAACGAGCGAGTGCTCGTCACGACCCTCACCAAGCGGATGGCGGAGGACCTCGCCGAGTACTACACCGAGGTTGGCGTCCGGTGCCGATACTTGCATTCCGAGGTCGAGACTCTGGAGCGGATCAAGATCCTTCGCGGACTGCGCCGCGGCGATTTCGACGTGCTCATCGGCATCAACCTGCTTCGCGAAGGCCTGGACCTGCCGGAAGTTTCGCTCGTGGCCATTCTGGATGCGGACAAAGAGGGCTTCCTGCGTTCCGGCGACTCGCTTATCCAGACCATGGGGCGCGCGGCCCGGCATATCAACGGCCGGGCTATTCTGTACGCGGACACGATGACGGATTCGATGAAACGCGCCATCGATGAAACCAATCGGCGTCGCGAAATTCAGTCGCGCTATAACGTCGAAAACAACATCACTCCTGAAAGCATCATCAAGCCCGTCGACATGACGCTCGTCGCGATCTCGGAGGCCGATTACGTCAAGTTGCCCGAAGAAGAAACGGAAGAGCTCCTGACCGAAGACCCGGCTAAAATCGCCGAGATCGTCGCCAAACTCGAAACCGAAATGCGCGAAGCCGCTAAGAAATTCGAGTTCGAACGGGCCGCTGAGTTGCGCGACAAAGCGCGGGAGTTAAGGGCGAAAGTGCTGTAAAATTTGGCTTAACTGGGGAATTGGTTATGGTCCGAATATTGATTGGTTTCGCCTTATTGAGCACGCATGTGTTCGGGCAAGCGGCCATCGGTAATGAGAAATTTGATCAGAAACAATATGCCGATGCTGCCGCCGCTTACCAAAACATTCCTCCTGGACAGAGAGATGCCGGGATACTGAATCGGCTTGGCATCTCCTACCATATCCTCAACCGTATAAGGGACGCGGAAAACGCGTACAAAGCGGCGCTTCGCTTGGATTCCCAGGACAGCGACGCGAACAACAATCTCGGCGCGCTCTATTATGCGCAGCGCAAATTCAGTGATGCCGAACGTCAGGTTCGAAAAGCACTCGAGCACAGTCCGGATAACACCATCATGCGACTCAACCTGCGGGCGTCGCGCTACGCCAGAGAAAATGCCAAGAATGCGCGTGTGGTGGCGGACACTCTTTCGAAGGACAATGCGGTACTTGTGGAAAAGCGCGAAGGGGACCTGCTTCAGGTGTTGGTCCTGATGCCGGCGAAAGATTTGGAAACCGCAACGCTGCACGAGAGGCGCGGCGATTCGTTCTTCGCTCGCAAGATGTACGAAGACGCGATCATTGAGTATAGAAAATCAATCGCGCTGGATCGATACAACGCATCCACTCTGAACCGGCTCGGATTGGTCTATCACCAAAGCCAAAAGCTCAACGAAGCTGAACAGTCGTACCGGGAAGCGCTTAAACAAAATCCGTTCTACCTGGAAGCGCTCAACAATATCGGGACGGTCGCGTATGTCCGCAAGGACTACGATCACGCGATGGAGCATTACAACAAGGCACTGAAGATTCGTCCGGAATCGCCGACCATCCTTTTGAATATCGGCGCGTGCCTCTTCGCGATGGAACGCTACGATGAGGGGTACAAAGCCTATCAGCGCGCTCTCGAAATCGATCCGAAAGCTTTTGATCACAGTTCGGGTTTCGGTACCCTGATCCAAACCTCACAGCGCAATGAATCCACGTTGAACTTCTATCTCGCCAAAGTATTCGCGGGCAACGGCGACAAAGATCGCGCCATTTCGTATCTGTACAAAGCCGTTGAAGAAGGTTTTAAAGACGCGGAAAAGATCAAAGCCGAACCGGCATTTGCGCTTCTCACCGAAGACGAACGATTTGTGAAACTAATGGAAGCGCTTAGCGCAAACACACCGGCGACCGCCCCGAGGTAGGTGGAACACGCGGGCTAAAGCCCGCGACTACAGACTTGCCGAGATGTTTGAACATGCGTGTAGTCGCGGCTTTAGCCGGTTCAGGCGACCCCTGCCAAAAAAATGGAATATCTGGATTTTGCGATCGAACTCGCCAGGGCCGGCGGCGACGTCCTGAAGCAGTACATGGCTGGCGAGAAGCAGGTTGAGCTTAAGGGAAGGGCCAACTTGGTCACGGTTGCGGATAAGGAAAGCGAAGCCCTCATTATCCGCCGTATTCGTGAGCGGTATCCGGATCACGCTATCCTGGCTGAGGAATCCGGCGCGTCCGGCGCCGGCCGGTCGAAGTGGATCATCGATCCGCTCGATGGCACAACCAACTTTGCTCACCAGTATCCGTTTTTCTGCGTCTCCATCGGCTTTGAACAGGCCGGTGAAGTCGTGTCTGGCGCCGTCTACGACCCATGGCGGGATGAAATGTTCAGTGGTGCGCGCGGATTGGGATCGTTTCTCAATGGAGAGCGGCTCCAGGTTTCCGGCGTCGCGAAACTCGGCGATGGACTGCTTACAACCGGTTTTCCCTACCGCGTTCGCGAGAAAATCGCTCTCGCCATGAGCCAGTTTGAGGCGTTTATCATCGAGAGCCAGGCCGTGCGCCGCGGCGGTTCAGCCGCTCTCGACATGTGCTACACCGCCCTGGGCCGTTGCGACGGTTTCTGGGAACTGGATCTCAGTCCGTGGGATACGGCGGCGGGCCTCGTGATTCTTGAGGAAGCCGGCGGGCGGGTCACGGATTTCAAAGGAGACCCGTATTCGGTTTACATGAAGGAGATTGTGGCGTCGAACGGGAGAATCCATGAGGAGATGGTGGCAGTCCTGAGCGGCTAACTCCCCATCTTCGCCACAATCATCGTGCGGTCATCCTGCGGCCTCATTCCCCCGATGAAGTGGGCCAGGCTGCTGGTAACGGCTTTCACAATCTCTTCCGCGGATTTTTCGTGATTCGCGCGAACCACGTCCGCGAAACGCTTCAAGCCGAAATCTTCCCCGGAATCGGCGCGGGATTCAATCACTCCGTCGGAATAGAGGACCAGTACGTCACCAGCCTGAAGCTGTAGTTCGATCTCCTGGTACCGGGATTCCGGGAACAGACCGAGCGGAATTCCTCCAACATCCAGGAATCTTGACTCGCCGGCGCGCACCAGCAGCGGATAAGGCAAGCCAGAATTTGCCAGCGTGATTGTGCGCAGCTTTGGATCATAAATCGAATATGTCAGCGCCACGAATTGGGTTTCGATCGGGCGCTCGTACAGCGTCTTATTCACCAGTTCGAGCATCTGGCCGGGCGGGTATTTGCGGGCGGCCCGTGTGCGGATGATGCCGCTCGACAGAGCGCCGTAGAGGGCGGCGGGTGCGCCCTTTCCCGTAACATCTCCGATGACGATGGCGAGGCGGCCGTCGTCGAAGGGGATCCAGTCGTACAAGTCTCCGCCCAATTCGGCTACCGGCTTGAACAGGATGGCCATCGTCAGCGGTGGAATCGACGGCGGGTCATCGGGCATCAACTGATGCTGGATTTCCTTCGCGATCTTCATCTCACGATCCATCCGCCGCTCATTGGCCGAAACACGGGCATACAGCTCCGCATTCACGAGCGCGGAAGCAATGCGGGACGCGAGCGTCATCAAGAAGCGCTGATGGTCTTCGGTGAAATAGTTCAATTCCGTACTTTCGAGGTCGATAATGCCGACAACTTTGCCTTTCGATGTCAGCGGTACAACCAGCTCCGAGCGGGTTTCTGAATGTACGGCCAGGTAACGTGAATCTTTCGTCACATCGCCGATACGAAGCGGCTCGTTCTGCATAGCTGCCGTCCCGATGAGCCCTTTGCCTAGAGGCAGTACGATCTTCTGGTTTTCGGGTTCGTTGGAGCGGATGACGAACTTGGGATAAAGCACTCCCTGGCGCTCATCCAGCAGGAAAATCGAGAAGATGCGGTAATTGATTTTGGATTTCACCGCTGCAGCGATCTTGTAAACCAGTTCGTCGATTTCCAACGTGGAACCCATTTCAACGCTGATCTCGTACAACAGAGCCAGCATCTCCCGGTTCCGCCGCTCGCTTTCGTAGACCTTCGCATTCTCGATAGCGATTGCAATCTGGCTGGCGAGCAGATTCAGAAGGCGGACCTGCTCTTCGCGGAAATACCCGATCTCGGGGCTTTCAATGTCGAGTACGCCGACAACACGGTTTTTGCTGACCAGTGGGACTGCGAGTTCGGATCGCGCAGCCTTTACGGTCTCGATATAGCGTGGATATTTGCGGACGTCATCCACGATGACGGGTTTGCGTTCCAGCGCTGCGGTTCCCGTCACACCTTGACCGATCGGGATTCGGAGATTCCGTGCTTCGGGAGGATGACCGAGGGCGAACCGGAGGTAAAGCTCCTGCTTTTCATCGTCCACAAGAAAGATACTGAATATTTCGTATGGAACGATCCGATGCGTCAGCTCCGCAATCTTGTTCAAGAGCTCGTCGAGATCGAGGATAGATGTGATCTCGTGATTGATTTCGACCAGCGTCGAAAGGAATCTCGCTTCGGACGATGGTGCTACGGAATCCGGTTTCATCCTTTGCGTGCCTCTTCGATAATCTTGATTCCCGAGCTTGTCCCGAGCCTCGACGCGCCAGCCTGCAACAACTGCACGGCCTCAGCGTAAGAGCGAATACCGCCTGCAGCCTTGATCTGAATTTCGGGAAGGAGAGTCGTTCGCATCAAGCGAACATCGTCGACCGTCGCGCCGGCTGGTCCATAGCCAGTCGAGGTCTTCATGAAGTCCGGCCGTACCCGATTCGCAATTTTGCACGCGCGAATCTTCTCGTCCTCGCTAAGGTAGGCGGTTTCGATAATAAATTTCGTGTGAACGCCTAGTGTTCGCGCCCGGGACGTGAGAAGTTGCATTTCTTCTTCGACAAACTTGTCCTCTCCGGATTTCAGAGCCGCAATGTTGATGACGAAATCCGTCTCGTCCGCCCCGCGCGCCGCGCTGGCGCGCATCTCCGCTTCCTTGATCTCCGTAAACGTGATTCCGAATGGAAAAGCGATGACGGTAGCGATTTTCACGCGTGTGTCTTTCAACAGGCCGCGTGCGATCGGAATATACGAAGGGAAGATGCACACCGCCGCCATTCCGTATTCGATGGCTTCCGAACACAGACGATGAATGTCCGTAGTCGTTCCGATGGGACGCAGCAGGGTATGGTCGATATATCTGCCAAAATCAGGCTTCATCTAACACGCGAATATCGGGGAGGTTGCGATAGCGTTGCGCATAATCGAGGCCGAATCCGACAACGAATTTGTTGGGGATCTTGAATCCGACATAGTCCAGCGGCCGATCGAATCTGGACTTGCCCGGTTTTTCCAACAATGTTGCCACGCGAAGGCTCCGTGCTCCCCGGGCTGAAAGAATGTTGTAGACGTGAAGCAGCGTGAGACCCGTGTCCACGATGTCTTCCACGATGATGACGTCTTTACCATCGATTGAGATTCCCAGGTCCTTCTCGATATGAACCGTTCCCGATGTTGTGGTGGCGTCACCGTAGCTGGAGACCGACATGAAATCCACTTCCACCGGAGTTTCCAGTGAGATCGCCCGGATCACATCCGCCAGGAACATGAAGCTTCCCTTCAGAATTCCAACCAGAGTCACCGTCCGGCCCGCATAGTCCGTCGAGATCTGCCGGCCGATTTCCGCAATTCGGCGTCGAATCTCGCCCTCTGAAATAAGAACCGTGCCGAGCCCCGTTGTCATAGGGCACCTAGTTTAATGGATTTCGAAATGCGAAATGCGAAATTCGAAATTGGTTTGCGGTATCCTTTATTTGACATTTTGTTCGCCGGATATGTATAAACGCGGCATCGTCGAGGTCCCCCCGTATGATGAAAAAAGCTTGGTTGGTCCTGCCAGGATTTCTTCTATTAAGCGGTTTCGCCCTCGGTCAGATACAAACCTACCAACAGCAGCCGCGCGTGCGCGTCGACGATTTTGCCATCAGAGGCAAGATCATTATCAGCTCAGCTCGAGAAGGAGACATGCGTATCGAAGTCCGGTTGGAGAAGGCGACCTTGCAACTCATAAACACGACATTTACGGACAGCGCCGGCAACTTTGAGTTCAGAGGGCTTCAGGCCGGGACGTATTATGTTTCCGTAAACCTCGAAGGATATGAGGCGGTCCGGCAGTCGGTGGAAATCTACAACCAGATCGGCACGGCAAACCTCAGTATTTTTCTCAAGAAGGCCGCGCCATTTCGCGATAAAGCCACCGGTCTCGACGCCGCGGACCCTGATATTGTCGATGTCTCCCAGATGAAGGAGGCTCTGCCAAAGAAAGCCGTTCAGGACTACGAGAAAGCGCTCGAGGAAAAGAAGAAGGGACAGACGGACAAAGCTGCCAAGCTGCTTGAGGAGGCGGTCCAGCTTGCTCCGAACTTCTACCATGCGCACAACAATCTCGGGCTGCTCTATCAGGCAGCGAAGCGGTATCGCGATGCGGAAAAGGAATACCAGCGAGCGCGGGAATTGAATCGAAAGAACGTTCAGCCTTTGACCAACCTCGGTGTTCTTTACATCGAAGAATCCGACGCGCGGAAGAGCGAAGGCGAGGAAGTCGTAGGGAAGCTCCTCGATCAAGCACTCGACACTCTGGAGCTAGCCATCAAAGTCGATCCTCGGTCGGTCATCGCGTACTATTACCTCGGTTCGGCGAATTACAAATCCTCTTTCTTCCCAGAAGCTGAGGCGGCACTGACAAGAGCCCTCGATATGAGTTCCAATCCGGGCCCAGTTCGGCTCATGCTGGTGAATGTCTATATGAAAGAGAGGAAGTGGCAAGCCGTGCTGCAGAACCTCGATGCTTACCTGCAAGAAAATCCAAAGGCAAATGACCGTGCTGCGATCGAGGAGATGCGCGCCAAAATCGCGAAGGGACTCGAAGCCGCGAAGCAATGAACATCAGCGAACTTCGCCAGTCGGCACGGGAGATCTGGGAAGCCGCTCTGAACGCTGCAAGTCCTGCCACCTGCATCCGTAATTTTATTCAAGTCGCCCATGGCGAGCTTTCTGTGGCCGGCAAAGAGATGCCGATTCGCGGCCGGCTGATCGTGATTGGAGCCGGCAAGGCGGCCGCACGGATGGCACAAGTCATCGAGGAACTGTTGGGGAAGTACGTTACCGCCGGACTTGTTGTCACGAAATACGGCCATGGTCTTCCACTCCAGCGCGTCCAACTCGTCGAAGCCGGACATCCGATTCCGGACGCGGCCGGTATTCGAGGTGTTCAACAGACGCGGCAGCTGCTGAAGGGACTGACGTCGAGCGACATTGTCCTGTGCCTGATTTCGGGCGGTGGTTCGGCGCTATGGCCTGCCCCGGCGGAAGCAATCACGCTCGAAGAGAAACAAAAAGTGACAAGCTTGCTGCTTCGCGCGGGTGCGGACATTCGGGAAATAAACGCCGTGCGAAAACATCTTTCCGACCTCAAAGGCGGTCAGCTTGCAAAATGGGCGGCGCCGGCCCACGTGATCGCATTGATCATGTCCGATGTGATCGGCGACCCGCTCGATTTCATTGCCTCCGGACCAACCGCTCCCGACACGACGTCCTTTTCAGATGCCATTGCCGTTATTCAGAAGTATGGTCTCCAGGTTCCGAAGGCCGTGCTCGAACGCTTCCAGGAAGGCGCGTGCGGGAACATTCCCGACACTCCCAAGCCAGGAGATCCGGTATTCAAGACTGTCGACAATCACATCATCGCCAACAATCAGCTCCTCAGCGAGGCCGCCGCAAGGAAAGCCCGCGAATTGAACCTGAACACTCTGGTTTTGAGTACAGGAGTCGAAGGCGAGGCGAAGGACATCGGCCGGTTTTTCGCTGCCATTGCCCGCGAGATGGACCGCACTGGAAATCCGGTGAAGCCGCCCGCATGCATTCTTGCGGCTGGTGAAACGACCGTGACCGTGCAGGGTGACGGCGTTGGCGGACGCAATCAGGAGATGGCGCTCGCTTGGGCCATCTCGATGGCATCGCGTCCACCAAATCGGCCGTCGTGCTTCGCCAGCGTTGCTACAGACGGCACCGATGGTCCCACGGCTGCGGCCGGAGGTCTGGTCGATCCCGCAACGTGCTCACGAGCCGTTGAGCGTGGGCTGATGCCGTCGAAATACCTGCAGCGCAACGATTCCTTTAACTTCCTAAATGCCACCGGCGACCTCATTGTGACAGGCCCCACGCAGACGAACCTGATGGATCTCCAGATTTTGCTGGTTGCATAAATACAAAGAGATTTCGGATTGCGGATGGTATACAAAGTCTTACGGTTGAAACGCAGAACAAAAGGAGTGGCTGACGCGGGTTCCGTGAACGGTATGCAGGAAGGAATACTGCGCCTGGGATACTGAACGCGCAATTCGAATTGCGGTGACGTTTACCAAGCTAGGCTTTGCTGGAATCCGCCCGAGGCTCCGATGAGCTTGGTTCGGTGACAAAACGCTCCACACGGTTCCTGCCCTTGTGCTTCGCCTTATAGAGCGCGCGGTCAGCCTCGTCCATAAGTTCGGGCAAATGCAGCCGTTGATGGCTGGCCAGGCAGGTGACACCAAAGCTCATCGTGACATGAAAAGAGTCTGTCTGGTGCGTAAACGTCAGTTCACCTACTGCGGCGCATAAGCGTTCGGCCATCTTCAATGCTTCTTCCATCTGAGTCTCTGGTAGCAAGATGGCGAACTCGTCCCCTCCACAGCGGGCAATCAAGTCGTTGGTGCGGCAATGTTGTAGCAGGGTTTGGCCCACTTCCCTCAGAACGGTGTCACCGCGCGGGTGGCCATATTGGTCGTTCACTCGCTTAAAATAGTCAATATCCCCAACCAGCAGAGAGAGGGACCGTTGATAGCGGTGGGCGCGGAGGCATTCTTCCTGGGCGCGTTCCTCGAAATCACGGCGATTACGGAGACCGGTAAGTTTGTCCTCTCGAGCGATCTGCACCAACAGAGCTTGCTGTTCCTTAAGGACTTTCTGATATCGGACAATCCGCTCCCCGACCCCAATCCGTGCTTTGAGTTCGATGAGACTAAAAGGCTTGATCAGGTAGTCGGCCGCTCCCAATTCGAGGCCTTTGACCTTGTCTTCCAGCGTGCCTTTCGCAGACGTGATGATGATGTGCAGGTCGTGAAGATTGGGGTCTGCCCCCACGATGCTGCAGAACTCGAAGCCATCCATTTCTGGCATCATCACGTCAAGCAGGATAATGTCGGGCAAACACTCATTCAAAAGGGCTAGGGCCTCTTTCCCCGTCGCGGCCGTATAGACTTTGTACCCCATCTCCTTAACCATGAACGCAATCATCTCGCGGTTGTCGGGATGATCTTCGACGACGAGAACTTTTAAGGGTTCTATTGCCGGCACTGGGGGGGAAGGCTCCTGAGGGCAAGGTCCCTGCTCCGGAGGGAAAGGCGGAGCGGGTGGTTCTTTCTGTACCATGGTCTGGCCCGGGGTCTGAGCCCCACGCCCAATGTGAAACTACTTTGATCCTCCACAATGGGCATGAAGGTGTCAAGAGGGAAGAGGAAAGGAAACTGGCCTAAATTACCGGCAGGCGGCCTCCATCCATAGGGATAATAGCGCCTGTGACGTAGCTTGCCTGATCTGAGGCGAGGAACAGAGCAACAGCCGCAACTTCCTCCGGACGGGCCACGCGTCCCAAAGGCAACCGCTCCTCATTGCGCTTCAGCGCTTCGGCTTCGGTAATTCCCTGTACCTGAGCGTCGAGTTTCAGCGCTTCGTGGAGGCGTTCGGTCAGCGTGTTTCCTGGATTGATCCCATTCACGCGTATGCCATATTTTCCAAGGATACTTGCCCAGCCTACTGTGACCAGCATCAATGCGGAGTTTGCAGCTCCGCCGGAGAGATGCATCGGCGACGCGGATTTGCCGCCCATCCCGATGATGTTGACAATCGCGCCGCGTTTCCGCTCGATCATGCCGGGGCGTACAGCGTCGATTGCATGGATGTAGGGAAAGTATTTTGAATTCATTCCCTGATGCCAGGCTTCCGCGGTGAGTGTATCGGCCGGGAAACGTTTCGCCGCGCCGGCAGAATTGATGAGCACGTCGATTGGGCCAAGCAACCGCTCGGTCGTGGCCGCCGCCGCCTGGGCGTCTTTGGGCACCGAGAAATCCGCACGCGTTGTGACGACTTCGAACCCCTCTTTGGCGAGCGTCTGGCGCGCGCTGTCGAGATTTTCCTGCTTGCGTGAAGCGATCGCCACACGAGCGCCCTCGCCGGCGAAGGCGCTCGCGCATGACAGGCCGAGACCTTTGCTGCCGCCTGTAATGAGCACAACTTTTCCTTCAAGACTGAGTTTCATGGTGTCGAGTTTACGATGAATTTCGCGACGGAGGAAAAATTCTTGGAGGAAAAATGGGGACGTAGCCCTATGTCCGAAATTCGCTAGCGCTCTGGCCGGACAGCCGGACGGTTTCCCAAGTTTTGGATGCGGTCCAGCATTTGCCGGATACGCTGGTCGCTCATGACCTGGAACATGCGGACTTTGGCCTGCTGCCGCGGGTTCAGGAAGGGGTCGACGTTGCTTAGGAATTTTCCCTGGTTGGCCTGCATGTCCGCATCCGCCTTGTCGATTTCTCGAATGGCCCGTTTGATTTCTTCATCGGTATCGTTTCGTTGAACCAGTGTCTGAAGTTGGTTCAATGCGCGTCTCCTCCGGTTCGTAATCTCAAAACGGTCCTGTATGAATTGGCGTAGAAACGGCAGGACCTTGGCAAAGACCTCATCGCTCACGTCGGCGACCTGCTGAAATTGGCTGATGTAGAAACCCAGGACAACGTCTTCAATTGCGGGGCGAGGGACAGCGTTCTGGCCTCTCAGCCGCTGCGGGTTCTGCTGTGAGAACGCGGCCGGGCTCAGGAGGATCACAAGCAAGAAGGCAATGAGACGCTTCTTCATTGGCGATACGGCGTTCCCTTCTCGGCGGACGCGATCATCTGCCGCAGCTGCTCTTCTTCCGCGTCACCGAGCTGGACCAGCTCATCAAAGAGAGCCGTTTGGGACCATACGGCCTTCACCGTGTCAGCATCATTCGATTCGACCGCGGGGTGCAAAGGCAGCGGTTCCAATACACCCGCAGGCGAGGATGTTCTTTCCCTGTTCCATAAGAACGCGCCGGTTGTCAGGGCCACGGCAACAAATACCGAAAGAGCCCATGCCGCACCCGGCTGCATAGACCAACCGGTCCAGCGCCGCATAGCGGAAGCGCGCTGCATGGAGCGCGAGAGCAACCGATCGCGAACGGCGGAACGGAACTCTGTCCAATCGGGTTCGGGAATATCCGCAGCCAGTGAAGTGACCTCTGCGTGCATTGCTAACATCGATGTCCACTTCGTACCGCAGCGCGAGCAGCTGTCAAGATGCGATTTGCGCTTGGCTGGCAGCGCACCCCCTTCAATCAAATTCACAAAATCTTCAGGCTTAAGATGGCCAAACATAGATGGCTCAGCGATCCTTTACCAATTTACGCAGTTTTTCCAATGCAAAAAACACGCTCGCTTTGATCGTCGAAATCGACCGTCCGGAGATTCGCGCGATCTCTTCGTAGCTGAGCTGCTCGTTAATTCTCAATTCGATAATGGCCTTTTGCTTCGGTGGCAGGTGTTGCACCATGCGCCTGAAGTGTTCACGCTGCTCCTTTTCCTCCAATTGCGCGTGCACCAATGGCCGGACACTGGACATGTGCTCGGCAACCTCGACGAATTCATGGGATTGCTTCTTCACATGATTGATGCAATGATTGATTGCAATCCGATAAAGCCACGTCTTCAGGCTGGATTCCCGCCTGAAACCGGGAAGGTGTTCGAAAGCTTTGATGAATACCTCTTGGGCGAGGTCCATCGCATCTTCCCGATTTTCTACAAATCGGTAGCAGACCCTGTAAATCTGCCGCTCATAACGGATCATCAACTCATCAAAGGCGCTCGTGTCGCCGGCGAGGTATCGTTCGACAAGGCCGGCATCCGCGTCCTGGTTTCCTAAGGCCATCGGCATCGAAGCTGTTACGGTTCGTCCCATGTGCAGGTTGTCCTCTGCTCGACACTCTCTTTCCCCACGCTTCAATTGGACATGCTCCGCTGCACGCCGGTTTAAAGCATTCTTCAATATAGTACTATTAGGAAATTATGCTAGAAGCAAGACCAGAGAGAGTTTCGAAGTGGGCCGTTCTGGCACGCCTGATGGCGCACATCCGGCAGCACAAGCCGCGTCTCGCGCTAGGCCTTCTGTGCATTATCTGCACCAATGTCTTCCTTTTGGCCACTCCGTGGGTCACGGGGAAATACGCCGTCGACGGTCTCCAGGAGTCCATCACTCGTCAAAAACTCGCTTACTACGCGGCGCTCATTATCGGCCTGACCATTTTGCAAGGGGTGTTCCGGTTTTTTACACGAATGCTGATCATTGGCGTTTCGCGCGATGTCGAATACACGCTGCGCAATGAACTGTTCCAACACCTGGAAAGTCTTTCGCTGTCCTTCTACCAGAAAAACAAGACGGGGGAGTTGATGTCGCGGGCAACCAACGATCTGAGCAACGTGCGCATGCTGTTGGGGCCAGGAATCATGTACACGCTAAACACGGGCCTTATCGCCGCCTTCGCCATTGTGCTGATGCTCAAGATCAGTTGGCCACTGACCGTATTTTCGCTTCTACCGTTGCCGCTTGTGTCTTACAGCGTGCGCCATTTCGGAAAGGGAATTCACGATCTCACGGAAGAAGCACAAGCGAAGCTCGCAGATCTCAGCGCGCGCGTGCAAGAAAGCCTGGCCGGGATTCGGGTCGTCAAAGCATTTGTTCAGGAAAAGCACGAGGTCGCGGAGTTCGATCGGATGAATCGATCACTCGTCGATAAGAATCGCGAACTGATCCGGGTGCAGAGTGTTTTCTATCCAACGATGGAGTTGATGATTGGAGTCGCCGTTGTGATCGTTCTCTGGTTTGGCGGTCGCCAGGTCATTCAGGGTGCGATCTCTGTCGGCGATTTTGTGGCATTCAATATGTATCTCGCTTTGCTGACCTGGCCGATGATCGCTCTGGGTTGGGTTGTCAACTTGTTCGAGCGGGGCCGCGCTTCCATGGAGCGCTTGAATTACATCTTCGATGCTCCGGCGGACGTGAAGGATGAGCCTGGTGTG
>Ga0209056_10003231_pt1 | contig 17456 bp, 20 predicted proteins | sample GraSoiAngelo_114_FD_185876 | JGI IMG/M metagenome (GOLD analysis project Ga0209056, IMG submission 185876) | Grasslands soil microbial communities from the Angelo Coastal Reserve, California, USA - 14_0903_13_40cm (SPAdes) (version 2) | ecosystem: Environmental > Terrestrial > Soil > Grasslands... | reverse complement strand
GCAGCTTCTGGAACGCCTGTACCACCCCGACGAAGACATTCAGATAGAGGGCCAGCACGGCGCCGCCCACGTAGATCCGGCGCCAGGCTCCCGCGAGCCGGTAGACGTAACGCGCGAGGATCACGAGCGCCAGTACCAGCAGCGAGATGACGCCGATCACATGGGGCGGTCCGAAGTGCTCGGAGTGAAAGAAGAAGCCGGTCTCATGGGCATGTGGCATCCTCCGTCGGTCCCCGTCGTCTATCTGGACGCGGCCGACTCCTGCGCCATGACCTTCCGGCCCATCGGCGTGCCCTCGAGACGGAAGTACGCCAGCATGTTGTGCGCCGCGATCTTGAAGGCCTCGTCGGCCGGCACGTCGGCGAAGAGTCGCTCGGCGAACGGCCGCGTGTTCGGCCAGTCACACTCGATGTGCGGGAAGTCGGTCGCGAACATGATGCGCTCGACGCCCATGTGGTGACGCAGCTCGATCGCGACGCGCTCCACGTGCTGCACGCTGAAGCAGATGTGCTGGCGGACGTAGTCGCTGGGCCGCTGCTTGAGCGGCTTGAAGTTCAGGAGCCGCGCGGCCCAGTGACGGTGGCGCTCGTACCAGTAGTCGGCCTCTTCCATCCAGAACGGCACCCAGCCCAAGCGGGTCTCGGCGAAGAAGATCCTGAGGTCGGGGAGGCGATCGAAGACGCCGGACAGGATGAGCTGGGCGAAGCTCATGGACGGCGCCGTCCCCAGGAACGGCAGGGCCACCCACTCCACGAGCTTCCTCGGCCCGAGCTTGGCGAGAATCGCGGCATCGACGCCCGGGTACTCGAAGGTGGGTTGCGACGCGCGCGGCCCGAGGCGGTCGAAGCCGACATGCACGGTCAGCGGCATGTTCATGTCGATGGCGGCCGCCCAGAAGCGGTCGTCTTCGGGCGTCGGATAGCCCTTGCCGCTGGGGAACACCCCCAGGTTGACACCCTTGAGCCCCAGCTTCACGCAGTGCTCCAGCTCGGCGACCGCGTCGCTGACGTTGGTCCACGGGATGACGCCGAGACCGATGAGGCGATCGCGCGACACGGCGCAATACTCCTCGCCGAGCCAGTCGTTGTAGGCGCGCACCGTCGCCCGGTAGACGTCGTCGTCGGGTATCGCGCGCCAGAGCCGCGGCCCCACCTGCATGTTGGGAAAGAGCACCTCGGCGTGCAGCGCGTCCTGGTCTTGCTCCCGCAGACGCTGCTCCGGCGGTCCCACGCCGGCCGTGTCGTCGACCGTGACGCCGAAGGGCTCCCAGGTCTCGTTGGTGCGACCGGCCCTGAGGTCGAGAAACGGGGCGGGATACGGCGGTTGGCCCTCGACGAGGAGGGCGTCTCCGCCGTCGGGAAGCTTGATCGTCCGCGGCGCGCGGTCACGGTATTTGGCCGGCATCCGCGGCGACCAGCGCTCGGGGCGGACTTCGAGATGGCCGTCGCTGGAGATCAGGGGAGGAAGAGCGGGTGCTGTCATGACAGGCTCTCCTTTTCTCCGGGGATGGTATACCATCCCGCCAAGGAGGACGAGCCATGAGCGCGATCCTGGGTCTCGGCGTGACGCACTACCCCCCTCTCTGCGGACGGGACGAAGACATGGCGCGCATTCTCAAGCGTGTCCTCCAGGACCCCGACCTTCCCGAGCGCTACCGGCGCCCGGACGGGTGGCCGGCGGCGATGCGCGAGGAGTACGGCGCCGACGAGGGGCTCGGCGCGGCGCGCAGACACCGCAAGGCCTTGATCGAGGGCTTCCGGCAGACGCGGCGGCGGCTGGACGACTTCGCCCCGGACCTCGTCGTGATCTGGGGCGACGACCAGTACGAGAACTTCAAGGAAGACGTCATCCCGCCCTTCTGCGTGCTGGCGTACGAGTCGATCGAGCACCGGCCGTGGGCGGAAGCGCGGTGGAAGAAATCGGGCAACGCGTGGGACGAGGCGAGCGACGCGACCTTCGTGTACAAGGGGCACCGCGCCGCCGCCAAGTCGCTCGTCACGGGCCTGCTCGACCGCGGCTTCGACGTGTCGTACGCGTACCGGCCGTTGCATCACCCGCTGGGCCACGCCTTCATGAACACGCTCTTGTACCTGGACTACGATCGGCAGGGCTTCCCTTACCCGGTCGTGCCGTTCTCGATCAACTGCTACGGTCGAAAGGTCATCTCGCAGCACGGCGGCGTCTCGAGCTTCGCCGATCTGCCGGCGGAGGCTCAGCTCGACCCGCCGTCGCCGGCGCCGTGGCGCTGCTTCGACCTCGGCCGCGCCGCCGCGCGCGTGATGGCCGAGAGTCCGTGGCGGGTGGCCCTGATCGCCTCGTCGAGCTGGTCGCACGCGTTCCTGACCCCGAAGCACCACCTCCTCTACCCGGACGTCGACGCGGATCGCGCGCTCTACGACAAGCTGCGGGTCGGGGACTACGAGGCGTGGCGGGGGACGTCGCTGCCGGCGCTGGAGGAGAGCGGACAGCAGGAGATGCTGAACTGGATGTGCCTGGCGGGCGCGATGGCGGAGCTCGGCCGCCGGCCGGACGCCGCTGAGTTCGTCCAGGCCTACATCTTCAACTCGAGCAGGTGCTTCGCCGCCTTTAGCGGGTGACCGCCGGCGCGAAGTGAGGCTTGACCTCCTTCGCGAACCAGGCGAGCTGCTCCAGCACCACGCTCTTGGGCGTGCCCATGCTGTTGCTCACGTGCACGTACTCGAGGCCCGGGTATTTCTGCTCGACCGATTTCAGGTGGGCGACGAACTCCCGGGCGGCCCCGCGAACCATGCGCCGACCTTGGCGTAGTGCTCGACGGTTGGCACGCCGGCGGCGGCCCAGCCGCCACGCCCCATGGCGGCGGCGTTTTGCTCCGGTGTGAGACCGGGCACGAAGCCGAGCCGACCGAACATCTTCACGTGCTCCTCGTACCAGGGCATGATCTCCGCTTGGAACGGCTACCTGCTCACCGTGGCGTGCCCGTGTGGGGTGGTGTTTCAGCGGTGGGTGACGCCCGCGGATGCGATGGACGGCTTCATTTCTTGGTCCGGTCGAGAAGTCGGCAGAAACTAGGTGACGTGCGCAGGATGGGCCATCTCGGCGACCGCATTTGCAGCTTAATAGGACTCGCTGGAGTCGCGTTCTTTCTCGCCACCGCTTTCAGCCCGCTCGCATCTTTTTGGGACCTATGGACGGCTGTCCGACCGCAGCTTTTACCCTCCGACGCCATTGTGGTGCTCGCTGAAACTGTCTCGCCGTCCGGCCTGCTGAGTCTTGAATCCTCACGTCGGACCAACCATGGCATCGATCTTTACCGGCGAGGCCTCGCGCCGCTCCTGATCTTCTTAGGTGGGGCCAACGACGGCGGTCCGACAGAAGCCGAAGTTCGTGCGGAGCTGGCTCGCCTCCACGGGATCCCGTCGGAAGCGATCCTCACGGAGACCACGGCGCATACGACCCGCGAGGAAGCCGTCCGCGTGAAAGCACTCCTTCAATCGAGAGGAATTCGGACGATTCTCCTGGTGACCAATTCGGGGCATCTGGCTCGAGCGCGACCCCTGTTCGAGCGCGCCGGTTTTGAGGTCCGTCCGGTCCCTTCGGATACGTTTTCCGACCCCGACGCGCCTGAAGAGCGGTTGGCTCTGATGCGGGTGATCTTGAAAGAACTTCTTGGCTGGTTCTACTACCGAGTCGCTGGATACGTGTAAGCACTGGAGGAACCAACATGCAGGGGATCTTCATTCTGGCTCTGGCGGGACTGACGTCCGTCGGCGCGTACTTCTTCGGCATTGGGAGGCTCGGGCTTTCGAGTGGAAGCTTCGGGGCAGCCATCGGCAAGATGTTGGAGGCCGTGGGGACGACCCTGGTCTTCTTGGCCGTGAATCTCGCAATGGCCGTCACCATCGTCCTGGCGGTGCGCGGCGTAACCGGGAGCTTTGTGTCAGTTTACGTCACTGATGATGCAGTGTGGATGGGATTGTCTCTGCTCCAGGGTCTTACATTCCAGTGGTGGCGCGGGTTGTCGGGGAAGCCCCGCTAGGAGGAGATGGGGTGAACGGCGATGGCAGGCAAGCGCTCACTATCGGTGCGCCGGGGAGTCTGACGACCGGGCAGGCTTCCTTGAGTCTCCAAGTTCAGGACCAGTGACTCTCCTATCTGACCTCCACGCCTTCTATCGGGAGCACCGTTGTTGCCGTGAGCTGGGCGGTGGCGTGGAGGACGACCGCGACGCTCGTTCGCCGGGGCGGCCATCTGGCCCATGTCGCCCAGATCGACGTGCCCGCGTAGACGGTCGAGAACTTGCTGATCATGTCACCCCTCCGCGTCGTGCGGCCTATCAACCCGCTTGTTATAACGTCAAGACAGCCCACCCGCCGGCGGGGGGTCAGCCGGCTGGCGGCCGGGGTGAGACCGTTCCCTCCATGTGACTAGCGCACGCGACGCGTCCGGATGGAGCCCAGCCACGACGGGCCAAGCGCGCGCGTGCCGCGTGGTCGAACGACCCCGGCCGCCAGCCGGCTGACCCCCGCCGGCGGGTGGGTTAGGATACGCGGAGTGCGCTTGAGCTCGATCCCGCTACTCCGCCTGTGGGCGCACCGCGACTTTCGCTGCCTGAGCCTCGGCGTTTTCTTCCACACGCTCAGCATGGTCGGAGAGCAGGTCGTCCTGGGCTGGTTCATCCTGGAGCTCACGGATTCGGCGGTCATGGTGGGCGTCGCCCTGGGCCTCCGGAACCTCCCACTTCTGCTCGTCGGCATCCCGGCCGGCGTCGTCGCCGATCGTGGTGATCGCGTGAGGCTCCTCCGGATCTCGGGCGTCGCGATGGCCGTCGTCACCGCCGCCCTCGGCCTCCTGGTCGCGTTTCGAATCGCCGAGGTCTGGCCGATGCTGGTCTTGACCTTCGTCACGGGCTGCTGCCGGGCCCTCCACCAGACCGCGCGCCAGAGCTACGCTCACGACATCGCGGGCGCCGACGGTCTGGTCCACGCCCTCGCCCTCGTCGCCCTCACCTCACGGGTCGGCGGCCTTTTCGGCTCGCTTCTGATCGGCTTCTTGATCGCCCGCCACGGATCGGCCGTCGCCTACCTGGCGGTGGCGGTGGGCTATCTCGCGAGCGCGGCCGCCATGCTCCCGGCGCGAGCGAATGGTCGCTCCAGCGCCGCGGACGCCGGCTCGGTCCGCGCCGATGTCTTCGACTTCCTGACGACGATTCGACGCGACCGGGTGCTCCTGCACCTCATGAGCCTGACGGCGCTCGCAGAGGTGCTCGGCTTCTCCCACCAGGCGCTGCTCCCGAGCCTGGCCCGCGACGTGCTGCGGGTAGGACCCGGCGGGCTCGGGGTGATGACGGCCGCGCGCCAGGTCGGCGGGCTCGCCGGGATCGCGCTCACCTCGCGGCTCGGCGCCGCACGCAGCTTCGGTCCCCTCTTCCTCGGCGCGCTCATCGCCTTCGGCGCGTCGCTGGTGGCGCTCGGCTTCGCTCCGAGCTTCGCCGTCGTTCTGCTCATCCTCGTCGGCGCCAACGCGCTGGGCGCAGCGACCGATGTCCTCGCCCAGACGCTGATCCAGCTCGCCGTGCCGAGCGGGCTCCGGGGCCGTGCCGGCGGCGCGTGGGTCGTGTCCATCGGGATGGCGCCGCTCGGCCAGTTCCAGATCGGCGCGCTCGCGTCGCTGTTCGGCGTGAGCGCCGCGCTCGGCGTGAATGGCCTCGCGCTGATGGCCGTCGGCGCCGCCGCGGCCCTGCTCGTGCCGAGGCTTCGCAAGCTCTGATGGCGTCGCTGGAACGGCGGGTCGCGATCGATGCCGCGCGCGCCGCCGGCCCCTCGCTCAGGCTTTCCCGGACGATACGATCCTGGCCGACGAGCGCGGCGCGGCCCCGGGCCGCTCGGGTCGACGGTGGATCGTCGATCCGCTGGACCTGAGTCGCAGGAAGGCAGGCGGCTCAGTCGGTCTCGCACAGACTGACTTCGAGGCCGCCCAGCGGGCCGGGGACGCCGTGCAGGGTGATCTGCACGGACGACCGTGAGTCCGGCTGGCCGACGACGACCACGTCGACATCGACGCCATCGGCCGCTCTCAGGACTTCTCCCAGCCACTGCAACAGCATGCCGGTCTCGAATGGTGTCCGCGTCATGTTGACCCCCGGGTTTTTCTGGTGAGACGGAACTGTCCTATAATGCCGTCGGTTATTGCCGATAATGCCCGCGTCACCGTCAAAGGCTCTCGAGGCTCCGGAGCTCGCACGCGATGAGGCCGTAACAGTCTCTGACCCGCGGGGCATCCCCCTCTGGTACGTGGTGCGCACACGCTCCCGTCACGAGAAGACGGTTCGCGACCAGCTCGTGAATCGCGAGGTCGAGACCTTCCTTCCCATCGTCGAGCGCTGGAGCCGGTGGAAGGACCGCCGCAAGAAGGTGGCCTTCCCGCTCTTCCCCGGTTATTGCTTCGCCCGCTTCCCTCTCGTCGAGCGTCTGCGCGTGCTCAACGTCGTCGGCGTCGCCGACCTCGTCGGCACCAGTGGCCGTCCCGAGCCGGTGCCGGACGCCGAGATCGAGGCGATCCAGCGACTCGCGAGAACGACGCTGCAGTACGATCCGCATCCGTTCCTGGTCGAGGGCATGGACGTCGAAGTGGTGCGCGGCCCGCTCGCGGGGGTACGCGGTAAGCTCCTTCGCAAGGACCGAGTGACCAGGCTGGTCCTCTCCGTCACGCTCATCCGCCAGGCGGCCGTCGTGGAGATCCATCCCGCTGACGTCGTCCACGTTGGAGGGCCCTAGTTTCGGAGCAGGACTCGCGCTTGGCGAGCCGCGACACTTGCCGGGTGATCCCTGACGACGCGCTCCCAGGTTCGCTTCGCACGCGCGAGATCACCGAGACTCTTCTGACACTGGCCGATCTTCAGGAGCGCGTCCGGAACCCGCTCGCCACGCGGGACGGCGGCGATCAGCGCCTCGAACTCGGCGAGCGCCCCGCGGAAGTCCTTCTGCGTGTAGAGGATGTCCGCCACCAAAAACTGGGCGCTCTCGCGCAGCGGATGGTCCGGATAGGTCACGATGAGGTCGTAGAAGGTAAGGACCGCCGCGTCGAAGCTCTTCGCCTGGAGCTTCTCGGTCCCCGCGCGATAGAGCTCGGCGGCCGGCGTCGTGGTCGCCGACGCGAGCGGCGTCGGCCCCGGCGAAGCGACTCCGCCCGGCGCGGAGGGAGCGAAGCTGCCCGGGACTCCGCCCGGCGCCGACGGGGCAAAGCCACCGGGCGCCGCCGGCAGGCGCCCTCGGTTCACCGATTCCAGCTCCTCCAACCGGCGCCGGAGGAACGTCAGCTGATCCTCCTGTTGTCGCGACGCCACGATGAGCTTGGCGACCGCGTTCTGTAGCTCGCTGAGCTCGCCGGCGACCCGGCTGACCTGCTCGTTGAGACGCGCCGGATCGCCCGTCTTCGGCGGCTGGTCGGCCCCGTCCGGGCCCTGGGCTCCCGCCGCAGTCTTCGCCTCCGCGGTCGCCGATGGCTTGGCGACACCGCCGCATCCCGCGAGAGCGAGCGCGACCAGCACCAGATGGAAGACGATCACGGAACACCGTCCATGGTCACGGCCACCGACTCGAGCGGCCACCCGACCGGAGCGCGAAGCTGGAGCGTCACGGTGGTCTCGCGGCTCAGGGGCACCTGGACGATCCAGAGCCAGCCTTCCGGCACGCTGAGCGACGGGTAGCTTCTGACGATCTCGCCCCGCATGAAGACGGACCGGCGGTCGCCCGCCGTGAGGGTGTGGACGCGCTCGCCGAGCACGAGGGTGCCGCCGTTGGTCACGCAGAAGAGATAGTCGATCTCCTGGGGCGGCGACGCGCGCGTGACGCGGACGGGCGGCACGCTGGCGACGCCGGGCCTGCCGATGCTCGTGACGATCTGCTCGAGCGTCGAATAGGCGACCGGCGCCCGGCGCATCACGATCAGCTCGTTGCCGCTACTCTGGACGCGGATGACGGACTGATCCAGCGCGGCGGGCAGTCGCGGCTGGGTCTCGGCGCCCGCGGCCGCGATCACGAGCGACACGACCACGAGGACGATCCACCGTCTCATCTGATCCCGTGGCTCCGCGGCGCGCGATGCGGCGCGTCGCTCAGCGCTCGATCTCCCTTACGAGGAGACAGTCGTTGTGGCCACCGAAGCCGAACGAGTTGGAGATGGCCGCCCGGATTCGCGTCGCGACGGGCGCGTTCGGCACGTAGCCCAGATCGCATTCGGGGTCGGGCACCCGGTAGTTGATCGTCGGCGGCGCGATCTGGTCGCGCACGGCCAGCACCGTCGTCGCGAGCTCGATGGCGCCGGCGGCGGAGATCGTGTGGCCGATCATGGACTTCGTGGAGCTCACCAGCAGTCGCGGCGCCGCGGGCCCGAACACGGCCCTGATCGCCGCGGTCTCGACGCGGTCGTTCATCGGCGTCGACGTCCCGTGGGCGTTGACATAATCCACGTCCTCGGGGCCCAGGCCCGCGTCGGCGAGCGCGCGGCGCATGGCGCCGATCGCCCCACGCCCGTCGGGCGCCTCGTCCGTGATGCGATACGCGTCGCAGGTCGTTCCGTAGCCGGCGATCTCGGCGATGGCCGGCGCGCCGCGGCGCCGGGCATGGTCAGCGTCCTCGAGGATGAGAAAGCCAGCGCCTTCTCCGATCACGAAGCCGTCACGGCGCGCGTCGAAGGGACGGCTCGCGGTCTCGGGCGCGGCGTTCTGCCGCGACATGACCCCGAGCAGGCAGAAGAGCTGCACCTCGAGCGGCGACACGATGCACTCGGCGCCGCCGGCCAGCGCCACGTCGATCGTCCCGCGGCGGATCGCCCGGCACGCCTCGCCGATCGCCTGGGCCGACGAGGTGCACGCGGTCTGGATCGTCGCCGTCGGGCCCTCGATGCCGAAGCGCGCGGCGAGCCGGGAGGCGAGGTACTGGGGCCACGTCCGGTAAAAGTGGCCCCGCGCCGCGCGCCGCGCGAACTCGTTGATGAAGCCCGGCCGTGTCACGGGCTCGCCGGCCTCACGGCTCGTGTACGCGATATCACCGAGGTCACGCAGGTCGTGCCGCTCGCCGCTCGTGCCGACGAAGACGCCCGCGCGCGGCGAGGCGAGCGCCTCGCGGGCGCCGGCCGCGGCGACGGCGCCCCGCGCGGCGCGCACGCCCACGACCACCCCGCGCGGCTCCAGCGGATCGAGCGCCGCCTCGGCCCGGAACTCCTCGATGAGCACGGGGTCGTCGAGCGCGGCGGCGATCTGCGTCGGGAGTCCCTCGGGATCGAAGTGGGTGATGCGCCGGACTCCCGAGACACCCGCGAGCGCGGCCTTCCAGAACCCGTCGAGCTCGACGCCGATCGGGGTCACCACGTCGAGCCCGGTCACGACCACGCGCCGGCGCGCGGCGAGCTCACGCGAGGAGCGAGTAGCCACCGTCCACCGTCAGGACCTGTCCCTGGATCGCCTGCGCCGCCGGGCTCGCCAGGAAGAACACCACGTCGGCGACCGCCTCGGCCGTGACGAGCGCGCCGCCGGGTGTGCGCGCGCGAATCGCCGCGAGCGCGGCCGTGCCCTCGGGCATCATCTGCCACACGTCGGTCCCGACCGCGCCGGCGGAGACCGTGTTGACGGTGATGCCCCTCGGGGCCAGCTCGACCGCGAGGTAGCGGGTGAGGGCCTCGAGCGCCGCCTTCGAGACGCCGACGGCGGCGTAGCCCGGGATGACACGCTGGCTCCCGAGACTCGACAGCGTGAGGATCCGCCCGCCCGACGTCATCAGCCGCGCCGCTGCCTGGGCGAGGATCAGCAGCGCGCGCGCGTTCGTCGCCAGCACCCAGTCCCATTGCTTGGCCGACAGCTCGAGCCCCTGGCGAAGCACCCCCGAGGCGGCGTTGCTGACGAGCACGTCGAGACGTCCGGCCCGACGCTCGACCTCGGCCACGAGGCGCGTGATCTCCGCCGGATCCTTGAGGTCGGCCTGCAGAAGGTGCGCCGTGCCGCCGCGCAGCTCGATGTCGCGCGCAGTCTTCTCGGCCGCCTCGCGGTTCACGAAGAAATTCACGAAGACGCGAGCGCCCGCCTCGGCGAACCGGAGCGCGATCGCGCGCCCAATGCCGCGGCCGCCGCCCGTGACGAGGACCTCGCGCGGGGTCGGTTCACTCATCGCGCTGGAGCTCGCGCGCGAGGGCACGGAGGCGGTCGGCCTGCCGCGCGGCCGCCGTCTCCGGCAGCGCCGGCTCGAGCGTGTACTCGAGCGTCGCCGCCGCCACCCGCTGGCCGTCGACCGTCGCGCTGGCGTCGAGGGTCCACGCGCCGTCGGCCCCGCGACGCTCGCACCGGATCGCCAGCTGATCGCCAGGGCGGACCGGACGACGGAACGCGACGCGCGAGAGCCCGTGGAGCCGGCCCACTGCCGTGAAATCGTGACTCATCCCGATCAGGAGCTGGGAGGCCTGCGTGAACGCTTCGACAACGAGCGCTCCCGGGAAGACGGGGTAGCCCGGGAAATGATCGGCGAACACGTCCTCGGCGGCGCTCACGTTCTTCAGCGTCTCGATGGATCGCCGCAGCTCGGCGCTGACGATGCGATCGACGAACACAAAGCGCATGGAGTGAACGGCGCGCCCGCAGCGGATCGCCCGGCGGCGGCTCCCGCGGGCCTCTCAGGTCCCCGGGGCGAGGCGCCCGGCCGCCGCGAGCTGGCCCACGATGTACTCGGTGACCGCGCGCACCGTGAGGCGGTTCATGATGACCTCCACCGCATCGGGCGAGTGCAGGTTCTTCTCGAGATAGCCGGCGAACCGGTCGACCGTGAGATCGGCCAGGTCGAGCGGCGTGTGGGCCAGGTCCGCCAGCATGCGCACGACGAGCGCGCCGATGACCTCTTGCGCGTCGCCGGCGGCGCGCGGCACCCCGTGCCTGGCCGCCAGGTACTCGAGGATGGCGCCGACCGTCGCCGGCGCCACCATCCGGAGCTCCTCCGCCGTGACCGCGATCCGGTACCGCGCCGCGAGCACGCCGGCCAGGACGCTGAGGTCGCGCCATTCGACGCGGCGATCCTGGATCGTCCGCATGGGCAGGTCGACCGCGAACGTCTGCTGGCACTTGAAGCTCAGGTCCAGGAAATCGATCGACTCGGCGCCGAGATCCCGGATCAGCGTGGCGTCCGCGGTCACGTCGGCCTCGTCGACGCCGAGCGACTCGACGATCAGCTTCCCCACGCTCGAGCGCACCTCGGGCCGGGTCCAGATCTTCGCGGTGTCCGGCTCCATGCTCACGCGGCCTCCTCGATATAGCCGCGCCTCGGCCGGCGGGGCCCCAGCCCCGCGACGGCCTGCGGCGCGCACTTCGATATAGCCGCGCCTCGGCCGGCGGGGCCCCAGCCCCGCGACGGCCTGCGGCGCGCACTTCAGCCGATTCCGCCGTCCACGGCGATGACCTGGCCCGTGATGTAACTCGCCTCCTCCGACGCGAGAAACACGGCCAGCGCCGCGACCTCCTCGGGGCGGCCCACGCGTCGCATCGGGATCCATTCGCGGATCTTCGAGGCAGCCATGCCGATGAAGGGACGACTCATGTCAGTCTCGATCAGTCCCGGCGCGATCGCGTTCACGGTCACGCCGCGGGGGCCCAGCTCGTTCGCGAGCGCAACCGTGAGCGCGTTCACGCCGCCCTTGGAGGCCGCGTAGGAGACCTGGCCGCGGCCCGCCCGCGACGCTAGCACCGAGCTCAGGTTGATGATCCGGCCCCAGCCCTGACGGAGCATGTGGCCGGCAGCGAGGCGCGCGCAGTGATAGACGCCGTCGAGGTTGGTCTCGAGCACCGACGTCCACGCATCGTCGGGCATCTCGACGAACAGGCCTTCGCGCGTGACCCCCGCGTTGTTGACCAGGATGTCGAGGCGGCCCGTGCGCTCGACGACGGCACCGACCAGCCCTTCGACCTGCTCCCGGTCGCTCACGTCCGCCTGGTGGACGAAAGCGTGAGCGCCGGCGGCCTCGATCGCCTGCAGCGTCTCCTTGGCCCGCTCGTGCTGCCGGCGATAGTTGACGCAGACCGTCGCGCCGGCGCGCGCCAGACCCGTGGCGATCGCGCGGCCGATCCCACGTGACGCGCCCGTGACCAGCGCCACCCGCCCGGTCAGATCGATCTGGGTCGGCATCGCTAGCGGCGTACCATCAACGCCGCGCACTCGCCGAACAGGCCGAGCGAGATCACCAGGGCCGAGCGGTGCGGCGAGGTCGGCGGGAGCGGAGGCTCCACGACGGCACGCGGCAGTGTAGCGTGCTCGAGCGCCGCCGAACAAGCGAGTAGCTCCACGGGACTCGCCGCGGCGCCGAGGTCGGCGTGAGCCGACTTCATGCGGAGGCAGGGTGTCGACGACGCGGCGGACCCCATGACGCGCGCGAGCGCTGCCCGCTCGGCGTCATCGTGAGCGGGAATGCCGTCGCCGTGCAGGCCCACGAGGTCGGGGGCGTCGCCCGCCTCCGCCAGGACGGCGCCGATCACCCGCGCCAGACGCTCGACCAGCCGCGCCGGGTCGTCTTCCACGGCCGGGCGACCGCCGCCGCTGCCCGAGGCAAAGCCGGCGATCTCGCCATGGCACCGAGCGCGGCGCGCGAGCGCGCGCTCGGCCTCTTCGAGCACGAGGAGGCCGCTGCCCTCGCCGGGGACGAGCCCCGGGCGGCCGTCGTCGGACGCGATCGCCCCGGCGCCCCAGTGAGTCGCAAAGAACAACTCCTCGAGCTGGTCATCGGCGCCGCCGCAGAGGGCCACGTCGAGCTCCCCCTCGGCGATCAGGCGACCGGCATCTCCGACCGCGCGCGCGCCGCCGACGTGTCCCTCCGGCATGGCGCGGCAATACCCCTGGGCGTCGTTCGCGATGGCCACGTGACCGGCCAGGAGATTCGGCAGTGTCTTGAGCGAGAAGTCGAGGGGATTGATCGAGTGCATGCAGTAGCCGTTGGCGCGCGGCAGGTCGAGCACGGCCGGCGTCTCCGTCGACTCGGATGCGACGAGGTAGTCGAGCATCGCGTCCAGATTCCAGGCGGGTGTGTTCACGCCGAGCAGGACGCCGAAGCGCGAGGAATCTCCGGCCCCCGGCCCGAGGCCGGCGTCGTCCATCGCGAGGGCGGCGCCGAGCATCGCAAGGAGCGTCGGACGGCTGTACCGGTTTTGCTGCTTGCGCGAGAACCGCGCCAGGTGGGGCTGGAGGGCCGCCGGCGCCACCTCGGCCCCGCGCGATCCCCCCAGCCCGAGCGCCGCGAGCCGATCGAGACGGCCGACGGCCGTGCGCCCGGCGCAGAGCGCCTCCCAGTGCTGGGCGATCCCGACGCCGAGCGGCGAGACGACGCCGCGCCCGGTCAGGAGCACCGTGCGCCCGTTCACACGCGGGCTCCCCGCGCGGCGACGCCGATCCCGGGGACGCTCACGCACACGTACATGATCCGCGCGTGCGCCACCCGTCTGGTCTCGACGTACACCTGGGTCTCCGCCTCTGCGACGCTCGTCCCGTCGTCGGCCACCGACGACACCCCGCAGAGGGCCGCGACCGCGCGCAGCGGCTCGCCCGCGGACACCGAGTCCTCGAATCGGCATTCCGGCACCTTCAGGAGAAGCGGGAGCCGGCGCTCGCCGAGATGCCGGAAGAGCAGATGCCCGCCGGTCATCGCCATCAGCTCGAGGAGCATCGACTCGGGGACGCGCTCGGGCCCCTGCGGTCCGCTGAAGACGTCGTCACCCGGGTCGAAGCGCTTCGCCACCTCGATCCGGGGAGCGCCGTCGAGGGCGAGCGACACGATCTCGTCGACGAAACGATAGCGCATCGGGGTCTGAACAGTCGGAGCGCGGGGCCGGAGCGACGCTAGAACAGCGCCGCCAGCGCCGCGATGCCCAGGAGCGCCGCGCCGATGGTCGTGACGATGTCGCGGACCGTCGCCATCGTGCGGATCTTCTCCTCTTCCTTGGGCGGCACGATGACGGTGTCGCCCGGCTCGATCGTGCGGACGTTCGTGAAGCTGGAGATGGCCGAGCCGTCGGCTTTCACGATGTGGGCTTCCTTCTTGTCCGCATCCTTCGAGAAGCCGCCAACGCGGTTGATGTAGTAGTCGATCCCGGCGCCTTCCTTGAACTGGACCGAGGTCGAGTTGCGGACCGAGCCGATCACGAGCACCGACTGCGGTGGCTCCGGAACGTTCAGCGTGTCCCCGTCGACCAGGACGACGTCGTTCTCGGTGCCCTTCAGCTTATCGGGGGCGTCGAGGTGCACCACCATGCGCCCCACCGCGACCTTCGAGGCCAGGACCTTCAGCATCTCGCGCCGCGCCTGCAGCGCCTGTTGCTGCGCCGCGATCTCTTCCTTCTCGGCACCGACGATCACGGTCGACGCCGAGGCGAGCAGGCGCTGCTCCTGAGCCTTGAGGAAGGCGTCGACCTGCTCCTGCTCGGTCTTCCGCAGCGCCGCCCGCGTGAACGCGGCGCCCTTGAGGAAAGCGCGGTCGATGAAGCCGCCGGCGCGCTCGAGCACCGAGGAGAGCCGTTCGCCCTCCGAGATCGTGTAGACGCCCGGCCGCGCGATCTGACCGCTGAGCTGCACCGTCCGCGCCGCCTTGAGCTCGGTGCGCACCGTGATCTCGTCGAGCGGCTTCAGGAGGAGATCCTGGCTCTGGTCGCCGCTCCACGCCTTCTTGAGATCGACGGACAGGATCTCCATCGACAGGTCCGGCCGGCGGCGCGCCACCTCGACGCGCTCGGGGTACGCCTCGGGCAGGAGCTTGTCGACCGGGAGAATCTGGCCGATGCGCATCATCGGCTTCAGCTCGTACGTCCCCGGATAGCGCACCGCGCCGTCGAGCTTCACGACGTTGTAGACGCGGGGGTCGCTCCGGTGGATCAGCACGAGGTCGCCGGCGTTGATCGGCGGATTGCTCGGCTCGTCGCCCTTCAGATAGTGGCTCGTGAGATCGACGTCGAGCGTCACGCGCTCGGCGCTCGGGAGCGCCCGGACGATCTGGACCCGCTTGAGATAGCTCGTGGGCGTGACCCCGCCCGCCATCGTGACCACGTCGGCCAGCCGGGTACCGCTCAGGATCTCGTAGATCGCCGGCCGCTTGACTTCGCCCGACACGGCCACCACGTCGCCGATGGGCGGGACGAAGATCGTGTCGCCCGACTCGAGGCGGTAGTCACGCGTGCGGTCGCCGCGCTGGAGGAAGTCGTAGAGGTCGACGCGCGCGACCTGGACGTTGCCGCGCAGGAGCCGCAGCTCGCGCAGCGAGCCGAGCTTCGTCGGGCCGCCGGCGCTGTAGAGCGCGTTCGTCACCGTGGCGAGGGAGCTGAGCGTGTAGACACCGGGCTGGCAGACCTCGCCCACGACGTGGACGCTCACGGTGCGCAGGCGCCCCATGGTCACGCTCGTCTGGAAGCCGCGGAAGAACCGGGAGAGCTCATCCCGGATGAGTCGGTCGGCCTGGGAGAACGTGAGCCCCCAGATCCGCAGGTCGCCGACCTTCGGCAGCACGATGCGCCCGTTCCGGTCGACGGTGCGGATCAAGGTGCTGTCCACCGCTCCCCAGACGTTGATCGTGAGATCGTCACCGGGGCCGAGCACGTAGTCCGGTCCGACGGGGATGTCGTCGACCGGCGCGAACGTCGAGACGTTCGCCGCGAACATCGAATAGCCGTACTGGCGCAGCGGTGTGCCGAAGGGGCCGAGATACGCCTGCGACTGCGGGACTCGAGTCGGGTCCAGGTTGTAGCCAGCCTCGATCCTCGAGAGCTCGTCGGCCTCGGGCGCTGCCAAAGCCGGGCTGCCACTCGGGGCTCTTGTTTCGACGACCGGCGCTTGGCCGGCCTGAGCCTGGGCACCCGGCGCGCCTTGGGACACGGTGACCTGGGTGACCGTGGTGGGCGGTTGCACTGGAAGGGGCTCCCGCGTCCGTGGGATCGAGACGGTCTGATATGGCCGCGCTCCTGCGCCCGGCTGGCAGAGGTTTGGCGCGGTCGGGCCAACGGGGCGCTGGATCACCTGAGGCGACGTCTGAGACTGTAACGGCTGGGGCGTCGCGTAAGGAGCCGTCGTGCCCGGACCGGGCAGCGTTCTGCCGTAGGCGCCGTCCCCTCCGCCCAGGGAGGGGATGACGGGCTGGCCGTTGCCCGCACTGGGCGTCTGCCCGAACGCCGGCGACATCGCGAGTGCCAAGTCTGAGCCGAGCAGAGCGACGAGTGCCATGGCGACGACAAGCTTCCGCGTCCGCATTCCCCTACCTCCCACCTCCCCGAGGCCCCGATTCTAGCGAACGATCGCCCGGCATGGAAATCCTAATGAGGGGACGCCGCTCATCGCGGGCGGATCCCGTGGATAGCGCGCGCGACCCAGGCGGGCGGCCCGGTCAGGCGCTCATCGACGAGCCGAAAGAGCTTCCGACCGCTGCGGAGCGTGCCCGGCGGGAAGAACACGAGCTCGAGATCGAGAAGCCGCTGACAGTAGACTAGCCACGCATCGGGCCGGACGCGCTGCAGGGCCCCGAGCACCTCCTGGACGGCGCGCTCGCGCGCTGCGCCATCGCCCTCGAGCTCCAGACGGAACTGAACGACCGGTGTCAGATCGCGCTCGTAGAGGGCCACCTGCCAGTCGTTCGCGAGCCCGGGCACGCCTTGCAGGAGCGGCTCGAAGAAGTCTGGATGAAGGTTGCCCCACGCGCACGAGACCTGCTCGTCGAGCCGGCCGCGCAGGGTAGAAAGCCGACGCAACGGTAGCCCGCAGGGGCAGGGCTCGGGCAGCCAGCGCGCCACGTCGCCCGTGCGATAGCGGATCAGCGGCATCACGCGCCGGTTCACCGTCGTCAGCACGATCTCACCGTAGCCGTCGGAGTCCGTGTCGGCGATCTCCACGCAGAAGTCGAACTCGTTCACGTGGTAGCCGCTTCGGTGCGTGCACTCGAAGCCGAGAATCGTCGCCGCCTCCGTCGAGGCGTACGTCATGCAGAGCAGCGCCCCCCAGAACGCCTCCAGCTCGGCGCGCGTCCGAGGCGTGATGCCCTCGCCGCCCCCGACGAGGAGCTTCAGCGGCCCGGGGCGGCCCCGCTCGCGCGCGACCTCGGTCAGGCGCGCCAGCCAGAAGGGGTCGCTCACGACCACGTTGAAGCGGTATTCCGCGAGCCGCCGATAGGCCTCGCGCGGGTCCACCCGCCCGACGACCATCGCGAAGACCGGCAGCGAGCGCACCAAGCACTCGACCAGGAGCGAGCCCAGGCCCCAGTCGTGACCGAGCGTCGAGAGGATCCGGTCACCCCGCCCGAGACCGTAGAGGCCGAGCATGAGGCCCCCCTGCCGCGCGTTGTACTCGAGCTCCTTCCGGCTCAGGTAGACGCGCGTCACGTGACCCGAGGTGCCCGAGCTCTCGATGGCGAGGTCCGGCGTTCCCGTCAGCAGCGCCTCCGGCCGGGCCTTGAGAACCTCCGGCGTGAGGAAGAAGACC
>Ga0209056_10003226_pt1 | contig 17482 bp, 19 predicted proteins | sample GraSoiAngelo_114_FD_185876 | JGI IMG/M metagenome (GOLD analysis project Ga0209056, IMG submission 185876) | Grasslands soil microbial communities from the Angelo Coastal Reserve, California, USA - 14_0903_13_40cm (SPAdes) (version 2) | ecosystem: Environmental > Terrestrial > Soil > Grasslands... | reverse complement strand
ACAAGGGTCAGTCACGTTCACGCGATCGATCCAGCCTGAGTCTTCGAGTGTTTTCAAGGAATGGTCGGCGGCTTATGGGATAGCTGATCAGGTGACGGTTCCGGCGCTGGATTTCTCGGACGCGGTCAAGCGCTTGGGCGGGCGAATAGATTTGATAAAGATGGATGTGGAAGGCGCTGAAATCGGAATTTTGGAAAGTGCGAGCGCATCTGATCTGGCCGGTTGCGGCCAATTGACTGTGGAATTTCACGATAAGAGGCCGCCATTCACGCGGCGCGATGTGGATCGCGTCTGCCGGCGCATGCGCGCCGAGGGATACGCGATCGTAATGGCAAACTGGCCCAAGGTTGATGACGTCTTGTTTGTGAACCTTAAAAGCGTTCCCGCGGCCAAACGAATCGCAGTGCGCTGCCGTGTGGTGGTAGCGAATGCCTTATTCATTATGCGTCGAAGAATTTTCGAGAGCGGTTATAGTTCATAGTTGATGCCTGCAACGATTCGCGCCACATCAGCCTTACATGTTTTGACCGCGCGGGCGCCTACCCACGCGTGTGCGTGAGATAAATGAAACCAGTTGTTATTGCTCTGGCTAGTGACGACCGCTACTTCTCCGGGCTGTACTGCGCGGTTGCGAGCGCATTGACCCACTTGAATCCGGCACGAAGAGTGGATGTGAAAGTGCTCGATGGCGGTCTGTCGCAGTCGTCCCGGGACACTCTTTCGAGATTGACCGACAGAATCGGCGGAGACGTTAGACTCGAGTTTGTGACGGCAGATGCATCTGTGTTTGGCTCGGCGACACTCGGACCAGGCCAATCGCACATGACTTATTGCCGGATACTGCTGCCGCACTTGGTGAATGTGGCGCGTTTGATCTACTTGGACTGCGACACTTTGGTCTTCCGCGATCTATCGGGGCTTTTTGATCTTGAATTGTCACCCCGCAATGTCGTTGCCGCAGTTCGTGACTCGGAAACGTTGTCACTTGCGGAAGACTCGCTCGTGCTGGCAAAGGCGATGAATCTGCCTGCGGAAGGCGCTTACTTTAACTGCGGTGTTATGTTGATGAATCTCGACGAACTCAGAAGACAGGATTTCTTCGAATCTGCTATTGATTTTTTGAATTGTTGGAGCGGGAAATATCGATTCTGGGACCAATCGGCTATCAATTTTCTTCTACACAGACAGATCGATGACTTGCCTGAATGCTGGAATTGGCCCTCCTGTCGCTTTGATGCGCAGCAGAACAATGATCTGGGCTGCGTGCTTCACTATACGACATTGGCGCCGTGGTTCGGCGGAAGGGCCGGTCCAGCGCAAGTATTGTTCGAACGGTTTGCAGCCGAGGTGGAATTGCCCGTCAGCCGATCATCACCCTTCCAGGGACTTTGGCGAAATGCAGTCGCCCCACTGCGAGCGCTTGCATTTCCACTTGCGGCGCTGTGCTACCGACTCCTTGGCAAAAATGATAAATCGGCTGCCTATCAGAAAGTCGGACGTTACTGGCGCGATTATATTTGCAACGCACCGAGTCGCCGGCGGCTTTATCGCCAGCGTAACGACGAAATTGGCAGGATGAAGTTTGACGTTCGTGCATCGCTTGTTTCATGAGGGTATTGCATCTCAACACTCATGCATCTGGGGGCAGCTATGAATATGCGGCGCTTCTTTGTGCCGCATTAGCGGAGCAGGGAATTGAAAGCCGCATCCTGTCTAAAAATTCGCAGCCCCCAGCGGCCCGCAGACCTTTCTTAGATCGCGTCATTCGCCGATCGTATGTTTCCCTATCGACTGAGCCATGGCACGGAACGCGGCGGCTATTGTCTCAACCGGCACCTGAGCAACTGGATCAAATTGACGTCGTCCACCTTCACACAGTGGCTGACTGGTTTGACGTTCCTGATTGGTTGGAGACGCTGCCCCGCGGAATGGGTGTCGTCATTAGCATTCACGACATGTGGCACATCACCGGAGGCTGCTTTCTTTACCGGGGATGCGATCGATACACGAGCGAGAACGACCCTTGCGGTTCGTGTCCGATCCTGAGGTGGCCTGCAAAACGGCTGCTGGCAAGGGCTGCGTACTCGCGGAAATTGCGGGCATATCGTAATTCTGGAGCACGCATGGTGGCAAATAGCCACTGGCTGGCGGGGCTCGCGGGTCGAAGCGCGATCGCCAAAGCGTGCGGTGGAGTGCTCGTAATTCCTCCGGGAATTGATACCAGAGTTTTTAAGCCACACGATAAGGAGCTGTGCCGAAAACAGCTCGGCTTGCCCGCAGACGCCTTCGTCATTGCCACAGGAGGCGCTTCTCTGAAGGATACAAACAAAAATCTGCCGTGGCTCTTGAAACAGTTATCGCTTTTGCCGGAGATAGGGAAGGTAATCGTTTTGGCATTCGGCGAGGGCGCCGTCCCGGTTCCAGATCGCTTGAACGTGCGCTTCGCAGGTAGCATTCCCGACCGATGTGATCTCGCGCGGCTCCTTGCGGCGGCGGACGTTTTTGTCACCGCTTCCTTGATGGAGACGTACGGCCTTACCCTCGTCGAAGCGATGGCTTGTGGGATACCGGTTGTAGCGTTTCGAGTGGGCGGAATTCCCGAAGCTGCACCCGATGGACAAGGCGCGATCCTGTGTGGACCACAAGATGGCGCAGCTTTACTTGAGGCTATTACCAACTTACGCGAATCTCCGCGGCTTCGCGAAAAGCTAGGCAACATTGCCCATGAAACGGCGCACAGTCGCAACGCTGCCAGTTCCTTTGGTAGCAAGTTTACACAGCTTTATAGACAATGTCTTGGTCTCAAGCAGACGGTTCGAGCTGCTACATCTGCCCCAGTGACGTGAAAGTGCATGCGCCGTTTGGGTTTGTTACCGGTTGCCATGCCGAAGACAAGGTCCTCGTCCAGGCAACACTGGCGAGCATGAGGCATTACTGTCCCGACGTGCCCATATGCCTGACGGTCGATGGCAACTTTGACGTCTCGGATTTGCAGAAGGAATACGATTTGATTGTCTTGCGTGTTGCGGACTTGTCATCCGAAGAAATGCGCGACCTAACGTCTCGAAATTATCGAGCGAAGCTCGCTGCGCTATGGGAAGGTCCTTTTGAGTTTTACGTTTGGCTCGATTCAGACGCGATTGTCTGGGGTGACTTCACCCCGCAGGTCCGCACGGATGTCGATTTTCAGATTTTTTGGAGCGAAATTTCCATCCCAGCAGATGCGACAAAAATTCCCCCGTGGCTGCCGCATTTTTATTTTGACCCGCAAAAGCTTCGTCAGTTTGACGCCGATTTTGACTGGCGTGGACACGCCTACTTTTCTACGGGCGCGTTCGCATGCCGACGCAACGCGATATCGTTTCGGAGGTGGACCGAAGTGGAATGCTGGGAAAAAAAGGTTCCGGGTCTCTTCGCATGGGGAGAAATGGGAATGTTGAATTATCACGTTCACTCCATGACGCAGCGGGGAGAAATCAAAACTGCGATGTCCAACTTGCAGCACACCTGGGAACATCATGGGAAACAGGAACTAGTCCAAGATTGCCGTGGTACCGGCTGGCATTTCCCCAAAACGATTGAGCGTCCGCGAATAGCGCACTTTTGCGGGCGCAAACCGTTTTTGTTTGATTGCAAAGCGTATTCCCGGCCGTTCACGATCGCCCGACTGGAACATCATCGAAGGCGACACGGGAAACCGGGCGCGTGGTTCGCTGTGCTACAAGAGGATTGTCAAAGGGGCGCTACGAAAGTTAAGCGAAGGGTTGGTAAGCTGGTCACCGAATGAATACCGATCGCAGGCCCACGTTGGCCTTCTTGATCCCATTCGCGTCCCGAAGGACTAAATCCAGATGGGACATAGCCTGTGCGCACCTTCGACAGACACTCAAATCTGTACAAAACTCAACTAGTGAAAGCTACTGTATGGTTGTGGCCGGCCACGAAGCGCCTGATTTCAAGATAGCTGATGCAAGGGTCTGCTTTCTGTCAGTTGATCATGACATGCCGCAGCACGAAGACGCAGTAGTTAGTGGGAGATTAGATAAATTGGCCAAAATTGCCGCTGCCTGGAATTATGCGAAATCAAGGTGGAATCCACATTATCTTATGAAACTTGACGCAGACGACCTGATCAGTTCAAGGCTTGTTCAGTGGTTGGAGAATTTCGGTCGTGAACCTGGCTACCTTATAGAACACGGCTGGGTTTGGCGGTCAGGGAGCGCGCCATGTCCTCCAATTCACCGAGTATTTGGACCGAGTATGTGCATCATGTTTGATTATTGGAAGTGATATTGCAGATCAGGAAGGACCGTTTCTTTACCGAGGTAGAAGGCATGCGGCTTAACGAAGTGAGTTCAAATTTCGCCAGGAGCGACCACTATTCGCTTGTTCCTGGATCTGGCACCAGCACTCTGCTGTTGAACGACAGTCACCAGCGTTACGCAGCGCAGTTCGCTTACCTGGGACAGAAACTCTCTATCCTACCCTTTAGGGCGGTTGTTTATCGCACAGGCAATCGTGAGAGTAATTCAGCTGCCCTTGAAATAGGTCGGCCAACCCTGCGGATGATTCTTGGAACCATCCGCAGAACAAAGCTCATGACGAAAACCGTTAGAAGAGAATTCGCGTTGGAGTAGCCATCGAACGGCAGCTATTTCGCAGCATGAAGGCAACCGTCGCCACGCTAATCGCAAAGCGTAGACTAGTTATTCGAGCTGTGGCGTAGCGCCAGTTTTGCCAGATCCAATCCAGTGAAAAATAAACCACGAGTTGTTTTTTTGATTCCAGCGGCTTCAGCGCGACGAGTAAAGGACTGGCACGTTGGCTGCGCCTATTTCAAGCAAACATTATCATCCGTGCTAAACTCGAGAGGCGACGACTATTGCATTGTTGCCGCTGGCCATGAGTTTCCGAAATTCCAACTGCCGCAAGATCCGCGATTCAAGTTCCTGTCGCTTGACCATCCTTTGCCGTCTAAAAAAGACGGGGATCACCATGCCGCAGTTAAGGACAAGATGACCAAGCTGGCGGCAGCTTGGGATTACGCGAAATCGGCGTGGGATCCACAGTACGTGATGAAGCTTGATTGGGATGACCTCATCAGTTCGCGGCTCCTGGAGTGGCTCGTTTCGGCGAAAAATGAAGCTGGGTATCTCATCAAGCACGGCTGGATTTGGAATTCACAAGTCCCTTACCTTGTCCAACGCACCGAGTACTTTGACCGTGTCTGCGGCTCCTGCCTGCTTATCCGGAGTGATCTGGCAGACCAAACCGGCCCGTTTCTAACGCATGTGGAAGGCACAAACTTGAGTGCGGAAGGACATCGATTTGCTGCCAATGATCATCACTCACTCGTGCCGGGATCGGGAATAGGAACGCTGCTTTTGAACGATAGTCATCAGCGTTACGCGGCCCAGTTTGATTATCTGGGACAGCGGTTGGCCGCTGTTCCGTTCAACGCTGCCGTTTGCCGCATCGGTCACGGAAACAATGCCGGTCAACCTTTCGGGACGGAAACCCCTCGCATGTTGTTAGGCCGTCTCCGACGGACACGGCTGGTCACACCGAAGCTTAGGAAAGAATTCATGCTCGACTGACCGGTGCTCGCCTCTTAATAAGCAGCCTCAAGTTACCTAGTCGCTCACAAAGTGCGCTAACATGCGTGTCAGTATCATGATCACGACTAGCAATCGCTTGGACGAGCTCCGGCGAACCATTCAGATGTTGGGAAAACTCGATCCATCGCCAGACGAAATTTTAATAACGGCTGACGGGTGCACAGATGGCACGGCCGAGTTCGTCACCTCAGCGCTGCCGAACGTGAAATTGATTGTAAATCAGCCAGCCATTGGTTCCGTGGCTTCACGCGATCGTATGATGCGCGAAGCGAAAGAAGACTTGGTGCTGGCGTTGGATGACGACAGTTATCCGGAGCAATTAGATTGTATAGCGCGCATCGTTCCGTTTTTTCAACAGCGGCCCACACTAGCAGTGCTGCATTTTCCTCAACGCAGCGATGAGTATCCCGAGACACTCGCGCAGACAAAGCTGGTCTCGGAGGAGCATTTGACTCGTTCGTTTGCTAACTCTGGAGCCGTACTGCGCCGGTCCATCTATCTGCAGTTACCTGGCTTTGAACCGCGGTTTTATCACATGTACGAAGAACCGGATTACGCATTGCAATGTGTAGCCGCTGGATGTGACGTGCTTCTCTCTCCGATCGTTACCATCCGTCATCATTACTCCGGTCGAGCACGAGATGAAATCCGCATTCATCATCGTCACGCGCGCAACGAGTTCTGGAGCACGCTCACAAGATGTCCTTTCCCCTTTGCCCTTGGCATGCTTGGATGGCGCGTGGTCTCGCAATTTCGTTACGCTTGCAAGCGAGGCTGGTCGTGGGTCGTGCGCGAGCCCGGCTGGTGGGCCCAGGCACTGGCCGGAGTTCCGTATTTTGTTCGAAAACGCAAGCTTGTTTCGTGGGCAGCTTATAAACGCTGGCTTAGCCTGCCTTAGAGGCGGTCTCAAAAATCGTGGTATTCAATCAGAAGGTTGTAGTGTCCGCTGTCCCAGCGGAGAACCCAACACGCGAACGACCGAACACCTGATGAATGCGCTGAGAACAGCGCACGCTACACCCGCATGATCACCAGCAAGAGCACGAGCCGGCATGATTCAACGAAGTGGCTGTGTTGTCAGCTGGGTGCGCGGGAACATTATGCGATTCCTCGCGCGTTGTTTCGTCTCAGCATGCTTGACCAGCTGGTGACTGATGCGTGGGTTCTGCCTTCATCTTCCCTGGCGAAACTCTCCGGATCCAGGCTGGCAGACCGCTTTGCTGACGAGCTGCGCGACGCGCCAGTGATCGCCTCTAATTCGTCGCTGATCCTGTTTGAATTACTCGCACGTGCGCGCCGGCTTGGCGAATGGGGAAAAATCATTGCGCGGAACCGGTGGTTTCAGCAGAACGTTTGCTCGTTTCTGCGCTCTCAACTCTCAACTCTCAACTCTCACCCGATCCTTCTAAGCTACAGTTACACGGCACTTGAACCATTTCGGTACGCAAAATCGCGCGGATGGAAAACGGTGCTTGCGCAGATCGATCCCGGTCCCGAAGAAGAGAGGATTGTGGCGAAAGAGGTCGCGCGAGTGCCGGAGTTGGCCGGTGACTGGCAGCCCGCACCAGCGGAGTACTGGGCTTCGTGGTGTAAGGAATGCGACCTTGCCGACCGCATTGTAGTTAATTCCGAATGGTCGCGAGAATGTTTGACGCGCAGCGGAGTTCCCGGTGAAAAACTGTCGGTGATCCCCCTGGCCTACGAAACGGCAGGCGCCGGAGGTCAGAGGGCAGAGGTCGGAGCGCGTTCGTATCCTGAGCGTTTTACACACGAGCGGCCGATTCGCGTGCTTTTCCTTGGCCAGGTGAATTTGCGAAAAGGCGTAGCCAGATTACTCGACGCCGCTCGAATGTTGCGCGATGAGCCGGTTGAATTTTGGATCGTGGGACCTGTGCAGGTCTCAAACGCGATGACGATGGCGGATGAGGCGCGAATGAAATGGTTTGGGCATGTGACGCAAAAGAAGGCTGCTGAAACGTACCGAGCCGCCGACGTATTCATTCTTCCGACGCTCTCGGATGGATTCGCGATTACGCAGCTCGAAGCGCAAGCGCACGGCTTGCCCGTTATTACGTCGAGGTTTTGCGGCCGGGTGATCGAGAGCGGTCGCAACGGGATGATTCTCGAGGAACCCAGTGCCGCGTGCATTGCAGCTGCAATTCGCGACTGCATCGCGGATCCGAGTTGGCTGCAAAATCTTGCTGCCGCATCACGCGTCGCAAATGAATTCACAATCGCCGCGCTGGCTCAGCGGCTACAAGAGCTCGGCGCGACATTGTAGGCACCTGACGTACGTCTGAAGACAACCTCGTTTTGACGCGACGCCCTACTGCACAACCGTCAGTGCGAGATCATTCCCGTCACCGCCGCTGTAGCTCACTTGGTAGTTATTGCGACCGGCGGTGAAAGTTGAACCGTCCGGCAGGTTGGCGAACATGCCGGTGATTGGACCGGTCGAGGTATTGCTGATCGCGGTGAAAACAGTTCCGTTCGTGAGCCTCTTGTTTGCCACCGCTTGGAAACTGAACTGCGCTCCGCTCTCGATTGTCACCCCATTCGCAATCACCGCATCGGCTCGAGCGTTTTTGGTATTAAGCTTGTAGGTGTAGGTGGCATCGGCTTTGAAAGTGAGCGCTCTTTGGATCGTTAACTCCGCTACACCGTTCAGTCCGACGCTCGGCTGAAGGAATGCTGTCGCGCCACCTCCATCACCGATTGTCACTTTACCGGCAATGATCCCGCTGCCTCCCAAAATTCCGGCGGTGACTTTCACTCCCGCATTGACGCTTGTTCCCGTGTCGTAAGTGCTCGCTCCGCTCAGAGTCAATGTGCCTGTGCCAGCCTTGATCACTGAGCCGCTGTCCTGGATTACTCCGGAAAACGTGGTACTCAGATTGTTGTTGCCGACGCTGAGACCATGGCCGGCGAGTAACACCATTCCGTTGCCGGCTAGTGAGCCGATCGCCATTGTGGGGATCGTCACGTTGGTCAGATCGAGCAGCCCATTGCCGAACACCTTAAACTGGCACAGATTCACTACCGCATCGCTTTCCAGCACGATTGTCCCGCCCAAGCCACCGTTGGTTCCGTTCTTGGATATGACAACTGTTTCATCAGAGGGAGGCAAAGCGAAAAGATCGAGCAAGCCTCCTTCGGCGCCACTCCCCCGGCCGCCATTGCCGGTGAAGGTGGCGTAGCCACTCCCTCCATACACATAGATTTGGCCGGCTTGTGCGTTCGCAACTGTCGCGCCGTTGGCAATGAAGGTAGCGCCCTCTGCCGTTCCCTTGTCGATTTCGGCCCAAGCTCCCTCGGCGCCTGGCACAGTGGCGGAATTGGCGATGAAGGTGGAGTTGCCGATGCTACCCCTCGTTTCCGCAAATGAATAACCTGCATCGGCTCCCGATACCTCCTCTGGATTGCTGATAAAGGTCGCGCTCTCGGCACTAGAGTCGATGATGAGCCAAGTAAATCCACCCCGCGCTCCGTCGACAGTTCCACCATTACTGATGAACGTCGCGCTACCAGCATTAGGGCTGTACCAGAACTGAGTGAAGCCGCCATAGACTCCATCTCCAGTTGCAGAAGCGCCACCTTCATTGGTGATCACCACATTCTCGCCAGCCGAAGCGGAATTCATGAAATAGATTCGTCCCGATGCTTTGGTAGTGCCTGAGTTGGCTGCGACGAAGTTCTGCACCACTCCCGAGTTATTCGTGATTCCTCCCCGATGAAATTCGATGATTGATGGGAAAATGTTGTCAAATACCGGCGTGATCGTGATGGTGTATGCACCAGCGCCTTCGGTAAAAACGACATCTCCGACGATGGTGCTTGTGCCCTCGCCACCCGGCGCATCCCCGCAGATTAGATTCGTCGTATTGGATGCTGAAAAGGTGGCCACATCGGTTTCACTGCTTGGGATGGTTTCCGGCGTCCAGTTCTCCGCCGTGTTCCAGTCGTTGCTCGTCGGATTCAGCTTCCAAGTTGTGCTACCCGCGTAAAGAATTCGAACCGACAGGAGCAACACCAGCATCAACAGCTTGGCCATCGTTTCTCTCATGGAACCACCGTCAGGCTCAGATCATTGCCGTCGCCACCCTCGTAATCGACTTCGTAGGTGTTGCGACCAGCGGTGAAGGTTGAGCCGTCGGCCAGGTTGGCGAATGTGCCGCTGATTGGATTGGCCGAAGTGTCACTGATGGCGGTGAACACTGTGCCTGCACTCAACCTCTTGTTTGCAACTGGTACAAAGCTAAACTGAGCGCCGCTTTCGATAGAGACACCATTGGCGATCACCTGATCGGCCCTGGCTCTCTTGGTGTTGAGCTTGTACGCGTACGTCCCGTCGGATTCGAAGGTGAGCGCGCTCTGAATCGTCAGTGTAGTCGCGCGGTTCGCGTCGATGCTCGGCACCAGGAAAGCCCCTCCGCCGCTGCCGGTGCCTACTGTAACCGGCCCTGCAATGATGCCGCTACGCCAAGTGTCCCAGCATCGACCAAGACCGGACCTGTACCGGTCGCTGAGCCAGTGGCATTGTTCACGGTCAAGGCGCCCTCACTGATCGTTGTGCGCCGGTTGTAGGTGCTTGCCCCTGTCAGGGTCCACGTTCCACTGCCAACTTTCGTCAACGGGCCTAAACTCCTCATTCCTCCGGAAAAGACCGTGCTGAGACCGTTGCTTCCGACGGCAAGGGCCTGTCCTAAAACGACCGTGCCGTCGCCTTCAATAGATCCGACCGTGACTTGGCCAGCATTGAAGTTAATCGTCAGTGTGCCGTTGCCGAAAACCTGTAAACGCGCCGGGCCACCAAACGAGCCAGAACCGAATTGACAATCACCACCACCACTGTTCCCGCCGTTGGCAATGATTGTAGCATTGGCAGCCGTCGCGCCATTAAAGAAAATGAGTTCGCCGCCTTCCGCGCCGCTGACTGAAGTGCCCTCGATAATAAATGTGCCATCGGCTGCGGTCGACGAATCATCAAAAGTTATTTCACCGCCGCCTTCGCCGATAACTGTGCCGCCGTTGAGTGTGAACGTGCCGTGGTCAGCAGTGCTGGAGTCCATGAATTCAATGGTTCCCGGATAGCCACCAGCGGCCGTTGGTCCGTATGCAAGGAACATGCCATTAGCCGCGCTCGACGTGCCCGCAAAGATAACGAAACCTCCCTCGGCGCCGCCAGCAACCCCACCTTCACAGGTGAAGTTGCCATTTCCTGCAGTTGCAGAATCCAAGAATGTCGTTACGCCCCCACCAAATCCGCCGGAGAGATTGTTGAAGACGCCATTGGCAGCCGTTGATTGGTCATGAAATTGCGCCAGGCCGCTGCCAAAGGTGCTGTTCGGCTGCGATCCCTCAACGATAAAGGCGCCATCGGCTGCACTGGAAGTGCCGAAAAATTGGACGCGACCAGCAAACGCCTGATCGGCGGTCGAACCGTCAGCCGTAAAGACGCTCTGGCTGCCAGCAGTGGCGCTGTTGATGAAGGAGATCACTCCGGAAACTCCTTCCGGAGTCGTCGTGGCGACCAGATTCTGGAGAACGCCGGAGTTGTTAATGATCCCTGACCCATTGAGGCTCAGTGTCTTCCCAGGATTGGCAGTGACGGTGAATCCGGCTGCGCCTGAGTTGAAGACGATGTCGCTCACGGTGGTATTGGCCGAGACAGAAACAGCGTTGATATTGGAAAAGCCGAACGTCGCGATATCTGCCGGCCCGTCAGGCACCGTACGAGGCATCCAATTACCCGCTGTGTCCCAGTCGCTCCTGATTGGATTGAGTCGCCAGGTCGCGCTCCCGGCAAAGCTCTTAGTCGCTGATAGAGTCGCCTCCAGAACCGCTAAGGTGACTGCGATATTAGCCAAGAGTTTTAGCATAGTTGATGAGGAAGTTAATTTACAAATCTGGTTTTTCGGGTGACGTGAATTGGCCGGTGAAACTTAATGAAGTCATCTCATAGCGGGTTTTTGACGTGGTCGTCGAGAAACGCTAGGACCTTGTCCCTCACCTTCGGTCCTCCCGGGCTTACACGATCAGACCAGAGAGCGAACGCATGATCAACATTTCCCACGAGCGTTATCACTGTGTAGAGGTTCGAGTTAATCCCATGGCTCACCAAGGCACAGCGCATATCTTCGATCTGGTGCGGCGGCATTCCCGAATCACCGTCACTGTTGACAAGGTACAGTGGCATAAAGCTTTGTTCGCTTTCCGATTTTACTTTTGCCACCGGTGAAACGCTCTTCTGGGCGATGCGATCAGTTGTGTTGGTGTAATTTTCATCGTCTTGGGGTACATTCTCTCTCACGCCAGGACCTGTGCCCTCTCGATCAGACAAATCGTAGTTGCCTGAGAGGCCGACCGCGCAAAGAGGCCGGTCGTCATGTCCATTTTGGCACCAATTCGGATAGGTACTCGGCGGACTGGCCGTTTTATCGAGGGCGACAAAGATTGCGGCAACCTTGGCAAGGCGTGATGGTAGGCGTGGGTGTGCACGTCTGCGCCTGACAACTCAGACTGGTACTAAAAAGGAGTGAGAGGAAACAGAGAGCGATATTCTTTGAGTTTGCCGCTTGCTTGTATTCCTCTTGTGCTTGTGATTTGCGAAGCGGCAGACCAAATAAGTTCACGATTCTCATAGAGAGCACCTCCGGTTGCGCGTGAAGGGGGGAGGTGCTTTTCTGGAGACGCCTCGCGGACTTAACGCAATCGCGGCTTTTCTCAAAAACTGAACGACTTGTCAAGCAAATAATTATTAGAAGTTGTCGGGCCAAATTCGTCGCGATGTTCTGGCGAATTTTCGCGCTGCTCGGGCACTTATCAACGAGCCTTTCAGTTTGCGCTTTGTGTTTTATAATGGTGCGCGTCTCCATCGGTTATGGTCACGAATGAACTAACGTTCTATCTCGCTGCCGCCGCGCTCTTCGTACTGACAGTGGAAAGCTGCATAAAGCTGCTGAATCGAGATAGCTTTTCCGTCACGCTCGCCGTGTATCTCACGGTGTTCGCGTGGTATTTCGTCGATCCTTTTCTCAACCCGGAGCAGTACGATTACATTCCTGCGTCCTTAATCAGTCAAAGCTACGGGCAAGTACTGATCTTTCTGGTCGCCTTTCGCTTTTTCATTCCGATTGCAGCACGTTGGATTGTCCGGCGGCGAAGTACCGGTGTATTTGCCATGCAGAACTTTGCCCCGGAGCAGATCTTAGTTGCTACGGGAGCGATGTGGCTTCTGCTGTTGTTAATTGGTATCGCCCGGATGAATGGCGACGTGGTCGGCGCATTGTTTCCCGTTGACTCGCGCGCGGGCGCGACCATGTGGGGGCGTGGAGCAATCGAAACTTCGGCGGCCGGATTCGTGATCGCCTCGGCGGGGTACCTCTTTAATGCTATCACAGCCTTCCTTGGTGTTTTGATATTTTTTCAGCGCACCCCCTTCTGGCGCTTGCTGGCTGCCGCGATGTTTGCGCTCTCCCTCCCTTATTTCCTATTGGAAGGAGCGCGCAGCCACTTCCTTGCCGCGATTCTGCCATTCATCATTACATTCGTGCTTTATGGTCGTCAGTTGCTGATCGTAAAATTGGCCATTCTGGCGGCCGCATTCGTCTGCTTGGATCAGGGCTTCAAACTGGTGACGGCGTTTCGCGGCACCGGCTTCAGAGATTTGCTTGCTGCTGAGCGTCCGTACGAGCTTGTCAATGAAGATTTGCGACAAACCGGGCTAAACATGATTCAGGAGCTTTGCTTTGCGAATGCTTACCTCGATTCCGGGGCGGCGCCTCCGGCGTATGGTGGAAGATATTTGAACGAGCTGCTTAACGTCGTGCCGCGCGTGATTTGGCCGTCAAAGCCGTTCATTGGGATTGACTACGCGAAGTGGCGCGGCTTGGAGGATCCGAACTCTGAACTCGGCGTTGTCGCCACAGTCTCTACAGGAATGATTGGCGGCGGCGTTTTGAACTTTGGCCCATTCTTTGGGCCAGTGGCAGCCGGCATCATCATGGCGCTTTGGACCGGTCTGCTTATCCGCTGGTGGCAACAACGAAACTCGCTGCCGCGCCTGGTGTTGTTCATGCTCGGAGCTGGCCTTACATTCAACCTCGGTCGAGACATCACTCTGCTAGTACTCTGGCCTGTGGTATTCGCGTACTGTTTTGTTCGACTCATTGAGATCTGGACCACCAAACGGTTTGGCGCGGTACCGCAAACCACAAGCCAAGCGCGAAGCCTTGCGCCAGCTAATTTCAGCCATTGACCCATTGCCTGCTCGGCTGCGCCAGTGACGCCGTGGCCGCGGTTTCGCTTGATGCAAAATCGGCTGGCCGTGCTAGTCTCCCGTTGCCAGCAACGGGGGTATAGCTCAGCTGGTAGAGCGTCTCGTTCGCAATGAGAAGGCCAGGGGTTCGAATCCCCTTACCTCCAGTCTTCGCTCGCGTCCTGGAGCGTGCGACGCGAAAGAACGGTTGTAGCCGAAGCCTGTGAGCGTGTACCATTTGTTTTCAATTCCGGTACGCTCGGGTTGGCAATTCAGTTGGACGCCAATTCCCGGCCAACCCACGTCTGACACCGAGACGGCTTGAATTGCGCTCGCATCTGTAGGCGGGTTGAAGGGTCGTTCTTTACTGTCAATCGGCCTGTGCCGTGATTGCCGCGACACTCGCACGGCGAAACGACGGTGACAGACAGCGGTTCTGCCGCTGCCGTACCGCAAAGAAACGCAACCGCACCAATAACGAACGTCACACGCATCATTGCGCGCTATGTCATTTTGTAATTGCGGTACGAAGAACAAAAGAGGCACAATCCACCGCATGTGAAGTAGTGGAAAATCACGTCTAATAATCTCTATGCTTGCACCCAAAGACGCGCAATCTGAACAATCTTCCACACAGCGACCTGAAGTTGAGGAGCCCTCCCAACGCGAACTGTTGTGGAGGGAGTATGCTCTTCACTGCGACCTCTACAAATTCCATCTGGAATCCACCATTAAGCTTCTGGTCCTAATGTTCGCTGTGACCGGTGCCATGCTTGGCTATTACATCAACCTTCCACCTACAAATGATCTCCGTAAGTTTCTGCTCGTTCCTGCCTGCGCGATGAACCTTATAGTTGGTTTCGCCTTCCTCATGGCAGCTCGCGGAGTTCCCGCACGACAGCGCGAGGTAATTAGCATCGCGAAAAGACTTGGCTTTCAGAGTCCACCGGATCTTACGCTTCTGCAGCTCTTTCTCTTCCTCTCTTGTAGCGTGAACTGCCTGACGGCTGCCGCACTGGTTTATCTGATAGTGTTCAAAGAATAGTTCTGTGCACGAAACCATTACCGCGTGAAGAGCACGTTTCTTTGCCGGGTCGCACTTCGTAAACGTGGATCGTTGACTGCATCAGCGTTGCGCTCATTTCATATCACTTTGTCGTTGCCGTGTGGAGTGCAAAAGCGGCAGAATCCCGGGCGCGTGAAATGCTTGGCGACTACGTTCGCAATCTTGGCAGCTCTGTCAGCGTCACTCGCGCTGGCTGAGGACTTCAAAACCATCAACGGCAAGGTATACAAAGACGCCACGATCAGCCGTGTCGAAGCGGACGGGATCGTGCTTAGAACCAAAACGGGGATTTCTAAGGTCTATTTCATTGAACTCCCTAAAGACGTTCAGGAGCGGTTTCATCCCAGTCCTGTGAAGCCCGTCGCCGCGAACACCGTCGCAGCACAGCGTGAGCCGATCAAGTCAAAGGGCTGGGCAGCGGCGATGGCAAATCCGCCTGCTTTGATAATATTCTTAGTTGCCGGGACTATTATTATTGCTGGCGTGGTGTTTGCTATCGTACGTGGTCGTTTTCAATGACAAGCAATGACGCGAACAAAGTTCTAAATGAAGGAGTGGGAAGTAGTCGCCGACAATCTCCACAAAAGCTGGGTGAAGCTTGGGCTGGGTCTCAGCTTTAGACGTTCAAGGGCGAACAATCTGGATTGTGGACGCGCATCGCGACGACGGAAAGCGTTTTGTTGCGCGTGCGGATGAAAAGCTGACCGCTTTTTTGGAACTTGAATCGGCGATTCGTGTTGCTTTAGCTCTTCAAGTGTATCTTGAAAATATCACACTTCCATTCGTCGATCTGTCTTGTTTCCATTTCGGGAAACCTCTCTTTCTCGCTTCGCGCAGCCGGATTCATTACCCGAAATTTTTCTGCACTGACATGTTCGCAAAATCGAACGCAGTGCTGTTGCCCGGCTTTCTCATAATTCCAGCACCCAATCAGTATTCCCTCGCCATTCGTCAGCACCTTGGGAATTTTGCGCCCATCGATTTTTTCAAGATCGATTCCAAACAACGCGCAGAATTTTCCAATGTTCTCGGCTAAGACAAAATCTCCAATTGGAGCGCAAAGCCCATGAGCTTTGGCTTCGTCGAGCGTTTGCTTTTGGGACGGGGGCGTTTTGCCATTGTCGATCAGAAAAGATCGTAAACATGCGGAGACACAATGGGCGCCCGGAAAATCTTGATACACGTGAGTACAACGCGGCATGGGAGTTTGGCCGAGCTTTGTTGCTCCAATTGCTGTTGCAAGTGCAAAGGTCTTATCGAAAGCGCCCAGAAGCAACGTTTCGATCTCGGTGAGATACTCGTCCGTTAGCTCTACTTTCCGTGGCGTTCCCTCAAAATACGAAAGCCACGCTCGCTTGTCGTCAGACGAAATTTTACCGTGAGCGAACGCGTTCCTGACCGCCATTACGTCCTTCATCAGCTTGTCGAACTCGCCTTTCTCGCGTCCGCTTAGAAGGTTCTGTTCATTGATGATGTGAGTGATGAGTTTGCGCTTTGCAGCAAACGAGCACCAATCAGAGTTTAGAACCAGAGACTCGAAAACTGCGCGTCTCTCGTGCGATGAGCCAAAAAAATAATGAAGAATCACTGTGTCGAGCTGATTCTCGACAGACAATGCTCCCTCGATCACCTTGAGTCGATTCCTTCGTGCTTCTCCTCCAAGATTCATCGCTTCGGTCAGATTGATGCCCGAAGTGCTTACGTGCGCTCTGCCGGTGACTAAAGCTCGAATCTGCTTCACGGCTCTTTGAACTCACCCTTGTGCTCCTGCGTCTGGATCACGTTGCCAGCATCATCGTAAACGCGAATCAGTGCATCACGTGATCGGCTGCGGTACTCCGCGTATCCGATTGCGTTCGCGACGGCATTCGGCCCGGCGTACCAGAGGCGACCGAAAGGCAGCGCATCAGAAATAAGATCGAAGCCGCGCTTGTCATGGCGCGGGCGTACTTCGTAAATTTGCACTTACTGTTCTTTCAAAACGCTAACGAGAGAGAGCACAAAACGCGCTTGCGCTGTATTCATCGAGAACAAGTCCGGCTTCCCGGAACTTTTTTCTATTCTAATGCAATCTGAATACACATGACCATCGACAATTTTCGTCAACGTGATGCTCGTGTTTCTTGACTCGCCATTAAACAGTAATCGTTTCGACGTTACAAACAGCGTCCCAGCGGACAGCGCCATCAACTGTTCGGCCCTAACTGGAGTAAAACCCCCGAATCTAAAGCGGACGCCCCTAACTCCTGTTGGCAAACTGATAGAAGTGCCCGAATAGCCGCGCGTTTGAACTCGGGACTGATGCCAAGTTGTCGGAATTGTATAGTAGCATGCCTCCTTTGCCTCTAAAAAACATCGACTGTAACTGCTGGCGGAAGTTGATGTTTTGATTCAAGCAAATAGATAGTGCGAAAAAGTGAGGCATTGCCCTTTAGCGTGAGGTTTACATTATATTTTTTCTTTAGAATCTCGATCTCCTCAAGATCAGAGTCGGTCAGGACGAATGAAGATTCCATCCGTCGTTTGATCGGTTCAAATTCT
>Ga0209056_10003225_pt1 | contig 17488 bp, 15 predicted proteins | sample GraSoiAngelo_114_FD_185876 | JGI IMG/M metagenome (GOLD analysis project Ga0209056, IMG submission 185876) | Grasslands soil microbial communities from the Angelo Coastal Reserve, California, USA - 14_0903_13_40cm (SPAdes) (version 2) | ecosystem: Environmental > Terrestrial > Soil > Grasslands... | reverse complement strand
GTCCCCGTAGGCGCCCACGAGGGCCTCCACCGCCCCCGCGTCCCCTCGACGCAGCTGCGCCACGAGGGCGCCGTCCGGGTCGCTGGCCGTCCGAGACACGACCAGAGGCGGCTCGACCACCCCGCACGCCTGAAAGGTCCGATCCGCCACGATCTCGGTGGAACTCATCTTACCCTCCTGCCCCGCCGGGCCCGTCTCCCCGCAGGGCCGCCGCTCGATAGGCGCCCGGCGTGAGGCCCAGGGCGCGCCGAAACACCGTGCTGAAGTGACTCGGAGTTCGAAACCCGACCAGCCGCGAGATCCGCGCGATCGACAGCTCCCGCGTGGCCAGGACGCCGCGGGCGCGGGCGATCCGCTGCCGGACCACGAATCGGTGGGGCGGCACCCCCGTGCTGTCCTTGAACAGACGCGCAAAGTGGTAGGGACTCATGTAGACCACGGCCGCGAGCTCCGCGAGCGAGAGGTCCCTGTCGAGGTTCTGCTGGATGTACTCGGTCACCCGCCTGAGTCGGCATCCGGGCAGGGCGGGGCCGGCCGAACGCGGTCCCACTGTCGGCATCATCGTCAGCTCCCTTCGCCGGGGGTCGAGAGCAGCGCGGCCACGGCGCGGCCCAGGGTCTCGAGGCCGTGGAACCGGACCTTCGCGCCCGTCCGCGCGCGCTCCACCACACCGCTCAGCCGGCCGGCGTCGTCGTGCCGGAGGCGCACGATGAGGGTCGTGTACTCGCCAAGATCCTCTGGCGGCTCCATCCCCTCGCTCCTTTTGTCATGACCCATGTCGGTCCTCTCGCGACCCTTGTACGCGGGCGGCCGTGTCCGAATCGTGCCCGGCAGCGTGAAAAATAGCGTGAGCGGCGGCGGACGAGGTGGAGGGGGGAGGGTTGGCTATGGCATACTCGGCGGCGCCTCTTGTCGACCGTCTGGGAGGAGTGTTGAAGCCCGAGGTACGTCTAAAGGTTACCGTTCTGGGGGGATTTCAAGCAGAGCTCGAACCGGGCCGGGCGCTCGTGCTCCCCACCAAGAAGGCTCAGGCCCTCCTGGCGTACCTGGCGCTCCCGCCCGGCCAGCCCCACCCGCGCGAGAAGCTCGCGACCCTGCTCTGGGGAGACATGCAGGATGCCCAGGCCCGGGGCAACCTGCGCCACGCCCTCTCGAGAATCCGCAAGCTCCTGCCCCCAAGCGCCCGGTCCGGCCTCGTCTTCGACGGCCCGAGCGTGGCCCTGGACCCCTCGATCGTCGAGGTGGACGTGGCGCGCTTCGAGCGGCTGGTCGCCGATGGCCGCCCGGCCGCGCTCGAGCAGGTCGCCGGCCTCTACCGCGGCGACCTCCTGGCCGGGCTGACGCTGGCCGAGCGCCCGTTCGAGGAATGGCTCACGTCCGAGCGGGAGCGCCTGCACGAGCTGGCCATCCAGGCCCTGGGGCGCCTGCTCGCCCATCAGCAGCAGGCCGCCACCGCCGAGCCGGCCGTCCAGACCGGCCTCCGCCTCCTCGCGCTCGACCCCCTGCAGGAGCCCGTCCACCGCGCGGTCATGCGCCTCTATACCAAGCTCGGGCGCCGGGAGGCCGCGCTCCGCCAGTACCAACTCTGCGTGGACACGCTCAAGCGCGAGCTCAGCACGCCGCCCGAGGCGGAAACCACCCAGCTGTACCAGGAGGTCCTGCGCTCGCGTCCTACCCGTGCCGCGCGGGTCGAGGTACCCAGCCCGGCGAACGGAGACCCCGCGCCAGGCTCGATCGCGAATCTGCCGTCCACCGCGGCCGTGCCGGCGCCGGAGGCCCCACCACCGACGAACCTCCCAGCGCCGACCTCGGATCTGATCGGCCGCGCGACTGCGCTCGCGGAGGTGACGGAGGTGCTGGGAGCTCACCGGCTCGTCACGCTGATCGGCGCCGGCGGCATCGGCAAGACGCGGCTGGGCCTGGAGGTCGCGCGGCAGCAACTCCCGAGCTTCGCCGACGGGGTGTGGGTCGCCGAGCTCGCGCCGCTCTCTGATCCCGGGCTGGTGCCGGTCACCGTCGCGGTCGCGCTCGGGCTCACGCTCCCCGCCGCCGCGGAGTCGCCCGAGCGGGTGGCGTCGGCGCTCGGCGGGAGGCGCCTCCTGCTCGTCCTCGACAATTGCGAGCACGTGATCGAGGCGGCGGCGCACATGGCCGAGGCGGTGCTGCGCGCCGATCCGCACGCCCGCGTGCTGGCGACCAGCCGCGAGCCGCTGCGCGCGCCGGGGGAGTACGTCTATCGAGTGCTCTCGCTCGAGGTGCCCGCGGAGGGAACCGAGGATCGCGACGACCTGCTGGACGCGGCCGCGGTCAAGCTGTTCGTGGCGCGGGCACAGGCGGTGGCCGTGCGCTTCTCGCCAGACGCCCGCACCGTGGCGATCACGGGCGCGATCTGCCGGCGCCTCGACGGCATCCCACTCGCGATCGAGCTCGCGGCGGCCCGGACCGCCACGCTCGGAGTGGGAGAGCTCGCCGCCCGGCTGGACGATCGGTTTCGGCTGCTCACCGGCGGCCACCGGACCGCGCTGCCGCGGCACCAGACGCTGCGGGCCACGCTCGATTGGAGCTACGAGCTGCTCCCCGCGATCGAGCGCACGGTCCTGCATCGCCTGGCCATCTTCGCCGGCGGTTTCACGCTGGAGGCGGCGAGCGCCGTCGCGACGGCGGCCGACCTCGGCGCGCCCGAGGTCGTTGACAGCGTGACGAACCTGGCCGCGAAGTCGCTCGTGGTCGTGGAGGTCGCGGGCGCGGTCACGCGATACCGGCTGCTCGAGACGACACGGGCCTACGCGCTGGAGAAGCTCACCAAAAGCGGCGAGCTCGACCAGGTGGCCCGACGCCACGCCGAATACTACCGGGACCTCTTCGAGCGGGCCGAGGCCGAATGGGAGACGCGGGCCACTGTCGAATGGGTCGCGGCGTCCGGCCGCCAGATCGACAACGTGCGGGCGGCGCTGGACTGGGCGTTTTCGCCGAGCGGCGACGCGTCGATCGGGGCGGCACTCACTGCCGCATCGGTGCCCCTGTGGTTCCGGCACTCACTGATGGTCGAATGCCGGGGCCGCGTCGAACGCGCCCTCGCCAGTCTCGAACCCGGCTCGGGTCGAGGGGGGCGCCGCGAGATGCAGCTCTTCGCTGCCCTTGGCGTGTCGCTCATGCAGACCAAGGGCCCCGCGCCCGATACCTCGGCAGCCTGGACGACCGCGCTCGAGATCGCCGAGCGCGTCGACGACACCGAGTATCAGCTGCGGGCGCTCTGGGGCCTGTGGCATTTCCGCATCAGCCGCGGCGAGTGCCGCGCCGCGCTGGCGCTGGCGGAGAGCTTCTGCGACCGGGTGGCCCGCACGGCCAATCCGGCCGACGTGCCCGTCGGCGACCGGATGGTGGGCGTCACCCTGCACTACCTGGGAGATCAGCCGAACGCACGGCGTTACCTCGAGCGCATGCTCCGTGGCTATGTCGCCCCGGCCCACCGGTCGCACGCTGTCCGCTTTCAATACGACCAGCGGGTGGCGAGCCGCATGGTACTGGCGCGGATCCTCTGGCTGCAGGGATTCCCCGATCAGGCTCTGCGGACCGCCCAGAGCAACGTCGAGGACGCTCGGGCGATCGATCACGCGCTCTCGCTGTGCTACGCGCTGGAGGCGGCGTGTCTGGTCGCGCTCTGGAGCGGCGATCTGCCGGCCGCCGGGCGCGCCGTGGCGATGCTGCTCGACCATTCGGCCCGGCACGCGCTCGCCGTCTGGCATGCGCGGAGTCGCTGCCTGAACGGCGTCCGGCTCATCAAGCGCGGCGAGGTCCGTGGCGGCCTCCCGCTTCTCCGCGACGCCCTCGACGAGCTCCGCGAGACCGGCTTCGTCCCGCACCACACCGCCCTGCTCGGCACCGTGGCGCAGGGCCTGGCCGGCAACGGGGAAATTGCCCAGGGACTCGCGACGATCGACGAGGCGCTCGCCAGATCCGAGCGTGACGAGGAGTATTGGTGCATCGCGGAGCTCCTGCGCGTCAAGGGCGAGTTGGTCCTGCTGGAGGGAGCCCCGGACGCCGCCCCGACCGCCGAAGAGCACCTCCAGCACGCGCTGCGGTGGGCGCGCCGACAAGAGGCGCTGTCCTGGGAGCTGCGCTGCGCCACCGGCCTCGCCCAGCTGTGGCATCAACAGGGTCGGACCGACCCCGCGCGTCAACTCTTGTCCCCGATCTACCGGCGGTTCACTGAGGGCTTTGACACCGCCGATCTTCAGGCCGCGAAGACGCTGCTCAGCGGCCTCGGCTAGTTCAGGACAGTTGGCACGCTACGCCCCACCAAGCGCTCGCAGGCAACTGCCCACGGCCACGTGAGGTGCCGCCGCCAGGGCCGGGGGCGGGCGACGACGATCCCGCAGGTCGGTGGGGCTCCATCACCACCACCAGCGCACGGTCTGATCGCGTCCGTCGCTGGGCCACCGTGCCCAGTCGCGCGGCCCACCGCCGCACACGGGCGATGTGAAACCGTCAAGCTTCGTGGCCCGGCTAGAAGTCGTGCGCGGCGATCCTAATCGGACTCGCGTCAGAGCCCGGCGCGAGCCCAGACCCCCTCACCGCGCGTCAGAGGATCGAGAAGGTCGGACCGATGACATTTCTGACCGGACCACGGGGCTGCCTTTCGTGTTCCTGCACAATTGGCGGGCCCGATGCCGCCGGCCGGGCTGAGTACGCGGGCGGGCCAGCTCCTGATCGATCGGGAAGGCATCGTGCGCTGGGCCTACGTCGAGCGCGTCGACGCGGCGTTTGCGATCGAGCCGGAGGTCTTGGCCGCGGCGCGGGCACTGCGGCGATTGACTTCGCCTCGGCTCCGGTGACACCATGCGGCGTCGCGGCGTTGGGAATGCCAGACGCGGACGTCCAGCCAGGAGGGTGCGCGCCATGGGGCACGACAGGACAGGGGTGACTCGCAGGGAATTCCTCCGGCGCGCGGCGGCCGGCGGCGCCGGGCTCGCGGCGGCGGGCGGCGGGGCGGGGCGATGGGCGCCGGCGTGGGCCGCGAAGGGCGCCGTCACCCTCGCCGATGTCGGGGTGGGTGACCCCGGCGGCGACTGGTCGAAGTTCAGCGGGCCGACGGGCTGGGACGTCAAGCTGGTCGCCATCGGCAACGCTCCCTCCACTGTCCTCAACGTGCTGATCGCCGGCGGCGGCACGCAGATCTACGACATCGTCAACATCGTGGGCGGCATGCAGAAGCCGCTCGTCGAGAACAACCTGATCGAGGCGATCGACACCGCCCGCCTGCCGAACTGGGGCAAGGACACCTATATCCGCGAGTTCCTCTCCCCAGGCAAGCCCGGCTTCGATTTCATCGGCTACACCGGCAAGGTCTACGGCGTACCCACGGTCCTGCAGGGCGACTCCTTCGCCTTCCTGCCGGAGAAGACGGGCCCGCTCGATTCCTACGGCGCGTACTTCGATCCCCGGTGGAAGGGCTACGTGGCCTTGGAGGACAACTTCACCACGACCGGGCAGAAGACGGCCCTCTACCTGCAGAAGAACAAGCTCGCCTCGATCAAGGATCCGGCCAACATGACGCCGGCCGAGATCAAGGTCGTGATCGACTTCCTGATCGAGAAGAAGAAGGCCGGCCAGTTCCGCGTGATCTGGTCGAGCTTCGAGCAGGCGGTCAACCTCATCACGAGCCGCGAGGTCTACGTGATCGACTGCTGGGAACCGATGGTGTTCGCGGCCAAGAAGAAGGGCGTGAACGCTGTGTACGCGGCGCCCCTGGAGGGCTACCTGCTCTGGACCATGGGCGCCTACGTCGTGAAGAACCCCCGGCGCTCCAAGGAGCAGGAGAAGGCCGCCTACGAGCTGCTCGACTTCATGCTGGGCGGCTGGTACGGGGCGAAGATCACCCTCTCCCGCGGCTACATGACGAATCCGGCGGCGGCGCCGTACGCGCGGAACAACCCCCGAGAGTTCCGCCCGGCCGAGGCCGAGGAGGTGGCCGCCATCGACGCCAACGTGCGGAAGAAGTTCCAATTCGGGGGCACCTGGCAGAACCGCTGGCCTACGCACGTCGAGGTGTACGAGTCGGAGTGGGCGCGCTTCAAGGCCGCCTGAGCGCGGCCTCGCGGGGGGCGGTGCTGGCGCGCCACGCGCTGCTGGCCCTGCCCCTCGCCTTCGTGGCGGGCGCGCTGCTGGTGCCGCTCGGCCTGATGTTCGTGTGGAGCTTCTGGGAGCGGGCCGGATTCTGGATCCGGCCCGCCTTCACGCTTGCTTCCTACACGGAGTTCTTCGCCGGCGTGCGGCTGTCGGTACTCGAGTGGAGCCTGGTCGTCGCGGCCGGCGTCACCGTGCTCGGCCTCGTGCTCGCCTACCCGATCGCCTACTTCCTGGCCCTGCGCGTGCGCCGCGACCTGGCCCGCAACGTCCTCCTGCTCTTCACCGTCCCCTTCCTCGTCAACTACATCATCCGCACCTTCTCCTGGGTGTACCTGCTGAGCCGCACCGGGCCGGTGAACCGGGCGCTGATCGCCGCCGGCCTCGCCGGGCGCCCCGTCGACTGGCTCCTGTTCAGCGACTTCGCGGTCGTGGTCGGGCTGATCGGCTCCTACATGCCGTTCATGATCTACCCGCTGTGGGCCGCCCTCGACGGCCTCGACCGGCGGCTAGTGGAGGCGAGCTGGCTACTCGGCGCCAGCCCCGGCATCACCTTCCTGAGCGTGACGCTGCCGCTGTCGATGCCGGGTGTGTTCGCCGCCGCGATCTTCGGGTTCGTGGGCTCTTTCGGGGAGAGTGCGGTACCGATCATCCTGGGCGGCGTGGGCTACCAGCTCATGGGCAACACGATCACGAGCGCCCTCGACGTGCTCAACTATCCGCTGGCGGCCGCCATGTCCAGTGTGGTGGTGGCGGCGATGCTGGCGTTCCTGCTCGCGTGGTACCTGGCCTTCGACCTGCGCGCCGTGCTCGGCAAGATCGCCCGCTGGCGGTTCTGATGGGGCCGGGGCGCGCGGGGCGGGCCGTGGCGTGGGCGTACGTCGGCGCCGTGCTGTTCTTCCTCTACGGGCCGCTGGTGCCGCCGCTCCTGTTCTCGCTAGGCGCGGCCGGGCCGGCGGGGGCGGGCGGGCTCACGCTCCGCTGGTACCGTGAGCTCGGGGACAACCCGCTGCTCGTGGGCGGCGTCTGGAACTCGCTCCTGGTCGGCGCCCTCGTCGGCCTCGTCACGCCGCCCCTCGCGCTCCTGGCCGCGATGGCGGTGCGCGAGCTGCGACGACCGCGCCTGATCGTGCTCACCATGCTGCTGCCGCTTTTCATTCCCGGCGTGAGCATGGGACTCGCCAGCGCGTTCTTCTTCCGCCAGCTCGGCGTCCCGCCCTCGCTCTGGACCATCGCCATCGTGCACGTGGTATGGGCGCTGCCATTCGCGTTCCTGATCGTCCTGGCCGTGATGGCAACCTTCGACCCGGTCTACCTGGAGGCCGCCTACCTGCACGGCGCCGGCCGCCTGCGCGCCTTCCTCGACGTGGAGCTGCCGTTGATCCGCCACGGCATCCTGGGCGCGGCGATCTTCTCGGTGATCCTCTCATTCAACGAGACGGTGCGGACGGCGCTCGTGCAGGGGCCGAACAACACCGTGCAGACCTACATCTGGTCGACCTTCCTCCAGGTGGGCCTCTCGCCGACGCTCTACGCGCTGATGAGCCTTCTGATCGGGCTCACCCTGGGGCTCGTCGCCGTGCTGCTGGTGGTGGGCGCCCGCGGCGGGGTCAGTCCTCGAGGAGGATGACGTCCTTGGCGTCGAAGCCACAGGCCACGGGTTCGCCCGCGGCCTCGGCCTCGCGCCGCGTCGAAGTGGCCACCACGCGCTGGCCGTCGGGGATCGCCAGCACGTGGTCGACGTTGGTGCCGCGGTAGATCACCTCCACCAGCACCGCGTCGAGCCGCGTGCCGCACGCCGCCGCCCCCTGGCCCACTCGCACGTGCTCGGCGCGAATCGCCACGGCCAGGCGGGGGCGGTCGGGTAGGGCGACGCCATCCAGAGGCACGGTCACGCGCCGCCCGCCGACCTCGATTTCCGCCCGACCGGGCGCGCGCCCGACCAGGTCGGCGGCCAGGATGTTGCAGCCGCGGAAGAAGTCGGCCACAAAGCGCGTGCGCGGGCGGCGGAAGAGGCGCTCGGGCGCATCACACTGGACGCCGGCACCGTCGTGGAGAATGGTGATGCGGTCGCTCATCGTCAGCGCCTCTTCCTGGTCGTGGGTGACGTAGAGGAAGGTGGTACCCGTCTTCTGCTGGATGTGCTTCAGCTCGGCCTGCATCTCGCGGCGAATCTTCTCGTCCAGCGCCGAGAGCGGCTCGTCGAGGAGGAGCAGCGAGGGCTCGAGCACGAGGGCGCGGGCCAGGGCCACGCGCTGCTGCTCGCCCCCGCTAAGGAGCGTCACGTTCTTCCCGGCCATGCCGGCGAGCCCGACTAGCGCGAGGAGCCGGGCCACCTTGTCGCCGATCTCGGCGGGGGGGCGCCGGCGCACACGGAGCCCGTAGCTCACGTTCTCGGCCACCGTCATGTGGGGGAAGATCGCGTAGTGCTGGAAGACCATACCCAGGTTCCGGCGCCAGGGCGGCACGCGCTCCACGTCCTGCCCCGCGATCAGGATACGGCCGGCGTCCGGCCGTTCCAGGCCGGCTATCATGCGGAGGATCGTCGACTTGCCCGAGCCACTCGGACCGAGGAAGGTGAAGAACTCGCCGCGGTGAACGCTGAGCGAGAGCCGGTCGGCGGCGACCGTGCGCTCGAACCGCTTCGTGACCTGATCGAGCTGGAGGATCGCCTCGGCCATCTGGATCAGGCGGCCAGAGACACGCCGAGCACGATGCGCACCGCCTCCACCATCGTGGCGAGACTCATGGAGGCGAGGTCGGCGCGCTGGTGGAGCTCGAGGAGTTGCTGCTTGCGCAGCTCCTCTAGGAGCGCCGCCACCTGCTCGGGTAGGTAGGGTAGGTGGACGAAGCCGCACGGCACGCCGCGCCCGGCCGCCGCCGCGTGGAGAAAGGTGTACAGCGTCGCGTTGCAGAGGAACGTGCCCGCCGTCGACGACAGCCGAGCTGGGATGCCGGCGCGGAGGAGCGCGCGCTCGATCGCCCGGAGCGGCAGGGTGGCCGCGAGGGCCGTCGGCCCCGCCGCCGCCACCAGATCGTCGCGCAGCAACGCACCGTCGTTGTCGGGGATCTCGAAGTCGGCCAGGTTGAGAGCGACCCGCTCCAGCCGGATCGTCTCCTCGCCGGGCCAGAGGCCGAGGCTCACGACCACCTCGGGCTCCACCTCCCGCAGCAGCTCGTGGATGCGGGAGCGCAGCGCCCCGAAGGAGACCGGTAGGACGCGGCCCGCCACCCGTGCGCCCTCGACCTCCACGCCGTCCAGCCGCGTGACCACCTCGGTCGCGGGGTTGACGCCGCGCCCGCCATAGGGCTCGAAGCCGGTGAGGAGCGCGACCCGGCTCATCGCGTTCGGGGCCGCGGCGAGGGGTCCGGCGCGACAGGGTCGATCCGGGGCATTCCCGTCCTCCTAACTCCCCAATTGAATCTGGCGCCCCCCCACCGCAACCCCGCCGCCCCCTTCGGTAACCAACATTTTGAGTCGATGCGTCGAGTCGATGCGCGGGCTTGACCGGTCTCACTCCCTCCACTACGCGGGGCCCGGCATGCCCTCCCCTCTCAGACTCTGCTCGCCGCTCCCGAGCGCAACGGAGATCGTCTTAGCCCTCGGACTCGGCAGTAAGCTCGGGGCCGTGACCCAGAGGTGGGATTTCCCTCCCGAAGCAGTCCGCCTCCCGTCGTCACGAGAAGCGCCCTCGACACTCAGACCCACGGCAGCCGCGGGATCCACAACTATATCGTACTCTCGTACCGAGAGCGGTCTGGCCAGATCTCTCCCACCATCTTGAGCGGGCTCCCTTCCTTCAATGCAGTACGCCCCGTAGGCCCAGTTGAAGTCCCTGGCCACGAGGCAACAATGTTCCTCGCCCAATTGCTTCTCCGCACAAGGGACGGCACAATGGCAGCACTCTCGCTGTCGAGAGGGACAAACGGACGGGGTGAGCCTGTCTCGCTGAGAGCGGCACAATGCGCCAACAGCGAAGGGACAATCAGTGGTCAAGAAATTCAATGCCAAGATAGCATTTTTCGTCGGGTTAATCTGCTCGGCCAGCGGGTTTTTATCTCCTCCCCTCGCCTTGGGAGTGGGTCTCATTTTTGGTCTGGCCTTTACCCACCCGTATCTCGGCAACAGCAAACACCTCGTCACGTTTCTATTGCAGGCTTCTGTCGTCGCTCTCGGATTCGGCATGAATCTTCGCGAAGTGTTGCGTGCGGGACGTAGCGGCTTTTTCTACACGGCCATCGGAATTGCCTTTGCGATGACCCTGGGCCTTCTGATCGGCAGAATATTGAAGGTCGCAAAGACTGCCTCATTTTTGGTCACGGTGGGTACAGCCATTTGCGGCGGGAGCGCCATAGCCGCCGTCGCTCCGATCGTCCAAGCCAGCGACGAGGAAATGGCTGTTTCTCTAGGAACAGTTTTTATTCTCAATTCCATCGCGCTGCTGGTCTTTCCGGCAGTTGGCTGGGCACTGCACCTTACTCAGGAACAATTCGGATTGTGGTCCGCGCTCGGGATTCACGATACGAGTTCCGTCGTGGGTGCGACTGCCCGTTACGGCGCTCTTGCGCTGGTGGTGGGGACCACCGTCAAGCTTGCGCGCGCTTTGTGGATTGTACCCCTCTCTCTCGGCACGGCCGCGATCAAGAAGACGAAGGGCCGCATCCAATGGCCTTGGTTCATGCTGTTTTTCTGCGTGGCCGCTGTTGTGAACACCTATGTCCCACGAGCCGCTTACCTGTCCGCGTCACTGAGCACTCTGGGAAAGCTTGGACTTACGGCGACGCTCTTTCTGATCGGCACCGGAATTTCGAGAGCAACGATCAAGCAAGTGGGACTTCGCTCATTTCTGCAGGGCGTTTTGTTGTGGATTGTCGTTGGTGGGCTTTCTTTGGTTCTCATTCTTCGGGGGATAATTTCGTTCTAGAAGGAGGCGGAGCGCGTTGGGCGACGACGAAGTGGCCGGCCGTCCGGAGGCGTCATCGTAGGCCAGACTTTCCTTGCCGCAGGCGTCCTACAGCCAGTCGAGAGAGCACCCACGGTTCGGGTGCGCAACGGCAAGCTGTCCGGCTCGCTGCTGATCGAGGCCCGGGATCTGAAGGAGGCCATCCAGGCGGCGGCGACGATGCCGATGGCCCGCCGCGGCAGCATCGAGGTGTGGCCGATCAAGGAGCTTCTCGGGTGAGGAGAATGCGATGAAGTTCATGTTCATGATTTACCACGACGAGAACGTGCTGGACGCGATGCCCGAGAAGGAGATGCAGGCTCGTGTCGACTCCGCGATCGAGTACGCCGAGGAGATCCAACGGAGCGGCCACTACATCGTCTCGGACGCTCTGCAGCGGGCCCTGACGGCCCGGACCATCCGCGTCCGCGCCGGCAAGGTCTCCACCACCGCCGGCCCCTTTGCCGAGACAAAGGAGCAGCTGGGTGGATTCTTCGTCATCGAGGCCAAGGACATGGACGAGGCCTGCGCGGTCGCCGCGAGGTTCCCTCCGGCGCGGGTCGGGGTGATCGAGATCCGGCCGGTCCGGGAGCTGAAGCACTCTCGTGATCGACGCGGTCTACCGAGCTGAATCGCGCTACGTCCTCGCCACGCTCATCCGTCGGCTCGGCGGCTTCGAACTAGCCGAGGAGGCGCTGCACGAAGCCTTCGCCGCGGCGGTCGAGCAGTGGCCGCGCGAGGGCATGCGGCCAATGCGCGCGCCGCATCAGATCGGCCTACGCCCAGTGGCGACCGCTCGGCGCCGGCGTCGGCTCGTCGCCCGCCTCGGAGCATGCGTTCGCGACCACCGGGCTTCCGCCGGCGGCGCGCCCGCTAGGCCACCATACGTGCTCGCCACTCGGAATGGGCGCCGAGCGCGTCCTGGTAGAGCACGAGATTGACCGCGGCCGCCCCCCTGCCTTTCCCAGGCACTACGAGCCCCGGTTACAAGAGCCAGAGCGACATACCGATTCCTGGGTAAAGTCTGGGTAAACGAAAGGGGTTAGCGGCGTCTGCATCCGCTAACCCCTCGTCGTTCATGGTTACGGGGGCCCGCTTTGAATTGTGGACGCGACCGCTGACGTTCGAGTTCCTACTGCCTTATTGAGCTTGACCCTGCTTTAAGCGGCACACGGCTCCCCGCTTAAACTGCTGAGTCTATGTTGTTTTTTAGTAGACGCCGGCAGTTGCCCCTATTTCTTAACAGTCCGACCGGCACGCTGGTCCGTGCTTCCGGACTCACGTCGACAACCCGCCCTGAACCGCAGGACATCCATGCGGTAGAATTGAACATGGCTGAGGTGACGCATTTGCGGAGGGGCACTTCCTTATGTGGCTTCTCCTGGCAGCACTCGTAATGAGATCTCTTCTCGTTGCGGGAGACGCCCAGGGCTACGATCCGAACGTGCATTACGAGTTGACGCGATTTTTGGCTGTATCAGCTGGCTTCAAAGACGTGCTGGCCGTTAGTGTCGCGCGAGGCGATGAAGGAGTCGACGATGACCCCAGAACGAGCCACTGGAGCAGCATCGAGTCGAGAGAACTCTATCATTTCGTGAGCTCCCGACGGCTCGCCGATCTTCGAGAAGAGTCCGTTTCCTCTTGTGACACACACAAAATCTCAGTCTATATGCATGCGCTGGAGGACTCCTTTTCCCACGAAGGATTCCGTCCCCTTCTTGGCCATTTTCCCGATCCCACCCCAGACTGGACGTGGTGGGATCTACCTAGAGCGATGCAGATGGCGAAAATTAAATTCTCCGAACTAGTTGATCTGGGAAAATGGTGCTCCGCGCTGCCTAACCAGAAGCCCCGAAATTGGAAGGACATCGAAACAACGGTGCACGATTTCCTCCAGCTTCACAACGACGGCCGCTTGCCGTGATGAGGTCGGTCGCGTGAGACGACAAGCCGCAATCTCAGCGCTTGCCATCTTCTCAGCGCTGATCCTTCACCACGATTCCCTCGCTCAGGGCGCACTGGCAGAACGGGCCTCTATCTTCTATAACGCCTGGCAGACAGGAGACCCCAAGCCGATTTGGGACATTCTTAGTCCCGACATAAAGGAATATACGGACTTCGACACTTACTCGATTAACCTGAAGATGTTCTTTGGTGGTACGCGACTCACGGGCTTCCGTATTCGAAAAGTTAACGAGAGTGACAAGGAAGCTACGGTTGACACTGATGTCGTTCTCGTTGTCGTCGTCCCTGGCGAGGCTGAACGGTCCGACCGAGCTCCGCACGCAATTGAAACCATTGATCGCACACGGTGGGTGCGTCGACAGGCAATCTGGTATCTTGCGACGAAGCCAAGGGTTCTCGAATAGTCTTTATCGAGGCTGTGCCGTTCACGTCTGTCATCTCAGAAACGGCCACCACTCGCGGAAGTGCATTATCCAGTTTCCCTGCCCACAGCGACGCACTCCGCCTGCGATCAATCTCGAAAATCCTGTCCCGGTGGGTTCCACAGAGCCGTGCTGCTTTGCCGGCACCCACTTGTCTCCTCACTCCCGCCAGATGTAGAAGCTCTCCACAGTCTTTTCGCCGTGCCCCGCCAGATGTAGAAGCTCTCCGCAGTCTTTTCGCCGTGCTTAACTTTACCACTCGGTTCGCCTCCGAACTTGGGCATCCCGAGATCCGGCGTCAGATCCCGAGATTTCTCGTAGCCCACTCCGATCAAGATAATCTTCGCGGTGTGACGGCTCTTCACGAATAGGCTCATCAGATATGCGACCCGTCCCAGCAACATATTCTGGATCGATTTCCAGCGACGCGAGTCTCGAAACCAACAGCGCACTCCTCTCGTCTGGCTTCTCTACGTTCCCTTCTCGGCGCATCGTAGCGCACTCTAGCGCAGCATCGCCCGTATCCGCTCGATCGCGGACTCCGGGGCCCTCACCCGGTAGTGCACGCCGTCCTCTTCGTAGGACTCCGAGATCACGTGGACCTTGTGGACCTCGCCGATCGCGCTGCCCGCGTCGTACGGAATGACGAGGTCGACATCGGTCATGTCCGCCTCGAAGGCACCGATGATGGCGTCCCGCACGCGCTGGACGTCCGGCGGGTGTTTGGCCGAGACGAGCAGCGCGGCCGGGAACTCCTTCAACAGATCCTCCCGCTCAGTCTGGGCGACCTTGTCGATCTTGTTGAGGACGAGGATCCACGGCACGGCGCCAGCGCCGATCTCGTCCAGCACCTCGCGTGTGACCTGTATCTGGGCGCGGAAGACAGGGTCGGCCGCATCGACGATGTGCAGCAGCAGTGACGCTTCGAGCGCCTCGTCGAGCGTCGAGCGGAAGCTGGCGACGAGGGCGTGCGGGAGCTTCTTGATGAAACCAACCGTGTCCGAAACCAAGATGCGCGGCCGACTCTCGGGCCACAGCGCACGAACGGTGGTGTCAAGAGTCGCAAACAGCTTGTCGGCGACGAGCCCGTGCGAGCCGGTGAGCGCGCGCATCAGCGATGACTTGCCCGCGTTGGTGTACCCGACCAGCGCAACGCGCAGCTCCTCCTGACGCCTCGCCCGTCGCGTCTTCGACTCGTCTTCGATGGCGGCCAGCTCCGCCTTGAGCTCGGAGATACGGTCGCGGATCTTACGGCGATCGAGCTCCACGGAGGACTCCCCCGCGCCTCTCAGCCCGATGCCGCCGCGCTGGCGCTCGGCGCCGCCGGTCTCGCGCAACCGGGGGGCCACATAGCTGAGCCGAGCGATCTCGACCTGCAGCCGCGCCGGCCGGCTCGACGCGTGCAGGTGGAAGATCGCGATGATCACGCCCGTCCGATCCAGGACCTCCGCGGCCGAGGTGGCGCGCTCGATGTTGCGGAGCTGACGAGGCGACAGCTCGTGGTCGATGACGACGACGGTGGCGCGCGGCCCCCCGGTGGGCGCGGGCGGCGGCTCGAAGTCCAGCGGTTCGGTCTCGTCCTCCTCTTCGTCTTCTTCTTCAGTCGCTGTTTTCTTACCGGGAGGACCCTTGGGGACGACGCCCGTGCCGCCGGTCCAGGCGGCCAGCTCCACCAGTTTGCCCTCGCCGAGCAGCGTGGCAGCGCCGAGACCTTTGCGCTTCTGCGTCACCTCGCCGACGACCTCGAAGCCGAGCGTCTCGCACAGGCGCTTGAGCTCCTTCAGCGACGACCGCTGTTCCGCGTCAGTGACGCCTGAAAGTTGCACGCCGACGAGCACCGCCTTGGGGCGCGGGGCTTCGGTGGGGGCTGACATGGTGGTACTCCGGGGTTTCCAGGTCGATCCCTTGGATCCCCAACATGGATCGGGATAGCGTGCGCCGCCTCCCGAAGGAGACTCCATGCTGCTCGCGCTCGCCTTGTACGCCTCGACCGCCCACGCGGCATCCCCGCCGGATTCGGTGGAACGTCCGGCGTCAGTCCGAATGCAGACCAGTCTAACTGAAGATCAGCGGGCGCTTCCGAAGTACAGCCAGCGGCTCCCGGAGCAATCAGAGAGTACTTTGCCCGTCCAGGTGAAGCCGGATCCACACCTCCTCAGGCCCTCTTGTACTGCTCCCCGAGGACGCGCTTGAGCGTCTTACCAGCGACGTTGCGCGGGAAGTCGTCCGTGATCATGACGTCGGTCACACGTTGGAACTTGGCGGCCACCCGGGCGTTGATCCACTCCGCGAGCTCGCGCGCGCCGACGGCGCCCGGCCCTCGGAGGATGACCGCCGCGACCGATTCCTGGGTGAAATCTGGGTAAACGAAAGGGGTTGCGGCTGCTGCGTCCGCTAACCCCCTAGTCGTCAATGGGGGATGTCCCGGCCCCTGTTGAACTTGAGAACTGAGTAGCGACGGCTCCCTGGTCGGCGTGAGAATCGCGTCGACCAAGACAAACGGTCCCCATCGCCGGGGCCAAGGAGCCGCCAATGACGAAGAGAACAGCGAGAGCGCCGCGAACGCAAGCGAAGAATGGCGCAGGCCCGGCGCCGGGGCACCTGGTGGAGCCGATGCTCGCCGGAATGACAACCACCCGCCAGCACTTGCTCGCGTGGGTCCATGCGCACGGGCTGGCCGCGCTGGACGAGTTGTTTCGCGAGGAGGCCGGGGCCCTGGCGGGCCCCAAAGGCCGGCATCAACGGCCGCGCACCCATCATCACTGGGGCACGGCGGCGACGGAGCTCACCTTCGGCGGACGGCGCGTGCAGGTGCGCCGCCCCCGCGTGCGGCCGATGATCGGTGGGGAAGCGACGTTGCCGTCGGTCGCGGCGTTTCGCGACCGGGACCCGCTGACCGCGCGGATGATGCAGCAGCTGCTCGCCGGGGTGTCGATGCGCGACTACGATGGCAGTCTCGAGGCGCGGCCGAGCGGGCGGCCCACCCGGGGCAGTAGCAAGAGCGCCGTCAGTCGGACCGTGGTGCGGCGGACCCGGCAGCGGCTGTACGAGCACCTCACGCGACGTCTGGACGAACTCTCGGTGGTGGCGTTGTTCATGGACGGCGTCGTGGTGGCCCAGCAGACGGTGATCGTCGTCCTCGCGATCACGCGCGACGGCGACAAGGTCCCGCTGGGCCTGCGGCTGGGCTCGACGGAGAACGCCGTGGTGTGCACCGGGCTGCTGCAGGACCTGCTCGCGCGCGGCCTCACGCTCGAGGGGCGGGTGCTGTGGGTGATCGATGGCGGCAAGGGGCTGCGCAAGGCGCTCGGCGATGTCTTCGGCGACGCCGCGGTGATCCAACGCTGCCAATTGCACAAGGGGCGCAACCTCGACGCCCTCGTGCCGAAGACGCGCCACGCCTACGTCCGGGCGAGCCTGCGTCGAGCGTATCGGGCGGCCAGCGCGCCGGCCGCCCGCCGGCAGCTGACGGCGCTCGCAACGTGGCTGGAGCGGAACGGCCACGCCGATGCCGCCCGCAGTGTGGGCGAAGGCCTGGAGAAAACGCTCACCGTGCTGAAGCTGGGGCTGCCGCCGGCCCTGCGCCACTTCTTCGCGACCACGAACTGCATCGAGAATCTCATCGGGACGCTGCGGCACGTCACGCGCAACATCAAGCGCTGGCGCGATGGGGATATGCGCCGGCGGTGGATCGGGCTCGGCTTGCTGCGCGCCGCCGAGGGCTTCCGGCGCATCAAGCACCATGGCGAGCTCAGCGCGCTCGTGACCGCCCTCGGCACCGTCACGGCCTCGGAGCGCGCCGCGTGAGTTCACCGTGGTCATCGTCGGCGAACACGCGAGGGCCACAATCGCCTCAGGATCGATCTTCTCGCGGGGGCCGCTCTGTGTCGGTATCCCCGCGCTGCTGTGAACTGAGGGTAGGATGCCCTGCCGTCGCGCTCAGCCAAGTTCAACAGCGAGCGGGACAACCCCTCAATGGTTGCGGGGGCTGGATTTGAACCAGCGACCTTTGGGTTATGAGGGGAAATCCGC
>Ga0209056_10003223_pt1 | contig 17498 bp, 20 predicted proteins | sample GraSoiAngelo_114_FD_185876 | JGI IMG/M metagenome (GOLD analysis project Ga0209056, IMG submission 185876) | Grasslands soil microbial communities from the Angelo Coastal Reserve, California, USA - 14_0903_13_40cm (SPAdes) (version 2) | ecosystem: Environmental > Terrestrial > Soil > Grasslands... | reverse complement strand
GCTCGACCCGGCATGGTCCTCGACCCGCTCCACGCGCAACCCGACATCGTGGGCCGGGACCTCCGGGAGGTCGCGACCAAGATCATCGCCGCAGAGGCGCGTGCGTGACGCCTCCCGCACCCTCTCCCATGTTAGGGCGCGGTTGGCTAGAGCTTCAACTCTCGTGAAGAGGGCTCCGCTGCGTGACGGCAGCGGAGCCCTTCTAAAGCGTCAGGCCTTAACTACTTCCTCACGTTCACTGTGACTGCTGCCTCCACCGCTGGAGAAAACGGAGCGTGCAGGTTGTCAACCAGCAGCACGAAGAACTTATGCGTCCCCGGCTTGATCCCGGCCAGCGGCACCTCAAACGTGTTCGAGCACCCCATAGCCAGCATCGTCAACATCCCCATCATCGGCCCTTGGGTGGTATCGACATTCACGTGCCAGTGGCCAGTGCCGTTCACCTTGGGTCGGCCGAGGAGGTCGCACGAGAGCCGGAAGTTCCGCACATCAAAGACGAGGGAAAACGTCTGCCCTGACACCGTCGCCCCATTCTTGGGCGACAGGATGCTGACGCTGGGTTTGCCAAGGTTCAGACCCGCCACCGGCGGCAGCGGCTTCGCAGGTTGATAATCGAACGTGGCCTTGACCTCGGCCTTCTCCAGTTCCTCGTGGTCATTCTGCGCCGGCACTGCGGCCAGGAGGTGTTGGCCGGGTTTGACGTTTTGCAGGATGAGCGTGGACACAGGATCGCAGATCATGTTGACGAGCCCCTTATCAAGCAGCAGGTGCCAGTGACCCGTACCAGCTTTGTTTGGCGTGCCGGCCAGCGAACAGTCCAACGTCCAGTTGCTGAACTGCAAGATAACCGGCACCGCGTTGGCCGTCACCACCTCACCATCCCTGGGCGAGACGATGGTGATCTGCGGTTCGGTTCCCTGAGCACGGACTCCATGGGATCCACTGTTTGGCAAAAGGAGGAGGACCGCGATCACAATCAACGGCAGCACCCGCTTGCCAATCCACGAAAACCGCCAGAACACGCGCATCTCTACACCTCCGCCGGGGAAAATTCAGTGGAGCCAGCCGTTAGGAAGTCCTAAATCTTTACATTACGGTTGACCGACCCTAACTACTGTGAGCTGGCTTACATATCCCTTTCGGGGGGAGGCTCGCGCCTCGTCGCAGTCAGGGCTTGTAGATTCTGGTCTTCGGCTTGAACACCACCCAGGAGAACCAGAAGTGATTGCCGTTGACCAACGGGGTGAGTCGCTTGCCGGCCAGTGGCCCGGCCGTCGCCGCACCGAGGATGTTCCAGGTGCTGCCGGTCTGCGCATCAGTGATTCGGACTCCACTCGCCTTTAACGTCAGCACCTTTCCTTCCAGCGTCCGCTCAAAGACCCCGGCGGTCCCGACGTCGCGTGAGTCGGGGATGCTGCCGCCGTCGAGGGCAGACGTGACGCCCTTGGTAAACACTACAACGATGGGCCTGCCGCCGACGGTGTCGTTGACCACACGGACCTTTTCCATCACGCTGAACGGATAGGCCACATCTTCCCCGCCCAGCGAGACTGTGACCACACGCTCCATCGGCGGCAGGCGACCGTCCTTCGGCCCGCGGTACAGGAACGGAGAGGAATTGATATCATCGTATCCGACATAGGGGTTGCTACCGTATGACCGGCGGTGGCCGGTTTCACGGTTCAGCACCTTCCCCCCTGGATAGGTCAGCTTAAACATCTCCCACGAGATGATCTGCGACGGCAGAAACACCAGGCGCTTGCTGGTCATCTCGCCGACGATCGCCTCGCCGGTCACCTGCTGCCACCAGGACTCCGTCTGGCGATCGTACATGACCAGGTCCGAGAACCGCAGCTTTCCGGTCGTGCCGAAGTCCAGCACCCGGCCTTCCAGCCGGCGGTCAAATACGATGGACGTGTTGCACAATGGACAGAACGTGACCGCCACCGGCTGCCCGGCCACGGTATCGTTGGCGATCTCGTGCCAGATGAGGATCTGCAGAGGATAGGCGCGCGCCTCCCCCGCCCGCTCAAAAAGGATGACCGGCTCTCGGGGCTTCAGCCACTTATCCGCGTCAGGGACGGCGTCAAACTGCGGCGTATCGATGGCCGGAATGCCGTCCTTAGGGGGTCCTCCGGACATGATCTCGTTGAATGGCACGCTGTACTTTGTAAAATCCGTCTTCCACTCCGAGGTGTCAAAGGGAATTCGTTGGCCCCAAGCCCAGCCCGTGGCGGACACGAGGGTGATCATCGCCACTGCCGCGACTATCAGGACGGGAGACTTCACCGTGCCCCCTTTGGCGGCGTTCCTACGATGCCTTGCCGTGTGCGACGCGGATATGCTCCTTCAGGCTGGATCATGAGAACTGAGCCATGCGTCTTCCCTCCTCTGGACGATCTCTACCCATCCTATGTTGGGGCGGGTGGAGAGAATGTAGCGTGGCCCACATCCTGCCTTTTGGCGGTTTGGGCTATAGCTCGCCCCGCGTGATCACGTCTCTGTTCACCGTGCACCTTGTCCTCCAAAAGCTTGACCTGCGCAGCCGGCTCGATGTGATCAAGTTCTTGCGTTCGGGGAAGCGCCAGTAGGTGCAACCTGATAGTCGCGTCCTTCCCATTGTGCTCGCGCCGGCCAGAAGAAGGTGAAGCGCAAGGGAGCCTGCTGAGCTGTGGGAACGGCGATGTCGACGAACGCCAGTCCCAGCGCCGTGGGCGTCGACGGCGTGTCCTCCTGAGTGCGCCATTCGTCGCGGGTCCAGCGCAAACGGAACGGGCTGGCCGCCATGATTCGCAAGGTAGACCCTCCTGGCACAACTCGCGGCTGCCGGCTGAGCGTCCAGACTTCGAGCAGTTCGGCGTCACGCCGCCGGTAGCGGTCGGCCACCTCGGGAATGAAATCGAAGACCTGCCCGTCATGGATGGACCGCAGAAGTTTGATGTACTCGGCGTGAACCCACATCAATGGGCACGCCCCACCGGTGGGCCGGCCAAGAAACAGATATCGGTCGGGCCGGTCTACTTGGTCCCAGACTTGCTCCGGCAGCAAGCCAATCCCGTGGGCGAATCCCTCGAGCGCCCGGACGAACGGTTCGACCGGACCACCTGCGGCCAATTCATAGTGGCCCCGTTCCCCCGTCAGCAGCGGCCAGGCCCGCCCCTGCCCCCACCCTTGAAATGGTCCGCCGTCGGGTCGCTGGCCGTAGCCATCATGATTGTAGCGATGCCAGCAGGGGCCGACGGGCGTACCGACCTTCAGGACCGCGTCGACCACACGCAGGGAGTCGACGACTAGCGGGTCGTGTGGATCACGGATCCCATACCGCACGAGTTCCAGAAATCCCGCATCGACGATCTCGTTGGCGGGAAACTCGGCCTGGGCGTCGGGCGGTTGATTGGTCAGCCGCAGCGTCCCACGATTGGGATCTTCATCAGGTTGCACCTCGCCCATGGCGACCGGATGGATGCGGATGAAGTGCCGCGGGATCCCGGGTACCAGCTTGCCGGACGTCGTGACCGTCCAGGACTCCACGTGGCGTTCCAGGAAGTCTGCGTACGCCTGAATGAAATCAGCCGCACGGTCATCACCGCGCTGGTGCGCGTACATCGCCGCACAGGTCAGCGCGGCGATACACACCGCGAGCGTTGATGGCGAGTAGCCGCTGGCCTCCTCCCACCGCTCCTGCGGCGTGACCGGCCCTTCGCGAATCAGATACGCCGCCGCCTCCATCACCATGGGGTACGGGTCAAAGTCCTGCAGTGCTTGCAGGCGGTGGAGACCCCAGGCGAGCAAGATGGGGAAGGCCACCTCGTCCAGTTGCACCCCCTGCCAGTACGGCTCACCGTTCAGCCAGAAGTTTTGGTGGAACCCACCGTCCGATCGCTGCGCGGTCGCCAGATAAATCAGCGCGCGCAGCGGTGTCTCGGTGTTCCCCGCGGCCAACAACCCGCCGGCGCTGTGGACAAGGTCGCGGGTCCAGACCAGATGATAGCCACCGAGTTCCTCATCCCCCTTCGTGTCTCCCCAGGGGATGCTCAGCGACGCGATCATCGCCCCCGGGTACGTCTTGTCCTCGTGGGCCAGCAGCAGGCTCTGACTTCTGTGGTAGAGTCGGCCGCCGTCCTGCGACACACGTTCCAAGGGCAGGAGGTGCCGGCATCCTCGGTTCCACTGCTCGATGAATCGGCGGCGCTGGCGCGCAAAAGGAAGCCCGAGCGACTGGAACAGGGTGGTGACGGCACTCTGGAAGGTGTCACCAAACGCCACCCCCAGGGTGAACTCCCGCCCCTGGCGCAGGTCGAGTTCACCGGTCAATGCCACGTTGCCGTCAGGAGCGTAATCAAACTCCCAATCCAGCTCCAGGTTGTCGTGCAGGTCGGTCCAGCCGTCACTGGTGCCCACATAGCCACACGAACACCGCGCGAAGGGAGCGGTCGCGCCCAACGCCAGCCAGGTGGTGCCCTTATGCGCGATGAGCAGGCGGTGGCCCGACACTGTGATGACCTCAGCGGTGTTCCCCCACCCGCCGACCTCCAGGTGCGGGGCACACAGCACATACAGCTGGAGGGACGGGAGTACTGCGGCCACACCGTCCAGCCGCGTACGCACCAGCAGACAGGCCTGATGAGGGTCGGCGACAATCTCTTTGCGAATCTGGTACCGTGCCTCGCGATCGTTGTTGGTGACGCAAAACCCCAGCGCATGGTCAGACAGCGCATCCAGACGCGTCACTAAGTCTTTTCGCTCGTCATGAAAGAACGAGTGACCATCGGTAACCAGGTACTGCAGGTCGCGCAGCTGTGGCCGGTCGATGGTCGGGAAGTAGGCTTCCGTGATGATGCCGAGGGAGAGCGTGTACCAGAGCCGGCTGCTGGTCGCATATGCGGTACCGACGCCGTCTTTGGCGCTGCGGGTCCAGCGTGGTTCGATGCCTGGGCCCCCGAACGCCCGACGCGCCCGAGCGCCCCTACCTTCCATCTGATACTGTGCGCCCCTGTGGATCCAGACGGATGAGGTAGCTACGGCTGAAGGTGGCAAGAGCTCGCCCGGTCAACTCCATCATCTGGAGAAGCGAGACGCCGTACGTCTCGGCCATAAGCCGGTCCACCTCGCGCATCTGCTCGGCGGTGACGGCGGGGATCGGCTGAACACCATGAGCCATCGGACGTAAACTAACTAGCGCTCTTTCTGTGTCAACCTGCGCAGCCCTTCAGGATTTCGGATCACGATGTACCGGTGCTCAGTGACGATCAGCCCGGCGTCCCGGAAGCGGCTTAGTGTGCTGGTCACTGTCTCTCGCGTGGCGCCGATCATGCTGGCGATGTCATGATGCGTGAGGCGCAGCATCAGCCGCAGCCTGCCGCCGTCCTTCTCCCCGTAGGCTTCGGCCAGCCGCAGCAGCAGCGACGCCAGCCGGCCCGGTACATCCCGGAACGCCAGGTCTGCGATTTCCTCTTCGGCCACCCGCAGCCGCTCGGCAAGCACCTTCACCACGGCCAGCATGACCTCGGGCTGCCGACGGACCAGTATCAGGAAGTCGCCCCGGTTCAGCGCACAGATGAGGGTGTCTTCGATTGCCTCGACGTGAACCGGCTCGGCTTCTTCGACGAGGGCGAATTCCCCGAAGACGGCGCCGGGTTCCAGGAGGGTCAGAATCTGCTCACGGCCGTCGGGAGAGTAGCGCGAGAGCTTCACACGCCCTTCCTTGATGAGGTACACCATCTCCTGTCGCTCACCGGGATGCAGGATCACCCTGCCGCGGCCAAACGTCTGCATGGTGGCACGTTCAGCCACGCGCTGCATTTCAGATTCGCCGATCCCGGCGAACAAGTTGATCCGAGTCAAATACCAGACCTTGTCTAGTTTGCGCTCGGCACCCATCAGCCTGGTCAACGGCAAGGACCGGGCAGTCATTCCACTGGGGATGCTAAACTCATGGTGTGGAGCCCCCATGAAAGAGAAGCAATATCTCGCGCTACTTCGCGGCATCAATGTAGGCGGCAATAACATCATCAAAATGACCGCGCTCAAAGCATGCTTTGAGAAACTCGGTCTTATGGACGTCGCGACTTACATTCAAAGCGGTAATGTGCTGTTCCGGAATGCTGAGAAAGACCTGGGGCGTCTGACAAACAACATTGAAGACACGCTGTCCAGGCGGTTCAGCTATGCATCCCGCGTCGTGGTAGTACCGCACCATGAGCTTGAACACGCAGTCCAGCGTGCTCCAAAAGCGTTCGGGACAAATCCAGCCAGGTATCGCTATGACGTCATCTTTCTGAAACCACCGTTGACCGCAGACCATGCCATGAAGAGCATTCGTACCAAAATCGGCGTTGATCAGGCATTTGCGGGCAAAGGAGTGCTCTATTTTTCGAGACTCATCAGGAAAGCCAGTAGAAGCTATTTGACCCGAATCATTCAACTGCCAATCTATCAGAGCATGACGATTCGCAATTGGAGTACTACAACCAAACTGCTTGCGCTCATGAATGCGAGGGCCAAAGACAAGTAACTTCCTTATCCTTTGCCCCTTTGGGCCGCGCGCTCGAGCGCGGCGATGTCGAGCTTCTTCATCCTGAGCATGGCTTCCATCACGCGCCCGGCCTTGGCCCGGTCCGGATCGGCCAGAAGCCGGTTCAGCATCGTCGGCACAATCTGCCACGAGAGACCGTAGCGGTCCTTCACCCAGCCACACTGTTCGGACTCGGGAACCGCCGAGAGAGCCTTCCAGTAGCGGTCCACCTCTGCCTGGTTCTCGCACGGGATGGTGAATGAAACTGCTTCATTGAACTTGAAATATGGCCCGCCGTTGAGGCCGCTGAACTTCCGGCCCATCAAGGTAAAGTCGACGACCAGGACGTCCCCTTTCTTCCCACTCGGGAAGTCCGCCGGCGCCTTCACGACCTTGTCGATGAGCGAGTCCGGGAACAGAGATACGTAGAACTTCGCAGCCTCCTCAGCCTGGCCATCGAACCACAGGCATGGGGTGATCATGGCGCCCCCCTTGACGTTGGTGCGTTGTGTATCTGACGCAGCAGTTTTCTGCATACTGGCCTCCTTGTCTGTCGAGTGTGCTGTGTTATCTCTCTTTTGGAGGCGTGTAGTTGACCATCCACTGCACGCCGAACTTATCCTTGAGACTGCCGTAATGGTCCCCCCACACCTGATCAGCGATGGGCATCTCGATCGTGCCGCCTCGGGAAAGGGCGGCAAATATCCGGTCCGCTTCCACTTTGCTCTCGGGGTGAACTGAAATATGGACATTGTTGCCCTGTACCAATCTCTGTCCAAGCGCCTCGAGAGTATCTGTCCCCATGAGCACATGATCGTTGCCGATGGGCAGGCTGACGTGCATGATCTTGTTTTCATCCTTTTTGGGGATTGGGACGCCCGCCACCGGCATGTCTTTGAAGCGGACAATAGAGCTGAACTCTCCGCCAAAGATGGCCTTGTAGAACCTGAATGCTTCTTCGGTGTTGCCCGCAAAGTTGAGATAGGGATTGAGCTTCATCATTGTTCTTGCCTCCTTTTTTGTGGCCTTACGTCTGCCGCGATTCAGTGTGGCGAGCATCAAGGCTGAACGGGCCCGCGCCGAAGTGCGCGATGAGGAAGGCGCCGCCGATCCTGGACAAGTTTGCCATGAAGAACCCAAACTGGAACTGCGCCATCATCGGATCTTTCACGGCCCAGAAGTTGTGCATCATCCCCGTCACGGGCACGAGGAACAGGACCAGCAGCCACGCCCCGATCTTTACCCGGTACCCCAGAACGACGCTCAGCCCGCCTAGTAGCGAAATCACGCCGGCCAGCGGCACCAGCACCCGTGCCAGCGGTACACCCTGCGAGGCTCCCCACGCGATACCCTGCTGCGTAAAGTTGGCCGGCGCGAATGCCACGAAGACCCCAGCAAACGCAACGCGGCCCAACGGTACCAGGTAGCGAGTCCACGTGCTGGCATCTGATCTCATGTGTCCTACCTACCTTCCTTGCGGCTCATAGGTGAGGAAGAGAACACCGTTGCTGAGGGCCTGGGACTCAGCGAGCTTCAGAGGCGCCTGAGCGGTCCAGTCCTCGAACAGGCGTTTTCCGGTGCCTACCACGATCGGGTGGAGCAGGAGCCCGAGCTGGTCGAGGAGGCCCTGGCGCAGCAGCGACCGGACAAGTGTGGCGCTCCCGAGGATGGTGATGTTCTTCCCGGGCTGCTGCTTGAGCTTGGTGACCTGTCCCACGATGTCCTCGGTGATCAGCTTGGAGTTCCGCCAGGTGACCGACTTCAAGGTCGTGGAGACAACAAACTTTGGGGCGTTGTTGAGGTAGTCTGCGTACGGACTGTCATCGGCGGTCTTGTCAGGCCAGTAAGCGGCGAAGACCTCGTACGTCCGCCGGCCCAGCAGCAGGGTGTCCGACGCGGCCATCCCCTTGCTGGTCACCTGCCACACTTCGTCTGTGAAGTAGGGAGTGGTCCACTTCTCCGGCGCCTCCACAACGCCGTCCAGCGACATCATCAACGCCGCAACGGTCCTTCGCATCTCGATCTCCTCCTCATCATGTCCGACCCTGCTCACCCAGTTAGACGCCGCGAGGGTGCGCAACTCATCGGTGGCGACGCCCAATGACGATGAGTTTAAGCCGGTCGGGCGGTCTCTATTTGTACACCGGTGACAATCCTCCTCGTCATCAGCGCTCCGATTACTCGTGAGGACATCCCTGTGTTGTGCGCGTGCGTCCGGACGCTGCTCAATGAGAGCGACGCAGGTTTCGTCGTCTGCGACCTGGGTGCACTGGTCGACCCGGACGCCGTGACGGTCGATGCCCTGGCTCGACTGCAGCTCACCGCTTGCCGATACGGGCGACAGTTCCGGCTCCGCCGCGCATGCGGAGAGCTGCGAAACCTGCTCGCCTTGATGGGGCTGGGCGATATCGTGCGCCTCGAGACGGCGCTACCGCTCAAGCCGAGGGGGCAGGCCGAAGAGCGGAAACAGGGTCGCGGTGTCGAGGAAGAAGGTGATCCCGCTGATGCAACCTCCTGACGTCTCGACGACCTGGAGGGACCAGGGCTCGTAGCCGCTCGGACCAGGCTTGTAATGCCCGAACGCGGGCAACCCGTTCGCCGCCGTCGGCACCAGGCGCGAGCCGCGACAGCCGATCCCTGGGCCGAGGCACCACCGGCGGATGTCATCGTGGGTCTGCAGCCACAGCGCGTACGGCGGCATTGTCCAGCTGGCGTCCTCGTGCAGCAGCTCGGTCAGGGCGTCGAGATCATATCGCTCGAAGGCGTCGACGTAGCGGGACAGCAACGCCCGCTGTTTCTCGTCCATCGGTGGGGACGGGTCGTCGGCGGCAACCTTGCTGGCAGCAAGCGTCGCTCGGGCTCGTTGAAGTACGCTGTTGACCGACGCGACCGTGGTGTCGAGCAATTCCGCGACCTCAGCCGCCTCCCACTGAAGAACCTCCCTGAGGATCAACACCGCTCGCTGCCGGGGCGGGAGATGCTGCAGCGCTGCGATAAAGGCCAGGCGGATCGTCTCCCGTGATTCGGCAATTTCCGCCGGATCGCCGTGCTCCGGGAGGACGCGTCCGTCGGGGATGGGCTGGATCCACGTGGCCTCCGGCAGCGGCTCACCGAGAGGATGATCAGCCGTCTTCGCGGGGCCAAGGTCCATCGGCCGGGCGCGACGCTCTCTGCCGTGCAGCATGTCGAGGCACACGTTGGTCGCGATGCGGTAGAGCCACGAGCGCAGAGATGCTCTGCCTTCGAAGCGATCGAGGCTGCGCCACGCCCGGAGCAGTGTCTCCTGCACGGCGTCCTCCGCCTCGAACGGCGACCCCAGCATCCGGTAGCAGTGGGCGGTCAACTCCACCCGATGCTGTTCGAGTTGGCGCTCCAGATCCGCGGACCCGCGCGTCTCGTTCCCGGCCGTGTCGTGACTTTGAGTCAACTCAGCCAACCTGCGTCTACGAACCTTCTTTCACCTCAAAGATTTCATCAGCCACGAGACCATGCGCCTCGCGGTGGACTTTTTCAGCCGCTTCCTTATTAGGTGCGTCCACAAGACAGAAGATCTTTCCCTTGCTTTCGTCTAGCCAATACTTGATGTATTTGACCCCGTACTTTCCTTGAACCTTGAGATCCTTCATATGGGCGTCGGCGACATCTTTCGCTTTCGCCCCGGGGACGTGATGGTGAACATCCAGGAACAACGGCATCTGCTTCTCTCCTCTCGTCTGGCTCTTAGGTGGAATGGCGTGAACAAGAAATAGAAGTGACAAAACCGCCGAGTGCGTGGAGGATCTGAGCCATTGCGCTTGTTCGCGAAACCTCGATGAACTCCTCTCGGCGTACTCCTGAAGCGATCGAGATTGTTGTTCGGAGCCGCGAGGGGTAGCGAGGCCACGTAGCTACCGGACCGTACCGTTCGATCGGGCAATTTATGTGTTCCAGGAGAACGCGGGGGAGGAAATTGCCGAAGAGGTCAGCAACTGGTGCAGCGAAGCAACGTGATCGCCTCGCCTCCGTTTGGCAGGTTTCTGAGGAGGATCGAAATGATAAGAAAGCAGCCCTGGTTCGAAAGGCAATTTCCCACGGGCCTGCCGGTGGATCTATTCCCAGTCGTCGTCGAACGCCTCCGTGGCACCCCGGCCCGCCTGGAGGATCGACTCAGCTCCCCGCCGGTGTCCGTCCTCACGCGCCGTTCGGGCAGCACGTGGTCCACTCAGGAAAACGCGGGGCACCTGCTGGACCTCGAGCCGCTGTGGCTTGCGCGGGTGGAAGACCTGCTGGCCCGGCGGCCAGAGATGAGCCCGGCCGACCTGACGAATCGCCGGACCCACGAGGCCAACCATAATGCCGCGCTGCTCGGAACGATCCTGAGCGGCTTCCGCCAGGCTCGATCGGTGTTGGTCCGCCAGTTGGAGGCCGTCGAAGATGTGGCACTGGCGTACACCGCGCCTCATCCCCGCTTGCGCGTGCCAATGAGCCTGGTGGATCATGCGTTCTTCGTGGCCGAGCATGATGACTACCATCTGGCGCGGATCACCGAGCTGCTGATCGAGTTCGGCCTGGGGTGACCGGTGCCGGACACGGTTGGAGAAATGGTGGTCTAGTCGACATGATGAAACGGCTTAAAGCGCAATGGGAGCGGCTCGACCACTTCATGGTTGCCTTCATGACGGCCCACGGGACCCGCTCACTGCGTGTTGCCCTGGCCGTCACCTTCATCTGGTTCGGGGCACTAAAGGTCCTGGGCCGCAGCCCAGTGGCCGACCTGGTTGCGCAGACGGTGTACTGGCTTCCGCCTGCGTTCTTCGTCCGGTTCCTGGGCTGGTGGGAGCTTGTCATAGGAGTCGGCCTTCTGTCGGGCGTAGCGCTGCGCCTGATCCTGCTGCTCTTTTGGTTGCAGATGGCAGGAACGTTTCTCGTGCTGGTGCTCCGCCCGGAGCTCGCCTTTCAGTCTGGAAATCCGTTGCTGCTGACAGTGACCGGAGAATTTGTGATCAAGAACCTCGTCCTCATCGCAGCAGGGCTAGTGATCGGCAGCACGGTGCACAGGGCGCAGGAATGAAACGAGTGACCGCTCCACTAACTTGCTCGCTCGCATGAGCACCCCGATTGCCAGAGGTGCGCGCATGACAAACAACGGCAGCAGCGGGATCAAGAACCACCCGGTGGTAAGAAGAGAATGGGATGGAAATTCAAGTGGCTGTCCTCATCCCAAACCGATTTCAACTACGACTATCAGGCGTCATTCACCCCGAAAGATGTCGGGAGTCGATCTGCATTTTACAACTATCTGCGAACGGATCCCGGCGACGCGGACCGGGAGGGGCTCAGCGTATTCTACAAGGACGAGCGAGGCCCCATTTTTCACACCTATTCGACCTATGCGCGTGGGATCGATATGCTAAACGGCACCTATCATATCCTCGCCCTTGTTCCCAAGGGCCGAGACGAGGACCCCCAGGACCCGCAGGCCTGGGTCCGGCACCACGATCGATACGAGGACTGAGCGTGAGCACGGGTACCTGGTACCATTTTCGGCCCATCCAGATCACTCGCAATTGACTCAGATGGGCTAGAGACCGTAGCTCACCCCCTCCCCGTGAGGGTTCAATGCACCAGACACCACGAAGTCTCTCCTGAATTGCTGCTGTCTAGTCCACTCCCCTAAATTTCCTTCTCGCACGGGGGCAACGTGATCTCGATCTTGGCGTCGTAATCGTAGTAGTCGGTCGTCCGTGGCAACTCCCGATTATCCGATCCTAAAGTTATGGTTATGACTTCGACCTCTCGACGAGGCAGGCCGGTCTGGGTATCTACGTAGAGAGTGATCTTCCCCGTCGCAGTACTCTGTCTCTTGTCAGGAAGCGTGGTTACACTGACGAACGTGTAGACGTAGGTCCTCACCGGCTTTCCCTCGATCTCCGTGTCGGGCTCTCTCGACACCTCGACGGTAGTCTGGATGGAAGGGCTCCTCGTGTCGGCCGGCGGGCGTGCCTTGCCGCACTCCCACGGTCCCCATGGCTTGCCTTCGGCCTTGTGCCGCCAGCGAACCTGGCCGTTGACGTTCACCGACTCCGCGACCCCAGCTGGGAACGTCGTAGTGCCAAAAGGAGTGCGTGCGCTATATGAAACGGATTCAGTGATGGTGTGGGTCGAGTTGGGCGGAATGACCTCCGAGGTGGTGACGGATCTATCCCCCCAAACGCCCACCCCCGAGGACTTCTGCCGGTATCCTGAAAGGGATTTGAGCTTCTTCAGAGCGGCTTCAATCTCGGCCCACGCCGCCATGTCACCCTTGATCGTCATACCGAGAATAGCCGGCTGCTCCGGGGCCGCGGGCTGAGCGGGAGCCCCAGGAGTACCGGGTGCACTAGGAGGCTCTTGTGGGCTCGGCGGAGGCGTCTGGGCCAGCGCGAGCCCTCCAGTGAGGGCCACTACCAACATGACTAGGAGCGCGGTGACTCGGCAAGTCCATCTGCTCAAACTTCGGGAGTGTAAGGCCCGGACGAGTGCCCGAAACGAGAGACGCCGTGAAACGGAATGCATAAATGATACCCTCCTAGCCGCTTGGTGCGGTGTTTCCTAAATCCCGGACGTGGAGCTTATGCCCGTGCAATCAGTATGCCCGGAATGGAGATCGCCAAGGCGGACGTGAACCCCAGGGAAACGTGGCCGGTGTGCTAGAATTCGCAGACGAGAGAACGGAGCACGTGGTGCCGGGCGGGCGTCTCTGCCTCTATCGAAACCCGTCGCGCTCAGGGTCGGTCGACGCCCCCTCAGCCCCTGCGAGATGCCAGGTACCGCTGACCACATCAGTGGCAGGAAGGTTCACTCAACCAGGGCACGAATGCAATGCGCATCTGACTCGAGGACAGACACCCGGCCTATCAGCCATCCGGGAGGTATGGGTGCATGGTCACCACCATCTCGCTGCGGGAGAGCGTCAGGAATGTTGTCCGGCAGTGCGCACGGGTCCGACCGGGCGAGCTGGTATGCGTGGCCGCGGACACCCAAACGATGCCGATCGCGCTGGCCATCGTCGAGGCGGTCGAGGAGGGAGGCGCGGAGCCCGTGCTCGTGACGATGCTGCCGCGCCGTGCCCACGGCAACGAACCGCCGCGGGTCGTGGCCGCGGCGATGAAAGCCGCCGACGTGGTCATCCAACCCGTCACCTATGCCATGACCCACACGGACGCCACGCGGGATGCGCTGCGGGCCGGTGCGCGCGTACTGGTCCTGCGCGGGGTGACGGAAGACATCATGACTCGCGGCGCGATGCTGGCCGATTACGACAAGATCGAGCGGGTCACGAAAGAGGTCGCGCGCCTGCTCACGGAGGCCCGCACCGCCCGGGTGCGCACGCCGGCCGGGACCGATCTGACGCTGTCGCTGGACGGACGGGCAGCCGTGGCGCTGACGGGCCGGGTCGGCGGGCCAGGAACGTTTGCCGCGATGCCCGACGGCGAAGCCGCACTCTCACCCGTCGAAGGCACGGCGCAGGGGACGCTCGTGGTCGAGCACACCATGGACAGCCTCGGGCTGCTGGACCAGCCCATCCGGATGACCGTGCGCGATGGCCGCGTCACGGAGATCGCCGGCGGCAAGTTGGCGGCGAAGCTACGCCTGCTGATCGCCGCCGCGGGCGAGAGCGCCACGAACATCGCCGAGTTCGCCATTGGCACCAACGACCAGGCCCGCCTGATCGGCTCGATGACGGAGGATAAGAAGTCCTGGGGGTCGGTGCACATCGCCATCGGCGACAACCACGTCATCGGCGGGACGGTGACGAGCGAGCTGCACCTGGACGGCCTGTTGCTGCGCCCGACGGTGGAACTGGACGGGCGCATCATCGTCCAGGACGGTCGGCTCCTGATCGAGGGGTAGCCGCGTGCGCCTGATCGACCTGACGATCCCGTGGGGGCCAGAGGTCGAGCCTGTCCCGGGACATCCGCACATCTACTATGTCCCAATCCACCACCACGAACTGCACGGGCTTTCCACCGCGTACGCCACGTTCAGCATCCACACCGGCACCCACATTGACGCCCCGTACCACTTCATCAAAGATGGGCTGACAATCGACCGTGTGCCGCTGGAGTGGCTGAACGGACCTGCGGTGCTCGTGGACTTACGATCCCACGCACGGCCGGGCCAGTCGTTCACGGTTGACGCGGTCCGGGCAGCTGCCGGCGACGCGGACCTGCGCGATCGGCGCGTCGTCCTCTGGAGCGGGTGGGCACAGGCGAAGTGGAACGACCAGGCCTTCTACCGCGACAATCCGTACCTGTCGAACGAGGCGGCGCAGTGGTTCGTCAGAGCCGGGGTGCGCGCGTTGGGTGTGGACTTCGCCGTGGACGGCGGGCCACCGAAACCGCCAGGACAGCCCAAATACCCGGTGCACCTGATCACGCTGGGTGCCGACGTGTGCCTGATTGAAAATCTGATCAACTTGAACCAGATCGGCCGGCGTCATTTCACCCTGCTTGCCATGCCCGTGCCGGTAAGAAATGGCAACGGCGGGCCCGCCCGCGTGGCCGCCTGGGTGGACGAATGACCGGCGCAGTCCCCCCTAACATCCATGGCCTGCATCACGTTGGTGTGTTGGTACGGGACGCGCGCGCGGCTGCCGAGCGTCTACGTCCCCTCGGGCTGGAGGTCTTCACCTGGGAGGACTACGGCCCTGGATTGCTGCGGATCGCCTTCGTCCATCTCGGCGGCGTGCTGCTGGAACTGATCGAGCCGCTCACTGCAGACGGGTTTAACGCGGAATGGCTGCGGCGGCGCGGTGAAGGGATCCAGCACATCGCCCTCCTCGTCGACGACATTTACGCGGCGCTCGCGGCGCTGAAAGCACGCGGGGTGGCGTTGCGGGACGAAACGCCGCAACCAGGCGCGGGGAACACGCTGATTGCCTTCCTGGCCCACGACCCCTCCGACGGTTTTCTTGTCGAGTTGACGCAGCCGCGGGACGGGGCGGGATGACGACCCTCGCCGATCGGCGCCCAGAACTGTGTGGAGACCTGACAAAACCTACACGCTGAGGGCAGGTCGACATGGATCTCGGACTGCGCCACAAAGTGGTGTTCATCACCGGCGGGTCAAAGGGCATCGGCCGAGCCTGCGCCCTGGAGTTTGCCCGCGAGGGGGCCCGCGTTGCTATCTGCGCACGGCGCGAGGATGAATTGCGGCAGGCCGCGGAGGCCATCCGTCAGGCCACGGGCGCAGACGTCTTCCCTGTTGTTGGCGACATGATGCGCTGGGAAGATGTCCAACGCTGTGTGGATGCTGCGGCCGCGCACTTCGGCGGGCTCGACATCCTGGTCAACTGCGCCGGAGCTTCGCCGGGCGGCCTGATCCTCAACCTTGCCGAAGAAGACTGGACACTGAGCTTGCAGCTGAAATTCATGGGCTATGTCCGGTGCGCGAAGGCGGCGATCCCCTATCTGCTGCGGCGTGGCAGCGGGCGCATTGTGAACGTCGTGGGCAACGACGGGATCAAGCCTGCGTATTGGGAACTGACGGCCAGCGCGGCCAATGCCGCCGACCTGGCGATGACCTCCGCGCTGGCGGAGCAGTACGGGCCGCAGGGGATTTTGGTGAACGCCGTCAACCCCGGCCCAGTGTCAACCGAGCGCTGGGACGGTCTGGTGCGAGCGTACGCCCGCGACAAGGGTCTTTCTGTTGATGAAGCGAGCGCCAAGGTCCTGCGCAGCCTGCCCCTCGGCCGCATCTGCACGCCCGAAGAGGTGGCCTCCGTCGTGGTCTTCATCGCGTCAGAGCGCGCCAGTTACATGAACGGAGCCTGGATCACGCTCGATGGCGGCCAGCGTAAGGCCATCATGGACATCTGATCCTGGGGCGGACGATATGTTCAACGAGGCAGGCACTGCCTGTCGCGGCCGATGCCGCAAATTCATCCCATGATCGGCCAGCCGATCCGGCGCAAGGAGGATCCTCATTTCCTGCGGGGCGGGGGACGCTACGTGCACGACCTGACGTCGCCGGGCCTGCTGCATCTCGCCTTCGTGCGTTCCCCTTACGCCCACGCGGCCGTCCACGGGATCGACGCGACGCGCGCGCGGCGTCTGCCGGGGGTTGTCGCCGTGCTGGCGGCCGCGGATCTTCCTCTCAGCCCGATCGAGCCCGAGTTTGCTGGCGATGAATACCACGGCGCGGGATGGCCGCCCCTCGCTGGCGAGCGGGTCCGGTTCGTCGGCGATCCGGTTGCCGTCGTAGCCGCTTCCGACCGCTACCTCGCGGAAGACGCCGTCGAGTTGCTTGAGGTCGCCTACGACCCTCTGCCCGTGGTCGCCTCGGTCGAGGAAGCCCGCCGGCCGGATGCCGTGCTGGTACACGACACCGTTCCCGGAAACGTCTACTTCCGTCGCGACCACGTGCACGGCGACGTCAATGGCATCTTCGCTACGGCCGCACTGGTCGTGGGCGGAACGTTTCATCACCAGCGGCTCGCTGGGGCGCCGCTGGAGGGACGAGGCATCGTCGCGCAGTGGGATTCTACCGGGCGCCTGACGGTGTGGGCATCGACCCAGGTACCGCACCTGATGCGGACGGGCCTAGCCCGTTTCCTCGGGGTACCTGAAACGGTCGTGCGAGTAATCGTGCCCGACGTTGGCGGGGGGTTCGGCCCGAAGATGCACCTCTATCCGGAGGATCTGGTAGCCTGCGCCGTGGCCCGCAGGCTGGGGCGCCCCGCAAAGTGGATCGAGGACCGGCGGGAGAACCTCCTGGCCATGACGCAGGCCAGGGAGCAGGTGATCGAGGCCCAGGTTGCGGTGGATCGCGATGGACGCCTGCTGGCCTTGCGGGCCCACATTGCCTGCGACAGCGGTGCCTATTCGGTCTACCCCCTGACCGCGGTACTCGAGCCCATGGGCACGGCGCAGATCATGCCGGGGCCTTATCGCCTCCCGGCGTATGCTTATTCGACCATGGCCGTGGCAACGCACAAGGCCCCGGTCGGAGCCTACCGCGGCGT
>Ga0209056_10003219_pt1 | contig 17518 bp, 18 predicted proteins | sample GraSoiAngelo_114_FD_185876 | JGI IMG/M metagenome (GOLD analysis project Ga0209056, IMG submission 185876) | Grasslands soil microbial communities from the Angelo Coastal Reserve, California, USA - 14_0903_13_40cm (SPAdes) (version 2) | ecosystem: Environmental > Terrestrial > Soil > Grasslands... | reverse complement strand
CTCGCGCGTCAGCTTCCGACTGGCCGCGGCGAGATCAATAATCGCGAGGAGCGGTTTATGGCAGGAAAGGCAGACGTTCTGCAGACGCGACCATTCGTGATGAAGCCCGCATGCGCTGCATTCAAGGTGCTTCAGAAACATTGAGCCAATGAAACGTAGCACAGACATCTTGTCTGTGGGCGCCGGCGGGCATCTTGCCCGCCGATTCGCTTTGACCAACCAGGCGAGACGCCCGGTTGCACCACAGGCAGGATGCCTGTGCTACAGCGCGTTTGCGACTTGTGTTAGATTTGTCGAAATGGATTTACTGACATTGACTGAAATTCGCCGCGCGGCGCAAAACGGAGCGGTGCCGGCGCGCGTGCACGTGCAGGTGGAATCCGCCGCTGCGAAGACGCAGCGCGAAGGGAAACCGTACTGCGAACTCGTTCTGGCAGACGCGTGCGATCGGATGAAACTGCGGGTCTGGAGCGACCATCCTGCCTACAAAACGTGCAGTGGACTCACGCCCGAAAGTTTTATCGAGCTGGCTGGAGAGTTTCGGCAACACCCGCAGTATGGACTCGAAGCAGACAAGTGGATGGTACGGCCACTCTCCGACCAAGAGACGAAGGAACTGTTGGAAGGACCAGCAGACCTACGGGCAAAGCAAACGACTGACTGGGAATTCATCGTACAATCCATCGACAGCATTCTTGATCCCCGCCTCCGCGCCTTAACGCAAATGTTCGTGAACGAATGGGGCGATCGTTTTCGCCGCGCTGCGGCGGCACGCAAATATCATCACGCTCGACGCGGCGGACTGGTTGAGCACACGGCGCAAATGATGCGGGTGGCGAGCGAGATCGCGCCGCTCTATCCGCAGTTGAATCTGGATCTTTTGATCGCCGGTATTCTCTTTCACGACTCCGGTAAACTTTGGGAAAACCAATTCTCCGAAACCGGCTTTGTTATGGATTACGATGAACTGGGTGAACTAGTCGGCCACATTTCCATCGGACTCGAGGTAGTCAATTCACTCTGGCGAAAACTCAGCGCCGACAATGCGGACGTATGGAAAACTTACTTACCCTCCTCGGAAGATGTGCGCCTGCATCTCCTGCATCTCATTGGCGCCCATCATGGCCAGAAGGAACTGGGTTCACCAGTTGAACCGAAGACACCCGAAGCGATGACATTGCATTACATCGACAATCTGGATTCAAAGTTGGAAATGTTCGCCGCCGGGTACACAACAGCCCAACCGCTGGCGGCGCGGATCTTTGATCGGGTGCATCCGTTGCCGGGGACCCTGGTAAAGTCGCTCGAGAAATTTCAGGCGTCAGCCGCGCAACACTCACGGGACAGGCTTTTGTGATGCGATACGAACATACGCAAATCGGTTATCTAACAATCTGCGCCCTGTTTGGCGCGGCGGCTTTTGTTGCAATCACGGGAATCGTTGCGCCAGCTGATCGGCACGGTCTGCTGATCAGTGCAATGATCGAAGTGACCCTTCTCATTTGCGCGATCGTGTTTACCAAACTGACAATCAAGATCGACGACAAAACTCTGCGGGCGTTGTTGGGCGTTGGAGTTATCCGCAAGAGAGTGCCGATGGCGGAGACTGCCGGATGCGAACCAATTCGGATTCGCTGGTGGTACGGCTGGGGAATTCACCTGACGCCGTACGGCTGGCTCTATAACGTTTCCGGATTGGATGCGGTGGCGATTACATTGCGCAACGGCCGAAAGTTCGCCTTAGGCACTGAGCATCCTCACGAATTGAGCGCCGCAATTCGCTCTTTGCTGAGCCGGGCGTAGTGCGGTCAATCAAGTGAAATGCCAAAGATGGAGGGCGGAGCTCTGCGACGCCTAACGAACGTTCGATCGTCATCGCGCGCGTGCATGGGCTTGCAGAGCTCGCCCCTCCATTTGTGCGCGCTGCAATTTCTCGCGTCGCGACCGGTTACTATTTCGCGAACTCGCGAAACCAGCGCAGCGCGATGGACGTTTGCGCGTCATTGACCTCATGCCCACCATGGAAAGTCCCAATGCGCATTCGGTGAAACCCTGTTCGCTTAATTAAACCGGCGACAGCGTATTGCTGCTCGACGGTCGCGATCCTGTCATCGCGTCCGGCGCTGATGTAAATTGCCGTGTTAAGAAAATCCGCGCCGGGCTGGATCCTCGCATAGCCATCGCTCAGATGGTCTTCGTTCGCACCGGTCATATAAATTCCGGTGACGCGACAACCATTCCTCGCAAGCAAAGGCGCTACGTAACCAACTCCTTTTCCTCCTCCAGAGAAACCGGCGCACGCGATCGGCCACTTTTCCGACCCAGGAAAAGTGCGATGCAGAGCGTGAATCGCAGCCAGCGTCATTGCGCCGCGCCAGGCGGCAGTGTCGTTTCGCGCATGTTGCGGCCCGTCGCCAGCCAGCAGCACCCAACCTTCAGCGAGTCCGACCCTGCGATAAAACTGGACCAGATCATCTCGATTCTGACGTTTGAAATCGCTGGTGGAACAAGGCACCAAAACTGGCCAACTCTTTCGCGGATCGAAATTCGCAGGCGTCGCCAGCACAGCGACTGCGTTCGGCGGCACTGCATTGCCGCCCTGCGCAGCCAATGATTTTTCTTGCGCGCTCAGAGGAACATTAGCCTGGACAGTTGAACCCGGAGAAAAAGCGACGCCAGCGAAATTCAACGAAGATCCGGCTGATTCCGCGCTGAACACCGAGAAGGCGTTCAACGCGGTGATCAGCCCGCCTACGAATAGTGATTTGTTCAAGATAGCGGTCGCCGCAGCGACTTGGTTTCGCCTCCTCGTTCGAACAATCTCTGTCTGAGGTTTCGATTCAAACGAAAGTTCGCGATGGCGCGACGCCATCGCCAGCACGCGAGACGCGTGCGCTACCCAAGCCGGCGCTTTGCTTCCGCGAGATAGATCTCGTCGATTTCAAAGCCGATGAACTTTTTCACGCCACAGCGCTGCGCCGCGACGGCGGAATTTCCGATCCCCAGAAACGGATCAAGCATGGTGTGAACGCGCGACGCTCCGTGCAGTTTGATGCACCATTCTGCCAATTGCACCGGAAAGGTCGCAGGGTGCGGTCGCTCCTTCTCACGGCTCTGGATCGTCTCGTAAGGGATAAACCATGTGTTGCCGCGACATCGAAGATCGCTTCCCCGAGTGTGCGACCACCGCGCAATATTTGTTTTGTCTTGATACGGAACGCCGATGGCGAGCCGGTCAATTTCGACTCGCCCCGTCTTCGTGAAGTGAAAGATGTATTCGTGGCAATCGTTCAGGAAACGCTTCGACCTGATCGGTTTAAAATGGCCATGGGACTGGAGATTGCCTTCTCGATCTTCAATTGTGATCGATTTGATCCAATGAATTACGTTCTGTAAGACCAATACGTCTCGCAATCGCAAGACAACTTCATGCGGCAACATCGGGCTCGACGGAGCGGATCCAATGTTAAGAAAAAGCGAGCCTTCGGTCTTCAAAACGCGCCGAACCTCGGTGGCCCATGTTTCACACCAGTCCAAATATGATTCTCGATCCTGGCGGTCGGAATATTTCCGATAACGGACACCCAGATTGTATGGCGGTGAGGTAACGACAAGATCGACACTTTCGTCTGGCAGCCGCGACATTCCTTTGACGCAATCCTCTCGGCGAAGATCAAACCGGGTCATCGTCGGAACGTGGCGTCATTAGTTCCTTCGTACAACCGGAAAAAGAAAAGGGTCTGCTCCCGGGACAAGAAACCTGTAGCGGCAGCCGTGTCGGCTGCAGATCGAGGGCCATGCAGGCGGCACGCCTGCCACTACAGTAATAACCGTGCTCCCCACGGATCGACACTCGCACGTTCGCGGTAGTTCGTTTATTGTCTCACGATGGCGGATAAGCCTTCGAAACTGAAGATTGCGGATCGCGAGTTCACCTCGCGTCTGCTCGTGGGCACAGGGAAATTCGCGTCCAACGAGCTGATGCGGGACGCGCTCATTGCCAGCGGGACTGAGCTAGTAACGGTCGCGTTGCGACGCGCCGATATGTCCGGCAAACACGATCCGTTTGCGAACATTCTCGATTTCATCGATCCGAAACGTTTTCTTCTCCTGCCGAATACGAGTGGCGCGCGCAACGCGGAGGAGGCTGTCCGGCTCGCGCGACTGGCAGCAAGCGCAGGCTTGCCCACGTGGATCAAACTCGAGATTCACCCGGACCCGCGATATTTGCTTCCAGATCCGGTTGAGACACTGGCGGCTGCGGAAGTTCTCGTGAAAGAAGGATTCACGGTGCTTCCCTACATCAATGCCGATCCGGTTTTGGCGAAACGATTGCAGGATATCGGAACGGCCACGGTGATGCCGCTAGGTTCGCCGATCGGCAGCAATCGCGGGATCGAAGCGCGCCCACAGATTAAGATCATCATCGAACAAGCCACAGTGCCGGTAGTGGTTGATGCCGGATTGGGCGCGCCAAGTCACGCTGCTGAAGCAATGGAAATGGGCGCCGACGCGGTTCTGGTGAACACCGCGATCGCAATCGCCTCCGATCCCGTTCGCATGGCAAAGGCTTTTAAGAAGGCCATCGAAGCAGGTCATGAAGCGCGTGAAATCGGATTAGGCGAAAAACTCAACGCCGCGGCGGCGACCAGTCCATTGACCGGATTTCTGAGTCGATAATTCCAAAAGACAGGCCCGGGCACTCGTGCTGATCTGCTACAGCGCCGTCTCACTTACGAGCGGTTCTCGATGTCTGATGCCGCGTTTCGTCTCTTTCTGCAAGCGTTTCAGGCGACTCGACAATGCGGCCTTTGCCGCCGAACGCATCCGATCGATGAATAAGATTCCGTTAAGATGGTCGCCTTCATGCTGAATCGCGCGCGAGAGAAATCCGCTCGCTTCAATGTGGATTGTGCCGCCTTCCAAACTTTGTGCGTGTACGATCACCGACTGCGCCCGTTCAATGTCGCCGGTGATTTCCGGAAAACTTAAGCAACCTTCTAGTCCAACTTCAGTTTCGTTGTGCAGCTCGACTTCGGGATTGATCAACACCAGCGGCATCGCCGTCTTTGGATCGATATCTGTTCCGTCTAGTTTCAGCATGCTCGGCCGGTCTTCGACTGCCGAAATATCGAGCACAGTGAGTTGCAACGCTTCACCGACCTGTTGCGCCGCCAGCCCCACACCGTGCGCCGCATGCATCGTCTCGATCATGTTCGCCGCCAGCTCCCGAATCTGCTCGTCAATTTCCTCGATCCGTTTGCCCTTTGACCGAAGGATCGGGTCGCCGTACTGCAAGATTGGCAGGATCATTTTTCTTCCCGCGTAAACGCGGGCAAATTTCTCACACCTGCCAGCTTTAACGCGTCCATCACCTTTATGATCGTGCCGAAGGAAGCTTTTTTGTCCGCTTGCAGCGCGAGCGTTGATTTGCGCGGTTCCGGCAAATCGCGCACCGCGCCCTCCAGTTCCTCCACGCTCATCGCTCGTCCATCCAGCTTGAGCTCGTCATTTTGATCGATGCTGACAATCGCGTGTTCCAGTTCACCCGGCCGTTTCTGCGCTGTTTTGGATTCCGGCAGGTTAATCTGCACCTCCGGCTGGTCCTTCTTGAAGGTCGTCGAAACGACAAAAAAGATGAGCAGGATGATGAGAATATCGACGAGCGAGACGATAATAATGAGAGGCGCCCGTCGTTTTCGAACTGCGAAGTTCATGTGCTCAGATGCGCCGCGCCATTTCAGGCTACTGGCGTCGGAATCGATATCTGTGGAGCGGATGGCACTTTTGCCGTTTCAAATTCGCGTGAGGACCGGCCGTAATAGAGTTTGTTGATTAACTCGACGACCAACGTTTCCATCTCCACCGACATCACCTCTACTTTTCTCGAAAAATAGGTGAACCCGATCAGTGTCGGCACGGCAATCGAAAGCCCGAAGACGGTGGCGTTCAAGGCTTCGGCGATTCCGAGCGCGATCTGGCGCGTATCCGCTGCGCCTGAGCTCAATCCGAGATGGGAAAAAACATGGACGAGTCCCGAGACCGCGCCGATTAAACCGAGCAAGGGAGCGATGCCGACGATGACCTCGAGTACGATGAGCCCCCTTTCCAGCCGAACCATCTCGTGGCGTGCACGAGTTTGAACCGCTTCGATGTTTTCCGACCGCGTGCCTCGCAAATATTGCAGCGCCACACGAGTAATCCGCGCCAGCGACGAAGGATCGTGATGCACTATTCGCGCTAGCAGCTCGGGACTTTCACCGGGCGCCAGACGTTCTATCTCCTGTTCGATTAATGGCGGCATCACGTTTTTGCGTCGCAACGCGATCCCGCGCAAAATCATGGTCGTCACCGAGACAATCGAGCAGGCCAGCAGCGGCCACATGAAAAGTCCGCCCCTCGCGAAGAATCCGAGCACGGTATTCGCGATTCCCGTAGTTTCGGCAATGATCCAGGCGACGATCATCGGTTTGGAAAAATGATGAAACCGAGTCCGTCCACTTCCAAGCCTTCAGGCGGCAACGTGTTCGCGACCTCCTCGGGGATCGGCGGAAGGTGCGCTTCGAGCACTGATTGCACGCAAACGTTAGCAAACGCCTCGTTCGAACTGTTCTCAGTGATTTTGAGATTCTTCACTTGTCCGCTCCGATCAATATCAAATCGAAGCCGCAAGGTGCCGATGGTAATTAAATCACGCTTTTGCTCTACATAGACATACCAGCGTGACCCGATTGAATCTGCCACGATTTTTTGGTAGCGACCGAGCGGTGTGCCTAAAGCGTTCACGGCGGAAATGCCGCGACTGGTGATGTTACCGGAGATACGGCTCCGCTCCTTCATGCTCCGATACGCAGATTGCGCTTGCGATGCTGCAGTCGGGGGCTCGAGTGCAGCAGTTGGTTTTTGAGTCAATAGGGCAAATTGCTCCGCAGCGGTAATCGGCGCTGGTTGCGGAGCCGTCATTTGTTTGGGTTGCGGTGCAGCGTTCGACTGCTGCGGTTGCGCTCCCTTTGTTTCCAGCGAGTAGGGATGTGTCTCAAAATCCATAAGCGGGCGAGCTGTCCCTTCCTGTGACGGCAATGGCAGTTCACCAACCGCGGCAAGCTCGCTCGCTCCAATTGAGTTGGCGTTTGATTCGAAGGTTTTGTCCTTCGGTTCGGGGGCTTTTTTCGATTCGTCCGTTTCCATGAACGCGGAATTCTTTGAAGCCGATGTTGGTGACAAATCGACGAAGGTGAGTTCAGCCGGCTTTTCCTCAAACGGAACACTTGGTGAGAAGACGCCGCTGAAGGCAGCAAGCAAAAATGCCACGACCAAGTGGATGAGAATCGCCGCAAGCAGCGCCCACAAAATTGTTCGCGCGTCATATTCGTGATCGCGAAAGCTTTCGGGTTTGCCCGGCTGGGCGAACATGATGTCAGCCGTGGTCATGACAGCGGTGTCTTGATGGTGAAGGATTCAGGCTCCGGGTTCAGCTTAAGACCGGAACATTATCTCAGCCCGGCAGGACTGACAACTTGTGCTCCTGCTGCTGTTACGCTTTCTCCCTTCCATCCGCGCATCCTACCTTTGTCATTCCGACCGAAGCGAAGCGCAGTGGAGGAATCTCTTCCTACTCCTGGCTTCCCTAAAGCTATCCGCGCATGATGAAACAGGTACTGCTGCGCATACCCACCGTGTTCGCCAAAATACGTCTCAGAAAATTCACGCAGCTGTTGCGCCGTCATTTTCTTCCGACGCGGGAAATAACGCTGTCTCAAAACCCGTTCAATCCAGACATCGATCGGAAAGGCGCGGAGCCGCGCGTAGGCGAAGAGCATCACGCAGTTTGCGATCTTCACGCCCACACCCGGCAGCTCGCACAGGTTCTTCTGAAGATTGCCGTCCGGAAGTGCCGACCATGATTCGAGATCACATTCGTCGGAACTGACGAGCCGTGCTGTCGCGCGCAAGGTTTTGGCGCGATAACCGAGCTTGCATTCGCGCAATTCATTCTCAGAAGCTCGGGCAATTCGCTGCGGCGACGGAAACGTGTGCACCACTCCACTCCCAACTTTCCGTTGGTCACCGAATCGGTTCCGGAGCGCCAGCGAAATTTGCCGAATGTGGGCGACCTGTTTCATGGATGAACAGATGAATGTCGCAAGACATTCCCATTTCGGCTGTCGAATGATCCGCAACCCGCGACAAAAGTCGCGCGCCGCATTCATGGTCGGATCGTTCGGAAACGAGGCGCAGATCTCCTGCAGCGGATGATCGAGCGCAAAATAATACGAGACGGATTCCATAACTGGAGGGGCGAGCTCATGCGAGGCCAGTCCTGACGCGCGTCGCGCCCTAGGCGTCGCAGGAGCTCCGCCCTCCATGAGCGCTCGTAACGACTCGTCGCGCTGCTCGACGTAAACGGCGCGATCGCCAATTGTTCCCGCAAATCCGTTGCCGATCTTCTCCCAATGAAAAACCTGCCCGGAGTTCAGCGTCTTCTCCAAATCAAACTCGGGTATGGCAAACTCGGTGAAGTCCACCAGCAAACGTCCAACGCTCAACGCCGAACGTCCAACGCTCAATATCGATCTAAATCTGTCTTGAGGGATTCGACTGGCTCACCACAGCGTCTGTGGCTAAGTAAGCGCCGACATGGACAGCCGGCTTGCTATCGATAGCGCAGTTCTCCTTCTCTATTTTGTCCTCATCATCGCCGTCGGCCTCTACATGGGGCGCAAGGAGGAAAATCTCAAAGACTTCGCGCTCGGCGGGCGGCGAATGCCGTGGTGGGCGGTGCTCGCATCGCTCATCGCCGCGGAAACAACTGCGGCCACGTTCTTCGGGACGCCTGGCGAAGGATTCACGTTCCGCAACTACACTTACCTGCAACTGGCGATCGGCACCATCCTCGCGCGAATTCTCGTCAGCTACATTTTCATCAAGCCGTACTACGACTACAAAGTTTATTCGATCTACGAATACCTCACGGCCCGGTTTGGCGTGCCAACGAAAAATGCAGCGTCCGCGGTGTTCATGATTACGCGATTGCTTGCCTCCGGAGCGCGCTTGTATTTCGCCGCCATCGCACTGGCGCTCGCTTACGAAATGATTAGCGGTACCCGGCCGAATCAAACGCAAACCCTCGTAATCTACGTTAGTGCCTGCATAGCGATCGTGATCCTAACCGCGATTTACACGACGCTCGGCGGCATCAAAGCCGTAATCTGGACTGACCTGATTCAAGCCTCAATCATGATCGGCAGCGCTCTCGTCGCGCTCGCGCTACTCTACTCCGCTATTCCCGGAGGCTGGAACGAAATCGCCCAACGCCACGGCGGCTTCGGAATTTCGGATTTTTTCACCACCGGTCTCGACCCAGCAAAGCACGGCTGGCAAAAAATCGTCGGCATGTTTGCGATCGAGTACACCATCTTCGCCGGCCTTTTCGGATCCACCTTCATCACTATGGGCACCCACGGCACTGATCAGGACTTTGTACAGCGAATGCTGACTGCGCCGGACGTCCAGCGCAGCCGCCGTTCGCTTATTCTTTCGGGGCTCGCAGATGTTCCGATCGCGTTCACGTTCCTCAGCATTGGCTTATTGCTCTGGGTTTACTACCAAGCGCATCCCGATCCAACGCTGCCGAAAACGCCCAACGAAACATTTTGTCACTTCATCTTATATGAAATGCCAGTCGGCATTCGCGGACTTCTGATTGCTGGAATTTTCGCGACGGCGATGGGCTCGCTCAGCACCGCGCTAAATGCCCTTGCCACAAGTTTCACACGCGATTGGTACGAGACCTATGTCAATCGCAACGCCACGAGTGACCAAAGCCTGCGGGCGGCCCGCTGGGCCACGGTCTGGTTCGCTCTCCTAATGATTGTAGTTGCCTCGACCACTTCCTATCTCGTGATTGTGCATCCCAATGTGCGGATCATTCCGATTGCGCTCGGAATTTTCGGTTACACCTATGGCTCGCTGCTCGGTGTTTTTCTCTGCGGAATTTTTACCAAGCGGCGCGGCAATAACTTCGGCAACATTGTCGCAATGATCATCGGCTTTATCGTCGTTGCGATCCTGAGTGGTCTCCCCAACAAGATCGCGGGGATTTTCGGCGGCAAGCTGTACGAGCAGCCGAGCTGGTTACCCCTGATGGAATTTCCCTGGTGGATCTGCTTTGGCACTATCGTCACGTTTTCCGTGGCGATTCTCTTCAAAACTGGACGCGAGCATCACCCTGGTGTCGCTTAAATCTTAAAGCAGGAATTTGACTCGCGATGGGTCGCTAATTACTCGTAAGGGCAGTCTTTTTACGCAAATCTCAACAATTGAAATCCCATGGCCCATATCGTCACCGAAAAATGTAACGGATGTAAGTTCACCGACTGTGTAGAAGTCTGTCCGGTCGCGTGCTTCTACGAAATGGACAACCAGGTGGTCATTCATCCCGATGAATGCATCGACTGCATGGCATGTGTGGAGGTATGTCCCGTACACGCCATCTATGCCGACATGGATGTCCCGCCAGAGTTCACGAAAGACATCGAGTTCAATGACATCCAGGCGAAGCAGATCAAGGAATTGGGCGGGGAGGCGATCACAGCGCGCAAGGATCCCCTGCCCACAGCAACGGAGCGCAAGAAAGCCCTCGGTTATTGACTCGCGAAAACCTTCGGAGTTGAGTCGCCTGCCCAGCGTTCCGGGTTTTACACCGGTAATTCCAACAAAAATGCGGCTGATACAGCCGCCGCTACTGTTTTTTATCTTTCGCGAGTTTGATTCCCAAATCGCGCAACTGGCGAGGATCGACTTCGCTCGGTGAATTCGTCATCAGATCCATGCCGCGATTGTTTTTTGGGAATGCGATGACGTCGCGAATGCTTTGTTCGCCGCAGATCAGCATGACCAGGCGATCGAGGCCGAGGGCGATGCCGCCATGCGGCGGCGCGCCGAGCCGCAGCGCGCGGAGCAAATGCCCGAACTGGGATTGCTGAGCTTCCGGTCTGATGCCGAGCGCTTCGAACATTTTCTCCTGCAACTCCGGCTCGTAAATCCGTATGCTGCCGCCGCCGATCTCAACACCGTTCAATACGATGTCGTACGCCTCGGCGCGAACATCCGGGAATTTTTTCGCTTCGAACAATGGTATGTCCTCCGCTTTCGGTCGCGTGAACGGATGGTGCATCGCGTTCCACTTATTCTCCTCCGGACTCCATTCAAAGAGCGGAAAATCTGTCACCCAAAGAAAATCCCATTCCGGCGCGCCCGGCGGTCGCGCCCTACCTTGCAAATCCTGTATTTCAGCAATACGCAGCCGCAGCCGGCCAAGCACTTCGCAAGCGATTTCCCACTTATCTGCGGCGAAGAAAACGCAATCGCCTTCTTCGATATTGAGTTTCGATCCCAACGCCCGCTTTTCGGCCTCCGAGAAGAATTTCACGATGGGCGATTTCCACTCGCCGTTCTCGATTTTGATAAAGGCGAGTCCTTTCGCGCCGTACAGTTTTGCGATCTCAGTTAATTCGTCGGCTTGTCCAATCGTGATTCCGGCAAAGCCTTTCGCATTGATCGCCTTCACCACGCCGCCTGCATCGAGCGCGCTACGGAAAACTTTGAAACTGCTTTCGCGAAAAATTTCTCCGAGATCGACAAGCTCCATTTCAAAGCGGCGGTCAGGTTTATCGCTGCCGTATCGGCTAACTGCCTCGCGATAAGTAAGCCGATCGAACGGCGTTTTGATCTCGATATTGCGCGTGGCCTTGAAGATCGCCGCCAACATTCCTTCGGTAACCTTGAAAATGTCGTCGGGCGTGACGAACGACGCTTCGATATCGATCTGGGTAAACTCCGGTTGCCGGTCGGCGCGCAAATCTTCGTCACGGAAACATTTGGCAATCTGAAAATATTTCTCCACGCCGGCGACCATCAGCAGTTGTTTGTATTGCTGTGGCGCTTGTGGCAACGCGTAAAACTTTCCGGGCATGAGCCGGCTGGGCACCAGAAAATCGCGTGCGCCTTCCGGAGTACTCTTGGAAAGAATTGGTGTTTCCACTTCCACAAACCCCTGGCTGTCAAGAAAATCGCGCGTCGCGTTCGCAACCCGGTGACGCAGGCGCAGATTACGCGCGAGATGCGGCCGCCGGAGATCGAAATACCGCTGGGTCATTCGCAAATCTTCATTCTGCGGCTCAGCATCAATCGGGAAGGGCAAATCATCTGCGCGGTTAAGGATCGTCAGCTCGCTCGGAATGATTTCGATTTCGCCTGTGGCAAGGTTGGGGTTTTCCGTACCCGGCGGCCGTGCAGCGACTCGACCCGAAACTTGCATTACATCTTCACCGCGCAACGTATGCGCCTGCTTTGCCAATCGCGCATTTTCCTCAGGCCGAAAAACAACCTGGGTCAGCCCTTCGCGATCGCGCAAGTCAATGAAAATGACGCCGCCGTGGTCGCGCGTGACATTCACCCAGCCGGCAAGCATGACCTCCTTGCCGATGTCCCCTTTGCGAAGCGAATTGCAGTCGTGCGTGCGATACATGCGATGCCCGAAAGTAGCGTCTCATTCTGAGCGAAGCGAAGAATCTCGCAAGCGATTACGGGTCGCGACCACGAGATCACCAACACGCAAAACGCGTGCGCTACCCTGGCCCCGGGCGAGCTACGCCGGCGTTTCGCGCTCCTGCCACCGAATGCGCGTCAAGTGCAGAGCGGAAAGAACATCGATTACACCTTTGTCGTCTTCGACTGCGACACGCGTGCGTCCCACAAGAATGTGATCGGGATGCGGGACGGAAATAAGCTCCCCGCTGCTGAGTTCAATCCAAAACGGCTGGAACGGGACCCTACGCCCCGCTTTTCGAACCTCATCAATCATAGATCACGTATATCAAAGCAACGTCGACCGGTCAAAGGAGCTCTGCGAGGCGATCCATCAGTTTCTTGGATGGCACGAGTTCTTGTTTTGCCGTCTCCATATTCTTGATTTTGACCTGTGGCCATTCATCACCATAGAGCACCGCAACCGACGCGCCTGCCTCTTCAGCGGCTTGGAATTGCCGGGCGACTTTAGTCGGGATGAGCGGGTAATCGACGAGAAAACCGCGGTCACGTAGTTGCTGGATTTGCGTGAGTGCGTCGGCGCGGCGTTCTTCCTTCGCGATCACGATGTAGATGTCGATTTTTCTGTCGCTCGTGATTGCTTTCTGCATCGCTTCGCGGGCTCGCGGGATTTCGTTGATCAATTCGCCGAGGACGACATCGCCCATGGCGAAACCGAGCGCAGGCAGTGAGACGCCGCCGTCACTAAGTTGCGCGACCAAGTTGTCGTAACGTCCGCCGCCGGCAACGGCGCGAAATTTCCCGGCGCGGTCGAACACCTCAAATACGATGCCGGTGTAATAAGCAAGTCCGCGAACGATCCCGATATCGATCGCCACAAAATCCGCCAAGCCGCGCCCGCGCAGAGCATCGACCAGTTTGTCGAGCTTCTCGCTTTTGCCGCCGCTCTTTAAAGTCGCAAATACAGGCTCGGCGAATTTGCCGAGTTTCTCGGCGGTCTTCTCACGCGGCTCGCGCCCAAATTTGTCAATGGCCTGCAGGAATTCGCCCCAACGATCTGCCGGCACGTCTTTTTCACGCAGAAAATCTGTCCAGAATTCGCGGTCGCTGATTCGGACGACGAAATCCTTTTCGGTCAATCCGAACGTACGCAGAACATCGATGCAGAGCGCAACCAGCTCGATATCTGCCGCGAGATCCGATTCATCGATAATGTCGCAATTCAATTGAAAATGCTCCCGCAGACGACCGCGCTGCTGTTTTTCGTAGCGGAAGAATTGCCCGATCGAAAACCATTTGAGCGGTTTCTTGAATTCGCGCTCATGTGCCGCAACCACACGCGCAAGCGTGGGCGTCAGCTCGGGGCGCAGTGCGACTTCGCGTTCGCCCTTGTCAATAAAATTAAAAAGTTGATCGACGATTTCCTCGCCACTCTTTTTCTTGTAGAGCTCAGTAGGCTCGAGCAGAGGGCCTTCCCATTCGACAAACCCATAGCGACGGGCAACTTCGCGCCAGCGAGCAAAGATGTAATTTCGCGTCGCGCAGTCCTCGGGAAGAAAATCGCGAAAACCGGGTAAAGCCTGCATAAAAAATTACGTAGTGCCCAGGCGAGGCTGCGAATCAGCTGATCCGGAACGACCACCCGAGGCGGAATATACGAATGAAGGTGCAATGGAATGAGTTCCCGCATGGAACAATCGGGTTACATGCACGATCGAGCACATCCGTTTAATGAAAGCAGAGGCACAAACATGAAACAAACCAGATTGCTGAAAATCTTGGCCGCTGGAGCGATCTACGCGGCTGCAGTTGGGTTCGCACTCGCGCAGGAGACTACAACCACCACGACTACGACAGATCCTGTGACTGGCACGACGACGACTCAGCAGACAACCACGAGCGCTGCGGGCACCATCGTGACCTACACACCGGACTCGGATTACATTACGTTCCGAACAGCGCCGGATGCGGCGCCCGTGCGGTATTACTATACCAAGGACACGACCATTCTCGATCCGGAAGGTCGCGTTGTCACTTGGTCTGCCATTCGTCCAGACCTCCCGGCGACCATCTATTATACAACTGTTGGCGACCGGGTGGTGGTGCGGAAAGTTGTGCTGAGCCAGCCTGCCACGATTTACAAGCACGAGGAAACGACTACCACAACGACAAGACCGTAGGTAATGACAAAGCACGAATGACGAATGACGAAGGAAGCACGAATGGCCGAAATGATGTGAAGCGCTGATTGTTTTTCCTCGTCATTCGAAATTCGTCATTCTTTCGTCATTGGACATCCGTCATTCGACATTAGGTATTTGGCATTCCGAATAACCGCCGGTAGGGGCGGGCATGGTCGGGTTTCCAGTTGGCTGCATCTCACGTAAATTTGCGGCCGCATGGCTGCATCAAGAAAACAGAAACCCGATTTGCAAAAGAAAGTGCACGAAGTGCCGCACAAGCCTGGTGTGTACTTGATGCGCGACCGATTCAACCGCGTGATTTACGTGGGCAAAGCGCGGGACCTGCGTAAACGCGTAAGCTCATATTTCCTGCCGTCTAAACTGGCGCAGGCCGATTTGAAAACGCGCGCCATGCTGGAGGCGACGTGGGATTTTGAGACGCATACCGTCCGCAGCGACGCCGAATCAGTTTTACTTGAGGGGAAACTGATCAAGGAATACCGGCCGCGTTACAATGTTTCCTTCCGTGACGACAAGCGGTTCCTCGTCGTCAGGGTCGATCTTTCAGAAGAATGGCCGCGCTTTCGGCTGGCCCGGTTCAAAAAGGACGATGGCAGCCGCTACTTTGGTCCATACGCGCATGCAGGGGCGTTGCGTCAGACGTTGAATTTCATGCGCAAAAAATTTGGTGTGCTCACCTTTGGCCGGGGCGCGCCGACGGAGCGGGAACTGAAATCCTCGACTTATCAAGTGCCGGTGCGCTTGAGCGAAATTAGCGCAGAGCAATACCGCGAGCGCGTCGCGCAGGCGTGCGATTTTCTGGAGGGACATTCGCGGGAAATGATCTCCACGCTTGAAAGCGAAATGCATAAGGCGGCGGAGAAAATGGATTTCGAGAAAGCGGCCGAACTTCGCAACATGATTGAGGATTTGCGCAGCACGACAAGACCGACGCGTCGATTTACCCGCGGTAGTTTGCCCAGTGCAATTGATCCTATGGCTGACGTGCAGGCGTTGGCCGATGCGTTGCGACTGCCCGACGCCCCGCGCATAATGGAATGTTTCGATATCTCAAATATTTCCACGACACACGTCGTTGCATCGATGGTTTGTTTCCGGGACGGCGTACCGGACAAGAACAATTATCGGCGCTATCGCGTACGCACCGTCGAAGGACAGGACGACTTTGCCAGTATGGCCGAGGTGGTCCGGCGGCGCTATTCGCGGATTCTTCTCGAAGCTCGAGCGGCGAACTCTGACGCTGCGGAATTCTCGCAGGAAACTGCTTTCAACGCCGCTCGGCGTCTAGAACGCGAAGCAATTCAGCAATCCGAAATCCGAAATCCGAAATCTTATATTCGTCTTCCGGACCTTATCATTGTCGATGGCGGAAAAGGCCAGCTCTCAGCCGCGTGTCGCGAATTGCAGCGATTAGGCTTGCACGATCTTCCCATCATCGGCCTGGCAAAGGAACGCGAGGAGATTTACCGGCCGGGCCGGGCGTTGCCGTTGCGACTCCCAATGGATTCGCCTGCCTTGCGATTGCTTCAGCGCATTCGCGATGAGGCCCATCGGTTTGCCAACACTTATCATCAACTGCTTATGAAAAAACGAGTCGAAGAAAGCATTCTCGATGATTGCCCGGGTGTAAGCCAGAACCGGAAAAATTTGTTGCTGCGGCGATTTGGCTCGGTGAATCGTCTCCGGAAGGCAAGCGTTGAGAAAATTGCTGCGACAGAAGGAATTGGCCGAAAGCTGGCCGAAGAGGTGCACCGATTTCTGGAGCAGCATTGATTTATCCACAGATTTTCGGCAACGCCGCTCATCCGCGGTTGCGCGTAGCGTGACGAACAGATATTTTTGAATCAATGCTAGAACAGATTCGCCGTTTCCTTCGGGCCGTCCCGTTTGTGCCGTTCCAGATTCACACGAGCGCGGGCGAGGTCTTTAGCGTGGAACATCCCGAGAACTGCGCGATCGTCGCACATACCGTGGTCGTCGCACTGCCTCACGGCGAGAACGCCATAATGCTCACTCCTCTGCACATCAGTGGAGTAGCCGGAGCACAGCCGGCGAGGTATTGAACCGAGACGCGCGCATCCGCTCTCAGCAGCATTTGCTTTATCCGCAGATGTCGCAGATTTACGCAGATTACCTGAAATGAAGCCTGCCTCAATCTGTGAGAATCTGCGTAATCTGTGGATCGCGTTGTCGATCTTTGCACTATCGACGACAACCCGCGCACAGACGCTAATGCCGACGCCTGCGCTGAGTCCGAGTGCTTCGCCGGAGGAAGAGACGATTATCCCGACCTTCGAGACACAAAAGCTCGCCCGCACTTACATTCTCGATATTCCGGCTCCACGTGGGCAGATCACAGACCGCAACGGCGCGCCCATCGCGCAAAATCGGCTCAGCTACAATCTCGTCATCAACTTCCCAACGCCTCTTGATTTTTCCGATGCGCAGGCGCTCAGCTTTGCCAGGGAAAAAATAGACAAGGCAGGCGACCTGATTGGCCGCAAGCTCCGGATTTCTGACGACGCGATCCTTCGTCACTATCGCAATCGCGGGATCATGCCGCTGGAGATCGCGCAAAACCTTAGCCAACCGGAGTACGAAAAAGTCAAAGATAATCTACCGGCTGGCATAATGGTGCGGCCTGTTTATGTGAGGATTTATCCGAACGGAAAACTTGCCGGTCAGATTATTGGATACACGGGCAAGACCGGGCGAAATCCCGACGGCATTGTCGACAATCACGAAACGGTCTGGCCGGAAACGGA
>Ga0209056_10003216_pt1 | contig 17525 bp, 10 predicted proteins | sample GraSoiAngelo_114_FD_185876 | JGI IMG/M metagenome (GOLD analysis project Ga0209056, IMG submission 185876) | Grasslands soil microbial communities from the Angelo Coastal Reserve, California, USA - 14_0903_13_40cm (SPAdes) (version 2) | ecosystem: Environmental > Terrestrial > Soil > Grasslands... | reverse complement strand
CGGCTCGGCCTGACGGCCGATTCCAACGAGGGGGGCTCCGCCAGCAACCTCGGCGCCGCAGACCTAACCTTGCGGAAGAGCGCCGATTCCTGGCTCAAGGTGCAGGCGGGCCGCAGCAAGGGTCTCCTCTCCCCCTCGCTGCGATCCGACGATGGCGGATTCGGGTTTCATGGCCCTGACGACCTGTCGTTCACCAGTGCGAAAGCGGGCGCTTATCGCGCCGACCTGAGCGTCGGGCTGCGCGATTTCTTCAAGGGGCACGACGGCCGCTTCACGTTCTATAAGCAGAGCCTCGACGCCGGTTACTCGGCGCCGGGACAGGCGACGATCAAGGACACCCAGCAATACGGCGGCACGTTCAGGATACCAGTGACGAGCAGCTTGAGCCTCGCGGCCAAGGGCGATCAGAAAATCGAGGACCAGGGGCTCGAAACCCGGGCGCTCGAATTGGACGTGCGCTACAAGCTGACCGAGAAATGGACCATCAGCACCGGCGTGCGCAACGACCTGCGCAAGGACCATTCGCCGGTTGTTCCCCTGACCCAAATTCAGGGCGAGCGCACGGACGCGGTCGCGCAGGTGAAGTTCGATTCCAGCGCCTCCTGGAGCGCCTATGGTTTCGGCCAGCACACGGTCGCGGCAAGCGGCGGCCGTGAAGACAATGATCGCATCGGCGTAGGCGGCTCCTATCGCCTGACGAAACGCTTCCGGATCGACGGGGAAGCCTCCGACGGACACCTCGGACTCGGCGGAAAGGTCGGCACTAGCTTTCTCTATTCCGAGCGCACCAGTCTTTACCTGAACTATTCGCTGGAAAACGAGCGGACGGACAACGGCCAGCTGCTTCGCGGCAGCCAGGGCAACCTGGTTTCGGGCGCGAAGACGCGGCTCTCCGACACCTCCAGTGTCTACGTCGAGGAGCGTTACCAGAATGGGGGGTCCCTGAGCGGCCTTACTCACACCACTGGAATCAACCTCACGGCGAAAGAGCGCTGGAATTTCGGCGGCAGCGGGGAGTTCGGCAAGCTACGCGACTCGAAGACCGGCGCCGAGACCGATCGCAAGGCGGCCGGTATCCGCATGGGCTACGGCCTAACTAAGATGCAGTTCTCGAGCGCGATCGAGTATCGCCGGGACAACGCGGAACAACTCGACCGGACGCATACCGACACGACCACGTGGTTGTTTCGTAACAATTTCAAGTTGCAACTGACGCCCGACTGGCGCGTAATCGGCAAGCTGGACCACTCGGTCAGTGATAGCTCGCGCGGCGAGTTCTATGCCGGTGGCTACACCGAGGCCGTGGTCGGCTACGCTTACCGTCCGGTGAGGAACGACCGGCTGAACGCCCTGGCCAAGTACACGTACTTCTATAACGTCCCGACCACAGGTCAGGTGGGATTGCAGAACACCGCGGCCGAGTTCCTTCAGAAGAGCCACATCGCGGCGCTCGATCTGACCTACGACCTCACGGCGAATTGGTCCCTCGGTGGCAAGTACGCCTACCGCCTGGGACAGGAAAGCCTGGATCGCGTGCACCCGAATTTCTTCGACAACGCCGCTCAGCTCACGGTGTTGCGCGTGGACTGGCGGTTCCTCAGGCAATGGGATAGCCTGGCGGAGGTGCGAACGCTTTACCTACCGGATATAAGTCAACGCCGCCGCGGCGCGCTGGCCGCGATCTATCATCACATTGGCAAGAACCTGAAGGTTGGCGTCGGCTACAACTTCACCGACTTCTCCGACGACCTGACCGATCTAAAGTACAACCACAAAGGCGTATTTCTTAATCTCATCGGGACCATGTGACGCCCGCGTGGCCTCACTGGGCAGCGGGCATGCTGCCAGTACGGGACATTGCTCAACCCTTGTGTACGGATGCTTCTCCTGATTCCCAAAAACCCGGTCGTGACTCCGTTCAGTTGGCGCACGTGATCTGCCACGAACTGGCCCACGCCAAGGGATTGCGCCACACGGAAATGCGCAACGTCAGGTATGGATGGGCAGACGGCTGGAAGGAATACTACGGATGGGCTCCTAAATACACTATTGCCGTGAACCCGGAGCCCGCCACGCCAACCATTGAAGATCGCCGGGCACAGAGGCTTGAGCATGCACAGACAATACTACGCAGGGCTGCCATGAGAGCGAAGAGGGCTACGACAATTGAGAAGAGATGGAAGCGCAGGGTGACGGCGCTGTGCCGAACTACGCCTTTGAACTAGGAGGCTTACGCGAGTCTCCGATGAGCGCAATGACCATCCACCCAAGGAATGTCAGTATTCTTATCAACAGGTCTGCGACGAAGCCGAGGGCCATAGTAGCGAATGCCAATACAATCCAAAAGACTGAACCTCGCGTTACGGGTGTCTGCCGCGGGACAAATAACAGGGTCCCTCCAATCAGAACTAAAGCAAAGCATGCCATGCGTAGCGGCCCAAGTTGTCCGTGCGTTATTCAGTGCCATCCGTGTCGTTTTATCCGCCATTCCGAAAGGCAACAGTTCAAATGGGTCGTTCAAATCTTCTACTGTTGAAATCTTCAGCCGCTTTTCCGCGAGGCTCTTCATCCCAAATTTTGCGTCCAGAAATTTGTACACGCGCATAAGGTTCTACCTCTACCGTTTGCCGAGTAGCTTCCGCAACTTTTCTTTTCGAGTTTCCTGTCCTGGATACATAGAATTTTGCAGACAACCACACTATGTTCGGTATCGTGGCAGTCTTTCAACCGGACAATGCATTTGCTGATCGACATGAGGACCTGGAAGACTGAATTTGGTAGAGGTAGGAGAATTGATTCTACTTAACCTTTCGGATATGGAGGCGCGGGTGGGATTCGAACCCACGAATGGAGGTTTTGCAGACCTCTCCCTTGGGCCTCTTGGGTACCGCGCCAATCGTTTGAATTATAACAAAACTCGCCGGCCCCTCAGATTGCGCCCCAGGCGCCAAATCCTGCGGCATCCTCAGGTCCTTGTCACGCGGGCGCGCCGACGTTCGCCTCGCGCAAGAACCGCGCGGCCTCCTCGGGCGGAGTCGGGTTGATGTAGAAGCCTGTTCCCCACTCGAAGCCCGCCACCTTCGTCAGCTTGGGAATGATTTCCATGTGCCAGTGATAGTGATCGTTGATTTCCTCGCCGATCGGCGACGTGTGGATCATGAAGTTGTACGCCGGCCGGTCGAGCACAGCATCAAGCCGCATCAACGTGCTCTTTAGCATGCGCGCCAGCGCCGAATAGATCGGGCTTTGGTTGTTCTCAAACGACGAGCTATGCTGTTTGGGCAGAATCCAAATCTCGAACGGAAAGCGCGGCGCGTACGGCGCCAGATTGATGAAGTGCTCGTTCTGGTCAATCACGCGCGCCGCGGTGTCCTGCTCCTGGCGGATGATGTCGCAGAAGATACAGCGCTCTTTTTCATGGTAGTAGTGCGAGCACGCGTCCACTTCTTCCCGCACGCGCCGCGGCACAATCGGAAGCGCAATCAACTGGGAGTGCGGATGCTCCAGCGAAGCCCCGGCCGCTTCGCCGTGGTTCTTGAAAATCAGCACGTAGCGAAAACGTTTGTCGTTCTTCAGATCGAGCATGCGGTCGCGGTACGCCCACAAGACATCTTCGACCGCGCGTTCCGGCAGCGTGGCCAGCGTCGCAGCGTGTTGCGGGGTTTCGATGATCACTTCGTGCGCCCCGATGCCGTTCATCTTGTCGAACAGCCCTTCCCCTTCCTTCCCCAGATCGCCTTCGATTCCCAGCGCCGGAAATTTGTTGGGCACGACGCGCACCTTCCAACCCGAAGTGTTTGCGCCGCTGCCGTTGCGCCCATAGACAAGAATTTCAGGCGGCGTTTTCGCTTCGTTCCCATAACAGAAGGGGCAGTTGGCTCCTCCTTTTGCCACGACGCTCTCGCGCAGAAAATCCGTCGGGCGCTTGCCGCGTTCCGTGGAAATGATCACCCACCGGCCGACGATCGGGTCTTTGCGAAGCTCCGGCAATTCTTCCTCCTCTGGCGCGCCGCCCGGACACAGGGTACGAACCCTCACCCGGACAGCGACGATTCTACCGCGTCACCTGTAATTGTGAACCGTTTTACGAAAGACCTTCTCAAATCTGGCTGCTGAAAGCGTCTTTGTGCAGCCGAACTTCCGGCGGCCGCCCCGGGCGGTTGTCAATTGCCAGCACGTCGAACCGCACGGGGTTATCTCCAACGCGGCGCTCCCTCAAGAATCGCTGCGCTGTGCGCACAAGAACTCGCTGTTTTCCCCGTGTCACGCTGAGTTCGGGCAAGCCGGCCTCGCCCTCGCGGATCGTCCGCGTGCGAACTTCGACGAACGCCAGCATCGGGCCGTCATAGCCGATCAGATCGATTTCTCCCTTTGCGCCGACGGGCACGTAATTTCTTGCGATAAAGACGTAGCCGTGCCGCCGCAGATACCAGTAGGCGTAGGTTTCCCCGCGAATGCCCGCCTGCCGTGCTTCTGTCTTTTTCTGGTCAAGGGAATCCGCCAGCTCATCCCGCAGGCCTCGTCGCGACGCCCACTGCACCGCGCTAAACATCATCCATGAAAAGACTGGCATCAACTGGCTCGTGCCTATCCGCTCAGGCGAAGTATAAACAAAATCCCGCGGCCGCCGCCGTTGGCTATGCAGCCGCCACGGGATTTCTTCATTCCGTCTCCGCGTTCTCTTTTCCCTCAGCGGTTAATTCTTCCCCGCCTCGCGGAAGCACTCTTCGAGCGTCCGCACGGCAAAGTCCGCTTGCTCTTCATCAATCAAGAGCGGCGGCGAGAGCCGCACCGACGTATCGCCCGCGCCTAGGATCAGCAGGCCCTTCTGAAACGCCAGTTGGACGATCTTATTCCGCAGCTCCGGCGCTTTTTCCTTCGTGCGCTGGTCGTGCACAATTTCAACGCCGATCATCAGCCCGCGCCCGCGCACATCGCCAACGATGCGGAATTTCTGCGTCCAATCGGCCGCCCGCCGGAAGAGGAACTCGCCCATCCTCCGTGCGTTCTCGATGTACTCGCTCTCGAGCAAGTCCATCGTCGCCATGGCCGCCGCCACGCACACCGGGTTCCCGCCGAACGTCGAAGCATGCGCGCCGGGCCTCCAGTCCATCAGGCTCGCGCGCGCCACCACGGCGCCCAGCGGCATCCCCGAAGCGATGCCCTTCGCGCTGCAAAGAATGTCCGGCTCGATTCCCGCGTGCTCGCACGCCCACCACTTCCCCGTGCGCCCCATGCCGGACTGGACTTCATCCACAATCAGCAGAATGCCGTGCTGCCGGCAAATGCGCTGCAGCTCCTGGAGGAAAAACTTCGGAGCAGGCACGTATCCGCCCTCGCCCTGGACCGGCTCGATGATGATTCCCGCGACGTCCTCCGGATCGAACAGGCGCTTGAACAGGTCGCGCTCGAGCAACTCCAAAATCTCCTCCCCGCAGGTCTCCGCCGTATGTCCCAGCGGACAGCGATAGGCATATGGATACGGAATGTGCTCGACACCGGCGAGCAGCGCTCCAAATCCTTTGCGCTGCACGGCCTTTGACGCCGTCAACGAAAGCGCGCCCATCGTCCGCCCGTGGAAGCAGCCGTAAAACGCGATGAACTTGTCGCGTCGCGTCGCATATCGCGCCAGTTTCATCGCCGCTTCGACCGCTTCCGTGCCGGAGTTGCCGAAATAAACGCGTTTCGCTTCGGCTCCCGGAACGGTTTTGCTGAGCCGCTCCGCAAATCGCGGCAGACTCTCATAGAAGAAGTCCGTGCCGGACATGTGGATCAGTTCAGCGGCCTGCTTCTGGATGGCGGAGACGACTTTAGGGTGGCTGTGGCCCGTCGAGCACACCGCAATGCCCGCGCTGAAATCCAGAAACGTGTTGCCGTCCACGTCCTCGATCAGTGCGCCATGCCCTCGCTTCGCCACCAGCGGATAATCGCGCGTATAGGAAGGCGAAACGTACTTCGCGTCGTACTCCACGACCTGCTTTGCCTTTGGTCCCGGCAACGCCGTCACCAGCCGGGGCAATTTCAATTCCGTAGCCGTTGTCATCTCTTCCTCCATTCATGCGTATTGCGGTTCAGGTTGGTTCGGAATTTCGGGCGTATTCGCAGGCGTGCATACGGACTCAGCCGCCGCGGCCTGCTCGGAGAAAGAGAATTTACTTAGTCGACGCCGAAGAGGTTTGGCCGCTGAGCGGCCGGCGGGATGTGCCCCGGGAGGAACGGAATGCGGATGTGGAGCAATGGATTCACTTGCGTTTCCAGCGGACGCGCCCGTCTTTTGTGTCCTCCAGAATTATACCACGGTCCGCAAGCTCCTTGCGGATGCGGTCGGCGGCGGCGAAATCGCGTTTCTGCTTTGCGATGATCCGCTCGGCGATGAGTTTCTCGATCTCCGTGTCGCTCAATCCCCCTGCCTCCCCGCCGTAGCCCAGCGCGCGCAACTTCTCGCTGTCGTTGTCTTCGAGCAAGGCAAAAACGCTGTCGAACTTCGCGAAAAATCCCCGCAACTGCGCGATGTCTCCGGATCGGAATTTCCCGTTGTCCATCGTGACGTTCGTTTCGCGGATGAGGTCGAACGCGGCGGCAAGCGCCTGCGCCGTGTTCAGATCGTCGGAAAGCCCGGCATCGAAGGCTTTCTCCGCCGCTTCGATGCTTGCCGCCATTCCGTCCTTGTTCCCCGCCGGGAATTTCTCCTGCGCAAGCCGCTCTGCGAAATTGCGCAGCCGTTCGACCGAGCTCGCCGCCTGCTGCAACCCGTCAAACGTGAAATTGAGTTGCCTGCGGTAGGGCACGCTCGCCAGCAAAAATCGCAGCGACGATGGCTTGTGTCCTTTCGCAAAGAGGTCTCGCAGCGTGTAGAAGTTGCCGAGCGACTTCGACATCTTCTCGCCCTCAACCAGCAGATGCTCCGCGTGCAGCCAGTAACACACGAACGGCTTTCCCGTCGTGGCCTCCGACTGCGCGATCTCGTTCTCGTGGTGCGGAAACATCAAATCCACGCCGCCCGTGTGAATGTCCAGTGTCTCGCCCAGATACTTCATCGCCATGGCGGAGCATTCAATGTGCCACCCGGGACGCCCTTTCCCGAGCCGCGTCTCCCAAAAATGCTCCCCCGGCTTCGGGGCCTTCCAGAGCGCGAAATCCCGCGCGCTTTCCTTCTCGTAGCGGTCCACGTCCACGCGGGCCCCGGCCTGGATGCCGCTCAGGTCAATTTTGGAGAGCTTGCCGTAGTCGGGAAACTTCTGGATGCGGTAATAAATTGAGCCCTCGCTCTCGTACGTGAACGATTTTTCGCGCAGCCGCTCGATCAGCTTCACCATGTCTTCGATGTGATCGGTCGCGCGAACCCAGCGTTCCGGTTCTTCGATGCTCAACGCTTTGCAATCCTCGAAAAACGCCTGCGCGTATTTCTCCGTGTAGTCGCGGATCCCCACCCCCGCCGCTGCGGCATTTGCAATGATGCGGTCGTCCACGTCCGTCAGGTTCATCACCTGATTCAGCCGGAAGCCGCGAAGCCGCAAAAAACGCCGGAGAATGTCCTGGAAAACAAACGTGCGGAAATTCCCGATGTGCGCGAAGTCGTACACCGTCGGACCGCAGGAATACATTCGCACCTCGCCCGGCGTCTGCGGAACGAACGCCTCTTTCTTCCCGCTCAGAGTGTTGTGGAGAACAATCTCCGCCATCGAGTCCACGCCCGTGTTGCTGGAGTCGAAAACAAACTCCCGATTCTATCCGAGCCTCGCGAATCCGCCAATCGAGCGGCAGGTAGCGGCTCAGTTTCCGAGTAGCCGACCACTCGCCGTGAACCGTCAAGTCCGGTCCGCAATGATGGGCGACAAAATCTGCGTCGAGGCGCCCTGGGGAGAGAAACGATCGCCGAAATGATACGCGCGAGACGAGGGCTCCTGAGCTCATTTGCGATAATGCTGGATCAATTGCTGATATCGGAGATCATTCCGCAGGCCCTCAAAGTTAGGGTTGGAATCCAAGGCAGCGAAGTCCCGGTAACCCGCTTCGAGGGCCTTCTGCAAAGTGGCTAGGGCCTTTTCTTTGTCGTTGCGGGCCGCATAAATGGAACTGAGGTGCGCCAGACTGGGTAGCGCACTTCTCGACACTTCCGATTCCTTCATGAAGTGGCTCAGGGCCTGAGCGTAGTCTCCCTTGGCGAGGTATACCTGCGACAGCCCAAACTCAGGCGTGTCGGATTGTGGGCTAAGGCTTCGGGCTTGCTCAAAAGCCGCCACGGCTTCGTCGTAGCGTTTTTGCAAAAGGAGGACACGGCCAAGGTGGTAGTAAGAACTCATCGTGGAGAAGCCGAGACGCAGGGATTCGCGCGATGCTCGTTCGGCGGCCGGGAGGTCGGGGGGCTGCTGGTAAGCGAGCGCCCAGGAAATGTAATCCCAGGCCTCAGCATAATTGGGATCAAGCCGCGTCGCCTCCGCAAATTCCCGTGCTCCTCCGCGGTAATCGAATTTGTCTGCGAAAAGGAAGCCTAGCGCCATGTGGGTTTCAGGAAGCTGAGGATCAATGACCCGTGCCCGCTCTGCGAGTTCTTCCGCCCGCCGCAATCCTAAGGGATCGGGTTTAAGGTTCCGGTAGTACTGCGCTTCCACCCAAGCCAGCCCCGCCAACGCGCGAGCGTTGTTCGGGTCGTGGTGCAGGGATTCTTGGAAGGCTTTGCGAGCCTCTTCCAGTTTCACTGGAATGTCAAAGCTACCCATGAGCGCCCGGCCCCGCAGGTAAGCGTCGTAAGCGGCTGGGTTTTCGGTGTAGCGATGCTGGAGAGTTTGCTGTTCTTGAGGGGTGAGAGTTATGTTCAATGCTTCCGTAATTTTGATCGCGGTGCGCTCCTGAAGCCCGAAAACATCTTTCAGGTCACCTGTAAAATTGTCGGCCCAGATCTGAATGCCGTTGAATGAATCAACTAATTGCACGCTGATGCGCACCTGGTTCTCGGATTTGCGGACACTCCCCTCGAGCAGATAGCGGACCTGCAATTCCCGCCCGATCTGCGCCGGATCCGAGGCGCGGCCCTTGAAACGCGCGGCGGTATAGTGGGAAATGACCGATAACTCATGAACGCGGGCGAGCTTTGTGCTAATTTCCTCGGTCATCCCATCGCTGAAATAATCGTTCTGTGGATCATTGCTCAAATTCTGGAGCGGGAGGACAGCAACCGAGGGCCTTACCACTGCTGGAGCAGAGAGCGTCGAAGCCCGTTTCGTATACCAGCGAACCCCGAGGGCCGCAGCGACCGTGAACGCGAGAAGAACAGGGACAAGGATTTTGGTGAAAATGCGACGAGAGCTTGGAGCCGCCTTGTCAACCGCGATTGCTTTTCCCGATTCGCTCTCACGGCGCAGACGCTTCAGATCAGCGCGTAACTCAGCGGCGGACTGGTAGCGCAGCTCGCGGTCTTTCTCCAGTGCCTTGTTGATGATGCGCTCGAACTCCACAGGCAATTGAGGATTCAGCCGAACGGGCGAGATCGGCGCCCCGTGGAGGATTGCATCGAAGACCATCGCGGGAGTGCTGCCGGAGAAAGCCTGCCTGCCGGTGGCCATCTCGTACAACACGACCCCAAAAGAAAACAGGTCCGTGCGCCCATCCAACTCTTCTCCGCGCGCCTGCTCCGGCGACATATAGGCGACGGTTCCCAGCGCCGTACCCGGAGTGGTGAGAAGCTCTTCCGTTGTGCCGGCAGTAGACAGAGCGGAAGCCCCCACTCCCTCCGCCACGCGGCGGCGCTCCGCGGCCAGCTTGGCCAGCCCGAAGTCGAGAATCTTAGCCTGACCGCGCTGCGTGACGAAAATGTTCGCAGGCTTGATGTCCCGATGAATGATTCCCTTGGAGTGCGCCGCGTCCAGAGCGTCGGCAATCTGAATGGCCAAGTCCAGGAACTCTTCGGTCTCGAAGGGCTTCTCGATCCGGTGCTTGAGCGTCTTCCCGTCGAGAAATTCCATGGCTATAAAGGATTGGCCTTCGTGCTCGTCAACGTCGTAGATCGTGCAAATGTTCGGATGGTTCAAGGCGGATGCGGCACGGGCTTCACGCTGAAGACGCTCAAGCGCCTGGAAATCCTGAGCTAGCTCTTCGGGGAGGAACTTCAGAGCGACAGGCCGGCCAAGTTTCGTGTCCTCGGCCTTGTACACCACACCCATGCCACCCCCGCCGAGTTTCTCGACGATCCGATAATGGGAAACGGTCTTGCCAATCATCGGGATGACGCAACTCTGGCGGTCATACTAGGCTGAGGTCACAGGTGAGTCAACTTTTCAAAATTGTGCCCAAAGAATTGAACTCGAATGAGCGTGGCATAACGGCTAGAAGCCTCACCTGAATGTTCCAAAGTATTGTTGTGGAGAGAACTGCAGTTGTGGCTGCCGCCGATTGCGAGCGGATGACGGCGTACTCGGAAACTGACCCGCTACTAAGCGGCAAGGCACGCGATTCTCTTGGACGGCGAAGTTATTTTCAGGCGGAGGGCTGAACCGTTTGGGGAGTATGTGGGATTCCTGAGCGCCGTCACGGAGCAGCCGACTTTGCGCGCAAGGATGCGAGCACCTCGACTACAGCAGCGACCTCTTCCTCGGTATTGTAATAATGCGGTGAAATCCGCAGCGCTGATGCGGCGCGCTTCTCGTCCATGTCAATCACGGCATAAGCGCGCAATGAAGCAGACGTATTGATTCCTTTCTGCCGCAGCAATTCCACTAGTTCCGGAGCCTCATAACCCGCCACGTCCACCGTCACGATCGCGGCAAGCTCTTTCCCGCGGTCGAGCATCCGCAACCCGGGGATCGCGCTCAGCTCGTTTCGCGCCAATGCCGCCAGTTCGCGCGCGCGTTTGCCGCCGCGCTCGACTCCAACCGAAGCTGCATATCGCGCCGCCTCCCCGAGACCCAGCACCAAGCTATGGGCGAATTCCCAGTTCTCGAATCGCCGCGCGTCCGGCGCAAGCTCGAATGTGTTTGCAGTGATCCACTCCGCGCCGCGCATATCAATGTAAAGCGGATACTCTCCGCGCTCGAGCGCGCGGTCAGACACATAGAGAAACCCGATTCCGCGCGGCCCCCTAAGAAATTTTCGCGCCGTCGCCGACAGAAAATCGCAACGCAGCTTTCGCACATCGATAGGGATTTCCCCCGCCGCCTGGCAGGCGTCGATCAGATACGGCACGCCTGCCGATTCGGCGATTTCGCCGAGAGCTTCGGCCGGTTGGATGAGCCCCGAATTCGTGGGAACCCAGGTTACCGCGAGAAGCCGTACGCGCGGATCGCGCAGAAGTTCCCGCACCGAGTGCGGGTCTGTTCCCCCCGATTCAAGGTCAGCGGCGCGCCGCACTTCGACTCCACAACGCCGGGCCAAAGACAGATAGGCCAGTTGGTTGGAAATGTAATCGTTCCGCGTCGTGACGATCACGTCCCCTGGCCGGAAGTCGAAGGCCGCGAGCGCTTGAAAGAATGCGACAGTCGAGTTCTCCACGATGGCGATGTTGCGCGCCTGGGCGCCGAGGAGCCGCGCCACGTTGCCGTAGGCGTCCTGAACAGTCTCCGCCGCGGCGTCCGCGCTCTCGTAACCGCCAAAGTTCGCTTCGCGCTCGAGATGACCGGTGACGGCGCGCAAGACACACTGCGGCATGAGCGCCGCGCTCGCATTATTCAAATGAACCCGGTTCGCGCATCCCGGAGTTTCCTCACGCCACCGCGGCAGCATCTCCTCCATCGCCCACCTCGCGGATCTTGCCTGGATTCACGCAAACGATCGCAAACAGTGTACCCGCATTCGCCATGCGGCTCGCCGGCAGGTCGAGTCCCGGCGCGGACAATATGGCCTCTGGCACCGATGATATACTTGCGCGTTTCGTCTTGGGCCCCGGCCCCGTGCCGCGCGCCTCTGCCTATGGAAAAATACGACCTCATCGTCATAGGTTCCGGCCCTGGGGGGCAGCGCGCCGCGATTCAGGCGGCGAAATTCGGCAAGAAGGCAGCTCTCGTCGAAAAGCTCGAAGTAATCGGCGGGACCGCCATCAACACTGGAACGATCCCCAGCAAAACGATGCGCGAAGCCGTCCTGCATCTCTCCGGCTTCTATTACCAGAGTATCTACGGCGTGAGTTATCGCGTGAAGGACCAGATCACGATGGCTGATCTGTCGTTCCGGGCGCAGCACGTCATCAAAACGGAAATTGATGTAATTCGCGCCCAGCTCGCTCGCAATGGAATTGAAGTTGTGACCGGAATCGCCAGCTTTATGGATCCTTTTCACATTCAGGTCGTCGGTTCGCGCGGGCAATCCGAGTACGAGGCGCAATACATCGTCATCGCCACGGGAACCAAACCGGCTATCTCGCCGCTCGTCCCTTTCAATAACCGCACAATCATCAACAGCGATCAGATTCTCCAGATGCCCGAAATCCCCAAGACCATGATTGTGGTCGGCGGCGGAGTCATCGGCGTGGAATATACGTGCATGTTCGCCACGCTGGGTGTTCGCGTCATCTTGGTCGAGAAGCGGCCTCGCTTGCTGGAGTTCGCGGATTCGGAGATGGTCGAGGCGCTTAGCTATCACCTGCGCGACCGGCGCGTCACCCTCCGGCTGAACGAAGAAGTGGAAAGTGTGGAGGAGACTCCCGACAATGGCGTTGCCGCCAATCTGAAAAGCAAGAAGAGAATCGCCGGCGAAGCGCTCCTGTATGCCGTGGGCCGGCAGGGGAACGTGGATGAATTGAACTTGGCTGCCGCAGGTCTCGAAGCCGACGACCGTGGACGCATTCCCGTGGATGCCGATTACCGCACGAAGCAATCACACATCTTTGCCGTAGGAGATGTGATCGGCTTCCCGAGCCTCGGCTCGGTCTCCATGGAGCAGGGCCGGATTGCCGCCGCCAAAGCATTTGGATTGCCGGTCCATTCCAACCCGGCTCTCTATCCCTACGGGATTTACACCATCCCGGAAATTTCCTTTATCGGTAAGACCGAAGAGCAATTGACCGACGCGGGCGTGCCGTACGAAGTGGGAATTGCATATTTCCGGGAGATTGCCCGCGGCCAGATTCGCGGAGACACGACAGGACGCCTGAAGCTCATTTTTCAACCGGACACAAAGGAACTTCTCGGCGTGCACATCATCGGAGAAGGAGCGTCGGAGCTGCTGCACATCGGTCAAGCCGTGATTGCCTTGAAAGGAACCATGGAGTATTTCGTGGATACGGTATTCAACTATCCGACGCTCGCGGAATGCTACAAGGCGGCGGCCTTCAATGGCCTCAACAAACTGGCCCGGGTTTGATTTGTCGAATAAGTAGTTGATCGTTCGCCTTTCGACGGCGACCAGGGGAAACACAATGCGCAAGACAGTCGGCGTTCTCGTGATGGAACATATTGCCGTGGGACTCGTGGAGGACAACAAGCTCCTCGGCCCGCTTCGCACTTATCCGGAAAAAGGCGCGTCCTTGGACGCGTTGCAGTCCATGCCCGCGGAGAACATCAGCGAGTGTGTCCGCCAGCAAATCAGGCTGGTCGCGAAAGAGGAAAAAATCGAAGCGATCGGCTTGGGCTTTCCGGGTGTGATCCGCGAAGGCGTCGTGGAGGATTCCCCAAACTTGCAGCAGGTGAAGGGATTCAATTTGCAAGGTGCGTTGGCATCCTCTCTCTCTCGCGAAGGCACGCAGGTGCCGGTTCGCGTGTTCAACGACGCGGATGCGATGGCGGCCGGGATTGCCGCGACGCACGGGAAACTTCACAAACTCACTCGTGCGTGGACGCTCGGGAACGGCGTGGGCTTCGGGCGCTACCCGTGGAGCGAGGGCTTCTGGGAAGGCGGGCACTCGGTCGTCACGTTGGATCCCAAGGAAAACTTCTGCGGTTGCGGAGGGCGCGGCCACTTGGAAGGCATCCTGGGACATCGTGCCATGCGGCTGCGCTTTCTGGACCTGGAGCCGGAAGAGGTATTCGCGAATGCCAAAGCGGGCGACGCCCGCTGCTCGGAATTCGTGCTGCTTTGTCATCGCGCCCTGGCCGCGGCGACCGCCACAAGCATTCACATGGAAGGCCCCGGCGGTTTCTTCGTCACCGGCCCCAATGCTGAATTCATCGACGTTGATCTGCTCGACAGGCTAGTGCACGAAATGGTCAAAATGAGCCCGCTGCAAGGCAGCTTCTTCGAGGTGATTCCCACGAGCGACGATGTGGGCATCATCGGCGCAGCGCTCAATGCCTGGCGCGCTGCTCGGGCCGCTTGAAACGAGGTTTCTCGATGGCTTCCTTTCTGGCTCGCCGGTGGCGTAACGCCGCACTCCATTTGCTGATTCTTGGAATCGCCCTGCCCGTCGCCGCGCAACAAAAACCACGGGCGGCGGATGCGCCGAAGGCGCTCACGCCAGAAGCCGCGCTCACGCTGCGCTCGATCACCGATTTGAGGTTTTCGCCGGACGGCGAGCGCCTGACGTTCGTCGTCACCGAACCGCCCAAGGGCGAAGGACGAGCGCGGCACATCTGGCTTCTCGAGAAGAAGACCGGCGCGATCCGCCAGTTCACTTTTTCGGCCAAATCGGATTTCTCGCCGCGCTGGTCGCCGGGCGGCAAGACTTTGGCCTTTCTGTCGAATCGCGAAGAAGCGAATCAGATTTACCTGATGCGCGCCGACGGCGGCGAAGCCGGGGCGCTGACGAAAGGCAAGCGCGGGATCCAGAGTTTTGAATGGTCGCCCAACGGCAAGCAGATCGCTTTTCTGGCGCCCGACCCGAAAACGGAAGCCGAAGAGAAGAAAGAAAAGGACAAAGACGATGCGCGCGTCGTGGATAAAGAAGAGAAGCGCGCGCGGCTGTGGATCCTGGACGTGGCGACGCATGAAGCAAAAGCCATCACGCCAACGAACTGGAACATCGGAGAAATCGCCTGGGTGCCGGAGGGCGACAAACTCATCGTCTCCGCGACGGATCATCCCGAGTCGGACCAAAACACCAACCGCATTTTCGCCGTTACGGCAATCGACGGCGCAATGAAGCTCATTGCGGCGCCCCGCGGGCCTTTCGGCGAATTGCGCGTTGCTCCAGACGGGAAGACCCTCGCCTATATGGGCTGCCGCGTGGATGGGCCCAATCCGCACGATCTGTGGCTCCAGCCTCTTGCCGGCGGCGCGGCGCGCAACCTGACCGGCGCGGGCCTGGACCGCCAGATATTCCAATACGAATGGCGGAAAGATGGCGGCGTGCTGGCCGTGGCCGCGGATGGCTTTCGCAACCATTTCGCAGGCTACAATGCGCGAGATACGGAAGAAGACATCACGAAATTGGCGACGAATCCGGGCCAGTTTGCCCTCTCCACGGCGGGGGAAATCGCGTTTGCCGGGCAGACGGCCACGGAGCCGCAGGAAATTTGGCTGTGGGACCAGAAGTCGGAGCCGCGACAGGTATCGCATCTGAATGATTCGTGGAAACAGTTCGCGCTGAGGACGCCGGAATATTTCAAATACAAGAGTTTCGACGGTGTGGAGATTGAAGCGGCGCTTCTGAAGCCGGCAGGATACGACGGCAAATCGAAGCTGCCGCTGATCGCGCTGATCCATGGCGGGCCGACGGGGCGATGGTCGGCTTCGATCGACACGTGGGGGCAGCTCCTCGTGGCGAAGGGCTACGCGATCTTTTATCCCAACATTCGCGGGTCGATCGGCTACGGCCAAAAATTCACGGAGCTGAACCGCGGCGATTGGGGTGGAGCCGATTTCAGAGACGTCGTTGCCGGCATCGAGGATTTGATTCACCGAGGCATCGCCGACGCGAATCACATCGGCATTGGCGGCTGGTCGTACGGCGGCTACATGGCGGAATGGGCCATCACGCAAGAGACTCCGTTTCCGTGGAAGGCGGCGGTTTCCGGCGCGGGCATGGCGAATCTGATTTCGGAATTCGGCACCGAGCAACACCCGGCGTACGACGAGTGGTTTTACGGCGTGCCGTACGAAAAGCCGGAAGGATTCCTGAACAGCTCGCCGTTTTTGTACGTGAAAAACGCGAAGACGCCGACGCTGATCTTGCAAGGAGATTCGGATACGACCGACCCGCTGGGCCAGAGCCAGGAGCTGTATCGGGGGCTGAAACGCTACGGCGTGGAAGCGGAGCTGGTGGTGTATCCGCGGGAGCCGCACGGATTTCACGAAGAGAAGCATCTGCTGGACCTGCTGAACCGCATCCTCGCGTGGTACGACAAGCACATGAAGGCACCGTGATTCGTGATTGGTGATGAGAGAGTGCTCCCGATAGTTACTCGGGAGAGACGCCCTTCGCCGGGACGTGAGGAGAGATTCTTCGTCCCTGCGTTCCTGAGCGTGCGTGACCTCATCGGGACGCAGTTAACCATTACAGCCTAGCCCACCCCACCCCCTATTTTTCGTAAGGATGTGCCAGGAAAGGACTTAGGGGCGACTGTTCCCGTAACGATGTGCTGCGAAAGGAGTTATAAGTGGTTTGTTGACATATCGTTACGGTTCGGCTTTGTAAGAGATTGGTGACAAAGGAATTGGCAACGAGGGAGTTTGTAAGAATGTGCCTCTAAAGGAGTTATTCGTGATTCGTGACTTGTGATTCGTGATTCGTGGAAGAGGGTGCCAGAGTTCCACTTTGGGAAGAGTTGATACTCACCCCCCGTGTTTTTCGCAAAGAGTGTGGAAGAGATTGAGAGAAAAGAGCTTGGAGGGAAAAGTGTTGTGTACGGAAAATGGAAGTGTGCGCAAGGGCATGAGCCGAAAGGGTTTAGATAGGGGATCTGTAACATTCTGATGCTGAAGGTGTTAAGCTCTAGGTTTTCAAAGAGCGGATGCGCCGGGCCGGGCGGAAGCAGTATGGGTGCGAGACTGACCCAAGTTTTGAACGCATGGTAACATACTAGTATAAATTTATCAAGAGGAAATAGAAGCTGAAGAGAGGTCCCTCGTCGCTGCGCTCTGTCGGGATGAGCATGGATTCGGCTGGGCTCACCACAAGTTCCTCGTCGGATGTTCAGCTGTGGAAAAGTAGGGGATCGAGGGGAACCACAAGTAGCCTCAGCCGGCAGATTTCGCTCTCCCCCGCACTTGTCCGGCAGAGGCTCCCGGGACACGAAAGGCGTGCCCAAACCGCAAGGGTAGGCTACCCCGATCTTGCTGACTCAATTAGGCTGCACAACCGGCCGGAACACTGCACTCACTTTCGAACCGCACGGCTTCTGGCAAGAGCGTGCCGTCCTTGATCAGGATGGTCCCCGTTTTGATTGTGTCTGACATTTGGGGTCTCCTCAGCGTCCACAGTGGTTCATTGTTCTGCAGCAACTGGCACTAGCAGTTGGCCGGCCGGTGAAATCATATGGCTGTGGACAAAGAAGATTCTTCCGCACCGCGACTCTTCATTCTGTACAACTCGCGGTCTGCTGTTTGCAGGAGCGCTTCAATCGTTTCGCCGTCCTGCGGATAGGCAGCCACCCCAATGCTTGCCGAAAGTGGCGGCTGCTCACTATCCGTTGCAAGCCGATTGCGAATGCGAGACGCGACAA
>Ga0209056_10003215_pt1 | contig 17525 bp, 13 predicted proteins | sample GraSoiAngelo_114_FD_185876 | JGI IMG/M metagenome (GOLD analysis project Ga0209056, IMG submission 185876) | Grasslands soil microbial communities from the Angelo Coastal Reserve, California, USA - 14_0903_13_40cm (SPAdes) (version 2) | ecosystem: Environmental > Terrestrial > Soil > Grasslands... | reverse complement strand
GAGCGCAGATCCGTGCCGCCACGAGGATTTAGCGTGTGAGCGGGCCGCGGTAGTGCAGACGGGCCTTCCCGCAAGACGGGATTGCGGCTCTGGGAGCGGCGTCCTCGAGCCGGCGACCGGCCCCGGCGTAGCTCTTCAGCGTGATCGTGACGCGATCTCGCGTAGCCACCGCTCGACCTAGGCGGACGGATTCGAGGGCTTGGACGCTGCTAACGTCCGGGCGCCTTCGATGAATTAGGACAGCGGGCCCGCTCAGGGCAGGCCACCCCCCTGGGGGCGACAACACCTGTGCCGCTATCTCGCGGGTTTTTCGAACCCGCCGGTGCTGGACGTCGTAGGGAAGCTCACCGTGATAATACTGCCGGGGATTGGCACGTGTTTCTGGCCTTGCCGAGCGAGCCAGCGGATATTCCGCCTGACGTTTTCTAATGCTACTTGCATCTCCACCTTCTGAAGAGTGGTAAACCATACTCCCATTGCGACGACAGTCTCGTCGCCTATCTTGCTAACGTCGAGCGTTAGATTCTTACCGTCGGGACCGAAGTCGTCGATGAGCTTATGGACAATCTCGCCTGCCGGAGTGGGTTGCACGAAACTATAACTGCGGTACTGCCCTTGGTCAGTGGTTGTACGCCCTTGATGCAGGAGTACGTTTCGAAGCGCGTAGCGGTCAGATGGGGTGAACGACTTGTCGGGTTTGTCGCGATCGAGGTAGTTCTTGCACCACTTGCGATAAAGCCCGCCGCTGCCATCGGCCGTTCCGTTTTCGGTTTCCAGTGCACTACAGACATCGGGAAGCGCCACGAGCAAATGAAGCAGCGACCAGTAACATTGAGCTTTCTTACAGCGTTCAATCTCTTCGAAGTACGTCAGAAACGCGCTTTCAAGTTCGGCCGTCACCGGCGTACTCCCTCTCCCAACCCGCTTCGGGTTCATCGTGAGGTCCTCCGGCTCCTCACCGCCCGTCCTTGTGCGGAGCCTTCGTGTCTCCGGCCAGCGGGGGCGGAGTCAGTGAGCCTAGCGCAACCGCGAGGCTGCTTCGGCTCTCGATGGCGCGAAACTGCTGGAAGGTTAGATCCAGCGCCTTTTGGACCCCGGCCGGCATCAACTCGAGCATGGCGTTCCGTACCTCCCCCTTCTGCTCGGCGTACAGCATGATCGCGAGCCCTCGGACCGCAGCGAGAAGGTTCTTTTCCATTGCGTCCGACTGCACCCGAAGCTTCTCGAACAGCGCCAGAACTTGATGTGCCGTGTCAACACCACGCTGAGCGAGGGCGAATAGCTTTTCTCGTTCTTCCATCCGCTCGCGCTCGAGCTTCCGCTTCTCGGCCTCGTGAGTCTCCTGTTGCAGGTCCATCAACTGACGCATCGAGCCCTCGACCCACTGGGCGCGTTCATCCCGTCTCTTCAACTCCTGGGAGAACTCCTCGCGGTGGGCGAGCACGTAGAAGATCCAGGTGATCCCTTTCCAGGAGGGGAGCTTCTGAAACAACGCCTGCAACCCGGCCACCTTCATCCGTCAGTCCGTCAGTCAATTACCGGGATCAATGGTACCACGCGGTGCGGAGGGCCCGAAGGCGCCCCCGCCAACTTCTCTCCAGCGTTTTCGGAGCGGGGAAAAGGTAACCGGCCGGGTGCCCGAGCTCGGACAGCCGACTAAGTCAGCGAGAAACCTAGCGAGGCGAGACCGCCGCCCCTTTGCAGCAAAAGGGGAGGGCGAGACGTCCGCCCTCCCCGCGTCAGACTGCGGCTGCGTTACTCGGACAGCCCGAAGACGAAGAGCCCTCCGCCCTTGGACTGCTTCTTGTACCACTCGCTGTAGTAGAGGGGCCAGATGCCGCCACCGCCCGGCCCCACCACGACCGCGACGTACTGATGGCCGCCGGCCGTAAAGCTGGTTGGGTTACCGTGGATCCCGGTGCCGACATTGTACTGCCAGAGCGTCTCCCCGGTGTCATCGCGTACCGCCGTGAACAGGCCCTCGGGATCGCCGAAGAACACGAGCCCACCCCCGGTCGACAGGATGCCGCCGGTGCCGGGCGTGTTCTGCGGGCGCGACCACACGAGCTTGCCCGTCGCCGCGTCGAAGGCCTTGGTAGCGCCGCTGCCCGGATTCAGGCGGATGACCTTCGCACCGAGGTACCACTCGCCGCGCTTCCACTCCATCTTCTTCGCCTGCAGATCCATGGAGAAGTCGTAGACCGGGACGTAGACGAGCTTCGTGCGCAGGCTGTAGGAGATCGGATGCCACTCTTTCCCGCCGTCCAGCGTGGGCGCGATGTCCTGCGTCACCTTGTCGTAGACGACGTCCTTCTCGGGCCAGTTCATGATCGGGCGACAGTTCGGGCCCCACGACTTCACCCAGTTGACCCGGCCGAGCGGCACCACCCACACGCATTTGCCGTTGGTGCGGTCGACCGAGTAGAGGTGACCGTTGCGGTCGCCGTGCAACCACACCTTCCGCCCGGCGACGTCGGCCAGCACGACCTCGTTGACGCCGTCGTAGTCGTAGGGATCGTTCGGGGTGTACTGGAAGAAGAACTTCATCTTCCCGGTGTCGGGATCGAGCGCCAGCGTCGTGTTGGTGAAGAGATTGTCGCCCGGGCGGACGTGCCGGTCGAAGTCGGGACCGGGGTTGCCGACCGGATAGTAGAGCGTATTGTTCTCAGCGTCGTACGAGCCGGTGATCCACGCCGACCCGCCGCCGTACTTGAACGACTCGCCGCCCCAGGTCTCGGAGCCGGGCTCTCCGGCCGCCGGAATCGTGTACGTCTTCCACACCTGGTTGCCGCTGTCGGCGTCGAGCGCGACGATCCAGCCGCGCACGCCGTACTCGGCGCCCGCCGTCCCGGCGATGATCTTACCGTGCAGGGCGAGCGGCATCGTCGTGAAGCTCTCGGAGTAGGTGTAGTCGCCGACCTGCTTGTCCCAGACTACCTTGCCCGTCGCGTTGTCGAGGGCGACGATGTGGGAGTCCAGCGTGGCCAGGTACACCTTGTCCTTGTAGAGCGCCACGCCGCGGTTCACCACGTCGCAGCAGAGGTGCGGATACACGTCCCCCGGCAGCTCCCGCTCGTACTTCCACAGCACCTTGCCGTTGCTGCCGTCGAGCGCCCACACCTTGTTGAAGGACGACGTCACGAACACGACGCCGTTGTACGCCACGGCCTGGCTGTCCTGCCCCTCCAGGACCCCAAACGAGAGGTTCCACTTCGGCACGAGCTTCTTGATGTTGGTGCCGTTGATCTCGGAGAGCGGGCTGTACCGGGTGCCCGCGTAGTCGCGCCCATAGTGCAGCCAGTTGTTCGGATCCTGGGCCGCCGCCATGAGGTTGGCGTCCGTCACGTAGTTCGGCTTGATGATGGCCTCGAGAGTGTCGACGCCCTGGGCCGATACTGTCATCGGCACCAGGGTGGCGACGAAGGCCACCATCGCGCTCGCAAGCAATGCGAGGGACCAGAGCGATTTACGGGTCATGCTCGTCCTCCTGCGATTCTGCTCGTCTGTCAATGGTCCCGCCGGTCGGGACCAGCGCGGGACGGTTGCCGAGAGCCGCGGCCGGCCGTGCGGGGGCCGGCGGTCGGAGCACCTAGATCCCCCCTTTTCTATAACGATCGTGCCCGGCGGCGCGCCGTCTGCGCAGGCGGGCTCTGCCGCCGGCGAGCCTCCTGACGCCCCCCGGCGAGGGCCGGACGACCCACTGCCTGCGAGCCCACGGCGCAGCGATCTGTGGGCGGCGCGGAACGTGCGTCCAACGAGCGGGTTCGCGTGCACTTGGAAGCGCTGGCAACATAAAGAGGCAACGGTTCGGGTGACAACATGCCGTCGTTTTCGACGGGCCGGATGCTAGTCTCCGCCCCCGAGCTTGTCAAGCGAGAACGGGACCTCCGGCTTTTGGGGCTGGCTCGCCGGAACCGCCCCTGGCTCCGGCGGGCAGGCCCCCAGGCCGGTGGTCCGGGGCGACCCCCCCGGGCGATCCGGTCGAGCTCAGCTCCTCGCCACGATCACCGCACCGATCACCATCACCGCGGTCCCGACCCAGGCGGAGACGGGAGCCCGCTCTCCGAGGACGAACGCCGCCAGCACGAGGGTGACCGCTCCGCTCAACCGATCGACCGGGGCGACCCGCAGGGCATCGCCGACCTGCAACGCGCGAAAGTAGCAGAGCCACGACCCGGCTCCGGCGAGACCAGAGAGCGCGATGTAGAGCATCGCCCGCCGGTCGACCGTCCAAAGGTCGTGCATGGTGCCGCGCGCCAGCGCGACCGCCAGCAACGCGCCGAACATGATCGCGGCGCGGACCGTGGTCGCCAGGGTGCTGTCGACGCCGCGGACGCCGATCTTGCCGAGGATCGCGACGAGCCCCGCCAGGACTGCCGACAACGAAGCGTAGCCGATCCAGCTCACGGGTGCGCCTCCGTACTCCCGAAGGCTCGTTGACGGCGGCGAGCGGCGAGGTCAGGCCCAGCGCCCCACCCGGCGCGCGACCCATCGAACGGCGACGGGACGCGGTCGGGAGCCGCGCGGCCCTACTCGACCTCGCGGTTCACGCTGAAGTCGGCGGGAACCGGCGGACCCCAGCGGTACAGGGCATCCGCCTCGGGGAAGTCGCGCGCCGACCAGGCGCAGTCTTCGGGGATGTAGTCGAGGTCGTGGAAGTATTCGGCAAAACTCCCCCAAGGATCGCGGATGTAGTAGAAGAAGTTGGACCCGATGACGTGACGGCCGAGCCCCCACGCCGGCTCCCATCCCGCCGTACGCATCCGGAGCGCCCCCAGCGCGATCTCGTCCACGCTCCCCACCTCGAACGAGCCGTGGTGAAACCCGGGCCCCGGCGAGGCGAGCAGCGCCAGGTTGTGGTGGTCGGTCGTGCACCTGAGAAACGCGATGACGGACCGGGCGCGATCAGAAAACCGCATGCCGAGGACGCGCGTGTAGAAGTCCAGCTGCCGATTCACGTCCGGAGTGAACAGGAGCACGTGGCCGAGCCGTCGCGGCCGCACGGACGCCCCCGCCTCCGGATAACCGCGCTCGGCGACCCGACCGACGTGGCCGGGGCTGTTGAGCTTGAGGGGAGGGTCGGCCGGTGGCACGGGTCGCGCCTCCGGCCGGATGTTGAGCGCGTTGCCGTCGGGGTCGCGGATCCAGAGGCCGCCGTCCGGCGCGCCCTTCGGCGGATCGACCTCCTCGACCCTCGCCCGCTGGATCGCCTCCCAGGTCGCCTCGAACTCGTCGGCGGGCGCGCCGAAGGCGATGTGGTGCAGCCGCTTACGGGGGCCCGCGTAGAGCAGGACGGAGTCGCGCGCCAGCGAGGCCGGGCGCAGGTGTACAGCATCGTCTCGAACCGGCGTCTCCGTCAGGCCAAACGCCCGGTAGAAGCCCTCCCCGACGGTCTGATCCGGGACCTCTAGAGCGTAGTGCAACAGCGCTCGGACAGCCATCTCGGTACCTCCGAAGCTTGCGCCGGGACCTTCAGTCCCAGTCCTTGATGTGCGCGAAGTTCCGGCAGAGGAACGCGGAGTGCTTCGGGAGGCTGACGAGGCAGACGCGAACGCTCGTGCTGGTCGAGGCGTCGCCTTCAACGACTCTGGCGATGGTCAGCGTGATACGGCCGCTCCCGACCTCCACCGCCTCCCCCGGAAAGCCGGTTCCGGGCACTCGGTTTCGCAATCCCTCGACCTGGGAGTAGTGCTGAAGGGCAGCCGCGTGAAGGAAGACGTCCTCGGTCCCCTGGTCGCCCGCGTACGCGTAATCCACCGTGACCTGCATCGCCTGCCCCGAGAGGCTCTCGGCCTGCAGCGTAATGATCTCGTTCTTCGGCGAGCCGCGGCGCTCGGCCGGCTTCCGAGCGGGTTGGGGACGGCTCGTCGTGGGCCGGGCCAGATCGGTCACGGGCGGTGCCACAGACGCGACCGACTCGCGTTCCGAATCGACGGGCGGGGGAGGCCATACGGCGGGCCCAACGCTCGCGCGCAGCGACGAGTCGCTCAGCAGGACACCGAGGACGATCGCGCCCACCGTCGCGCCGGCGCGCGTCCGGCGCATCCTGCCCAACCCACGTGCAGCCCCCATACCTTCCTCCGCTACACCGGCGACGCTGCTGTGCCCCGTGCCGGAGGTCAGTCCGACCCCCACGACGCGAGGCGACGCGAGTCTAGCGTCTGATCACTGCCTCGTCAATGCCGCTGTCCTTGCCTGCTGTCCTTGCCATCCGGCTCGGACTCAGGAACGGATCAGGGCCAGCCGCTCGCTCGTCGGGGACATTCCCCCGCCCGCCGCGCGGGGCTTGGAACCCTGGGCAGAACTGCCACCCCTCGGCGCCCTCCGGCCCGATCACGGCAACGGCGATACGGTGATTGTGCCGTCGCCGTTCCTTGTGACGCGGCGCCGGTCCAAGTGCACCCAGCCGCGTTTCGGCGTCCGAACCCACCACATCTCGCTTCCGTCGGGCCGGACCACCCGGCCGTAATCTCCCGGAGCGAAGGTCGTCGGCCTCAGGCCGTCATCGCTCGGTCGTCTCTGGAGCACCCGGTGACCATCCATTTCGTCGTGGGCAGCAACTCTCGGACGTGTCGCTCATTTTCGCCGACAGCGGACAGTCTTGCGGGCGAGCGCGGCGACGGGACTGGCGCCGGCGACGGTATCAGGTGGCGGGCGGCCCGCCGGTCGGCCCGCCCCCTTCGCACGCGTAGAGTCCGAGACTCCTCGCCCGTTGCCGCGCGAGCCCGAGCACGACCTTGCTGAAGGGCATCGGGATCCCGAGGCGGTCGCCCATTTCGCAGGGCGCGCCGAGAATCGCGTCGATCTCGAGCGGCCTCCCGCTCTCCAGGTCCTGCAGCATAGAGGTCTTGAAGGCCCCGAGCTCTCGAGTGACCGCGATCCGGTCCGCGGCAGTCATGCTCATCTCGATCCCGAGCGCCCTCCCGATGGCGGCGGCCTCCTCCATCATGTTCAGCACGAGCTGGGCCGTCAGCGGATCGTCGAGGACGACGTCGGCAGTTGAGCCGGTCAGCGCGCTGATCGGATTCATGTTCATGTTGCCCCACAGCTTGAGCCATACCTCACGCTGAATCTCGGGGGTCGGTTTCACGGTGAAGCCCCCGTGCTCCAGCATCTCGATGACGCGCGCCAGTCTTCCGCTTCGCTCTCCGGAGGGCTCGCCGACGATCAGGAGGTTCCCGGAGCCCCGGCGGATGACTCCCGGGGCCGCGATCGACGACGACAGATGGACCACGCTGCCGATGACCCGCTCCGCCGACAGCGACTTCGAGATCGTCCCGCCCGGGTCGACCGACGAGAGCCGCGTGCCCGCGAGCCCGCCGCCGAAGCGGTGGAAGAACCACCAGGGCACGCCGTTCATCGCGGGGACGAGCACCGTGTCCAGCCCGAGCAGCGGCGTCAGCGCGCCCGCCGAGCGGACCAGCGACGGCGCTTTGAAGGCGATGAAGACCACGTCCTGGGGCCCGAGCGCGGTCGGGTCGCTCGCCGTCCGCACGCGCACCGTCGCGCGCGTTTCGCCGTCGATTAGCGCGAGCCCGTTGGCTTCGATCGCACGCAGGTGTTCCCCGCGCGCCAGGACGTCGACCGGGTACCCGGCTTGCGCCAGCTTGGCCGCGATCAGCCCGCCCACCGCACCGGCCCCTGCGACACACACGCGGGGATGTCGCGTCATGTGGTTGCTATCTGGGGACACCGGCCGAGCCCCGGGGCTACGGCGTCGGGGGAGATCCTCCACTGGGGATCCCCGCGACGGACCGTTCCCGGCGGCTCGCCGTGCGCGAACGGGCAGGCAGTGGTCGAGGCCGGTCGCCCTCCTGAGCGTCGTGGGCGTCTTCCCCGAGAAGCGTCGTCCCGGGGGCGACGCCGAGACCGGAGTCGACTGATTATGCCCCGGCACCCTCGACCGTCAAAATCGAAAAGGTGGTTCGGGCAGGGCAGGACACCCTCGCCTCGTTCCCGCGGCGCCGCCTGCAGCAGGCCGCGCACGCGAGCGGAGGAGCCCGCCGGGGCTGGAGCGCCCCTGCAAGCCCCCCCACCGATCACCCGGTCTGCCTCCTCTCTTCGCCATCCGGGCCGCCGGGACGCACCGCTTCCGGGCAGTTCCGCGCCGCCCCCGCGCGGATTTCGCCTTTATGCGGATGCGATCGTCGGATGCGGGGGGAGGTCGGCGTCGGACGTGCCGAGCTCCGGATGGCCGACGTGGGCGGCATATTGCCTCAGAGCGTCGAGGTCGGCGTGATTCCAGCGCACATAGATATTGCGCGCGGTCTCGAGCTGCGCCAGCGCCTCCCCCAATGACCGGCCCTGGGCAATGAGATATGCCATCACGGCCGTGGGGCTCCGACCTTGGCCCACGTGGCAGTGCACGTACACGTCCAGGCCGTGGTCGGCAAACGAGCGGATGAATCGCACCGCCTCGTCGAGCTGGGCCAGGGTCGGTGCGTAATGATCCCGCACCAGCGGGCGCTCATAGGTCATGCCCTCTCTGGCGAGCGCCGGGCCCTCGCCCCGTCCCTCCTCCCGCATGTCCAGGACCGCCTGGATGCCGAGGCCCTTCAGGAAGGCGGCGTCACGAGCGACCCAATCGTCGTCCGCGGCGCGGGCGCCCCCGAGTTGCCCGCCCACGTACACGTGGTCGGCGACGCGTGAGAGACCGTGCCAGCCGACGTCACCCTCCTCGGAAGGCAACCGCAGAGTGCCGGGGCGAGGCGGCTCGTGCGGGTGCGGGTCGCGCCAGGGCGTAGCAGCGTCACGACCGCCGAGACCCGGGGCGACATCCGGGGGGCGAGGTGGGTCCACTGCGTTCCCCGCCCCTCGCTCAGGCCGGTCTCATGTTGCCCGGCCGACGCTTGCGCGCTCCCCGTCGGCGGAGCACGTCCGCCGACACCGTGACGGCCAGAGCAGGCGCCGGTGCCAGATTCTCCGGCTTCCGCCGTCCCGTGATCCAACGAGCGGACCGAAGAGCCCGCCGACCGCCGGGAGGGGCCCAGGACACTCCGCGGCACCTCCCCTCGCTGAACAGCCGGGGGCTCCACCGCTCCAGACCTTCTCTGGAGCCGTGGACCGAGCCGCGAGGAGCTGCGCGTCTCGGAACCCTCGCGGTCCCGCGCGCAGTTGTTCCCTGGCACCCAGCATCCGGAAGAGTGGCGCGGCGGTCAAAACCGGCCCTCAGGCCGACCTGACCGCCGTTATCGATCAGCTCGAATCGGTTGTTGTCCTCATGACTCTTCTCGAGCTGAAAGAAGTACGTGAAGTGATACCCGAGGGTCGCCTGGAGGGTCGCGGTCAAGGCGTACGCCACCCCGACCTCAGCGTCGGCGTGCCACTGCTCCAGACGAGCTGCCGCATCGAGCAGCCTCCGTTTCCGTGCGGCTCTCTCGGACGGCGTGAACACTCCATCGATCTTACCATCGCGTGCGTGCGCGGCAACGCGCAGCGCAATCTGGAGAATCGTCCGCGGCGGCCGATCTGTCCCCATCCCGTCGGGTCGGGGGCGACGCTCCCTGAGACGGGCGAGATCAGAACCCCTGCCTCTCGAGGAGGCAGGCGACGGCCGCCGGGACTGGAGCCCGGCGCAATAGAGTAGAATCACCCGAGTGACCAGCGTGTCGGCGATCGGCCAGTCTGTGCGGCGCCTCGACGGCCGCGAGAAGGCGACGGGGGCGACGCGCTACGCCGGCGACCTTCGTCTGCCCGGCATGCTCCACGCGCGCCTGGTCCTCAGCCCCCACGCTCACGCCCGCATCGTCAGGATCGACGGCCGTGCCGCGGCGACCCAGCCCGGCGTCGTCGGCGTCTTCACCGGCCAAGACCTCCCGCTCGTGAAGCCCGACCCGATGGACCGCGGGCGCTGCCCGCTGGCGATCGGCCGCGTCGTCTTCGTCGGCCATCCCGTGGCGGCCGTCGTCGCCGAGACGGAAGCGCAGGCCGAGGATGCCGCCCAGCTCGTCACGGTCGAGTACGAGGCGTTGCCGGCCGCCGTCGACCCGCTCGCCGCGATGAGGCCCGACGCGCCAAGAGTGCGCGAGCCCGGCGCGGGCGGCGCGAGCGACGAGGCGCTCGCGGCGCACGGCGCCGTCGTCGCCGGCCAGGCCGTCGCGGGACCCGCGGCGCCGAACGTGGCGAGCACGACCGAGTTCACGCGCGGCGATGTCGAGCGCGGCTTGGCCGAGGCCGCGGTGGTGGTCGAGCGGACGTACCGGACCTCGATGCTCCACCAGGGCTACCTCGAGCCGCGCGCCGCGGTGGCGAGCGTCGATCCGGTTGGCGCCCTCCTGGTGTGGACGAGCACGCAGACGCTCTTCCACACCCGCTCGCAGGTCGCCGAAGCGGTCGGCCTGCCCGAGCACCGCGTCCGCGTCGTCGCGACGCCGCTCGGCGGCGGCTTTGGGGCCAAGTTCGTTCTGCTCGAGCCGTTGGCGGCCGCCCTCGCGCTCGCGACCCGACGCCCCGTCTCCATCGTGCTGTCGCGCACCGAGGAATTCCTGACGACGACACCCGCACCCCAGAGTGTCTTCGAGCTCAGGGTGGGCGCCGGGCGCGACGGCCGGCTCACCGCGCTCGACGCGCGAATCGTCTTCGACGCCGGGGCCTACGCGGGCGCACCCGTCGGCATCGCGGCACTCTTGCTCGGCGGCTACTACACGGTGCCGAACCTCCGCATCCGCGGCTTCGAGGTGCTCACGCACAAGCCGGGCGTCGGTGCGTACCGGGCGCCCGGCGCCGTGCAGGCGACGTTCGCGCTCGAGTCGCTGATGGACGAGCTGGCGCTCGCGCTCGGCATCGACCCGCTTGACCTGCGCCTGTTGAACGCCTCCCGCGAGGGCGACCTGCTGCCGACGGGGCGGCCGTGGCCGAAGATCGGCCTCGTCCAGTGTCTCGAGCGCCTACGGACCGAGCGCGAGCGTCTGAAGGGCCCGCGGCCGGGCTCGTCACGCGATGGCGTCCGTCGTGGGATCGGCGTCGCCGTCGGGGGCTGGCTGGGCGGGATCGAGCCGGCGAGCGCGGTCTGCCGTCTCGACCGCGACGGCACGCTCACGGTCGTCCTCGGCATGGTCGATATGAGCGGCGCCGCAACCGGCATGGCGCAGATCGCGGCGGAGGCCGCCGGACTTCCCCTCGACGACGTGACGGTCGTGTGCGCCGACACGGAGTCGGCGCCCTTCGCGGGCTCGAGCGGCGGAAGCAAGATCACCTACACCGTGGGGCTGGCCGTCGAGCGCGCCGCGCGCGATGCGCGACGCCAGATCCTGGCGATCGCCGCCGACCGGCTCGAGGCGGCCGCCGACGACCTCGAGATCATCGGCCGAAGCGTCCGCGTACGCGGGATGCCCGACCGCGGCGTGACCCTCGCGCAGATCGCGAAGAGCTCGATGGAGTTCGGCGCCAAGTACGAGCCGGTCTTCGGCCGCGGCGCAAGCGCCACGACGGCGCGCTCGCCCGCATTCGCCGCCCACCTCGCGGAGGTAGAGGTAGACGCCGACACCGGCCGCGTGCGCGTCGTACGCCAGGTCGTCGTGCAGGACGTCGGCCGCGCCATCAACCCGGCGGGGATCGCCGCTCAGATCCACGGCGCCGTCGCCCAGGGCGTCGGCTGGGCGCTCCTCGAGGGCATGGCGTACGACGCGCACGGCCAGCTCCGGTCGGCGACGCTCATGGACTACGCGCTCCCCTCGATCACCGACGCGCCACCCGAGGTTGAGACGGTCATCCTCGAGGTGCCGACCGAGCACGGGCCGTTCGGCGCCAAGGGTGTCGGCGAGCCACCCGTGGTCGCCGCGCCCGCGGCGATCGCCAACGCGATCGCCAACGCGATCGGTCGACGCCTGACAGACCTCCCGATGACGAGCGAGGCGCTCGCCCGCGCCGTCGACGCCACCAGGTCACCGGGCCCCTCCACGAACCGCTGACCGAGGGGCTCGCCTGGAGGGTCGCCGGGCAACGGCGCCGGGCGGGATTCGTTTGAGCCTCGCGCTTCTATTCCAGAGCCTCGACCCACGGGGAGGAGCGCCGACTATGGCGCAGTCGGATCTGATCGGGCAGACGGCCGTCGCGCTGGCCGGTCTCGTCCGTAGCCGGCGGGTGTCACCGGTCGACATCGTCCAGGCGCACCTCGAGCGTGTGGCCGCGTTCGATGATCGCGTCGGCGCGTTTCAAGTCGTTCAGGCCACGCGCGCCTTGGCCGAGGCCGAATCGCTTGCCGCGCGCGGGGACCTCGCGGAGCTCCCCTTCGCGGGTGTTCCCGTCGCCGTCAAAGACAACGTGCCGGTCGCGGGCGAGCCGATGCGGAACGGATCGAGCGCGACGCCCACGGGCCCCTGCGAGACGGACCACGAGGTGGTTCGACGGCTGCGCGCGGCTGGTGCCATCATCCTGGGCAAGACCCGGGTCCCCGAGCTGTGCGCGTGGGGCACTACGGACAGCGCCTTCGGGATCACCCGGAATCCCTGGAATCTTCGCCGGACGGCAGGCGGCTCCTCGGGCGGCAGTGCCGCGGCCGTCGCCGCGGCCATGCTTCCCGTAGCGCTCGGGAACGACGCGCTCGGCTCGATCCGGATTCCCGCAGCGTGCTGCGGCCTTATCGGGATCAAACCCGGCTCCGGTGTCGTTCCGTCGGGCGTTGGCGCAAACGGCTGGTTCGGGATGAGCGAGAATGGACCGCTCGCGACGACCGTCGGCGACACCGCCCTCATGCTCTCAGTCCTGGCTGGTCGTCGTGATCTGGCGACGCCGGTCGAGCCACGGCGGCTCCGAGTCGCACTCTCCACGACGTGACCCCTCGTCGGGGTCAAGGTTGACGGAGCGGTCAAGAACGCCGTGACTGACATCGGTGCGAGTCTTCAGCGAGCCGGGCATCACCTATCCCGCGCCGACCCTCTATACCCCACCCGTTACGCGCTCGCGATCCTGGCCCGATGGTTCGCGGGCGTCGCCGAAGATGCGGCTGGGCTAGATTGCCGGAGGCTGGAGCGGCGGACGCGAACACACGTGCGCACCGGCCAGCTCGCACGGCGCCCGGGCCGAGTCGACGCGAGGGACCGGGAGAATTGGCGCCGGATCGTCGGCGATTTCTTCTCGCGCTATGACCTTCTCGTGACGCCCGCGCTGGCGACGCTCCCGATCGGAGCCGGGCCCTGGAGCCGCCGCTCCTGGCTCGTCAATCTCTGGGCCAACGCGAACTACGCGCCCTTCGCTTCGCCGTGGAACCTTGCCGGGTTTCCGGCGGCGTGCGTGCCGGCCGGGCGCTACTCGGACGGAACACCCCTGGGGATTCAACTGGTCGCCGCCGAGAGTCAGGAGGCGCTGATCCTCGGCGTCAGCCAGCAGCTCGAGCACCTCTGCCCGTGGCCCCGACGCGCCCCCCTCGCGGCGTCACCTGCACGGCCGCCTGATCAGAATTCGGAACGCGAATCGCCGATACGCGATCAGATGCCGGAGACGGCCTTCGCGCCTCCGATCTGGATCGGGGACTCGCCTCCACGCGCGGGCCCGAGCCGTGCCCGATCCGCACACCCTGCGTGCGCCTCCCGCCGCCCCGAGGTGGCCCCGGCCGCCCGACCGGCCTTCGGCCTCGAGCCCTGCTCCCGGGGCCGGACGGCCGCCTGACGGCTGGCCGGGGCTTCGCTCACCGGTTGGCGAGCTCGACCAGGACGTCGGCGAGGACGCGGGCTCCCGCGGCCAAGTCGGCGGGCGCGGCACGCTCCGTCTCGTTGTGGCTGACGCCCCGCTCGCACGGCACGAAAATCATGCCCGTCGGACACAGCCCAGCGAGGTGTTTGGCGTCGTGCGTGGCGCCCGACACGATGTCAGCATGCGGCATCGCGTGGCGGTCGGCGGCGGCACGGATGAGATCCATCACCACCCCGCTGAAGGCCGTCGGCGGCGAGGACAATGTCTCGACCACTTCGACCGCGCAGCCGCGCGCCTGCGCCCGGCAGACGGCCTCCACGCGATCGCCGAGGCGGGCCAGCACCTGCCGATCCGGGTGCCGGAGGTCGACCGTGAAGAGGACCCGGCCGGGCACCGTGTTCGGGGAGTTGGGCTGGACCTCGAAGCGACCGACGGTGAAGCGAACCGTATCGGTGGGATCCGCCGTCAGTTCCCGGAGCCCGTGCACCATCTCGATGGCGGCGACCAGGGCGTCCCGACGCCGCGCGAGCGGCATCGTCCCCGCGTGCGCCTCCTCCCCCGTCACCTCGACGCGGAACCATCGGAGCCCCTGGATCCCTGTGACGACGCCGATCGTCATGCCGGTGGCCTCAAGGATCGGCCCCTGCTCGATGTGGGCTTCGACGTAGGCGGCGATGGGAAACCCGAACGGCCGGCGGCTCGCCACCGGCGTGGCGGCCAGGGTCTCGGCCAGCGCCGCCCTCACCGTCACGCCTTGCCCGTCGGCGGTGTCGAGCGCGGTGTCGAGAGGCAGCGCCCCGGCAAACACGGCGGATCCCATCGTCGTCGGCTGAAAGCGGGCGCCCTCTTCGTTGGTCCAGATGACGAGCTCGAGCGGGCGGGCGGTCGCAATATGCCCCTCTTCGGCGGCCTCGAGTACCTCGAGGGCCGCGAGGACGCCGAAGATCCCGTCGAAGTTTCCCCCGGTCGGCTGGGTATCGAGGTGCGATCCGGAGACGACGGGGGCGGCGGCCGGATCGGTCCCTGGCCGGCGGACAAACAGGTCCCCGATCGCGTCAACGCTCGCGGCGAAGCCCCGGGCGGCGGCCCAGGCGAGCACCTGCCGGCGGGCCGCGGCGTCGCCGGGCGTGAGCGCTTGGCGATTGACGCCGCCGCGCCCGGTGGCCCCGATCCGGGCAATCGCCAGGTGACGCTGCCAGAGGCGATCCGGGTTGACGGCGGCGGACACCGCCGCCCGCCCGACGGCAGGGTTACCGGCCATAGCAATCCTCCGTCGCCCGCCCCCGACCCGGGCGCGAGTTCGTACTGCCCCTGTGACGCGGGGGGCTCGTCCGCCGCGATCCCTGGCCGACCCGAGCCGGGACGGACCGCGCCCGGCGGGGGCGCGCTCCCCGAATCACGTCGAGATCATCTTCTTTTCGATGCCGACCCCGGCCGCGCGGGCCCGTTCGTACTCAAGCGGCACGGTCGCTGAGTCCTGCAGGGCGATGCCCGTCGAGTCGAAGACGGTGATCTCGGATGTCGACGTCCGCCCGCGCTTCCGGCCCACAATGACCTCGCCGATTTCCCCCGCGAGGTCCCGCTCGGTCAGGAGCCCGGTGGCAAGGGGGACGTTGATTTCACCGTCCGTGCGGCACTGGCGGAGGTCATCGACGAAGATTCGGGCGCGTGCGAGAATCCGCGGGTCGAGCTCCTGGTCGCCCCGCTTGTCCGCGCCGAGCGCCGCGATGTGGGCGCCCTCGGCGACCCATTCGTCCATGACGAGGGGAGCCCGGGCGGGGGTCACCGTCACGATCACGTCCGCACCGTGGACCACGTCCTTCAGGTTTGTCGAGCCCCGAATCTCGAACCGGTCGTATTTCGGCTGCTCCGCCTTGATGAAGCGTTCGAGGCGCGCCGGTGTTCGGCTCCAGACGCGGACGTCCCGCCACTTGCCGACCTCGTTGCAGGTCGCCAGCACCCCCTCCGCCATGTGACCGGCACCGACGATCGCGAGGGTCTCCGCATCGGCGCGCGCCATCCACTTCACCGACACGGCCGCCGCCGCCCCGGTCCGCATGACGGTGTGGAAGCTGCCGTCGCAGATCGCGAGCGGAAAGCCGGTTTCCGGATGCGTGTAGATGAGAATCGAGAACACGGTCGGCAGGTCGAAGCGCTCGCGGTTCTGCTCGCGAATCGAGACCCACTTGCACGCGGCCGCCTCGGGGACCTCGATGTACGAAGGCATCGCCTCCCACTCGCCCGGATACTTGTCGAGCACGATGTGGCCCTTCGGCTCCATGACGTACCGGCCCTCGCCGTGCATGCGGTAGGCCTGCTCCACGCAGGCTACGTATTCGGCCGGCGTCACCAGTCCCATCATGTCGGTGCGGCTCAGGATCAACGTCTTGCGGTTGCGCCAGCTCTCCATGGGGTTCTCCATCCCGATATCCCGCACGATCGCGAGCGATGTGCTTCGGTGGCCCAATCCCGCGCGGCCGTCCGGACACCGCCGCCCGGCGACGGATCCGTCGTCGGGGGCGGGCGCGTCCTCACGGCGTCACGTCTTGCCGCATTCGCCGCGGCGCACGAATTCGCCTGTGCCCTCCTTGCCGAGCCACTGGGCTCCGTCGACAATCAGTTGTCCGCGCAGGAACACCTTCTTGACTCGCCCGGTGACCCGGTGCTCCTCGAAGAGGGTGTAGTCCACTCGGCCGTGCCCCTCCGCCGCCCGGATCGTCCACGACTCCTCGGGGTCGAACAGGACGAGGTCGGCGTCCGAGCCGACCGCGATCGTGCCCTTTCGCGGAAAGAGTCCGAAGAGCTTGGCGGGAGCGGTCGCGGTCAGCTCGACAAAGCGGTTGAACGACAACCCGTGCTGCCGCACGCCGCCGTCGAAGACCAGCGGCAGGCGCGTCTCGACCCCGGGCGCGCCGTTGGGAATCTTGCTGAAATCGCCTCGGCCCTGTTGCTTGGAGCCGCGGAGCCCATAGGGCTGCTCACTGAAGCAGAACGGACAATGGTCCGTCGAGACGACCTGAAGGTCGTCGGTCCGCAGGCCGCGCCACAACGCCTCCTGGTGCGCCCGCGTACGCAGCGGCGGCGTCATGACGTACTTCGCCCCCTCGAATCCCGGGCGCTCGTACGCCTCGTCAGTCAGGAACAGATAGTGGGGGCAGGTCTCGGCGTGCGCCCGGAGGCCCCGGTCCCGCGCCTCGGTGACGGCGGCGAGCGCCTCCGCCGCCGACAGGTGCACGATGTAGAGCGGCGTCTGGGCGAGCTCGGCGAGCCGGATGGCGCGGTGCGTAGCCTCCCCTTCCATCAGCGACGGGCGGGTGAGGGCGTGGTACTTCGGTGCCGTGTGACCCTGGGCGACGGCCTCCTCGATCAGCACCTGAATCACCGGACCGTTCTCGGCGTGAACACAGATCATGCCGCCATTGGCGCCGGCGACCCGCATCGCCTTGAACAGGGCGCCGTCGTCTACCATCAGCACCCCCGGATAGGCCGTGAACAGCTTGAAGCTCGTCACCCCTTCCCGGAGGATGAGGGTCTTCATGTCGGCGAGCGCCTGGCCGGTGACGTCGAGGACGATCATGTGGGCGGCGACGTCCACGCACGCGCTCTCCGCCCGCCGGTGCCAGTCGTCGAGGCCCGCCCGCAAGCCCTGCCCCCGAGTCTGGTTGGCGAAGTCAACGAGGGTCGTGGTGCCCCCGAAGGCGGCCGCCCGGGTCCCCGTTCCGAAGGTGTCGACCGTCCGGGCGGCGCCAAAGTCCCAATCGAGGTGCGTGTGCACGTCCACCCCGCCGGGCAGGACCACGAGCGCGCTGGCGTCGTGGACGGCGACGCCCGCGCCGACCTGGATGTCGCGGCCGATCGTCCGCACCCGGCCGTTCTCGACCAGGATATCGGCCCGG
>Ga0209056_10003211_pt1 | contig 17531 bp, 9 predicted proteins | sample GraSoiAngelo_114_FD_185876 | JGI IMG/M metagenome (GOLD analysis project Ga0209056, IMG submission 185876) | Grasslands soil microbial communities from the Angelo Coastal Reserve, California, USA - 14_0903_13_40cm (SPAdes) (version 2) | ecosystem: Environmental > Terrestrial > Soil > Grasslands ... | reverse complement strand
GTCGTTGTGCCTGGCGGTGCATGAAACGAAATGCGTCTAAGCGCCGGTAGTCCATCGACGTACCCAAAGCTGACGTCTTCATATCGAATGTCGCCGACGATGTGCGTGCTGTAGCCGCGATCGGTGATCGCGGTTCGGGGGTCACCCACCCCGGCTACAGCGCCCGGCTCAGCTTTTTCATCGAGAATATCGAACACGCGTTCGCCCGCCGCGCGACCGGCCTGCACCAACTGATTTAACTGATGCAACCGGCTGATCGGATCGTACAGAAACGCCATCAGCATGAGAATGCCGACCAGATCGCCCAGTTGCATGCTGCCAGTCAAAACGGCGTGACTGCCAAATCCCAGCACGAGCAACGCCCCGATGGCTTCAAACATCGACATCGACGGCGAGTAAATCGCCCATGTTCGCATCACCACCAGCGTTGCGTGCCGCAGTTGATCGCTGGCCCGATTGAAGCGCGCGTGTTCCTCGCGCTCGCGCGCGAAACTTTTGATTTGACGAACCCCGGCAAGGTTATCGTGTAATAGCGCGTTGATGTCCGAGGCAGCGCGCCGCTGAAGTCGGTACCGCCGATGCGCGGTCAGCGTGTAAGAGAGTGCCCCCGCGACGAGCAGCGGCAACGGCACCAACGCGAGCAATGCCAGCTTCGCGTTCCAGTAAAACATCACCGCTAGCACGATCACAATTTGTAAAACGGCGACAACGCCCTGCTCGATCCCATCGATCAACACGCGCTCCACCGAGTTCACGTCCTCGATTACTCGCGTCATCAGGTCGCCCGTGGCGCGATTGTCGAACCAGCGCAACGGCAGCAGTTGAATGTGCGAATACAAATCGCTGCGCAGATCGAAAATGACTTTCTGCTCGAATGTGTTGTTGAGAATGATCCGAAGCGAATTGAAAACGTGCTGAATAAGAAAAGCGACAGTCGCGAGCAGGATCAGCGGCAGCAATTTATCCGGCCGATTTGCGCGCACCACGTCATCAATGATCCATTTGGTGACGCTTGGAAAAACGATGACCATCAGCGTGCCCAGGATCGCGCAAGCGAGCGTCCCCGCAGCCAACGACGGATACCGCTTCAGATAAGCAAGAACGCGCCAGACTGTCTTCATCGCGCACTCAACGTCAACCCGCGTGTCCTGGCGTCAAGGTATGGCCGCGCTAGTCGAAGGAAATCGTCGACTACGGTTGGGGCATTTCGAAACTTTAGGCTTGATAATTGGTTCTCGCAGAGCCAAAACAGCACTCATTATGAAAACCCTATCCGGAACATTCGTATTTGTTGCATTAGCGGCAATCGGGACCGTCGCAGTCCTCACCGTGCGCCCTTTCGCTCTCGCAACGCCCACGCCAACGCAAGCGGACTGCCCGCCCGCCGAGAACGCGCCGGTTCTTATCATCATGGGCAAAGATGGCCTGCAATCCACAAAAAGTGGGGATGCTCTTAAAGCAATGTTCGATGATCTAATCAAAAAGTGCGGCGACAAGGTGTGTAACGTCGATTATTACGATAAAGACCACCCCGTCGAGGGTCACCCGGCTTGGCACAAAGGCCATCGCAAACTGGTCCCGACGGCTGCGGTGCGCTCCGAGGCCAGTCGAAATGTGGCATCTGCCGATCCGTCGCATCTCGTACAGCAGGCGGCTTTTAAGACCACGGATGATGCGATCAGTTTTTTCAACAACATAAAATAATCCAGCTAGGGATTTTGGATTGCTCATCAAGGCGCGCGATCTAAATGGCCTTGAGCAAACGCCGCGTTTACTTGGCAGGCCTTGCTCTGCAGTTGTTTCTCATCATCACCGTTTCATCGCGTGACACGTTTTGGCTGCTCTCAGAGAGCAGAACCATTTTTCCGGAGTCGTCTAAAAACTATTGGCAGCGAGCTGAGCAAATCGCATCGACGGCGCTAGGGCAACGCTTGCCGGTCACGAATCCAGCCCGTCAGATTCTGACAGGTTATCTGGATCTTGCCGGGATCGAAGCCGGATACGGTTTCTTCGCGCCAAACGTACCAAATAGTTACAAGCTCGTATTCGAACTTCGTTTTCCAGACGGGCGCGTTGAATACGAACTGCCGCGCGTGTCGAATGCAGCATCCATCCTGCGTATCGCCGGCTTGTTGGACAAAATTGGGCGCACTCAGTCGGAGGCGCTGCGCCAAACGATAGTCGGGATGCTCGCTGATGCCGTGTGGCGCGAGCACTCGGACGCGACAACGATTCGCGCGATCTTCGGATCGGTAATGCTGCCAAGTGCGCCCGAATTCGAGCATGGAAAAAGGGAGTCATACGAATTCCTGTATGCCTACGACTTCAGCGTCAGCGACAAATCAACTGAGCAAAGCGCGCCGTGAAAAGATTGCCGGAGTTGCGGCTGCGAGTGATCGATTTCTGTTTTCCGGCTGAGTCTGATACATGGCTGGCGATCTTAAGAATTGGTCTTGGTCTTCAGGTCGTACTTTATGCGCTGTCGCTGCGGGACGATTGGAATTATTTCCTCGCAGGAACAGGCCATACGCTGATTAGCCGAAATCTCGGAGAAGCAATTCTCTCTCTGGAAAGCTATTTTGTCCCGAGACTGGGGTGGCTTGTCACTCTGGGGGCGCGGATTGGCTTCCGCGAAGAGACAGTTCTTAGGCTTGCTTGGATTTGCCTGCTCAGTTCCGGCTGCGCTCTTCTAATGGGGATCGCCTCTCGATTCTCAGCGATTTTGGCTTGGTTTCTTCACCTGTGCGCGGCAAAGAGCGCCGGATTCGTGTCCTATGGCGTGGATAACTTCATGACCATTGGACTCTTTTACTTGATGTTATCGCCGTTGCCGGATCGATATTCTCTGGACCGGCGACTGCGAAAATCGCGAGCAAATGATCCGCAGCTCCTAGCTTTTTGGCGGCGTATTCTTCAGTTTCATTTATGCATCATCTATTTTTTCAGCGGGTTGACGAAATGTCTGGGCCCCGGGTGGTGGGATGGCTCCAATGTGTGGCGCGCGCTCATCCGCCCGCCTTTCAACATCATCGATCCTGAGATACTCGTAAGATGGAAATATCTCTTCCCAGTCGCCGGAATCTTTATTTGTCTGTTGGAAATCGGATATCCATTTTTTATCTGGAACAGCCAAACACGGAAGATTTGGTTGATTTGCATTTGTGCAATGCACCTCGGGATTGGCATCACCATGGGGATGTATCTCTTCGCTTTCGTCATGATCGTTCTGAACGTGGCGGCATTCGGTTCCAGACTTAGTCGCATGGAGTGCTGCACAACCAGCCTACAGCCCCGGAAAGCTGTTTCATAAGAATTGATCTGGATGGAAGAGAATGCGGAAAGTCTCGATCTTGTCCGACACAACCTTTCTACTGGTGCCGCACGTGTTTGCCCAAAACCACGGCGCCCGGTATCCTTTCTGAAACTGTGAACCCGCAAGACTCGGCCGCGGTACCGACGCCCGACCAACTGGAGATTGGACACATGCTGTTAATCGACGTTGTCGGCTATTCGAAACTGGTTCGCGAGAAAAAGCAGCTGTGAACAGTGCAATCAGAGTTTGCGGAAAGTGCGGGACCGAAATCCCAGTTGACGTGCCTGAGGGAGGCTGCCCGGGTTGCCTTCCCGATACGGCGCTCGACGCTGCCGGCGGACAAACGGTGTTTGGCCGCTTCAAGCTGGTAAAGGTGTTGGGCCGAGGCGGAATGGGGATTGTGTGGCTGGCGCGCGACGAAGAACTGGAGCGCCATGTCGCGCTGAAATTTCTTCCCGATCTGATGATCCAGGATCGTGCGCTGTTGGATCAGCTCAAGCGTGAGACAAAACGTTGCTTGGAATTGACGCATCCGCACATCGTCCGGATTCACGATTTTGTGCACGACGAACGTTCCGGCTGCATTTCCATGGAGTACGTCGACGGCGAAACGCTTTCAAACTTGCGTGCCGAGAAAGAGCACCGCGTCTTTGAACCACACGAGATCGCAGGCTGGATCGCTCAGCTTTGTGACGCGCTCGATTATGCGCACAATCACGCGAGAGTGATTCATCGTGATTTGAAGCCTGCCAACCTCATGGTGAATCAACGAGGCGATCTGAAGATCACTGACTTTGGTATAGCGCGCAGCCTCGTTGATTCAGCAACTCGATTGACCGGGGAACAGGGCCGGAGCGGTACGCTCGTTTATATGAGCCCGCAACAACTAAGCGGCGATCGCAGCACACATTTTGACGACATTTACTCGTTAGGCGCGACGATTTATGAATTGCTCACCAGCAAGCCACCGTTCTATTCGGGCAATATCGACAGGCAGATTTGCGAGCGACTCGCCCCTTCCATGGCGGAACGGCGCAAAGAATTCAACATCGAGCCGACATTCATTCCACAGATTTGGGAAAAACTGGTTGCAGCTTGCCTGGCGAAAGATCCCTTGCGTCGTCCGCAAACAGCAGTTGACGTTGCACAACGACTTCAACTTCCGTCAGGACCTGCAAGAATAAGTCCGGCTTTTGCCAAGGCTGGAAAGAGGAAGCGGCTGCTTGCTGCTGGAGTCGCAGCGGTGGCAGTTCTGTTGCTCGCCGGCGTATATTTCGGGGCATCCCACCGACACGCCAAGCCGCTGTCACATTCGCCGGCGATTCCGGGAAAATCGATCGCCGTTCTTCCCTTCGAGAATTTAAGTGACGAGAAAGCGAATGCTTATTTTGCCGATGGCGTACAGGACGAAATCCTCACTGGTCTTACCAGAGTTGCCGATCTCAAAGTCATCAGCCGCACTTCTACATTGCAGTACAAGAGCACTGCCAGGCGTAATCTACGCGAGATTGCGAAGGTGCTGGGCGTCGCGCACGTGTTGGAAGGTACCGTCCAACGCTCTGGGGGGCGGGTTCGCGTCAACGCGCAGTTGATCGATGCGCGTACCGACAGCCAGGTTTGGGCCGAGCGGTACGACCGTGATATTGCGGACGTGTTCGCAATCGAAAGCGAGGTGGCTGGAAAAATAGTCGCGCAGCTTCAAGCCACGATTTCTCCGGGTGAAAAAGCGGCGATGGAGCAAAAACCAACGGCTGATCTGCCCGCGTACGAGTTGTACGTTCATGCCAAAACACTTATCGCGACTGCTGTTTTTAATACACCCTTACAGGAGGGTCTGTTGGAAGCCGTTGATCTCCTGAATCAAGCAATCGAGCGCGATCCAGCTTTCGCGCTTGCCTATTACCAACTTGCCCACGCTCACGATTTGATCTACTTCGCCGGTCTCGATCATACTCCTGCGCGATTGGCCATGGCCGACGCAGCGATCCAAGCAGTCGTTCGGCTGCTTCCAGATTCCGGTGAAGCGCATCTTGCTCTGGCCAAGCATTTGTACTGGGGTTACCACGATTACGACCGCGCTCGGAAGGAACTTAGTCTGGCACAGAAGAGTTTACCAAACGAACCGTGGGCGTTTGTGCTTGCTGGTTATATTGACCGACGGCAAGGACGCTGGGCGGACTCAACGAAAAATCTTGAACGCGCGGTCGAGCTCGATCCGCAAAACGTTCAGGTTCTCCAACAAATCGCGAGCAGTTATGGTCTTCTGCGTCGTTACGCGGATCAGGAGCGGGCCTTGGACCGCGCAATTGCGCTTACTTCCAAAGAAGGGAAAGCGGAGTTGCGCACATCGCGTGCGGAAATCGAACTCGACTGGCATGCCGACGCACGCCCGCTGCTATCAACAGTGGAGACGATACTCGCTGAAGATTCGCGCGAAGCCAAAAACATTGCCGAGACTTGGCTTCGCGGATTTTTATGCAGGCGCGATTTCGATAGCGCGAGTCGCGCCGTTGCTGCTCTTCCGGCGGCAGGGTGCTATCAACAAACCATTCCGTTTCCGCGAAGCTGGTGCGAAGGCGTAGTCGCTCAATTGCGGGGTGATAAAGCCGCAGCGGACGCTGCCTTTGCGCGGATGCGAAGCGAAGCAGCGAAACTCGTAGCGGAACAGCCTGATTACCCGGAAGGACTTTGCGTGCTTGGGGTGGCTGACGCGGCCCTCGGGCATAAGGAGGACGCCATTCGACAAGGTCGCCGCGCTGTCGAGCTATTGCCGGTCACAAAAGATGCAATTACTGGTCCGTTGCTGGTGCAAAATTTGGCGCTCATCTATGCGTGGACAGGCGAGAAGGATCTAGCCTTCGAACACTTGGCCATCGCGGCACGCGTTCCTAGTTATTTAAGCTATGGTGAGTTACGGTTGCATCCGGTTTGGGACCCTTTGCGCGGCGATCCGCGCTTTGAGAAGATCGTCGCTTCCCTCGCGCCGAAATAGGAGGCGGACTCTCAACCAAAGGGGAGTTGCTCTGAGCGGCAGCGCGGTAATCTTGCCGGATGACCAACGAATCCCACCCGTTTTTCGACGAAATTCACATCGAGCAGCTTGAGGTTTCGAGTGTGATCGGCGTATCGGAGCACGAGCGAAAGACGCCACAGCGATTAACGATCAACCTTTCGTTTTGGCCACGTCGGCAAACGCGCGATATGGAGGACAAAATTGACCACACGATTAACTACGCGATCGTAGCCGAGGAAACGCTGCGGTTCGTTCAGAATGAAAGGGTCAATCTCATCGAGACACTGGCGGACGGGCTCGCAGCACATTTGCTGAAGAACTTTCCAATCCAGAAAATCACGGTCGAGATTCGCAAGTTTCCTCTGGAGCATGCCAAATACGTCTCCGCAATTGTAACGCGCAGTGCGGCCGCCGGTTGACGATTCGCAAAGGGCAATTTGATAAACCCGCCCCCAGATCGCACAGCGTAACGGCAAAATCTGTCTCGTTCGATTTGACGCAGAGTCCCGCGCTCGCGTGGCGCTGTTCACGCCCCTGTGGAATCCGAATTGCCTTGACAGTTAATTTTGCTGAGGCGTAGGAATTGCAGTGCCGCGCACGCTTAAATAACGAACAAAGCTTATGTGCGTATCTGCTTAATTTGCAGGGTAGTTATCTCGCTCATAGATGGTATGAAGAACTTGGCTCTCCTATTGCTGCTAACGGCACTTGCTCTCCCGACCGCAATACGCGGCGCTGATCATAATGACCCCAACGCAGTGAACTCGATTTTTTCCGATATCGAACCCAATGGTGCAGACCTTTATGACTTTTTTGGCTGGCCGGCGGATGATTCCAGCGGCGGAGAAAAAGTCATTGTGGCGCTGACCTTCGCCTCCATTCCACGTGCGGGCAATCTCGATCCCGATTTGCTTTACCGGATTTTAATCGCTCCCACTCCGAGGTATTCGCCGCTGGCGGACCCCGAGCCCACGCTGGGCACCATGCTAAAATATTTCCGCGCCGTAACGCAAAAATATTTGAGTCTTCACCCGGGGGAAATTCGCGTCGCGCCCGTTTCCACGACGCAGGCAAGAATTCAGTTCACCGGATTTCCGGGCGGAAATATTTCTCAGATCATCGACCTTAACAAAGCGGTCATTCTCAACAACACTATCAAGGCTTACGTCGGCGGACGCGACGACGCGTTTTTCAATGACCTGCCGGGGTTTTTCCGTTCTATCAATTACGCGCCGCAGTTTTATCACATCAAACAATCTCAGACCGATCTGCGCGAGCTTCCCATTCCCAAAACGCTGGTTGAACTGGAAGGAAATAAGCTTTTCAATTTCGATCCTGCCCGTCCCAACCACGGTCGGGGCGAAAAATTTGATTTGCCGCCGGGCGCGCCAACTTGGAATGGCAAGGCCTATAACAAAGACGCGCAGGGAAATTTTCGCTTCGTTTATAGCGGCAGAGACGCGCAGGCGGGCAAAAATGTAAATGCCGTCATTTTGGAAATTCCGCTGAGCTTCCTGACCGCCAACCCGGAACGGGACCGCATCGTCAACGCTTGGGGCGAAAGCTGGGTGCGCAAAGCCACCGGAAAAGTCCCCGCTATCGCCGACGACAAGCCACCTGTGCGGCGCGCATTTTGGCTGGAGCATCCCGTCGTGTTGCCGGCCGTGTTTGTTGTGCTGGGAATTTTACTTTTGCTGTGGGCACTTCGGAGTCTTCGCTCCCGCTGGATTTGGTGCGCGTTAGTCATCGCCCTCGGCGTAGTCTTCGCCGGGTTGGGACTCTTCGCGGCGGTGCTGCTGACAAAAATCTCCAATCAAAAACCGGACTTGGCGCACAGTCCTTCCGAGTTTGACGAGGAGTTGCGCAAATACAAGCTGGTGGATACCGACGGCCAGCCATTCGCCGACGCGGCGCTGTTCTTGCGCGAGGACAACAAACAACTCGGCGCCTACGATTTCGACCAGGCGTTTTACTTGATCAAACGCCTGGCGCATCTGGGCTGGGGCTTCGGCCCCTCAATCACCGCGCTGGGGCTGAAGACGGCCTTTGATCACAGCAACTCGCCGCTGCCGGTCCACAAGGAAGTGACCAGTGCCCTGGCGGCTTTTCCGCGCGTCAAGAAAGTGATCTTCCAGCAGCTTAACATGCCGGACAATTCCTGGAACAAGAGCGGCAAAGCGATCCCGTTGCGCCGCCCAATCGAGATTTTTATTCCGAACGTCTGCGCCATCGACATGGACACCACCGGCACTTGGCCATATGGCCGCCGCCTCGAAGATCAGGTCGCCACGCGTTTCCTCTCGCTGTTTTTAGACATGAGCGCCGATCTTGGCGGAAAAAAATACAATATCGAAACACTGGCCAATCAGAGTCTGTGGGATAGCGCGCCGATTGAACCCAAAACCCCGCCCAACCCGTTGAGCAACGACAAGCCCTTCCTCACGGAATTTCCCTATCTAGCCGACCCCTGGCCGGTCCCGTGGTGAGCATGCGCCACTGGATTTTTTATTTGATATTCGCGGCCGGGAATCTTTGCGCCGAGATCAATTACCAAAAGGAACTGGTCGACATTGACCGCGCCGTAAGCACGGCAAGCACGCAAAGCCAATCCATTCACGCCCTTTATCGCCGTGCTTGTCTGACGGGCAACATCGCCGATATCAAAAAATCTCAGTTCGCCGTTCAAACCACGCTGGAAAAATTTGGCCCCTGCCAGGAACTGTATCTGTTGGCTGCCTCGCTAGATTTAAAGCTACATCGTCTCGCCGAAGCAAAATCCATGTTGAAAAAAATTCCGTCTGGTCAATGGGATCAAGACTTCGCTCTGCTCCAAGCCGACCTCGCCGAGCAGGAAGGCCGATACGCCGACGCGACCGCTCTTTGCCAACAAACCTTGCGCTACGGTGAGCGTTGGGATGCACTTGCGCGTCTGGCGCATCTGGATTTTCTCGCCGGGAATTTTTCGTCGGCGGACAAAAATTTTTCTGCTGCCGAACCGCTACTAACCGCGAAACACATGCGCTTCTTTGCTTGGCTGGAAGTTCAGCGCGGACGGATGGAATTTCAGCGCGGAAACTATCAGCAGGCCCGAAAGTATTATGACAGAGCGACCCAAGCCTACACCGGTGACTGGCTCACGGAAGGCGCGCTAGCCGAGTTGGATGCTGCGGAGAGAAAATTTCCTTCAGCCATCGCCCGCTATGAAAAGCTGATCGCCGCTACCGGCAAACCGGAATTTCGGGAAGCGCTGGGCGATCTACATGTTTACGCTGGCAAACCGGCTCTGGCCAAGCCCTGGCACGACCAAGCCTGCGCCGCCTTCCTTGCCTCCGCCGCGCAAGGCGATGTACATTTTTTTCACCATCTCACTCATTTTTTTGCCGACACACGGACTGATGGTGCGGAGGCCGTCAAATGGGCGCAAGCGGATTTTCAACTGCGCAAGAACGCTTTCACCGCTGATGCGCTGGCGTGGGCTTTTTTCCGAAACGGTCAATTCTCTGAGGCACTGGATTTTTCCAAAACCGCGCTGACCTTCGGCGTGAAGGATTGTTTTTTGCAGTATCATGCCGGCATGATTCACTTGGCGGCCCAGAAATCCAAGGCAGGCAAGGAACTTTTGGCACAAGCAGCCCGGCTTAACCCGAATTATGCGAATTTCCACGCGCATTATTGATGTAAAAGCTGCCGTCTCTATGGCGCTACAAGACATTTCATGTCCATCGCAATGAGTGTTCGGTTCTGTGCTTTTGTTGCTGTGCTGAAGCTCACCGCTCTGGCAGCCATGGCCCATCCCATTGCCCAAGGTGCAATGGAGGTTTTGATTTGCGCCGATTACATCGACATCGTCGCCCGCGTCTCTACGGAGGAAGTATTTGTGGCCGAAGCTTTCGGTGACAAGACGTACGAGAAAACGAGGCTCGATGAAGTTTGGCGGAGGCACGGCGAATATTTGCTCAGTCATCTCGAGATCGCGGTGGATGGTTTTCCGCTGACTGGACGCGTTGCCGAAATCCGTTCACCGGGCAAAACGACGCCCGGAGATCGCGTTGGTTACAATCTGAGATTCGACATTCCCCAGAATCGAAATTATCCCAACGCGATTTCGTTGCGTCAGAATGTGCTTAACGAATTCATCTTCGCGCCAGGCAATCGGTGGGAAGCCAGTTACATTGTCCGCGTATTTCAGCAGGACCGTCTCCTCGGCGAAGGCCTGCTGTTTACATCGCGAGTGCCCCTTGCGTTTGCCTGCGATTGGAACGGCGTCGCGCCATCTACGTTTCATGTGAATCAATGGACGATGGCCGTCGCGTTCGTGCGACATGGAATCCAACACATCCTCGGCGGATACGATCATTTGCTTTTCATTGCGGCCCTCGTCCTTGCCGTCGCCAGCGTGTGGGACCTTGTGAAAGTGGTGACGGCCTTCACAATCGCGCACACGCTGACGCTCACCCTTGCCGCGCTCGATATCTTCAGGCTTTCCGATCGGGTTGTGGAACCGATGATTGCGGCCAGCATCGTCTTCGTCGCTTTGCAAAATGTCTTCTCACCTTCCCGCAGCCGCGGGTGGCTTAGGCTCGCGGTCGCATTTGGGTTTGGCCTTTTTCACGGCCTCGGGTTTGCCGGAGGATTGCTCACGGCTATGCAAGGAATGGCAGGATTGGCGATTCTTGTCGCGATTGCCGCATTCAGTTTCGGCGTCGAGCTGGGGCATCAACTGGTGGCGGTGCCACTTTTCGGATTGATGACAATTACGCGCTCCTGGCATAGCCGAGCCTCGGAACCGGAATGGATTTTGCGCTTGGTATCTCGAGTCGGATCAAGCGCCATTTGCGTGGCAGGATTGGTGTATCTTGTCGCGGCCCTGCGCTGACCGATTCCGTTTGCGTATCTGGTGGATCGCGCAGGTGAGCACGGCGTTTTCTAGCCTGGATCAATAAGATACAGAACTCAGGATTACATGGACGAGCCGCATTGGGCGAATAGATCGCCGATTGTGCTCGCGCGATTCTTGGTCGGAGCGCAATAAGATGGAGCATGGCCTGCCATGTCGGTAGGCAAGCATGCCGCGCACGGCCTGTGCCCGGATCTGACAAGATGCCAACGGGACGACCCGTTGAGCACTGGACATTACCAGTCAGCACGAAATCAATGAAAGCGACTGAGAAAGGCGCGCTCCGGTATGACCTTTTTCGGACTCGATTAGTTACGGGATGAGCTCGACGGAAATTCGTGTACGATTTGGATGTCGCCTGACAAGACGCCACTTCGTTAACGAATGATTCTTTAGAAAAGTCTTGTTATTTCTGCACCAACTTTAGAGAATTCGCAGCCGAGATGCAAAATAGAGGCTGTCTCACCGTCTCGAGCGGCCTCTGTGTTCTTATTGCGACGGTCGTGTTCGCGGTCGATCCGTCCGAACCGTTGGATGAAGCGATGGGTGGCAGGACGCTCAAAGGAACGCCGGTAAAACAGCGCTTGCCCGAATGTTTCCCGGCAGAGCCGCAGGATGTCTTTTATGAGATGGATCAGGTGGTGAGTAGCCCGGGCGGTACGCCCCAGCCGTTGAATTTTGACGCTGACAACAATCACATGATCTCAGACAAAGAGCGGGACGCCATTCGCGGGCGTAATACGTGGCTGCTTTGGGGGGGAGGGAACGAGGAGTTTTGGGGATGGTTGCAGGAAGAAGGCTACGGTCTCACTGATTTTTTGATTCTCCTCGATTCACGTAACCGCGATCATCGTTTTCGCGACGACGGCCTAATTAATCAACCCGGTTTCGTATCGAACAGCGACGCGGGCAAGCGCATCTGCGGGTTGTTTTTGGATTTGCCCGACGGGGACAAAGTGAAGCTGGTCGCCCCTTCCTCTGATTTAAATGAGAGCGGGCAGCCAGTTCAGCGTAAACAATTGCCGGCCACCGATACACGGGCCTTTGGTTCCTATTCGGTTGTGCGGAACGGAGTGACACAAAGCTGCACTGCTTGCCATGGCTCAGGGGCAAACCAAGCTAATCGTTATCTGTTTGATCCCGGCGATAAGGAGCTGTTCGACAGAGTCCTGAGCCAGTTGGCCGATGATGGCCTTGACCCGACTGTGTATGGTTACGCGAGCGGGATCTTCGGGTTGCGATTGATGCCGAATCCGGACTTCTTCGGTAAAACGCCGGCGGCTAAGAAAGCGCGTGAGTATTGGCAGGAGCGAGTAACAAACGACGGCTCGTTCAAGTATTACACGGATTATTCGATTCAAGCCGATCCGAAATTGGTTAGGCCGTTTCGGGTTAGCATGTCCTGCGGGTTTTGCCATGTGGGGCCCCATCCCCTGAAACCGCCCCAGGATCCCGAGCACCCCGCATGGGAGAATCTTTCTTCCATCATTGGCAACCAGTACTGGTCGCCCCAGCCCGCGTTTGCCAATCTTTTGAAAACGGGAAAGCAGAAGGAGGAGCAAACGGGCCGGAAAGGGCAACGAGGAAATTTCCTGCATCACTTTCTCGCCAGTCAGCAGCCTGGGACAATCGATACGTCGCTTGTTGGCACAGACTGGATCAACAATTCGAACACGATCAATGCGGTCTTCGATGTGCCAGCGCGTTTGACCCGCGCGATGAACAATCAACCGGAAAAGCAAAGCGCGGCGAATTTGCTTATCCCAAGTGTCGAAGACAAGGACGCGTCGGTTAACCCGCGGCATTTCCCGCGGGTATTGGTCGACGGGTCCGACAGTTGCGGCGTGTTCACGGCATTGATTCGGGTGCCGTTGAACATCGGCACTTACTTCGAGGAATGGCGGCGGACGTCGAATCCGATCATCGGATTTGCGCATCGACGACCATTCAGCGTCGCGGTCTGCCAGGCCAACTCGGTTTACTGGCAGACTAACGAACGTTACCGCGTGCCGTATGAAGCCGCGTTTTTCACGTATCAGAATGCGGCTCATATGCAGAGCAGCACTGCGCCGATAAAGCTGCAAGATGCGCCGGGCGGAGCGGCCATTGTTGCAGGCGAACGCGCGCGGGCGACAGGGGGACGAGCCGTCTTTATTCAGCACTGCGCTATCTGTCATTCCAGCAAACAGCCGCCAGATTTCCAGTTGACCTTTTCGCGCGACTGGGAAAAGACAGCGAACTTTCCGCAGCTCGCGGCTTCGCCGACGCCCGAGCCTCCGCCGCACTACACTTTGCCGATGGATTTCGCTTTCTGGGACGCGTTCAAAAAATCTGCCGCCTATGCGGATTACGTAGCGCGGATCAGGAAGATCGTGGGTGACCCTCCGCCTAACGACTCCGACGATCCATTTATTAAGGACAATTTTCTGTCGAGCGAAATACGCATTCCCGTTAGTTTGGTTGGCACGAATTCAGGTCGTGCGACCGCTACGAATGCTTTGAGGGGTGAAGTGTGGGATAATTTTTCGTCCGATGATTACAAGGAATTGCCACCCGTCGGCCCGCTTCGGTACTTCGATCCATTCTCCGGTGCGACTCCAGATGACTACGGTGACAACGCCAGTTACTCGCCGCTTGGTGGCGGACGTGGCTACTATCGTCCGGCGTCGTTGATCAGCCTTTGGGCGACAGCCCCATATCTGCACAACAATACCCTCGGCCTCTACAATCACGATCCATCGGTGGCGGGTCGGTTGGCTGCCTATCAGGATGGCATCGAAAAGCTCCTTTGGAAAAATTTGCGAGCCCGTGATTCGTCGCGACAGGCAACCAATTCTCCTAGCGGATCGGTTCGTGATGGAGATTTGCGACCAACGCCTAGTGCCGCGGCGGCGCATGATCCGGGATTCATTTACCGGCTGCCGGAAGATACCGAGATCTTCATGGCGCCAGGGTTTATCCGGCCGTTGCTCGCGGGAGTCGTGGGCGACTTTTTGACGAATGCGCTTGCGACGTACATCTGGATCGTTCTCTTCTTCGTCTTTTTGGCCGCGGCGATATGGGGCAACCAGCGCCACGTTACCTTTCTCTTTATAGTACTGGCCTTGATCGTCGCGGCGGTGCTGGCCACTACGGGCCTTGCCTCTGTCTTAGGCAAATGGTTGTGGCTGACACCGATTGCGCTGCTCGTGGTTGCATTGGCCTTCTACTTTTTGGGCGACCCATCGCGAGCGAGTCTTGCACGCATCGCCTCGCGTGTTGTTTTTCTGCTCGCTACGCTCGCAACACTCGTTATCGGCGTGGCGGCGCATCGGTTTATCAATGGAGATATGGGCCCGTTGCGGGTTGGTCCGATTCCACGGGGCACTCCCGTCAACCTGATTATGAACATGGATCCGGATAATCCAAATCTGTTGCAAGGTCTTGCCGGATTGACACGTGGAATAATCCGCGCCCGAGATTCCAAATTGACTGAAGACCAGAAATACGACGCGTTCATCGCAGAAGCCGGTGCGCCGATGATGCGCGCAAGCAAGTGCCCCGATTTTGTTCTCGATCGCGGCCATTACTTCGGTGAAGGACTAACAGATGAAGAAAAGAGAGCCCTCATTGCATTTCTGAAGACGCTTTGAACAGCCTTCATCGTTCATGCTTTCCCAAGACTCCGAATTGGCAAACGAAAGCGGCATCGAGACTTTTTTATCGAGTCCTGACCTGGTCGAAGCAGCGCAGAGCAAAGGGACGACACCGTTCGATTACGTGATCGTCGGTTCCGGTGCCGGGGGCGGTCCACTAGCGGCAAGACTCGCGCTTGCCGGTAAGCGTGTTCTGGTTGTCGAAGCCGGCGGCGATCCGAACGAAGCACCACCATCGCCCGCATTTCCGGGAAGTTTTGCCGGAGAAGTTACCCGGGTGCCGGGCTACCACGGCGCCGCGACCGAAGATGCCGCGATGAGCTGGCAATTTTCCGTCCGGCACTATTACGACAACTTCCGGCAAGCGAAGGACGAAAAATACAACGCCAGCCCGTTTGATCCAAACCGGCCGCCGGGCAGCGCGACGCCGCTGGATCCCAAGTATCTCGACCCGAGACCTCCGCCCGATGGCGTCGGTAAACGCGGCATTTTGTATCCGCGAAGTTCCGGAATCGGTGGGTGTACCGGCCATCACGCGATGATCATTGTCACGCCTAACGACCGGGATTGGAATGCAATCGCCGATCTTACTGGCGACGATTCCTGGCGCGCCGAAAACATGCGGGGCTACTTTGCGCGGCTCGAACGCTGTCTCTATCCCGCGGCCTACGCGAAATTTCTGCGGCGCTTGCTCGGTGTTTTTTATCTGATCTGGCGTGCGCTTGCGTTGTTTTTCTACCCCCGGGACGCACTGGACAAGGGCGGTCACGGGTTTGATGGCTGGCAACCGACAAGTCTTATCGATCCCGCTCTCGTTCAGTCAATCGCTCGCAAGGACCGCGGGTTCATTAATGTGCTGATTCGCACAACGCTAACGACCCTGCACGGGAGCAAGCTCATCGCCCTCCTGAAACGCGCGATCTTTCGATTCCGCTCGGTTGAAGCGCTTGATCCCAATGATCTCAATACGCGACGGCTCAATCCGGAGGGCGGCGTTTTTCTGATTCCTCTGGGTATCGCGAGCGAGAATGTGACGGAGCGAGAGAGCACAAATCAAGGCGCACAAGCGGCTGCAGCGCAGGCGCAGGGCATCCGATTTGGACGCCGTGTTGGAATTCGCGAGTTTCTGCTTAAGACTCAGCGGCGATATCCGGATCGGCTTGTGCTGGCGACCGGATACCACGTTACGCGTGTCGTTTTCGAACGTGACTGCAAGCCTCCGCGCGCCATCGGAGTCGAGGCGGTCAAAGGCGACCACCTCTACGAGGCCAGTCCGCTTCAGCAGCGACCCGCGAGTACGCCGGTCTGTTTTTATAGCAGAAGCGAAGTCATTTTGTGCGGCGGCGCCTTTAATACGCCTCAACTCCTCATGCTCAGCGGCATCGGGAACAAGGCGCATTTGAGAGACCACAACGTTCGCGGGCCGCGAGATAAGCATGGCCGCGAGGTCGCGCCGATCGTTCATTTACCCGGTGTCGGTCGAAATCTGCAGGATCGCTATGAGGTCACGGTTGTCAGTGAATTGGATCAGAATTTTGAAACCTTAGCGGGCATAAGCTTTCATCCTGGAGATCAGGCTGACGTTGCTCGCCAGGAATGGCTCAGTAAAGGCACCGGCCTCTACGCCACGAACGGCGGGGCCATTGCCGTGCTGCAACGCTCAACGATGGCGGGTGATGGTCATCCACCAGATCTCTTCACTTTCGGCGCACCCGCAGCCTTCCGCGGGTATTACTGGGGATGGTCGCGCGAACTATTACGGCCGGCCATCGGCGCGCCGAAGGACCAACGCAATCTTTGGAGCTGGGTTGTGCTCAAAGCGTATACCCGCAATCACCGCGGAATCGTGCGACTGCGCTCGGATGATCCCTTTGCCTGCCCGGATATTTGTTTCGATTCTTTCAACGAGCGCGCGGAGAAAGTGTGGAATCGCCTGCTCGCTGCGAAGCAACGTTCTGAAGCTACGGGTTACCCATCGAAATCTTGGCTCGAAACGCTCAGTGCTCGTATCGCAGAAATCCGAGTAAACAGCGAACGTGATGTCAACGGCATGCTCGAGGCGATCAAGGCGATGCGCGCGGTGAACGCACAGAACAAGCAATTTCGAAAAGAGATTCAACCCGGTGCGACCAGACCGGACGGTTCTGAAGAGTTAAGAGAGTGGGTCAAAACGCAGGCGTGGGGCCATCACGCGAGTTGCACTTGTCGCATAGGGTCGGACCCATGGCGGGACGATCCACGCAACCTCGAGGACCGATTTGCGGTATTGGATACCCGATTCCGTGTTCACGGTGTCGAGCGCCTTCGCGTGGTTGATGCATCGCTTTTCCCTTACATCCCCGGCTACTTCATTCTAACGCCGATTCTGATCGTTAGTGAGAAGGCGGCAGACACAATTTTAGAAAGCTCGATCGACGAGGTTTATCCGATGGACATTCGGGCACAGGAAGCCGAGGCGATCGGGTACCGCCGACAACGCGCTGGACTCTTAACCAAAGCGAGCGAACGCGAAAGGGATGAACTGCCTAATGATACCGTCGGTCTCGCCATTTCCGGAGGAGGGATTCGTAGCGCGACCTTCGCGCTTGGTTTCCTGCAGGCGCTGGCCGAGCGAGGTCGCCTCAGACGGATCGATTTTCTTTCGACCGTTTCCGGCGGTGGATTTATCGGCAG
>Ga0209056_10003210_pt1 | contig 17531 bp, 14 predicted proteins | sample GraSoiAngelo_114_FD_185876 | JGI IMG/M metagenome (GOLD analysis project Ga0209056, IMG submission 185876) | Grasslands soil microbial communities from the Angelo Coastal Reserve, California, USA - 14_0903_13_40cm (SPAdes) (version 2) | ecosystem: Environmental > Terrestrial > Soil > Grasslands... | reverse complement strand
CGCGCGCGCCTACACGCTGAGGGTCGCCCAGTTCGCGCCTCGAGACTCAGCGGCCCTCGAGGGAGCCTTCTTAGCCACGGAGAAGGCCTTCCAGCTGAACCCGGATCTCGCGGAGGCGCACTTCGCCAGGGCCAACCTGTTGTGGGGTGCCACGAAACAGTTCGCCCATGAGCGGGCGATCCAGGAAGACCGCCGCGCCGTCGAGCTCAGCCCAAACCTGGACGCCGCGCACCATCATCTGGGGCTGGTCTACACGCATATTGGGTTGCTCGACAAGGCCCTCGAGGAGCTGCGCAAAACGCTCGCAATCGATCCCGGCGACTGGATGGCGCAGGAGCGCATCGCTGAGACTGAGCTGTTGCAGGGACGATACGAGGAGGGGTTCAAGATCCTTCAAACGGTTCCTCCGGAATACAACCCGCCATTCTGGAATTTTGACGCGACGTGGGCACTCATTGAGCTGGGGAGGAATGGTGACGCCTCGACGCTGATCGAACGCTATCTACACGGCCATCCGGAAGACCGCGGCGGCCTGATGACCAGTCTGCGCGCCATCGTGTCCGCCAAGCGGGGCGACGCGCGCCGAGCGGAGGCCGACATCCAGTCGGCGATAGAGAAAGGGAAAGGATTCGTTCACTTTCACCACACGGAATACAACATCGCAGCGGCGTATGCACTGCTCCGACAGCCGCGTGCTTCGGTTGAGTGGTTACGCCGAGCGGCGGCGGAAGGCTGGCCGTGCTATCCGCTGTTTGCGAGCGATCCCGATCTCGCGAACATTCGCGGCGATCCGGGCTTCGTCGCCTTCGTGCGGGAGCAGAAGGCGCAGTGGCAGCGGTGGCGGGCGACGCTTTGAGCCCAGGGGCGTCGAGGCGATCCGTCGCCCCGACGCCGCTTCAATTACTCCCTCGCATCATCACGTAGTCGCCCGGCTCACGACATCCCGCGCGATGACAAGCAGCGAGGCGCTCTCCTCTTCCGACAAGATGCCGGCGTCACGGAACGCCTCCACCTGATTGACAAACGCCCCGAGCTTGTGCATCGCCGGCGCGGTCTCCCCGTCAGCCAACTTTTCCAGCGCACCTTGGAGCTTGACCGCCAACGCGCTCCCTTCACCGTCGTTCAGCACGCCGTTCGTCACCAGACGCGTGACGTGATTTCGGAGAAACGCAAGGCGCTGCTCGGGTGGCAGCGGGGGCGTAACGTGGGTGCCACCCTGTTTGGCGCGGTCGATCGCTAACTGAACGAGGCCCGATGTCTTCGCCCAATCAACGAATTGGTTGACGTATTGCAGCCCTTCGCCGCTGTGGGCCTTCGCCGTGTCCGGAACCACGACGGCCAGGTTGGCGATCAGGAAGTTGTCGGGCAGCAGCCGCCCACCGCAGCAGGCGATGAATGCCAGCACCTGTGGGCCCCGACCCCCGGCAAACGCATCCACTTGCCCTGTGCGCAACAGGTCCAGCGCTTGGGGAGTTGCGGGCGTGCGCACCAGCGTAGCGTACTTGAGGGTGCGACCGAGAAAGATGTCGCCGGAACTGCCCTCGCGACCGAGATCCGCACGCCGGGCGCATCGACGTCCGCGACCTTCTGAAACGGGCCGTCGCCACGGACGAGATAGGTGTTGTCCACACCGATGTGCGGAATCGCCGCCGTGACGCCAGCCGGCTCGAGAGTCTGATCGAAGGCGAAGGCCGCGTCCCAGTCGCCGTTGGCGAGGCCCGCCAGCAGCGGTGGCACTCCTAGAGAGGGCACTGCCACGAACTGTGCGTGCGTTCCCTCTGCGAGCTTGCAGCTCATGTCTATGCCCGGTCCCGTGAGTGCACCCGTGCTCGGGTTCCGCGCCGCGTTGTTTCGGTTGTTGTAGTTGAACGCGACCCGCATGACATCGCTGGGCGCGAGATCGTGCAGGACCGCAGCATCGGGGTCCCCTTCCCAGATCGCTCCGTCGACGGCACACACGAAACTGGAAACGGCTGCCGCGACTTGATCAGCGCGGATTGGGGCGCTTGGAGCAGTTGGCCCCTTGTCGAGATTGCACGCGACCGCAAGGGAGGTGAGCACCGCCAGCAGCACGATTGTTCCACGTGTCGCGTTCATCGTCCACCTCCGGCCGAGGTCTCGTTGGCTTCGGCGTCCTCGCGGCCCGCGCCGTGCGCGGTCAGCAGGTAGCGCCAAGCGTCGAGCAGCAGTGGCGTACCATCCGAGGCAAGCGGCGTGTTCAGGTCGTTGGACGGACTGCCGTGTGCGTTGGTACCAACGAAGCCGTTCGGGCGCGGCACCAGATCGGTGACGAGCATGTGCGTGCCATCGTACGGAGGGCTGCTGATCTCGGGCATCGCTGGGCCCCCGAAGACGGCGAGCCCCAGGGAATCCCACGCCGCGCGGATTGGGCCATAGAACCCATCGCGATCGTGCGCGATGGCGTAATAGCGCTCCACCGGCGTCACGTGCGACGCGACCCAGGACGGGGCTTCGGTCTGAATGCTGTCCGTCACGGAGGAGAACAGGATCACGCGGGCAACCAGCCGGATCTTCGCGATCATCGCAGCGTTGCCACCTCCTTGGGAGTGGCCACTGACGGCGATTTGCGACCACTTCGGCTTGTCACGGAGGAGGAATCGGTCCCACCCTTCGTCGGGATACTGTAGCGCAAGGTACTGGAGCACCTTGGTGAGTCGGTTGTCGATGCTGTTCGCCACGCTGACGTTCAGGAACGCGACCCGGTCGATTCCGTCGATGATCTCGAGGCGTGCGTTCTCGTAACAGGCGCTGGGATCAGAGGTCGTCGGGCAGGCTTTCGCCAGCCCGCCGCCGGTTGGGTACATGAGGCCGATGACGTGGTAGCCGAGCCGGGCCGCCTCTTGTTGCACGAGCTGAAAGATCGAGGGATTCTGGCCCGTGCCGGGCAGAAAAACGAAGAGCTTGTGGTTCGAGCGCGCGGTCGTGTCGAGCCACACGTAGTGATCGTCGAGCCCTTGGTCGATCGCCGGGTCGGTCGCCCGGGGCGCGACGACGTGCAGCAGAAGGGGTGCCGCCGACCTTCCGGTCACGTCGAAGGCGGGCGAACGCGGCCCGACCGGCCTGTCGGTATTACACGCCAGCGCCAGCAGCAGGAACACCCCGCCGGCAAGCCTTCCACTGATTCGCATCATAACGCCTCTCCTGTGAGCTGTGATTGCCGTGCCCGCTGAGCGGGGCTAGGTTTCGCTTGCGGAGCCAGTTTAGGAGACGGGCGTCACGCCCTCGTGATGTGACCGTCACACCGGCCGTAACGGCGGCCCCACGCCGCTCGTGAGGCTCGAACCGCGCCGCGCATCGTCGAGGCCTCGCATGATCGAGCTCCGCATGCTCGGGAGGTTGAGCCTCACCGGCGCCGACGGGCGTGAAGTGCGGGGCCTGCTCGGCCAGCCCCGACGGCTCGCGCTCCTCGCGTACCTCGCCGCTGCATCACCGCAACGCTTCCATCGCCGCGACACGCTGCTGGCGCTGTTCTGGCCGGAACTCGATCAGGAGCATGCCCGCGCTGCCCTGCGCCAGGCACTGCACGTGGTGCGCGACGCGTTGGGCGGGGACATCGTCGCGAGCCGGGGCGACGAGGAGATCGGCCTGGACTTCGCTCAGGTATCGTGCGACGTCGCCGCTTTCGAGCGCGCACTCCGCGATGGGCAGCTGGAGGAGGCGCTCGACCTGTATCGGGGCCCACTGCTGGAAGGGTTTTTCATCTCGGACGCCCCGGAGTTCGAGCGCTGGCTGGAAACCGAGCGCGCCCGCGTGCAGCAAGCGGCGGCCGTTGCCGCTCGAGCGCTGGCGGGGCGCTCTGAGTCCGACACCGATCTCACCAGAGCTGTGCGTTGGACTCGCCGGTCAATGGAGCTCGCGCCGAGCGACGAGGGACTGGTGCGCCACCTGATGACTCTGCTCGACCGACAGGGAGATCGGGCTGGCGCGTTGCAAGCCTACGAAGCGTTCGCGCGGCGGATCGCCGCAGAGTACGACGCCGAGCCTGCCGCCGAGACGAAGGCGTTACGAGCCGCAGTGCGGGCCCGCGTCAAAGCGGAACCTGCCGCCGCGGTCGCCGCAGTGGATTCCAGGCTGCGCCTGGCGCCCGCTGCTTCGAAACGCCGGCTGGGAAAGCTCGCGATGGGTGTAGGGTTCTCGGCAGCAGCGGCTCTGGCGCTGCTGGTCGGGTTCGGCGTCGCCGGCCAGCTGGGGCGCGTGCGTTCCCGGACCCCTCCCACCAGCAACGCCGAGGCGTACGATCTGTATCTGCGCGCCAGCATGCTCGTCAACCAGCGTCAGAGCCGGGAGAACGATTCGATCGCGATCACCTTATTCGAGAGGATCGTGGCCCTGGACCCCGGCTTCGCGGCAGCTCAAGCCGGGCTGGCGCGCGCCTGCGCGCTGCGGGTGAGCGAATTCGCTCCGGGGGACACGGCGGCGCTCGAGCTAGCCCGGGTCGCCGCGGAGAAAGCATTGCGTCTCGACCCGAATCTCGCCGAAGCCCACCAAGCCCAGGCCCGTCTCTTGTGGGGGCCTGCCGACCACTTCTTCCACGAGCGAGCGATCCAGGAAGACCGGCGCGCACTGAGCCTCGACCCGAACATGGATCGGGCGCACCAACACCTGGGCAACATCTACCTGCACATCGGAATGCTCGACGAAGCGATTGCCGAGCTGCAGAGGACGCTCGCGATCTCGCCGCGTGAAGACAACGCCCTGCGACGCATCGCAGAGGCGCGCACGTACCAAGGCCGGTATCAGGAGGGCCTGAAGATCTTGAGCCAGGTGGACCCCGAGGCCAATCCGCCGTACTGGCACTACCAGATGGCGTTCGTCCTGCTGCACCTCGGGCGCAGGGACTCGGCGTTCGCCGTGATCCGGAACTACCTGCGGGCGCATCCTGAAGACCGGGGCGGCGTCGTGACGAGCGCGCGAGCCGTGTGGTTTGCCTTGGGAGGCGACGCTCGCCGCGCGGACCAGGACATCCGCACCGCTGTCCAGAAGGGGAAGGGATACATCCATTTTCATCACGCGGCATTCCACATCGCTCTAGCCTACGCGCTGCTCGAGCGGCCGGACTCGGCGGTGCAGTGGTTGCGCCGGGTGGCCGAGAGTGGGTTCCCCTGCTATCCGCTGTTCGAGCGCGAGCCATTCCTCGACAACGTTCGAACCGATCCACGGTTCGTCGCGTTCATGCGCGAGCAGAAGGCTCAGTGGGAGCAGTTCCGCGCCACGCTCTGAATACCCGGGTTGACGCAGGTCGACGTACGAGGTCTCTTCGAGCCGTCATCGCAGTTCATCCCCGGCCCGGAGGGTCGATGCGGCGCTACGTGTGGAGTCTCGTGGTTCTCACCTCGATTGCCACCTCGCTCGACGCGCAGGGCCTGCGCGACAAGATCTCCGAGCTGTTCATCTTCTCGGCCGGCCAGGACCCGCTGTTCCTCGGCGGCACCGCGGGCTCGGATTCGGCCACCGCCCTGCACGCCGACCACTTCATCCCGGCGGCGCGCAGCGAGAACGGCACGCTCATCTCGTTCATCGGCAACGCGATCAGCGGCAACGTCGCCAACCTGCCGGTGAGCGCCACCAGCGGCGGCTCCACCTTCCGCTTCGAAGGCGGCGTGCCGGTGCGGACGTCGGTTTCCCCCGGTCCCGTCTTCGCGGAGCGGGCCCAGACCCTGGGCCGCGGACGCGTGTTCGTGGGGGCGAACGTGAACCGCATGCACTTCACGTCGCTGCGTGGGGTGCGACTCGACGGGATCGAGATGACCTTCACCCATCAGAACGTCACCGGTCCGGCCTGCGATAGCCTCGTGGGCTCGAGCTGTACCCCGTACGGCGTGCCAGCGCACGAGAATGACGTGATCGCGCTGCGCCTTGCCCTCGATCTCGACATGACCGTGACGTCGTTCTTCGTGAGCTTCGGGCTGCTCGACAAGGTGGACATCGGGGTGGTGGTCCCGATCGTGTCCGCCTCGCTGCAGGGCACGAGCGATGCCCGGATCATTCCGTTCGGCGGCACCACGGCCCAGCACTTCTTCGGCGGCACGTCCGCCAATCCCCAGCTCTCCACCTCGCGGTTCGTGGACGGGGCCGCCACGGGCATCGGAGACATCGCCGTGCGGGCGAAGGTCACCGTGACGCAATCGGACCGCAGCACCTTCGCACTGCTGGGCGATGTGCGCTTCCCGACGGGCAGCGAAGCCGATCTGCTCGGGTCGGGCCACGTAGCGGTCCGCGGCCTCGGCGTCCTGTCGGCGCGATTCGGCGCCTTCTCGCCCCACACCAACATCGGATATCTCTTCCAGACCGGCGACTTCCAGAACAACGCCGTCCTCGCCACGGTGGGCTTCGATCACCTGATGGCGCCCTGGGCCACCATGGCCGTGGACGTAGTGTCGCAGCTGCAAGTCGGCGAGAGCAAGCTCAAGCTGCCGGGGCCCGTGACGTACGACGCCCCGTTTCGCCGCACGGTCGACGTGACGAACCTTCCGAACGAGCGCGACGACCAGATCAACGGCTCGCTCGGGTTCAAGTTCCTTACCGGCTCGGGGATCACGCTGGTGGCCAACACGTTGTGGCCGCTGAACCACGGCGGGCTCCGGCCCAACGTGCTCTGGACCGCCGGTCTCGAGTACAACTTCTGAGCCCAGCCTAGCGCACGGAGCGGATCGCGCTGAGGTGCCAGCCGGTCGAATCCTGCAGCAGGGTCGCGCGGAACGAGGTCGTGTCCCGCCGGCTGCGGCCCGTCTTCGTGTCGCGGTACTCGTACACACCGCTCACGAAGGCGTCGGCCGAGCCGCCCGCGATGATCAGCCGGTTGATGGTCAAACCAGCCTTGAGCTCGCTCACCGACTCGAAGAACTGGCTGAACGTCGCCTGCTCCGCGGACGTCAAGCCCGGATACACGCGGCGAATCTCAGCCAGGTCGCGTGACTCGAGCGCCCGCGCGTAGTCTCCGATCAACGACTGGATCTCGGCCCGCGGGTCGGCCGGAGCATGCGCCGCGGGCGGCGCCGCCGGAGGTGGCTCCACGGGACGCGCCCGCGCGGTGTCGCGCGGCGGGCGGGACCGCGACACCCGCTCCGCCTCCGCCCAGAGGGACGCCGCTGTAGCGAGCTGTACCATCGCATCGGAGGGTTGGCCGCGGGCGGCGAGTGATTCCGCCCCCTTGAACACGCTGTCTCCCCGCGCCAGGTCGGCCGGCGTGGCGCCCGCCTCGAGCGCGCGACTCATCGCGGCGAGCGCCCGCCCCCGCAGCATGCGCACCAGCGTGTCCGGGCGCTCGACGGCGGGCGGCGGTTCCCGACGCCGGGGCGTCGAAGGCGGTGGGGGGGCGGACACGGGCGCCCGAGCGGCCGTGTCCGGGCGGGGCTCGATAGCGGCGACGTGGGGAGCCGTGTCGCGCTGAGCGGGGGAGACCGGGGAGACCGGAGTCGTGGTCGGACGCGGGGTCCCCCAAGGCGCGAGCCACCACAGCGCCGCGGCCAGCGCCGCGGCCCCCACTAGCCCCCACCACACTGTGGGGACGCGGCGGGGGCGAGACCGTGAGGCGGTGCGGCGGGAATGCGCCCGCGATAGCACGATCGGGCTGGTCGGCGTGTTGAGCTGCGCCAACCGGTGCGCGCTGGCGCCCGCCTTGGCGAGCGTGATCATCTCGCGGCGCACGGGATCGTCGTGGCGCAGCGACGGCCGGCCGCACACGGCGACCACGTCGTCCATGCTGGGCCAGCGGCGCGATGGCTCCTTTTCCAGCATACGCATGACGCCGGCGCCCAGGTTGGGCGGGCAGTCGGGGCGGAGCTCGGTCACCGGGCGCGGCGGCTCGTTGAAATGCGCGTACATGACCGACATGGTCGAGTCGCCCTTGAACGGCAGGTGCCCGGTGAGCATCTCGTATGCGACCACGCCGAGCGAATACTGGTCCGAGCCACCGGTCACTTCGCGCATGTCGCACTGCTCGGGACTCATGTACGTCGGCGTGCCGACCGTCACCCCCGTGAGGGTCAGTCCCTCGGCCTGCACCACCTTGGCGATCCCGAAGTCGGTCACCACCGCCCAGCCGTCTTCGTCCAACATGATGTTGGCCGATTTGACGTCGCGGTGGATCACCCCATGGCGATGCGCGTAACCGAGCGCGTCGCTCACCTGGGCGAGAATCGCCTGCACCATCGCGATCGGCAGCGGGCCGACGTCGCGGATCACCGCGTCGAGCGCGCGCCCGCGCACGTACTTCATCACGAAGTACAGCACGTCCTCGCTTTCCTTGACGGCATAGATGGGAATGATGTGCGGGTGGCTCAACGCGGCGGCGGTGCGCGCCTCGCGCTTGAAGCGCTCCACCATCCCTTCCCCCATGAGCAGCAGGGCGGGCGCCAGCACTTTGATCGCCACCTTGCGGTCGAGGGCGAGGTCGTGGGCCAGGTAGACGGTCGCCATGCCGCCGTGCCCCAGCTCGGCGAGCACCTCATATTCGCCGAGCGCCGCCTCACGCAGGGCGTCGAGTTGGGCATTGCGCCCGCCGTCGGGCGGCGGGCCGGGCGGCGCGGCGAGCGTGGTGCGGGCGCCCCCCGGGACAGGAATGCCGGTCCCGCACCGCGGGCAGAAGTACACCCCGGGGCCGATCGTCGCGCCGCATTGCGGGCACGACCCGCCGGGCACGCTCATCGACGGCTGTCTCCGCTCACGGTCGCTTTCGTTGGGTGACCCCTATGCAATAACACTCGCGGACTCTGGGAGCAACACGTCGCGGCCCTGCGCCGTCACGCAGGACACACGCTACCTGCTGGTCACCAAGCCTCCTGACAACCCGCCCACCGGAGACGCACGCCGGCGTGCACGGGCTCTGGCCGACTGGGAAATTGGCGCCTATGATGGACCGGTCCCAGGCTCCTGAGGCTAAGTGGCGGAACTGCTGTCCCAGCTTCGGACCGACCTCGCCGACCGTTACACGATCGAGGGTGAGCTGGGACGCGGGGGCATGGGGGTGGTGTACCGTGCACGGGACCTGAGGCACGCGCGCGCCGTCGCGCTCAAGGTCGTTCGCCCCGAGTTCGGCTCGGTGCTCGCCGCCGACCGGTTCCTGCGCGAAATCCAGCTCGCCGCGCGACTCCAGCATCCCCACATCGTGCCGGTCTATGATTCCGGGGAGGTCGGCGGCACCCTCTACTACGTCATGCCGTACGTGGAGGGCGAGTCGTTACGCTCGCGGCTCCAGCGAGAGCGCCAGCTCCCGCTCGCGGACGCGCTGCAGATCACCGGCGAGGTCGCCGAAGCGCTCGGCTATGCGCATCGTCACGACGTCATCCACCGCGACATCAAGCCCGAGAACATCCTACTGAGCGACGGGCACGCGATGGTTGTGGACTTCGGGATCGGCCGGGCGATCACCGCGGCGGGCGGAGATCGGCTGACCGAGTCGGGCATGTCCGTGGGCACGCCGGCGTATATGAGTCCCGAGCAAGCGACGGGGGCGGGGCACGTCGATGGCCGCAGCGACCTGTACAGTTTGGCGTGTGTGTTGTACGAGATGCTCGCGGGCCACGCCCCCTTCTTGGGCGCGACCGTACGGGAAGTGATCGTGCGCCACACGCGCGATCCCGTGCCGTCTCTGCAGAGCGCGCGGCCCGGGCTCCCACAAGGGCTGGAGCGGGCCATGACCAAAGCGCTGGCGAAGGTGCCGGCCGATCGGTTTGCGAACGCCGCCGGGTTCGCCGCCGCGTGTGAGGAGTCGATCACGGCGTCCCAGGCCTCGGACCCGACGGCGGCCGCGGTTCCTGCCGCCTCGCGGCGGATGTGGATCTGGCTCGGGCTGGCAGCGGTTACAATGACAGTGGGAGTAACACTTTACCTCAGGCGCCAGCCGTCGATCGTTTACGTCCCAGGACGGGTCGTGGTGACTCCCTTCGAGCACCAAACGGGGGACGCGGCGCTAGCCGACTTCGCGCGGCAGCTCGCAGCCACCCTCCCCAACGCGATCGCGCGGGAAGGGGTGGGCGAGCCGGTGCCGGCAGCCACCACGCGAGACCTCCTAGCGGAGACCACCGGCCCGCCGGGACACATCGCCGAGCAGCTGGCGCGCGAGACCGGGGCGGGCATCGAACTTCGAGGTTCATGTGCTCGGGCAGCGGCCGGAACGACATGCCAAGTAGACGTACTTCGGATGCCAGCCAAGGCCCTGCGCGTATCGGTGAGCGTGACGGGCGATCCCACGCAACCCGGCCTTGCAGCGGAGGTCACGGAACGGGTCCTGGTGGCGCTCCTGCTACAGCGGACATACGGCGATCGAGTCACTTGGCTCGGGGAGTACGTGCCGCGTTCGCTTGCTGCCCTACGCGCCTTCGTGCGTGCAGAGCAATTTGCGATTGGGGGAGACCGCTATCGCGAGGCGGCCGGACGCGATACCGCGTGGGTAGAGGCGGCGGCGCGCGCCGCCTGGGGAGAGCGTGTTGATCTGGGCGACACGGCGCAGCTCAAGCGCTTGGCAAGCCGGCCGGGACTCTTGCCGAGCGACCGCGAGACTGTAGCACTCATCCTGAACTATCTGTCGGGCGGTTCGTCCGAGCAGGGTTTCGAGCTCGCGCAGCGGCGTGCGGCGGTGAACCCCGAACGATGGCTGGGCGCGCTCATGGTTTCCGCCGTGGCTACTGGCCGCGCCAACACTGCCGTTGCGGTTTCTGACTATGCTGACTCGGCGGTGCACATGTCAGGTGGCGAGCTGCTCAAGGTCTACGCGTGGCGAGGCTATGCGCTGCATGAGCTGGGGCGATATCACCAGCAGCTGGCGCTCGCCCACGATCTCGCGCGGCGGTTCCCGGGAGGGTCTCAGTTCGTGGCACGCACTCAGGAAGCTATGGCGTTGGCCGCGCTGGGTGAGGTGGATTCCTTGCGCCGCCGGCTCGCGGAGTGGGAAGCTGTCCCCGAGGACATGCGGGATGCGTGGGGGACTCGTACCGCACTCGCCGGCCTAGAGCTCATGGCGCACGGGAAGGAACGGGAGGGCCGACAGACGCTCGAGATGACGCTGCCGTTCTACCGCCGGCTGCGGGAACAGAAGGGGTACGGCAGCGGGCAAGAGCTCGACATCTTGGAGTGGACGGACCACTTCGAGGAAGTGCGGCGGCTGGCCTCGGCCGCCCTGGCGAAAGCGCGCGTGTGGGGCGATTCGGAAGAGGCCTTGGGAACACTGGCCCGTCTTGCCGCCCGACAGGGAAAGCGCGCGGAAGCCCTGCGCTACGAGCGGCGGCTGGCCAGTCGGGGAGGACCACTGTACGGACGAGCGGCGATCGCTAGCCTGCTGGGCGATCGGGAAGGCGCCGTTCGGCTCCTCGAGGACGCGCGTGCGGGTGGTCCCCAGTATTGGTTGGCCAGTGCGTGGAACGTCCACAACGATCCGAGTTTCGCCACGTTGCGCGATTATCCTCCATACCAACGGTTCCTTAGGCCGCGCGGCTGACACTGGTCGCCTCGACTCTACTCCCGGCCCCCGCAATCCCTCGTCTAGAAGCAAGACAAGAACTGCTCGCCGCACCCTTTATTGAAGAGTGAGAACAGGGCCTACCCGACGACCGGCGTCAACGGCGCATCGCCCTTTAGTACCGCCTGCACGTTCGCGACCGCGATGGCCGCCATTTGGCGCCGAGTCTCGCGCGTGGCGCTCCCAATGTGCGGCAACAGGACGGTGCGCGGGGCGGCCCGTAGCCGGGGATGGACGGCGGGTTCGTCCAGGTAGACGTCGAGCCCGGCCGCGCCCAGCCGGCCCTCCTCCAGCGCGGCGGCGAGCGCTTCTTCGCGGACCAAGTCACCGCGCGCGGTGTTGATCAGGATCGCGCCCGGCTTCATGAGCCGCAGCGTCTCGGCGCTGATCAACCCTCGCGTCGCCGGCGCCGAGGGCACGTGCAGCGACAGCACGTCGCTCTCCCGGAACAGGCGCGACTGCTCGACCCGCACCGCCCCGGTGGCCTGCTCGAATTCGGGTCGCGCATTACGGGCGGCATACAGGATCCGCATACCGAACGCCACCGCCCGGCGGCCCACCGCTTGCCCGATCCGCCCCGCGCCGAGCAACCCGAGCGTGCGGCCGCGCAGCTCCGTCCCCAGCAACAGCTCCGGATGCCACCCGGTCCAGGCGCCGCTCTTGATCAGCTCGGTGCCTTCGACCACGCGGCGCGCGCAGGCGAGGATCAGGGCCCAGGCGAGATCGGCGGTGGCATCGGTGAGCACGTCGGGGGTGTTGGTGACGACGACGCCCCGCATCTCGGCCGCGACGACGTCCACGTTGTCGTGTCCGACGGCGCAGTTCGCGATGATCTTGAGGTTGGGGAGGTGCTTCAGCTCCGTCCCGCCGACCCAGCGCGACAGGAGCGGCACGATCGCCACGTAGTCGCCCTTCGGGGTCGGCTGGCCGGACGTGAGCCAGGTGATGTCGAGCCCCGCCAGCTGAGCGGGCTCGAGGAGCGGTTGCAGCTCGGCGGCGATGAGGACGGGTTGCCCCACTACCTCCTCTTCATCTTCGCCCGAGCGATGGAGTCGTCCACGGCGAGGGCGCGCTCGGGGCTCCACTTGTAGTACAGCTGGAGGCACGCCCCCGGCTGCATTTTGCGTTGCACGACGCAGGTCGTGAGCTCGTTCTTGTGCTTCGCGGCGTCGCGACGCCACAGCGAGTCGGCGGCAGCCGCAGCGCGGGGGTCGGCCCAACCGTATCCCACAAGACAGCGCGCCACCTCGCCGGAGGGATCTTTGGCACAATCCGTGAGCTCTTTAGCGTGTCGGCCCGCGTCGGCGCGCCAGGACGAGTCGGCCCGCGACTGATTGAGCGAGTCCTGCTGCCGCTGATAGGCGGTGGCCGCCCTGAGCGCCTCGGTCTGGTTCCATTTGTGTTGCAGCACCAAGCACTGCGCCGCACCTTTCGCGTCCATCGTGATGGCGCTGCACTCCCGCACCTCGGCGGCCTTCTTCGCCGCGGATTTGCCGCAGGCGAGCACCGCGAGGGTGAGTGCGGCGGTGAACCGGCTCGTGGTCCAGCGCGTCCATCGCGTCCATCGCGTCCATCCCATCATGGGCCTCCGGGTGCGGGCTGGGCGACAAAATGCCCCACACTCTAGTGAAGCGACTCCCTGTTGTGCAAGAGCACGGCGGCCGCATTTTCACTAGTGGTTGCTCACCATACCGGTACGCGCTCATGCCGATCACCCGGATAAACGAGTTCCAAGCCAAGCCGGACAAGGCAGCGGCCCTGCGCGAATTCTTGCGCTCCGTCATTTGGCCGCATCATCGACGCCCCGGGGTGTCGTTCGTGCGAGCTGCTGGTCCAGCGCGACGATCCCACTCGGCTGGCGATCATCGAAGTGTGGGACAGCGTGGAAGCGCATCAAGCGTCTGTCTCCCGGATTCCGCCCGGTCTGCTGCAGCAGGCGCAGACGCTGTTCGCCGTGCCGGCGCGAGGCGCCTACTATGAGCCGTTGGGGAAGGGAACTGGTGGGACAGCTGCCTGACACGCAACGGACAGGGTGGGATTCGAACCCACGGTACCCTTGCGGGCACACCGGTTTTCGAGACCGGCCGTTTCAACCGCTCACGCACCTGTCCTGAACCGCTAGACGCCTAGACGCACAGACGTCTAGACGCCTAGGTCATGCACCCCTGCCTACTCGACCCTGGACGCCGCTGGGCGTCTAGACGTCTAGGCGTCTGGGATTAACGGATAGGGTGGGATTCGAACCCACGAAACGGTTACCCGTTTACACGCTCTCCAGGCGTGTGCCTTCAGCCGCTCGGCCACCTATCCGGACTACCAGCCGCTCAGACGCACAGACGGGTAGTAAATACCAAGACCGTGCCTGTTTCGCTACGGTCCTACCGAGGCGACTATCGAGACTGGGAATTCTACTATTATGTCCGGCGTGACCAACACGATCGGCGGTCCGGCGCCCGCCTGGTTGCTCCGTCTCAATTCCGAGTTCGATGCGGCCGATCAGCGAGCGACCGCGGTCGTGCATGGGCTCACTCCACACCAGCTCAACTGGAGACCCAGTCCCGCCCAGTGGAGTGTGGGCCAATGCCTAGAGCACCTGGCGATTACGAATGAGGTGTACCTGCGGGCGATGGCGGGGTCGCTGGAAGGACGGCGTGCGGGTCTCGTTGCGGAGATCGCGCCGGGGTGGTTCGGTCGCTTGTTCATTCGCACGGTCATCGAACCATCACCCAAGACGCGGCGCTGGCGGGCTCCGAAGAAGATCAGACCTGGCACCCAGGTCCCGCCGACCGTGCTCGATCGGTTCCATGCGACCAACCGCGCCATCCGTGAGTTCATGCAGCGCGCGCGTAACTCCGACGTCAACCGAATCCGTTTCAAGAACCCGTTTATCGGGATTATCCGCTTCACGGTGGGCACGGGACTCGAAATCCTGTCGAGGCACGAACGCCGGCACCTGCTGCAGGCGGAGCGGATCAGGGCCGTTCTAGATGCTACGGTCAGGGCCCCGTGACATTCACGGGTTCCGTCTCGGGCGCCGCAGACGGACGGGCAACGCAACTCCGTTCGTGTCGCTAACAACGCATCCGAGCAGGCCACGCGCAGCGAGTTCAGCTTGGCTTACGCGTCGATACGTGGACCTGGAGGCCCATCAACAGATTCACCCCGACCGCGGACTCACGGTCCAGGATGTCAATGAGATACAGGTCCACGAACGGGCGAACGTGCGGAGTGGGAGCCTCGAGACCGAACGCGCGCCTTCCAGTAGGCCTGCCACGCCGGAAGCCTCCGAGCGCATCGGCCTGACTCATAATATCCCTCTGCCCGTCCTCGGTCCACGTGGACAAGTGTACGACCACACGACGGTTAACAGTGTGGAACCCGCCCTGCGGCTCCGGCGCGAAACTCCGGCACCACCCCAGAGCGTATACTTCGCGTGTGCGGACGCCACCCATCCACACGAGGAGCGACTCATGAATACCCTGCCTACCAAAAAGCCCGGTGACCCTGACGTGAACACCATCCCCACATGGCGCGAGCTGGCGGAGCGCTTCCGCGACCTGGTGAAGGACTTCTTGAAGGAAGGGAAAGAGCTGGAGCGCGAGCTCGAGCCGAAGCTGCTCCCGGCGCTGAAACGCTTCAAGCTGGAGATCGAAAAGCTCATCTCGAAGCTCGAGCAGCGGGCGAAATAGCTGGGACAGCGAGCGGCCAGCGCACCGCTGGCCGCTCATGCCTCCACTCCCGGCCGGGCTCAGAGGCCGAGCCGGATGCCTCCCGTGATCGGGAAACGCGTGGTCTTGTAGCTCAAGAACTCGCCCGGTTCGAAGTAGCGCAATTCGAAGAACAACGACGTGATGCCACCGACGCGGTAAGCAATACCGCCGCCCACATTCCAGGCGAACTTGGTCCGTGACGTGTCGGCGGTGACGTTGCCGGACTTGGCAGAAAACTTGACTTTGCAGAACCCGATCCCGGTAAGCACGTACCCCTGCAGACCCCCGGACGATGGCCTGAAGTCGTAGGTCACGTCCACGTTCCCCCCGAGCAGCTTGGTCTTGCCGGTGGTCGGTGCTCCGACTGCAGCCGACAGCTCGGAGTTCAGCTGATCGTTTGCGCCGTTCTCGCCGTATACGCCGTCCACCCGAACCCCCACGGGGCTCCTGGAGAGCTTGAACGCGACGAGCGCCGTACCCTGCCAGCCGACATTGAAACCGTCGCCGTTTTCGTCGGAGTGATAATTCCCCGTGGGAACAGTGAGACTCGCACCGAGGCCGAACTGCACTCGCGTGCCCTGAGCGCCGGCGGTCGCCAGGGCGACGAGGGAAGCGAGGACCGACACGAACGCTGCGCGCGCTGCGCTCGACATACGCACCTCCTGACTGAGCCTGAGACAAGGAGACAGCGTGCCCGTTGGGGGCGTTTCGTAGCGTAACGTGCCGCACTCGAGGCAGCTAGGGCGTGTTTGCGGCAACGCCCCTGAGTGGCTCGAACCGCGCCCGTAAAGTGGCGCAGCCAGGGCGCCTGCTCCACGATGCGATAGCCCGTCACCCGGTCCTTGCGGCGGGCCACCTCGGCGACGTAATCGATGTGACTCTGCGTGTAGGTGCGCCTGGGCACCGCGAGGCGAACGAGCTCGAGCGGGGTCGCGACCTCGCTGCCGTCGGGCTGCCGCCTCTGCGGCTCGAGATCAAGAAGCTCATCGCGAAGCTCGAAGAGCGGGTGACGAAGAGAAGCAGCTAGAGACGCCGGAACCGAGCTACCCGCGGCGCAGCCGCGCGCGATCCACCTTGCCCAGATGAGTCCGCGGCAGCGCGTCGAGAAAGACCACCTCGCGCGGATACTTGTAGGGCTCTAGCCGTTCGCGCACGAACGCCTGTAGCTCCTCGGCGAGCCCCTCGCGGAGCTCCTGCGCGACCACGAACGCGTGCGGCTTGAGGAGGCCCTGCTCTCCCACGACGCCGACCACTGCCACTTCCTTCACCGCCGGGTGTTGCAAGAGACAGTTTTCGACTTCCTGCGGCGCCAGCCACTTACCCGACACTTTGAGGAGGTCGTCGGCACGACCACAGTAGGTGAAGTACCCCTCCGCATCGCGCCGCACCATGTCGCCGGACACGTACCACTCTCCCCGGAATCCCTGCTTGGTCTGCTTCATCTGCTGCCAGTAGCCGATCGCCCGGGAGTCGCCGCGGACCCACAGCGCGCCCACCTCGCCCGCGGGCAGCTCCCGCCCGTCGTCGTCGCAGACCTTGACGTCGAAGCCCGGCACGACGGTCCCGAGCGTGCCGGGGCGTGCCTGCCCCGGACGGTTCGAGATGAAGATGTGCCACATCTCCGCGGTACCGAGGCCGTCCAGCAGCTCCACCCCGAACACTTGCTTCCAACGGTGGTACAGCTCGACCGGGAGCGCCTCGCCCGCGGAGGTGGCGAGCCGGAGGCACGAGAGATCATGGGCCGCCGCACCGGGGTGGCTCACCATCTGATTGATCATGGTCGGCACGTTGATCAGGATCGTCGGCCGGAAGCGCGCGATCTTCTGAAATACGAGGTCGGGGGTCGCGGCCTCCGCGAACAGCACCGTGGCGCCGCCGACGGCGAACGGAAACAACAGGTTGGAGCCTGTGGCGTACCCGAAGTAGAGCTTGGGCACGCTCAGGGTCACATCGCGCTCGGTGTAGCCGATGACCCCTTTCGCATAGCATTCGGTCGTGTTCGCGAACGACCCGTGGGTTTGCACGACGACCTTCGGCCGCCCCGTGGTTCCACCAGAAAACAGCCAGATTGCCGCATCATCGCGGTGCGTCGGGAAGGCCTCGAGTGTCGCCGGGGCCTGCGCCAGCTGGTCGTCGAGCGCTTTCTCACCGAGCACAAGGACCGTCTTCAGGTGACGGGCATCCCCTGCCGCCGTGCGGAATGCGCGCGCCGTGTCCTGGTGTGCGACCACGACTCGGGCGCGCGTGTGGTCGTAGAGGTAGGCAATCGCGTCTGGCTTGAGCTCCGGATTCACCATCACGACCACTGCACCGATCTTGAGCGTCCCGAACAGCGCCGCGACGAA
>Ga0209056_10003207_pt1 | contig 17540 bp, 19 predicted proteins | sample GraSoiAngelo_114_FD_185876 | JGI IMG/M metagenome (GOLD analysis project Ga0209056, IMG submission 185876) | Grasslands soil microbial communities from the Angelo Coastal Reserve, California, USA - 14_0903_13_40cm (SPAdes) (version 2) | ecosystem: Environmental > Terrestrial > Soil > Grasslands... | reverse complement strand
GGCGAGGGGACGCCGGGGGGGGGCGCGCCACCGCTGTGGGGGCCTGAGTCGTACAACGTCGGCGCCGGGATGTCGCGCGTCCGTACCGCCGCCGAATTCATCAGTCGCACCATGCCGTTCGACGCACCGGGCACGCTGAGCGACAGCCAGGCGTTCAATGTCGCCGCGTACGTCAACGCGCACCCCCGGCCCGACTATCGGGGGAAGGAAAACGATTGGCCTAACGGTGATCCACCATCTGATGTCGCATATCCAACACGGTCTCACCACTGAGGAGGCTGTATGTACAGGCGTGGGTTTCTTGGTCGTCTTGCCGCCACGGCGGCCGCTGGAGTCGCAGGGCTGACGCCGCTTCGGCTGGAAGCACAGCCGTCGCGGCACGATCCGATTCTGGGAGCCGCCGACCCGTCGTTTGAGACCTGGCTCAACCGGATCAATGGGAAGCACAAGATGATCTTCGATGCACCCGAGCCCAACAGCGGGATGCCGGTGGTGTGGCCGCGCGTGTGGCTCAACGGCAATAACGAGAACTACGGCACGAAGGACGCCGACAACTCGGCGGTCATCGTGCTGCGACACGCGGCGATTCCCATCGCGATGCAGGACGCGGTGTGGGCGAAATACAAACTCGGTGAAGTCTTCGGGATCAAAGACGGGGATGCCCCCGCCGTTCGCAACATCTTTGCCAAACCGCTACCCCTGCCGCTGCCGGGCACCGGTACTGAGGCCTTGCTCGCGAGCGGCGCGCAGATCGGCTGCTGCAACGTGGCGCTCATGGTTTACAGCGGCATGGTGGCGCAGAAGATGAGCATGGATGCAGCCGCGGTGAAAGCGGAGTGGGTCGCGGCACTGCTCCCCGGCATACAAGTCGTGCCGTCGGGCGTGCTCGCGGTGGCCCGGTCGCAGGAGAAGGGCTGCGCGTACTGCTTCGCTGGATGATGTGATGACGTGGGTAGGGGCGCAGCATGCTGCGCCCCTACTTCCAGCCCCTCAGACTCCGCACGAAATCGTGGAGCACCAAAAACTTCTCGTAGAGCGGAACGCCTTTCCGCTTGCGCCCGAACTCGGCGAACAACTCGCGCAGCCGGCCGCGCCGCGCGACGTAGAAGCGGAACGTCTCGGCAAAATCCTCCTGCGGGTGTGTCGCCGCGTAGGCGCTGACGTAATCGGTCAACGTCGTCGCGATGCGCCGCCGTTCGAAATCCACCCAGTGCTCATCGGCCACGCGATACGCCTTGCGCACTTCCCCGAAGGCACGGCGGAACCGGCCGGTGCTCGTCCACGCCCAATGATGGTAGAGGAACGAGTGGCCGAGCTCGTGGAGCAGCAGGCCGGTGAGCATGTTCCAGGAGATCTCGTCGCGGCGGCGCTTGCCGGTCACATAGCGGCGGTCAAGCTCGATCACCTTCGGCGCGCGCGGTGCGACACCGGAGACGCCGGGCCGCAGGGCCACGCGGTAATGCCAATCGCGGATTCGGGAGACGATGAGCAGGCGTCGCGCCCGCCGCAACGCGCGGGGGATGAGATCACCGCCGGTGGCGTCCTCGCCGCACCAGGGGCAGGTCGCCATCCAATCGTCCACGCCGCGGTCGCAGTGCGGGCAGGCGTTCTGGAAGTGATCGTAGCGCCACGTCTGCGCTCGCCCGCACCAGGGACAGAACCGCATCGGATACATGACGCCGCCGCCGCAGCCCCAATCGCAGCGGGCGTGGAACTTGAACCCCTTGGGCGCTTTGAGCGGCTCGTCGCTGGAGTCGTCGTCCTGGATGTTGCGCCCGCACCAGGGGCAGAACGACGATGCATCCGACACGATCCAGCCGCAGTAGGCGCATTCCGCGTTGGTCTCGCGCAGGGTGTCGCGCCACTCGAGGCGCCGGCTGCAGCTCGGACAGTAGCTCCAGAACCGCTCCAGCTCGGTATGACAGCGCGGGCAGCGCAGCTCGGGAGTGGGGACTTCGCGTCGGCTCACCGCGCCAGCGCCTCGTCGACGATGCGTTGGATGAACGCGTTGTATTTGAGGCCCGACTTCTCCGCCGCCTCGGCCAGCTCGTGCTCGGCGGCGATGAACGGGTTGGGGTTCACTTCGAGCACATACACTTCGTTGTCGTGCGCCAACCGCACGTCAACGCGGCCATAGTCCTGCAGCCACAAGGCGTGAAAGGCCGTGGTGCAGATCTCGCCGATGCGGTGCGTCAGCTCATCCGACACGCCTTTGGCAAACACGTTCTTGATCTTCTTTTTCTTGCGGTAATCCTCGTCCCACTTGGCTTTGTAGGTGGCGATGCGATGCTCGGCGGTTTCCGGCTCACCGAACGTCATCTCGGTCAACGGGAGGACTTCCAGATCGTCGTTGCCGATCAGCCCGACGTAGACCTCACGCCCCTCGACCAGTTCCTCCACGATCGCGGCCTGATGGTATTTCGTGTGGATGAACTCCACGCGCTGCGACAACGATGCGTCGTCTTCGACCACCGAGGCCTGGGCGATCCCGATCGACGCGTCCTCGAGCAGCGGCTTCACGATGAGCGGGAAACGCAGCTCCGACGGCCGCACCAGCTTGTCGCCCTCGTGGAACTCCGCAAACGCGGGCACGCGGATGCCGTGATACGCGAGCACCTTCTTGGTCAGCGACTTGTTGCGGGCGACGAGTAACGCCGTCGGCGGGGACCCGGTGTAGCGGTAGCCGTACATGTCGAGCAGCGCGGCGATCGCGTACTCGTGACGCGCGTTCTTGCGAAAGCCCTCGCAGCCGTTGAACACCAGTTTGGGCTGGATGTCCGCGAGTTTCGCGAGCAATGGCGCGACATCGTCGCCGATGCCGATCATGGAGACGTCGTGGCCGCCGGCCATCAGCGCGCGCGCGACGTCGTACTCCGCCTCCTCGGCCTTTTCCTCGACCTCGCGCTTGAACGCCGCATCCTCCCACTCAGGGTGCAGCGAATCGAAGATCACCGCGATCTTCATGACCCCACCTCACCCTGAGCCGGACACATGGATGTCGAGCGCGATCACGCGCCGCATGTCGCGCGCCACCGTCCGTAACGCGATCAGAATCACCAGGCCACCGAGCAGGCCGACCGCGGGCAGCAGGAGCATCGCCGTCCGCAGATTGCCGGTCCGGTCCGACAGATAGCCGATCAGCGGCGGCGCGAGGGCATCCCCGGCCAGGTGCGAGAACAGCACGAACGCGCCGAGCACGGACGCCTGGACCGCTGGCGGCACGACGTCCAGAATGACCGCGGCCAGTGGCCCGTTGTACCAGGTGTACAGGAAATACGTCGCCAGAATGAGCGGGGCGAACCAGCGCAGATCCTGCACCAGCAACAATGCCGCGCATACCGGAGCGCCCAGGACGAATCCCGCACCAGAGGCGAGCACGCGGCCGCCGTGCCAGCGCTGCTGCAGACGGTCCGCGAGCCGGCCGCCCACCAGCGCTCCCAGCACTCCGCCCGTGAGCGCCCACACGCCGAATTCGGCGCCGACGCGTGCCACCGAAAGCCCGTGGATCCGCTGCATGAATGCCGCCGCCCACGCGATCAGTCCATTCACGGCAAACGTCACCATCGCGCCGCCCAGAAACACCCAGATCAGTGTCGGCGTCCGCAGCACGAGGATCGCCGCATCCTGGAAATCGTCGAACGCACCGGCCGCGACCGCCCCCGCTTCCGTCGTGCGGCGTACCGCCAGCGGCACGAGGCGCCACACCGTCCACGCGATCCCGGTGCTCATCGCGACGCCGAACACGGCGGTCCCGAATTGCGATGGAATGCCTTCGAATAACGAAAGAAAGCCGGCGAGCAATGCGCCGACGCCCGTGCAGATCGCCAGCGGCATGACGTAGCGCGTGACGCCGTGCTTGCCGTGCTGCCACCACTGGCGCAGCGTGTCCACGACCGGCGGCGGCGGGCGACGATCGAGCTCGCGCAGGCGTGACGCGAGCAGCGCGAGCACGAGTCCGGGGAATCCCATCCAGATGAACGCCCAGCGCCACCCGTACTTTTCCGCGATGACGCCGCCGAGCCAGATGCCGAGGACACCGCCGAGCGCCATGCCGACCGAATACACGCCGATCGCGAACGCCCGGCGCCGCCCCCGGTAGTACTGCGCGATGATCGCCTGCGACGCGGGACCGTAGCCCGCTTCCCCAAACCCGACCAGCGCCCGGCAGGTGAACAGCTGCCAGAACTTTCGGACAAATCCGCCGGCCGCCGTCGATGCACTCCAGACCGTCACGCCCCAGGTAATCACGCTGCGGCGCGAGCGCAGGTCGCCGATCACACCCAGCGGCAAGGCGGCAAGCGACAGCACGACGATGTACGCGGAGCCGAGCCAGCCGAGCTGCGCGTCCGAGAGCTTGAGGTCGGTTTTGATCGGCTCGAACACCGCATAGACGACGTTGCGGTCGAGATAGTTGAGAAGATTGACGAGCGTCAACAACGCCAGGACGTAAACGGCGTACGCCCTGGTGGGGGCAGCGACCTTCCGGGTATCAGGTCGCTCGGCCGCCAGTTGCCGCCTCGGCGCGTGCGTCGCGATCCGCTTTTGCCTCGAGATAGGAATCGGTCAGCTCGCGCATCATGTCTCCGCGCCGGTCATAGAGGCGCTTCAGCTTGCGGGGTTTGCGCCGGGCCAGCGCGTACGCCGCGAGAACGGGAAAGGCGACGGTGTTGTCCAGATAGGCCACGACCGTGCCCGGCAGCTTGTCCGGATCGACCTTGCCCCAGCTCACCGCTTCCGACGGCGTCGCGCCCGACAAGCCGCCCGTATCGGGACGCGCATCGGTCAGCTGCAGGTAGTAGTCGTGCCCCTTCTCGCTGATGCCGAGCACCTCCTGAATCTGCGGCTCGGTCTGGAGCACGAAGTTCTTGGGACTCCCGCCCCCGATGATCAGCACGCCGCTTTTCCCGCCCGCCACCTTCGCGGAGAAGACGATCGACGACGTCTCGTTCACATCGGCGCTCACGTCGAAGCGCAGCTTGCTGCCCGAGAGCGCCTGCTCGGCGACGTTCATACCGATGGACGAGTCGCCGGGTGAGGACGTGTAAATCGGCACGGCGGCGGCGTGCGCCGCGCCCAGCACCGATTTGCGGGACAGGCCCAGCGCCTGCTCGCGCTCCAGCACGTAGCCGCCGAGCAGATAGTGATACTCGGCGGTGCTCATCGGCCGCTGGAATTCCTCCCGGGCCGAGACCTCGCGCACGAAGCGATCGGTGGAGAGCAGGACGTCGTAGTCGAAGAAAATGTCGTAGATCCGGACGACGCCCTCCTCGCGCAGGACGACGTCGTCGGCGAACGGCGTGCCGCGGTGCATCGCCATGCCCAGCCCGAAGTGCGCGTCGTGATAGAGATTCGCGCCGGTCGACACGATCCAGTCCACGAATCCCGCTTCGATGAGCGGAATGATCGTCGACATTCCCAACCCGGCCGGCGTCATCGCGCCGGTCAGGCTCATCCCGACCGTCACATCGTCTTCCAGCATGCGCTCGGCGAAGAGCCGGCATCCTTCCGCCAGGCGGCCGGCGTTGTAGGCCAGGAACGCGTTATCGACGAGGTCGGCGACCGTTTCCTTCCCGGTGACCGGCTTCGGATTGATCCGCGGTCCGCGCAGGAATTCGTTTTGCGTCATCGTGGCGCCTGCGCCGTGCTCATCGCCCGGAAGGCGCGCGTCCGGCGCTCGCGGGCCTCGATGATCCAGCGGAGGGTTTCCTTCGGCTCGTCGGTGACCAGGAAGAGATTCAGGTCTTCGGGCGAGATCTTTCCCTCGCCGGCGACCCGTTCCTTGAGCCACTCGGCCAGACCCCGCCAGTACTCGCGACCGAACAGCACGACGGGGAACTGCTTCACCTTGCCCGTCTGCACGAGCGTCAGCGCTTCGAACAACTCGTCCATCGTGCCGTAGCCTCCAGGGAAGGCGATGAATGCCGTCGAATACTTCACGAACATCGTCTTGCGGACAAAGAAGTACCGGAAGTTGATCGAGCGCTCCACCCACTGGTTCGTCCCCTGCTCGAACGGCAGCTCGATGTTGCAGCCGATCGAGAGGCCGCCGCCCTCTTTGGCGCCGCGATTGGCCGCTTCCATGATACCCGGTCCGCCGCCCGTAATGATCGCGAAGCCTTCCTTGGCGAGCATGCGCGACGTCTCCTGCGCCGCCGCGTAGTAGCGATCGCCCTCCACCGTCCGCGCCGAGCCGAAGACCGTCACCGCGTTGCGGACGTCGGACAGCGTATCGAAGCCCTCGACGAACTCGCCCATGATGCGCAGCACGCGCCAGGGGTCGGTGCTCGTGAAGGAGGCCCGCCGCTCGATCGGCATGACCTGCGGCGGGGTGAGGAGTTGTTCGTCCTCAGTGAGCGGGCTGCGCGGCGAGGCGCTCGGTTGCTCTGACATGGTCATCCTGCACGTTATAGAAGAAAGGCGAGAATCGGACATGGCCGGGCCGGCTATCGGCGATCACGCCACCGGCCGCGAGGTGCCGCACGGCCGCCGCGGGATCGGGCATGGGAATCATCACGATCGCCGAGCGCCGCTCCGGCTCGGCGGCCACCTTGGGCGTGAACCCGGCGGCGCGCACCGTGGCGATGAGATCCTCGGTCAGTGCGGCCGTCACCTCGCGGATCCGTGGAACGCCGATCTCGTCGATGTACTCGAGCCCGCCCAGCTGCGCGTAGACCGCCGCGAGGGACGGCGTGCCCATCTCGAAGCGCCGCGCGTCGTCGTGGAACGTCAACGCTCTGGGGTCGAAGGCGAACTGTTCGCGCTGGCCGAACCATCCGGAAATCCGCGGTTCGAGCCGGCGTGCGACCGCTTCGCGCACGTACAGGAACACGATCCCCGGGCCGCCGAGCAGCCACTTGAGCCCGCCGGCCACCAGGGCGTCGACGCCGGTGTCCTGGACGTCTACCGGAAGCTGGCCGACCGATTGGTAGGCATCGATCAGGCAGAGCGCGCCGTGTGCGTGCGCGGCCGCCGCGACCTGCTTGATATCCTGGATCGCGCCGGTCGTGAAGTACACGTGCGACGTGACGACCAGCGCCGTGCGGTCATCGACGGCTCGGGCGATCGCCTCGACGGGCACGCTGACACGATCGGGGCTCTCGACGACGACGAGCTCGACGCCGGTCCGAGCCTTCGCGAGCCACTGATACGCGACGGTGGGGAAATCGAGCGAGGTGATGACGATCTTGGGACGGCGGCGATAGTCGAGCGATTCGGCCACGGCGCTGAGCGCGACCGAAATGCTCGGCGCCAGGGCGATGTCGTTCGGCGCGGCGTTGATGATGCGGCCATAGCGCGCCCGCAGATCTCCCAGCGCCTGCCACCACACGTCGTACCATGCGGAGGCGCCGCGACTCTGCCACAGATCGAGGAATTCTGCTACCTTGCGTCGAGACCGCTCGCCCAGGGCTCCCAGCGAGCAGGTGTTGAGATAGACGCTGTCCCTGAAGATGGGAAACTCGCCGCGATAGCTGGCGAGTCCAAGCGCGCGCGGTGTTAGGCTGCTTGCGAGCGTCATAGGCCGGGAATATACAGAAGGAATGCAGCGTATCGCGAGTTGGTCGGCGCTCTATTTGCGTTTGACGTTGCGGGCGTTGGTGAGTCCGCGACTCGCCCTCGATTTGTTGCGCCTCACCTGGAGTTTTCGCGCCCGCGACTGGTATCGGCGCCCCCCGTTTCTGCCCCTTCCGCCGCGCGACTACATGCGCTGGCGCATGTTCACGGCGTACGGCGATGAAGCGGCCGTCCCCTCCGCCCGCGACGTCGTGAACTTCGCGCGCTGGCGGCGCGAGACGATGGGACTGTGATCGAGATCAAACGTCGCGCCGCCGAGCTGGGCTTCGCCGCAACCGGGATCGCCCGGCTCGATCGCAATCCGCACGCGGCCGAGCTGGACCGCTGGCTCGCGGACGGTCACGCCGGCACGATGACGTACCTCAATCGGCAAGCGGAGAAGCGGAAGGATCCGCGTCTGGTGATGCCCGGCGCGAAGACAGCCGTTGTGACGCTCACGAACTATTTCCACGGCGACCGAATCCCGAACCCCGAGCCCCGAGTCCCGCGAGTCGCGCAGTACGCCTGGTCCTCCGACTATCACGACGTCCTCGGCGAACGACTGGAGCAGCTCGCCACGGCGATCCGCGAGCTCGCGCCGGGTGCCACGACGCGCTGCTACGTCGACGCGGGACCCGTACCCGAGAGGGAACTGGCGCAGCTTGCTGGCCTCGGCTGGATTGGCAAGAACATGATGCTGATTCACCCGGAGATCGGCTCGTTCACGTTCATCGGCGTCGTACTCACCGACGCCGATCTCGCGCCCGACCTCCCGTTCGAAGCCGACCGCTGCGGGACCTGCCGGCGGTGTCTCGATGCGTGTCCTACCCAGGCGTTCGTGGGGCCCCGCGATCTCGACGCGCGGGCGTGCATCTCGTATCTCACGATCGAGCATCGCGGGGAGTTCGATACAAAGCAGCGCGCGCAGGTCGGCGACTGGCTGTTCGGCTGCGACGTCTGTCAGGACGTCTGCCCCTGGAATGAGAGTTTTGCGCGCCCCACGCCCGATCCGGCGTTCGCGCCGCGGCCCGAGGTCGCCCGACCCGACGTCCGCGCGTTTGCGACCGCCGACGAGGGCGACTTTCAGCGTCGCTACGGCGGCACGCCGTTCACCCGTCCCGGACACCGTGGGATGCGGCGCAATGCGGCGGCGCTGCTCGACGTATGACGGCGACCGAGACGATCACCGAGCTGCAGCGCAGGCTCGCCAATGGGCTCGCGCAGATCGACCCGCATCATCGGCTGCAGGGACGGCCGGTGAGCTATCGCGTGATCGACGGCCAGATGCTGGAGATCACCTATCGCGACGTCGCCGGCATCGCCGACGCCGAGGTGCTCGGTGTCAAGCGCATCATCGGGCGTGATTGTTCTTGCACCGTCAGTCCCCAGACGGCCGAGCAGATCACCGTGCGGTTCGTCGTCCCGCTCAAATAGCTACTTCGCGGCGACGCGCGCGACGACGTCGTAATAGAAGCGCACGCCGGACCGCAGCGCATCGATGCTGACACGCTCGTCGTTGCCGTGGACGCCGCGCGAATCACCCTGCGTGAGCGGGAACGGCCCCAGGCCGTAGCTCGCGATGCCCATGCGCCGGAAGTAATGGCTGTCGGTAAACCCCGCCAGCATCAGCGTCGTGACGAGCGCGTTGGGGTGGCGCGCATGCGCGACGTCGGTGATCGCGCGAAACATCTCCGTCTCGGTCGAGCTTTCGGTCGCGGGCCAATTCGGTCCCTGCGGGCGTACCGAGACGGCGCTGTCGCCGATCACCCGCGTCAGGTCCGCCAGAAAAACCGCCGGATCCTGGCCGGGCAGGAGCCGGACGTCGATGGCCGCCGTCGCGATCGGCGGAATGACGTTCGTCTTATCGCTCCCCCGTAGTCCCGTGATCGAGATCGTGTTGCGCAGCAGTGCGTTGTACGTGAGGTCGGCCGTGATCGCGCGGACCGCAACCGAATCGCGTAGCGCCGTGCGGATGTCGCCGAGCCAACGGCGCGCCGTCGAATCGCGCTCGATCGTTGCAAGATCGCGGAACGATCGCTCGACGGCCGGCGTCACGGTGAGCGGCGTCCGCCACTCGGCAATGCGATTCAGCGCGCGAATCAGCCGGTGGACGGGATTGTCCGGCGTGGGGCGGGAGCCGTGGCCCGCCGTGCCGCGGGCCGTCACATCCAGCCAGAAGGGCGACTTCTCGGTGGTCCCGATGCCGTAGAACTCCACTCCACCGCGGCCGTCGGCGCGTGTCAGCCCGCCCTCGTTCAGCAAGAACTCGGCGTTCTTCACGAGGTCGGCCTGATGGTCGATGATCCAGGCCGCGCCGACCCCCGCACCGATCTCCTCGTCCGCTGTCGCCAGGAAGATGATGTCGCGTTTGAGGGGGACGTGGGCACGCTTCAGGATCAGCATCGTCATGAGCTGCGCGATCGCTTCGCCCTTCATGTCGAGCGCGCCGCGCCCCCAGACGTAGCCGTCCTTGATCAGGCCGCTGAACGGATCGACAGTCCAGTACTCCCGCGATGCGAGCACGACATCCATGTGGTTCAGCAGAATCAGCGGGCGGGCGCTGCCGTCGCCGGAAAGCCGGGCGTACAGATTGGCCTTGCCGGGTGCCGGCTCGAAGATCCGCGCCTCGATGCCGTCGCGCCGGAGCACATCCGCCAGCCAGCGTGCGGCGGCGATCTCGTTGCCCGGCGGATTGGTCGTGTTGATCCGCAGGTACTGAGACAGCAGCGCGGTCGCCTCGTCGCCCAACACCTTCCACTCTGCATCGCCGGGTGCCGTCATTAGCGCCACCCGTGCCGGAGTTTCCAGCACCGGCGCGGACGAAGGACCCGCAAGCGGCGGCATGGCTCGATGCGCGCATGCTGCGGTACCAAACAGCAGTAACAGGACTGGACGCTTCACGCGTTAGTCTAGCACCAGGGTCTCGCCATGCGCGAGTTGGCGATAGCCCTCGCGTGGCAGCCCGGCGGCCTGCCACGCCGCCCGCGCGCGGACCGGCGGTTCGTCCATCGCCTCGTCGGTGAGCTTGAACGTGCCCCAGTGGATCGGCACCATCACGCGGGCGTTCAACGCGCGGAATGCTTCCACGGCCTCTTCCGGGTTCATGTGGAGATAGCGCATGAACCAGCGCGGCTCGTATGCGCCGATCGGAATAAGTGCGACGTCGAACGGGCCGTAGCGTGCGCCGATCAGTCCGAAGTCGGGATGATATCCGGTGTCCCCGGCGAAGAACACGCGACGCCCGTTCGCCGCCGTGAGCGCAAACCCGCACCACAGTGTGTCGCCGCGGTCGCCAATGCCCCGGCTGCTGAAGTGCAGCGCCGGCGTGGCGGCGACGCGCAGCCCTCCAATCTCATACTCCTCCCACCAATCCAGCTCGACCAGGTTGCGCCCACCGCGCGGGCGCACGAAGGACGCGAGACCCAGGGGGACGATCCACGCGGCATGCGGATGGGCCCGCGCCAAGCGCCGCACCGTTCCATCGTCGAGATGGTCGTAATGATTGTGTGATTGCAACACGACATCGAGCGGCGGCAGATCGTTGAAGGCAATCCCCGGGCCGACCCAGCGGCGTGGACCGGCGAATCGAACCGGCGAGGCGCGGTCACTCCACATCGGGTCGGTGAGGATGTTGCGCCCGTTGATCTGGACGAGCAGGCTCGAGTGACCCACCCAAGTCACCGTGAGTTGCGAAGCCGGCGCGCGTGGCGCGACGAAGGACGGCGGGACGCGCACGAACACGGAGGGATCGGGATCCTTCGGCCGCGGCCGCGTCGTGCGATGCACGAGCATCCATTTGAGCAGACTGCCGAAACCCGGGACGGCTTTGGCAACCCATGGATTGCGGAAACCGCCGCCGGGGCGGTGATGTGATGGGAGCTCGGGCGGCGTCACGGCGCGCAATATAGCCGCGCCGTGACTCGGAGGGCGCTTACGGCGTACTGTCGGGAGCTACATGAATGACGAGCGTATCGGCCAGGCCGCCGCTCGCTGCAACGATGCGACCCGTTCCCACTGCTTTGGACGTCACGCGCGCCACGCGCGTGCTGTCGACATAGGTGACAAGTCCGAGCACTGTCGTGTCCAGGTTCTGCCAGACCACCGACGCACTGGTATCCTGTTGGTGCTGTGCATTGACGACGAACGCTTCCAAACGATTCGTGTGATTCACGAGCATCGAGGCCGCACCCTGAATGAGTACGGAACCCCGGAACACCGAGAGCGTCACGTTGTGCGTGGTTTCGGCACCGGCATTGACGGCTACGTTCGAATCGACTGCCGACGCATAGTTGCTTGCCGACGGGGTGGGCGGGATCACGCCGACGATGTAGGTGCCGGGCAGCAGGTACGCGAGGCGATAGTGTCCGGCCGCATCCGTCTTGCCGGTCGACAGGATGTACCAGTTGTTCGGTCCACCACCCCAGGCGCTGACGGTTGCGTCCGCGACCGGGCCGGCGGGTCCGGCGCTCGTATCGTGCGTGACCGCGCCTGAGATGTTGCCCGTTGCCGCTCTGTTGACCGCGCGGATCGCCGCGAAGAAATCGAAAGCGCCATCGCCCAGCTGATTGTAGACAAAGCTGCGTCCCACATCGAAGTCGATAACGATGACCGCCCCGGTATCGGGGATGTTGATCGGGGCTTCGACGAACACGCCATACGACTCCTGGCCCGAGCCGTTCCAGCGCACGACTGCCGGCGATCCGTTCTTGAAGCGAATGCCCGCCGAGGAGTCGACGTTGATCGTGACGAGCACCGCCTTGTACTGATCCGCCGTCACCTCGCCGACGCCGAGGGAATCGGTCAGCCCTTGTTGCAACGTCAACAAATCGACCTGCCGATGCGGCGCAGCAACCGTGACCCAGTGCATGCTGTCGGCCGAGGTACCGGTGTCGGGATGGGTCGAAACGGCGATGCTGACGATGTAGACCTGCACGCTCTGCACCGAGTCGAAGGGGAACGGGTCGTCGGTGAGGAGGACCTTCGCCATGGGCATACGGCTAGCGGGACCGCCGAGGGCCCGGACATCGTCCTTATAACAGCCGACGGCGATCGTTGCGACGGCCAGCAGGGCGAGGGTCGGTCTCGACATCGTCAAATTCCTCCTGGGGGTGTTGCGCGGACGGCGCTATTGCATTGAATACCCATATGCCACTACGCGGCGTCACAGCCGCGACCACCTTTCACGTTGTGACGCGACGACTTAGACGATGGGTATAGAGAGAGTGGAATCAAGCGACGCAGAGCTGGTGCGCCGGGTCCGGGCCGGCGACATCGGCGCCTACGGCGCGCTGGTTTCGCGCTATCGCGATCGCTTGGGGCGCTACGCCGTACACATGATCGGTGATCATGAGGACGCCGAAGAGGCGCTGCAAGACAGTTTCGTGCGCGCGTACCGGTCGCTGGCGCGCTGTTACGACCCCGCGCGCTTTGGCGCGTGGCTGTATGGCATTTTGGTGAACCGCTGTCGCACGACCGGCGCCCGCGCCGCGCGTCGCCATCGGATGTTCGTGCGTGACGCCGACGCGTTGAACGGCGCCGCGCATGGCGACCAGGCCGATCGCGTCGAGTGGACGGACGCCATCGAGCGGGCGTTGGCGCGACTGGCGCCCGAGTACCGCGAGGCGTTTCTCCTGAAGCACGTCGAGGACCTCGAGTACGAAGCGATCGCCGAGCTGACCGGCGCCGGCGTGTCGGCGCTCAAGATGAGAGTCAAGCGCGCCCGCGAGCAGCTGCAGCTGTACCTCCGAGAGGCCGAGCATGTTTGAGCGAGCAGACGATGTCGTCGAACGGGTGATTCAGCACCTGCGCCGTCCCGTGGCGATCGACCCGGGACTGGATGCACGCGTGCTGCGAGAGATTGCGCAGGCGCCGCCCACGAACCGGCGCGGCTGGCCGCTCTGGTCTGCGCTGGCCGCCGCGGCTGTGCTCGGCGCGATCCTGATCGCACGACCGTGGTCCCGAGATGAGACCAACCGGTCTGATCTCCTGCAGTTCGTGTTCGTCGCACCGCGGGCGGCGTCGGTTTCGCTCGTCGGAGACTTCAACGATTGGGACCCGGCGCGCTCGCCGATGCAGACGGCGCAGGGCGTCTGGGCGACTGCGGTGCGGCTCGCGCCGGGGCGTTACCGCTACGCGTTTCTCGTAAACGGCGTCGACTGGCGCGCCGACCCCGGCGCGCCGAGCGCGCGCGACGATGAGTTCGGCACGCCCAGCTCGGTGGTGACGGTCGGAGGGAGAGGATCATGATTCTCGCCGCGCTGGTCATGGTTGTGCAGGTTGCCGCCCAGGACCCCCGTCTCGAGCGCCTCGATCCGGGCACGCGGTCAGCCGTCAGCGCCGTCGTCGATTCGGCGCGTGGCGACGGCCTTCCTGTCGAGCCCCTGATCCAACGCGCGTTGGAAGGCGCGACGAAGGGAGCGCCGGGAGCGCGGATCGTCGCGGCCGTCCGCCGACTCACCGTGGATCTCGGCGCGGCGCGGCTGGCGCTCGGGACGAACGCATCGGCCGCGGAGCTCGAGGCCGGCGTCGCGGCATTGCGCGCCGGCGCGACGCCCGAAATTCTCGCGCACCTCCGCGATCTACGCCGCCCGCCGTTGACCATGGCGCTCTCGGTGCTCGCCGACCTGGTCGCGAGCGGGGTCCCGGCCGACAGCGCCGCCGCCGCCGTGCTTGCGCTCGCACCCCATGCGCGTGACGCCGATCTGGTCGAGTTCCGGCGGGCGGTCGAGCGCGACATTGCGCTTGGTGCGCCGCCCGGCGCCGCGACGTCGATCCGCGTGAACGCGGGCGCCGAAAACGTTTTCAGCGGCACCGGCACAAACCCCGGCACCGTCCCCCGCCCCCGCCGGCCGTAGACGCCTCGCCTCAGCATGCGGACGCTCGCCCTCATCGCATTGGCGTGCGCGGTGGAGGCCAGCGTCCATTCCGTAGCCGCACAAGTCGTCGCGAACGTTGAAGCTGGATTGTCAGACGTTCGGTACGATGGGTTCCTGGCGTCGGCCGCTGCGTCCATTTCTCCCACAATCCGGTGGGAACAACCGCAGAGCCGCGCTTTCGTGAGCGCACGCGGCACGTACCTGCGATTCGAAAGCGGACGCCACAGCCTCGATGGCTCGGCCACCGGCTCGTGGTTCGCGCGACTCGGTGGGCGCTGGCGCGGCCAGGTCGGCCTCTCGGCCGGGTCGAGTCAGTATGCCAACATCGCGAGCTTCAGCCACACCGAGGCGGAAGCTCGCTTTCACTTGATGGGCGGCAACCGGGGGAGTTGGATCGGCGCCACGGTGGGACGTTCCTCATTCGGCGGCGGACCACGACGCGCCGTTGTCGTGGCCACGGGGATGTGGTTGTTGCACACCGACCGCACCGTGTTCGTGTCGCTCGATCGCTCATTCGTAGGTGATACGGTATATAGCGATCTCCGCTCGTCCGGCCGCTGGCGGAAAGGCGATCTCGTATTGGAGGGCATCGTCGGAGCGCGAATCTGGAGCCGGGGCGGCGGGCGTGGTGTGTTTGGCGAAGGGAGCGCGACGCTGACACTGGCCCCGCAAGCCGCGTTCGTGGTCTCAGCCGGTCGCTATCCGACCGACGTCGTCAGCGGCAGCATTGCGGGTCGGTATGTCACGGTCGCGCTGCGCTTCGGGACAATCGCACTCCGGCGGCCAGCGACGGCCTTGCCGGTCGATGTCCACTCCAACGGATCTGGCTCCGCCGCGGGCGACCCGCGGCTGGAGATCGAGCGCCGAGCGGCTGACGACGTCCGCATCACACTCTACGCCACTGGCGCGACATCCGTCGACGTGATTGGCGATTTCACCGATTGGCAGCCTGTGGCGCTGAACCGCAGTCCGGGAAATCGCGACGTCTGGACGGCGACATTCCGGATTGCTCGTGGCGTCCACCGCATCAACGTCCGGCGAGACGGTGGCCCCTGGATGGCGCCCGCCGGTACGACGCGCAGCACGGACGATTACGACGGCGAGGTTGGGGTGTTCGTTCTTCCCTAGCGCGCCCCGCCGGCCAGCGCCACCGCCTCGGGGCGTCGACGCAAGGCCAGCATCGCCCAGACCCCGAGCGCCGGTCCGATCGCCAGCACGCTCATGCTCCAACGCCAGCCGATGAGTGCCGCGACCCTGGGCAACAGGTAAATGGTCGCACAGGTGAGCAGAAAGCCGAGACTGGTTTGCAGCGTCAAGGCCGTGCCGACGTAATCCCGGGGCGCCAGCTCGCTCACCGCGGCGGAAAACTGTGCCGAGTCGGCGACGACAGTGACGCCCCACACGAGCAGCAGCGGGATCAGCGCGACGAGTGTCGCCCCGAAAAACGCGCCAACCAGGAGAGCGCAGCTCCCCGATAGCACCATCGCGGCACTGGTCACGAGCGTGCGGCCCCAGCGATCGGCGTACTTTCCGCCGATCCAGCATCCGACCGCGCCGCTGCCCACGACCGCGAACGTCACGAGCGCCGCGAGTCCCGTCACGTCGGCCTGCGCGCCGCGGCGCGCGTGCTCGCTGGCTGCGACGAACACAGCCATCCACGTCCACATGGCGTACAGCTCCCACATGTGGCCGAGATAGCCAAGGTTGGCGAGCGCGACGGCGCGGTCTCTCAGAATCCGAGGAGCGGCGGCGAGGGAAAACGGCGGCGAGGGGGCGGCGAATGGTCCATCGTTTGGCACAAGCAGCACCAGCAGCCCGCCCGCGATCGCGCTCACCGCCGCCACCACCATCACGACGCGCCATGCCGCCGGCGAAACCGCCCAACGCACGAGATGCGGGCTGGCCGAGCCGAGGGTGAGCGCGCCAACCAGAATGCCGATCGCCAAACCTCTTCCTTCTTTAAACCATCCCGCCGCGATCTTCATTCCGGGCGGGTAGACGCCGGCCAAGGCGGCGCCGGTGAGGAGTCTGCAGACGATCCCCGCTCCTATGCCTGTGGACGCCGCCACTCCGAGCGTCGCAGCGGCCGCGAGCGCCGCGGCGCCGGCGACCAGACGCCGCGCCGAGAGGCGGTCGGCCAGCGTGAAGATCGCACTCACCAACGCGCCGGCGACGAAACCCAGCTGCACAGAGATTGTCAGCCACGAGGTGCCGAGGGACGAGAGCTGCCAAACGCGGGCGAGCGTGGGTGCAACGGCCGACGCACTGAACCAGGGTGCCATCGCCAGGAGCTCGGCGGTGGCCAGCACGGCCAGCACGCGTCGCGGGTTCACAACCCGGTAGGATGGTCCAGAAACACCCAGGGCAAAGCGAACTGCTTGGAGACGTGCTCCGCCAGTGCTTTGACGCCGACGGTCTCCGTGGCGTAATGGCCGGCGTAGAAAACATTGACGCCGAGCTCCTCAGCGTCGAAAAAGGTCCAGTGCTGGCCCTCGCCGGTCACGAAGGTGTCGAGCCCCGCCAGGGCGGCCTGCGGTATCAACGATCCACCCGCTCCCGTCACGATGCCGACGCGCTGCACGCGCTCGGGACCGAACGGGAACAGCCGGGGGGCGGTGCCGAGCGCCTTGGTCAGCGCCCAGCTGAGCTCGTCGCGCTTGCCGCTGTATGTGCCCCAGACTCCGGCCGGCGCTCCGTGATACGATCCGAAATCGCCGCTCACCTTGATGTCGAGCATGCGCGCGAGCACGCGATTGTTGCCGACCTCGGGATGGCGATCCAGAGGCAGGTGAGCAGCATACAGCGCAATGTTTCCTTTGATGAGTCCAGCAACCCGACGATAGGCGGGACCAACGAGCGGCCTCAGACCACCCCAAAACATTCCGTGATGGACCAGCAGGCAGTCGGCGTGCTGCTCGACGGCTTGCCGGACCGTGGCCTCGCAGAGATCTACAGCGGCGGCCAGTCGGCTGACGTCACCGGAGTTGCTGACCTGCAAACCGTTCAGCGCCTCGGGGGCGTCCGCGACCTCCTCGGCGATGCACAAGTAGTCATCGAGAAAACGGACCAAACTGTCTAGGCGCACTCAAGACACCGTAAGCACAGTATCGGAGC
>Ga0209056_10003204_pt1 | contig 17546 bp, 13 predicted proteins | sample GraSoiAngelo_114_FD_185876 | JGI IMG/M metagenome (GOLD analysis project Ga0209056, IMG submission 185876) | Grasslands soil microbial communities from the Angelo Coastal Reserve, California, USA - 14_0903_13_40cm (SPAdes) (version 2) | ecosystem: Environmental > Terrestrial > Soil > Grasslands... | reverse complement strand
GCACTACAAGGGCCTCTGTCCATTCCATCAGGAGAAGACGCCCTCATTTCACATTGATCGCGAGCGGGGTTTGTGGCACTGCTTCGGGTGCGGGGAGGGCGGCGACATTTTCGATTTTGTGATGCGCGTCAGCAGCCTGTCGTTCACGGAGGCCGCGGAGACGCTGGCCCGCCGGGCCGGCGTCCGCATGGAGCGCAGCCCGGAGGAGGTCCAGCAGGCCACCGAGCGCGACCGCCTGTACCGGGCGCTCGAAGCCGCGGTGGGATTCTTCCGAGAGCAACTGTTGCATCCTGAGCGGGGACGAGTCGCGCGGGAGTACCTGCAGCGGCGCGGAGTCGACGCGGACACCGCCGACCGCTTCCGCCTGGGGTATGCGACGCCCAACTGGGACGACTTGTTGACTGCGCTGGGAACGAAAGGCTTCCCGGCGGCGTTGCTGTCTGGAGGCGGGCTGGTGCATCCCCGCAGCGCCGGCGACGGGTATTACGACATGTTCCGGCACCGGCTGATCTTTCCGATCCTGGACCTGCAGGACCGGCCGGTAGCGTTCGGCGGCCGGGCGCTGGATGACACATCGCCGAAGTACCTGAACTCTCGGGAAACGGCCGTCTTTGTCAAAGGACGCACGCTCTACGCGCTGAACTGGGCGCGCGAGGCAATCCGGCAGCACGATGAGGTCGTCGTCGTGGAAGGCAACATGGACGCGGTGACGTGCCATCAGTTCGGCATCACCAATGCGGTGGCCTCGCTAGGCACGGCACTGACGCCGGAACAGGTGCTGGTGCTGAAACGCTTTGCCGGCAAGGCGGTGCTCGTCTACGATGCCGACGCGGCAGGCCAGGCGGCGATGGAGCGGGCGATGACGCTGTTTGAGGAGGCAGACCTCCCGGTGCGGGTGGTGGTGCTGCCGTCTGGCGATCCGGACGCGTTCCTCCGCGCGGAGGGCCCGCAGCGGTTCCAGCACCTGCTGGCCCAGGCTGTGCCGATCTTCGAGTACCAGGTGGATATGGCGGCATCCAGGCACGATCCGAAGACGATCGAGGGCAGGGTGCGTATCGTCGACGACCTGATACCCGCTATGGCGGCGGTGGCGAATCCTGTGCGCCAGGCCGAGTACATTCGCAGCCTCGCCCAGCGCTTCGAGCTGGCCGAGGACGCGGTCCGCCAGCGTCTGCGGGGGCGCACGCGGGGGAAAAGTCATTTTCCCGGCCCGCCACAGGCGGTTCCGACCCGCGACCGGGCCAGGGACCAGGCTGAGCGGCTGCTGGTTCACCTGATGGTGCACGAGCCCGCCCTGCGGCGGGTGGTGGGCGAGGCGCTGTCGCCGGATGACTTTCAGGATGCGCGCTACCGGGATCTGGCCCGGGCGCTGTACGATGGCCCGGATGATGCGGTCGAAGGGCTGCGGCAGCGCATCGATGACGATGGACAGCGCCTGCTGATGCAGCTGGTTTTCGAGGATCCGCCGGTCGCGGAAAAAGAGAAAGAGAAGGTGGTCAAAGGGGCTATCGATTTCATCATGTATCGGGAGCCAGCCGCCCAGCACCGGCTGGCGCTGGCCAGGCAGATTCAGCAGGCGCAGACGGCCGGCGATCTGGAGCAGGTTCGGCGCCTGCAGATGGAGTACCTCAAACTGATTGGGCTGACTCCGGCCGAGGTCCCCCCGAGCCGGGAGTCAGGCCAGGGACAACCCTCCCGGAAGGGGGGTGAGGACGATGGCCAAGAAGAAGGCGGCGCCTGAGGCGCCGGTAACCGATGAGCGCATCCAGGCCGAACTGCGGGCCTTGGTCGAGCTTGGCAAGAAAAAGGGGTTTCTGACCCACGACGACATCCTGGAGCAGTTCCCGGAGGCGGAACAGAACATCGAACTGATCGACCGCGTCTATACCGTGCTCCTGGAACAGGGCATCGATGTCGTCGAAGACGCCAAGGAGGCCGAGCAGAAGGGCAAAGGCGAGGAAGAGGAAGAGGTACGCGAGCCGGAAGGCGTGGCGATCGATGACCCGGTCCGGATGTACCTCAAAGAGATCGGGAAGGTCGCACTGCTCACCCCCGAGCAGGAGGTCGATCTGGCCCAGCGCATGGAGAAGGGCGACGAGGAAGCCAAGCGCCGCCTCATCGAGGCCAACCTGCGCCTGGTGGTCAGCATCGCCAAGAAGTACGTGGGCCGCGGCATGCTGTTCCTGGACCTCATTCAGGAAGGCAACCTGGGTCTGATCCGCGCGGTCGAAAAGTTTGACTGGCGCAAGGGATACAAGTTCAGCACGTACGCCACGTGGTGGATCCGGCAGGCAATTACCCGGGCCCTGGCCGATCAGGCCCGGACGATCCGCATCCCGGTCCACATGGTGGAGACGATCAACAAGCTCATCCGCATCTCACGCACCCTGCTGCAGGAGCTGGGTCGCGAGCCGACCGCGGAAGAGATCGCGTCGGCGATGAGCCTGCCAGTCGAGCGCGTGCGGGAAATCATCAAGATCGCCCAGGAACCCATTTCTCTGGAGACGCCCATCGGCGAAGAGGAAGACAGCCACCTGGGCGACTTCATCGAGGACCAGGACGCCCTAGCGCCGGCCGAGGCGGCGTCCTTCACCATGCTCAAGGAGCAGCTGGAGGATGTGCTGGAGACGCTCACGCCTCGTGAGCGCAAGGTGCTGAAGTTGCGCTTCGGGCTCGATGATGGCCGTCCCCGGACGCTGGAGGAAGTCGGCCGGGAGTTCGGGGTGACCCGCGAGCGGATCCGCCAGATCGAGGCCAAGGCGCTGCGCAAGCTGCGCCATCCGACGCGAAGCAAGCGCCTGAAAGATTTCATCGAATAACTGGCTCTGATTCGTCATTGCGAGGAGCGTCGCGACGAAGCAATCTCCTATAACACACGGAGATTGCTTCGGCCCTTTCAGGGCCTCGCAATGACAGCCTGAGGTGTCCTGGATGGAATCCCATGTCAAGGATGTGAGCCTGGTCAAGTCCGGCCGCCAGCGCATCGAGTGGGCCGATACGGAGATGCCGGTCCTGCGGCGTATCCGCGAGCGGTTCACGCGCGAGCGACCCCTGAAGGATCTGCGTGTGGCGGCCTGCCTGCACGTCACCACGGAGACCGCCAACCTGATGCGCACGCTGGTGGCGGGCGGCGCCCAGGTGCGGCTGTGCGCCAGCAACCCGCTCTCGACGCAGGATGACGTCGCCGCCGCCCTGGTCGAGGAGCAGATCGCCGTCTTCGCCATCAAAGGGGAGGACCGCGATACCTACTACCGGCACATCAACCAGGCCTTGGATATCAAACCCCACGTCACGATAGACGACGGGGCCGATCTGGTGTCTACCATTCACAGCAGCCGGCAGGAATTGCTCAAAGACGTCGTGGGCGGCACAGAAGAGACGACGACCGGGGTTATCCGCCTGCGGGCAATGGCGAAAGACCACGCCTTGAAGTATCCACTCGTGGCCGTCAACGACGCGAAAACGAAGCATCTCTTCGACAATCGCTACGGCACCGGCCAGTCGACGATCGACGGCTTGCTGCGCGCGACGAATCTCCTGCTCGCGGGGAAAACGCTGGTGGTCTGCGGGTACGGGTCCTGCGGCCGGGGGCTGGCGATGCGCGCGCGCGGCATGGGGGCGCGGGTGGTCGTCACCGAGGTATCCCCGCTGCACGCGCTGGAAGCGATCATGGAAGGCTATCAGGTGATGCCCATCGCCCAGGCCGCGCGTGAGGGCGACATCTTCATCACCGTGACCGGGAACCGCGCCGTGATCCGCCGCGAGCACTTTGAGGCGATGAAAGACGGCGCGGTGCTCGGCAACAGCGGCCACTTCAACGTGGAGATCGAGATCCCGGCGCTGCTGGACCTGGCCGTGTCGTCGCGAGAGATCCGCCCGTTCGTGCAGGAGTACCGGATGCGGGATGGCCGGCGGCTCTACCTACTGGCGGAGGGGCGGCTGCTGAATCTCGCCGCTGCGGAAGGGCACCCCGCCGCGGTGATGGACATGAGTTTCGCCAATCAAGCGCTGGTGGTCGAATACCTGGCCGGGCAGGGGCGGGCGCTGTCGCCCAACGTCTACTCCGTGCCGGCCGACATCGACCAGTCGGTGGCCCGCCTGAAACTGGACGCGATGGAGATCCGCATCGACGAGTTGACCGCGGAGCAGCGGAAGTATCTCCAATCCTGGGAGGAAGGCACCTAGAATAGCCGTTCCGAGTCATAGCGCCACGTCGCCGGGTGTGTCACACTCCCCGCGTGGCGCTCCTCCGCGGTGTCGTTGATGTCCTTTTTCCTCCGGCCTGCCAAGTTTGTCAGGTACGGGGTGACTTTCCCCTGTGTGCAGGCTGCCGCGCCAACTTCCCGCTCATCAGGCCACCCGTCTGCCAGAAATGCGGAAGGCCGCTGCGCGGGCCGCCGGAGTTGATCTTTACGTGCATTCCTTGCCGGCACCGCCGGACACATTTCGCCTGTGCCCGGGCGGCCGGCGTGTATGACGGCCCGCTGCGCGAGGCGATCCACGCCCTGAAGTTCGGTGGCCGCCAGGCGCTGGCTGAGCCCCTCGGCCGGTTGATCGCAGAGGTAGTGGCCACCGATCCCCGGATGCGGGTCGATCTGGTTGTTCCTGTTCCCCTTCATCCGGCGCGTTTGCGTGAGCGGGGGTTCAACCAGGCCGAACTGCTGGCCGCCGAGGTGGCCGGCTATCTCAACATTCCTCTGAGACCCACGGCATTGCGGCGGGTGCGGGCGACCCCTGCGCAGACGGGGTTGGGGCGCGAGGACCGCCGTGCCAACGTGCGGGGCGCGTTCGGGTCGAGGGAGCCTCTTGAGGCGTTAAGTGTCTTGCTGGTGGACGATGTGATGTCGACCGGTTCGACGGGGATGGAGTGCGCCCGCGCCCTGCGGCACGGAGGCGTTCGCCAAGTCGTCGTCGCGACCGTCGCGCTGGCCCTGCTGGACTATTAGGTGTCGAGACTCCGAAAAGCGGCCTCGCGAGTTTCAACAGATCGGCTTCCACGTGGAAAAACGGAAGGGGCGCATGATCGCGCCCCTTCCATCTAGTCGATTCACTCGGGTCGACTTATGGGCTGGGATCGGCCCACGATCCGCCAAAGATGTCCGAGTTGCCGAAGGTCGACGGGCAGTCGACGTTCGGCGCTGGCCTCGGAGCCGCGGGGCCGCCTCGGAGGAAAGCGCGCCAGGCATCCATTGCCGGGCAGTCCGAGGCGTTCCGCACATCATTCCAGACAGCCGCCGCGTAGTCTCGCGTCGCGACCGCATACACGTAGTCCCCGAGGAATTCAGCGACCGGGGTGTTCTGAGACGATCCGCGCGGGTCACCAGAGGTGCCGCGGTGGATCTCCGTAAACGCGCCGGGAGTGCCGCCGGTGACGTCCGCGTGCTTCACCACCCCGACGAGGTTGCGCGAGCTTGTGGTGTCGAATTGGAACGGCGTGGTGAACGCATTATAGGCGACGTACACGTCCTGACCGTCCGGCGACACCGCCGGTGCCACGTAATACCCGCGGTCCGGGAGACTCGAGATCCGAGTCGGCACCGACCAGTTCTGACCGCCGTCTCTCGAATAACTGACCATCACACCCTCGTTGTCCAAGCCGCCGCCGCCATCGGCCCAGGCGTCGACGATCAGGTTGGTCGCGCCGGCGCCGGTCGGAGCGCCGTTCGCAATGTCGACGCTCGGCGCGGCGGCGAGATCGTTGCGGGCACCCGCGATACCGTCCATCACGCAGCGTCCGATCACCGGATCGATAAAGAAGCACGGATCGGTAACCTGCTGGATGGAGGTGGCATGCGTCCAACTCTTCCCGCCGTCCGTCGACTTGAACATGACGTGCTCGCTTACTGTCGGCAAGGTGAAGGGCGCCGCGAAGCGCTCTCCAAACACATAAACTGCGCCTGTCGAGTCGGTCCGGATGGTGCATCCTGAGATACCAAAGCCGCTAGCGTTGTTGCTGTTCGGGTCGGTGCCTGCTGGAGCCAGCTGGTTGGAATCCCAGGTGTCCCCGCCGTCGCGCGAGACCAGCACGGTGAGCGGCGCAGGGGAGTTTCCATTCTTGTGGCTGCCGGCCGAGCGGAACTGGGCGTAGCAAACGTAGACGTTGCCGAAGAAGTCGCTCGATTCGGCATTGTCGGCCCAGATCTGCTCTTTGTCCGAGAACGCCGTCGAGCTTTGCTTGCTGGCGATCACAGGTCGCTTCCAGTTGTCCTTATCAGCGACGATCGCCGGCGTAAGCCCCGTTGCCGCCGGTCCGTCGATACGCGAGACGCCGACTGCAAACACGCCTTTGATCGCCTGCTCGGAGCGTTCGGCGCTGAAGTTGCCGGTCAGGTTGGCGACGTAGAGGCGCGAGCCGTTTGCCCACGAGAAGCCAGCCGGCCCGGGCTGGGGGCCGAACGCAAGCGCCGGGTCGCCGTTCGAGACGAGGCCTTCCTCGAAATACCAGGGCAGTGTGCCGATCGGTCCATTCGGATCGGGGGTGCAGGTATCAGTTGCCACACCGGGAGTACCCAGACACCCTCGAGCCGAGAAGCCAGTGTACGTGGGCTGGATCCAACTGCTACCCGAATCGAACGAAAACTGGATCCCAGTCACGCCGACCCCAGGGGTGAACGGGCACGTTCTATCGTCGCCGACGTTACAGGCCTCCAGATCGATGTTGTCATTGTCTCCCACCGCCAGCACATTCGTATGGCTGGCGTCGACGGCGATCGCGGGCTCATTCTGTTTGTTCTGCGAGAAGATGGCATCGTTGCTGCCGACGGTGATTTCTGTGTCGCCGTTAAGGACGGCGAAGCCTGGAGTCATGGTCGTGAACAACGCCAGGGCAGTTGCCAGCAGCACGGACAGGCCTCTTGCTGGCGCACGCATGGATCTGCGCGTGGCGCTCCATCCTGTGATCTGACTCACCCTTCCCACCTCCTTAGAGCGGATTTAAGGTCGATTGCAGACGCGGAGACCTCGCTATGGTGTCCAGCGTAACCGGGCAAAGAAGATGTCGCTGTCGCCGTATGACCCGGAAATTGCGTAGGACTTTCCGGCCCCGGTGAAGCCGTTGCGGGCATCGGTCCAGACAACCAGGACGTCATTTCCCGCCGACGCTGCGTAGATGTAGTCGCCCATGAACTGAGCGCCTTGTCCGTTGGTGCTGGAACCGGCCGAGTCAAACCCGCCGTCGGTGTTTGAGTCGGCTCTGGCATATGCCCATGATGCGCCGCCGTCGCCACTGGTGGCTACTGTGACCCCAATCAGTCGTTTATTATCCGTGGTGCACATGGCGGTGCAACTGGCGAGGCCCGTGTTGTCGTAGGAACGGTCGTAGTAGACAATGCTGACTGCGGTAGTTGATCCAACCTGTGAGGCGGTGACCCATGGGAAGAACTGATCACCAGGATCGCCCGTGGCGACATCCCTCCTGCTGACAAGCGCCGGTGCAGTCCACGTGTCCCCGCCGTTTGTGGATTTCGCAAGGAACACCTCAGTTCGAGCGCACCCCGTCGCGCACCGAGCTGCCCAGCTGACGTAGATCGTGCCATTCGGGGCAACCGTCATTGACGGAAAGCTATTATCTCGGAAACCTGCTTTGGGCGTTGCGTCTCTGAAGTCGGCCCCGTTCAAAGGCGATGGGATGTCGAGCAGCGTACTCACGACAGTAATCGGCCGCGTGAAGTGGATTCCACCATCGAGTGACTTCGAGAACACGATGGCGTTCGGCGCGAAACGGTTCAGGGATTCCTCCCAGGCCACGTACACTTCACCAGCCGGCCCTGTGCGCACCACCGAACCTTGCACACCGCCGCACCCGATGTTGCAGCTCCGTGAGAGGAAGACGGGCTTCGACCACGTTGCCCCGCCGTCTTCTGAGCGGACGATGGCGATGCGATCGCTGGCAATGCCGCCGAAGATCGATCTGACGTTGCTGGAGAACATCGACCAGCTGACGTAGATGTTGTCTTTGAATGGGCTGTCCGAACTTGTGTCGGCCCAAATGTTTTCTTTATCGTCGAACCGCACTGGGTTGCCGCTGGTCACGAGTACCGGAACCCAGTCCGTAGATCCTAGCCCGGTCGTCCCTGTTCTGGAATCGAAGGTAGCCTTGACTACAACCAAATCTGCCGCCGACCCTCCCTGCTCGATCTGTGGTGGGGCCGGACTGTGGGGGAATGCCAGGGTCGCGTAGTAAGCGTTCCCGTGAGAGTCGAAAGCGACGGCGGGGTCTCCGGCGCTGTAATGGTTGATCGCATCCCACCCCGCGGCCGCAGCAGCGTTTACTGTATCGAGTACGCCCAGGTCGGTCCAACTCGCTCCGCCGTTAGTGCTGACGTACAACCCGGAGTCGCCGACGTTGACCGCGAAGGGGCACTCTGCAAGCCCGCTTAACGATCCATTGCCATTAAAGTCCTGGCATGGCGGTTCCGCTTGCTCATCGTTCGCCCCGGCTATGAGATTGTCCGAGTTCCGAGGGTTGACTGCAATGGACGGTTCATTTTGCTTCGTCTGAGGGAATCTGGGGAGTGGCGATGGGGGATTCTGGCCAGGCGGTGTCGGCAGGCCGGAATTCAGCCTGTTCACCCTACTTTCAGTCACCACAGTCAAGGTGGGGTTCGCTGAGACAAGATACGATGGTGCGATCAACAACAAAACCGTGATCACGCTGGCAACGATCCTCACCCGCATCTGGTTCACCCTTTCCACCTCCTCAAAGAATGCAACACGGTACGCTATCGCGAAAGTGTAACGGTTCTGTTGATCAGGGGATACCGGTAGGTTCCCTACGTTCGCAGACCCCTCCTGCGTCGTGTAGGAGTGAAAACAGCGCATCGCATTCCGCGCCCAGGAAGTTAGGTGGAATTTTTCGGGAAGTCGATGCCCGGTGTGCTATCCGCGGCGATCTGGGGGAACGGCGGGCAGGTAAGTCGGCAGCAGCAAGCCGGGCGGCGCGGCCAGCACTCGCGGGATGGCGTTGACGAGGATGGCGTAGGTCGCCTGATCGCCGTGGATACCTCCTTCAAGGGTTGCGCGGATCGGGGGTGTGGCCTCGATGACGATCTCATCCCTCGGACGCTCGGCGCCGGCTGTCATGGTGAGATCGAGGGTGATCTGGTGGGCATTCGTGTAGGTCCCACGGCAGACCTGATGCACTCCCCGCACCGTGCGGCTCGAGTCGATGACGGGCTCGATGGATTCCTCAATCTGGTTCAGCGCCCATCCCAGCGCATGGGCGACCATGGCCGCCGACTGCGGCAGACCGACGTGGCCGATGCGACCCTCGCTGACGCCGCGGCGGAACGCCTCTACCGTAAGCCCAACCCCGACCTTCTGCTGCAGGGGCAGGCGTCGGAGGCCAACGTCGACCACGCGCACCACTGTGATCTGCCGGATGTCCCTGCAGGGGGCGCTGAGGACCACCGGAAGCAGGTCCATGACGAACCCCGGATTGACCCCCAGTCCCACCACCCCAACGCCGCGGGACCGCGCCAGAACGTCTAGCGAAGCGGCCTCCACCGGGTGATGGTGCCAGGGGAACGCCAGCTCCTCGCAGGTGGAAATCACGGCGAGCCCGGCGTCGATCAGCGGCAGTAGTTGGGGGAGTACCAGCGCCAGGCGCGATTGCGTGGAGTGCAGCACGATGTCCGCGCCGGCATTGAGCACCTGTGATGCGTCGGCGGTGACCAGCACGTCGGCCGGGGCCTGGGGGATGAATGCCGCAGCGGGTTGCCCGGCCTTGGCAGGGTCGATGTCCACGGCGGCAACCAGGCGGTGACCCTGCTGGACCGCGAGGGCGGCAATGCCGATGCCGATGGGGCCAAGACCATATTGAATGAAGCGCGCGGAGGGCACGCCCCGTATTCTACAGCAAGAGGAGGGGAGGCAGCGCCTCCCCTCCGGTGTGTACACTGGCCGAATCGTCTTCGTGCGCCGCGCGCACGCGTGTTGCCGTTAGTTGCCGGTCACCGCGCGGTACACGTTGATTCGGCCGTAGCCATACCATGCATCCTTGCCGTTCTTGCCCGGGTGATCCGCCGACTGTTTCAAGATCTGCAAGATCTGGTCTCCGGTCAGCGCGCCTCCGGCGATCGAGTCGACAAGCGCCGCCGCACCACTCACGTGGGCCGCGGCCATGCTTGTCCCGACCATGAAGATATTCGCCCTGCCCGAACTGCAGTTCACGCCTGGCGTGAACCGCGCGCACGCCGACAGGACCCGGTCCAGCGGCATCTTGGTAGCCTGGTCGATGAATGGTGTGACGCTCCCGCCGGGCCCCGCGAAGGTCACCAGCGACTTGCCGTAATCGGTGTACGCTTGCTCTAGCCCGGCGTTCGGAATCACGGCCATCCCGTCAACGTTCAGCCCGAACTGCGGGCCGGTTGCCGACACTGCCACCACATGCGGCAGTTGGGCCGGCAGTTTCATCACATTGCCCATCTTGTCCCAGTTGATGCCCCCGTTGCCCGCAGATGCGATGAGGAGGGCGCCCTTCTTGTGTGCGAAGTTCACGGCGCGGTTCAGGGCGGCCATTAACTGCGCGTTCTCCCGTCCGTCTTTTTCCAGCGTGTCACCGAAGCTCATGTTGATCACATCGGCGCCTACGTCAGCCGCATACTTGATCGCGGCGATGATGGTCCCGTAGGTGGCGAACCCGGAGCGCCCGGCCACTTTGATCGCCAGCAGGGTGATGCCCGGCGCGACGCCCGCCACGCTGACGCCCTGCGCCGCGATGATGGCCGCGACGTGGGTGCCGTGTCCGCTCACGTCCAGATAGGGCAGCGCACCCGGGGGCAGCGACTCTTTGAAGAAGGACTTGCTCAGCACAGGATCGACGATGCTGACCGCCTTGCCGTTGACGAGCCTCTGGAACTCCTGGTGCGCATAGTCGATCCCAGTATCGAGGACCGCCACCTTCACGCGCGGGTCGCCGCGGGCTCCGGCATTCCAGGCCATCGGCACCCCGACGCTCTTCATGTTCCATTGCGCCCAGAAGAACTTGGCCAGTCCAGGGTTGCAGTCCCCGGTTGGGGGATTGGTGCACGGTTTGCTGTTCAGGGCTTCAAGGGCCCCGCCTTCCCATGTTGCGTTCTCCGTGTCCAGGCTCTCCACGACGGTGGAATCGCCCTGATCGGGGAGCCCCAGCGCGACCGGTCGGTCCTGTGCCACACCCTGCAGACCCGGGAGGGTGGAGACGGCGTCCAAGAAGTTTGGCTCGGCGGATTCCACGATGGCCACGCCGATTTCATCGAGCTGCTCTACGAGCCGCCCGCCGACTGAGGCCACCAACGCATCCATGTTGGCGGGAAGGCTGTCCCCTTTTCCCACCAGGACATACTGGGTGGGAACAGCCTGGGCCGCAACGCGGCCGCTCGTCCCCAGCGAGAGGCCCGCAAGCCCCATCGCGATGATCAGAATGCTGGTTGTCAGACGCCATGACACGCGCATCAGCGTGTCCTCCTGAGTACAACGTGCTCGACACGCTATCTCGGCGAGCCCACCGCCGGTTTGTTGGAAGTTTGATAGCAGTTCGGCTCGTCCAACTCTCGGCTTACGCCTCTCAAATGAGCAAGATCAGTGCCAGCGGGAGGGGGAGCCGTCGCCGAATATCGAACACTAAGCGGTACTTTGAGTCCCACCAGGAGCTGGTCGTGCCCGTTGCCGTCGTCGCCATCGGGGGCAACTCCCTCATCAAAGACGAAGACCATCCCAGCGTGGCCAGCGAGATCGAGGCCCTGCGCGAGACCTGTGGCCACATTGCTGGCATGCTGGCCTCGGGCTGGGACGTGGTCCTCACCCATGGGAACGGCCCCCAGGTGGGGTTCAACCTCCTCCGCAGCGAGCTCGCCGCGCGGATCGCCCCACCGCTTCCGCTTGACGTGCTGGGCGCCCAGACCCAGGGATCGATCGGCTACCTGATTCAGCAGGTGCTGGGCAACGAACTCCGCGCCAGGAACATCCGCAAACGCGTGGTGACGGTCGTGACCCAGACGGTCGTCGACCCCCACGATGCGGCGTTCCATCGACCAACAAAACCTATCGGCAGTTTCTACCATAAGGAAGAGGCCCAGCACCTCCAGGCGGAGCGGGGCTGGCAGATGGTCGAGGATGCCGGACGGGGCTGGCGGCGGGTGGTGCCCTCGCCGTGGCCTGTGGAAATTGTTGAGCGATTGGTGATTAAGGGCCTGGTGCATCAGGCGATCGTGGTGATCGCCTGCGGGGGCGGTGGCATTCCCGTGGTGCGGGGAGCCGATGGGCGGTTGAGCGGAGTGGAGGCGGTGATCGATAAGGACCTGGCCAGCGCCCTTCTCGCGCAATCCATCGGGGCCGACCTGCTGCTGATCTCCACGCAGGTGGAACGCGTGTCCTTACACTACGGCCAGCCCGGCCAGCGGGATCTCGATACGCTGACCGTGGACGATGCGAAGCGGTATCTGAGTGAAGGGCACTTCCCCGCAGGCAGCATGGGACCGAAGATCCGCGCCGCCATTCAATATGTTGAGGCGGGCGGGCCGGAGGCGCTCATCACGTCGCCGTCCCACCTGGAGTACGCGCTCGCCGGCCGGACGGGCACCCGGATCAGAGGGGGCTGACGCCCCCGAGTTGAAGAGTTGGAAAGTTGGAAAGTCACTTTCCAACTCTCCAACTCTTCAACTTTCCAACTCTGCTGAGGAGGTCGTCCGGTGACTGAGGTCAAGTTCGCGCAGCGTATGGCCGGGCTGGGCACGGAGACGGCTTTTGAGGTCCTGGCCAAGGCCCGTGAATTGGAGCGGCAGGGCAAATCGGTTGTGCATCTGGAGATCGGAGAGCCGGATTTCGACACTCCAGCGCACATCAAAGACGCCGCCGTCCAGGCGCTGCGTGACGGATACACTCACTACACGGCGTCCGCAGGCCTGTTTGAGGCCCGCGAAGCCATTGCCCAGCATGTCGAAGCGACAAGGAAGATGCCGGTGCATCCTGACGAGGTTGTGGTGACTCCGGGCAGCAAGCCCGTGATGTTTTTCACCATCCTGGCCCTCGTGGATCCCGGCGATGAGGTGATCTGCCCGGACCCTGGGTATCCGATCTACGAATCGGTGGCCAGATTCGTGGGGGCGATTCCCAAGTCGCTGGTGCTGCGGGAAGAACGGGGGTTTCGCATCGATCCGGATGAGCTCCGGCGGCTGATCACCCCCAAGACGAAACTCCTCGTGCTGAACACCCCCCACAACCCGTGCGGGTCCGTCCTCACCCGGGACGACGTGGCGGCGGTAGCGGAGGCGGTGCAGCGGTCGAATGCCTTTGTCCTCTCCGACGAGATCTACTGGCAGATCATGTACGAGGGCAGCCATACCAGCATCGCCAGCCTCCCGGGGATGAAGGAGCGGACGATCATTTTGGACGGTTTCTCCAAGGCCTATGCCATGACCGGGTGGCGCCTGGGGTTCGGCGTGATGCGCCAGGACCTGGCCGCGCGCATGACGCAGTTGATGGTCAATTCGAACTCCTGCGCGGCGGCCTTCACCCAGATGGCCGGCATTGCCGCACTGCGCGGGTCTCGGGAGCCGGTTGAACGCATGGTGGCGGAATTTCGCCGGCGGCGGGACGTTATTGTGTCCGGTCTGCGGGCCATTGACGGGGTGACGTGCACGATGCCGGCCGGCGCCTTCTATGCGTTCCCCAATGTCACCCGCATCGATCAGGACAGTAAACGGCTGGCCGATTTCTTGTTAAAGGAAGGCGGGGTGGCCTGCCTTTCCGGGACAGCGTTTGGGGAACACGGCCGGGGGTATCTGCGTTTCTCCTACGCCAACAGCGTGGAGAATATTCGCGAAGGTCTGCGCCGCTTGCAGGACGCGCTCAAGCGATATCGAACCAGCGTCCACTAACCTACGCGACCTACACAACCTACACGACCGACACAATCACGAGCCACCACGCAGGTAGTTGTGTAGATTGTGTAGATCGTGTAGGTCAGTGGTTCAAGTTGCCGGGTTGGAAGGTCCGGATGACTTCATCGCATTGCTTTTGCCCGCTCCGCCACTGCTGGAGTGGTTTTGCGCAGACGGCGATGTGGTACCGGGCGTCTCCGCTGACCAGGACGCCGACCGATGCCCACTCCCGGCCGGCTGAGGTGCCGGTGACCTCGAATTTGTACCAGAGCGCCTGAGCGGTTGTGCGTGCGTCTTGCTGAAATCCCGAGACCCCCTGAACCGGCAGGACCTCGAAGACCACTCGCCGGATGGTTGGATCGTCCAGCTTCCCCGGTGCCGATCGGGTCACGACCAGGATGAACTCGGCGACGTCGGGGACGCGGTCCGCATCCGGAACGAACCACGCCGCGTCGTCACGTCGCACCTGCGTCCACGTCTGTGGGTACCGGATGGTAAACCCGCGCTCATCGCGCGCCTCGATCAGACGCGCAGGCGCCGACGCCGTACAGGCAGCGAGCGCGAGACCGGCGCACACGATGAGACTCCACCTCATGCGCAGGGAGTTCGCGGGCCCGCGCCGCCGTCCTTTGACAGGTGAGGGGGGAGGAGCGCTCGCATGAATGCGATGGTGCTGTCTGCTCCTCGGCCGGTGGAATCCACTCCGCTGCAGCGGCAAGAGATGGCGATCCCAGAGCCGCAGGCCGGCGAAATCCTGCTGCGGGTACGCTGCTGCGGCGTGTGCCACACCGACCTGCACATCGTCGAGGGAGAGATGCCTCCGGCCAGGTTGCCCCTGGTGCCGGGGCATCAGGTTGTGGCCGTCGTGGAACGATTGGGACCCGGTCTGACGCATCCGGCTCCCGGTTCACGCGTGGGCGTGGCGTGGCTGTACGCGTCGTGCGGTGCCTGCGCGGCATGCCGGCGTGGGGACGAGAACCTCTGCGAGCGGATCACGTTTACCGGGTACCATGTCAATGGGGGATACGCGGAGTACATGCTGGCTCGGGCTGGCTATGTCTATCCACTGCCGGCCTCGTTCGACGACGCACACGCGGCGCCATTGTTGTGTGCAGGGATCATTGGGTATCGGGCGCTGCGGCTATCGGGTGCGCGCCGGGGGGACCGGCTCGGCTTGTTTGGCTTCGGTGCCTCCGCGCATCTGGCCCTCCAGGTGGCGCGGCACTGGGGGTGCGAGGTGTATGTGGTCACGCGCAGCCAGGTCCACCGGCGTCTGGCCGAACAGTTGGGGGCGGCGTGGGTCGGCGGACCTGACGCGCCGGCCCCTGGCGAACTGGACACCGCGGTGGTGTTTGCCCCGGCGGGCGCCGTGGCGATCGAGGCGCTGCGCCGGGTGCGACGCGGCGGCGTGGTGGTGATCAATGCCGTGCACCTTGATCAGATCCCCGCGTTTGACTACGGCTTGCTGTATTGGGAGCGCGTCCTGCGCAGCGTGAGCAACAGCACGCGCCAGGACGGCCTCGAGTTCCTGCAGCTGGCGGCGTCGATTCCTCTCACTGTGCAGATGCAGTCGTACCCCCTCACCGAGGCTAACGCCGCCCTCGCGTCACTGAAGCATGGGGAAATCGCAGGAGCGGCGGTCTTAGAAATCACAGACGATGGCGGATCCTAGATCCTGGATCTTGGATGTGACCTATCCAGGATCCAGCATCCGTGATCCAGGATCGGCGGTCAGGGGCGTTTGCAGTTGACGCAGTGATTGGTGAACCGCAGGAGGAGCTTCCCGGTGATGCGACCCACCCCCGCCAGGTTGCTCAACGTGTCCGCCTGCACTTCGCTCCACAGCGGCTGCCCCCCGATCCAGATATATTCGATCCGGGTGCTGACCTCGCCCCAGTCGTACGAGAGTACGAGTTCGTAGAGTACCCCGTTCTCATCGATGACGGCGCGCAGCGCATACGGCGGTCCCGGCCGGGCGATGAACTCTTTCATGGTGGGCGCGGTGTACAACCATTGTGCGATCTTGCGCCGGGTTATGACGTCGAGTTTGTCCTCGGCGTGGCCATACCGGTCGATGGCGTCATCGACGATGGCATGGTGAATGCCGGCCAGGACATACCGCTGGTCCGGCTGCTCCGTGAGCAGAAAGATATCGTGTGCATGAAATGTCTCGGGGTTCTCGGCCTGCGTCTCGATCTTGTCCGCGATGACGTTCCGGATGGACGTCGCAAACGGGCGCAGCAGCAGGGGGAGATTGAGGTTGTGGACCATGACCTGGCGGTGCCTGATGCCGTCGGTGCCGCGCCACTCCAGAAACGATCCGTCGGCGGAAACGACCAGCCGGCTGCGCTTGATCGTGACCTCCAGGACGCCGCTGAAGTCTGCGTTGAGCTCGTACGGCTCCGTGACGTTGATGTCGAACAGGCGGAGGAGCAACGTGTCGACTGTGGGGGTCTGTGCCCGCCCGATCGTCGTCGCGGAGAACGTCACAAGGAGCGCCGCCAGGACAGCGGCACCCCGGCGGGCTGAGGACAGTGGAAGGCGCGCCATCAGGGAGCCATGGGAAGGGAGGACATTCCGTAGCGTTCCCATGAGAGCATAGACGCTAGCGGGCGGCGCCCGCGGCTCGCGAGGATGCGTAGCGCTGCGCGTTCGATTGCGCCCCGGCCGCGCGGATCTGGGTACCCCAGGGAGATCACCATGACCAGTGTCCTATCGGGCGGAACGGCGAGGAAGGCTTTCGCCCGAGCACCCTGGTGCATCGTGGCCGGGCACGATGCGATGCCCGACGACCAGGCGGCCAGCATCATGTTCTGGACGCACCGTCCCGCATCGAACGCCGCGCCGGCATCCTCGGTGACGAGCGCGATGGCTGCCGCTGCCGTGGCCACATGGTGCGCGAACCGGCCGAAGGTGGCCAGCTCCCGCAGGCGGGAGCGCTCGCGGATGACCACGAAATGCCAGGGTTGGCGATTTCGGCTGCTGCCGGCCATGCGGCCGGCGTGAAGGATCTTCAGCAGGACGGGTTCTTCAATAGGCCGGTCGGTGAATGATCGCAGGTCGCGTTTGGTGACGACACAGCGGTACGCGTCCACATCAGGCGAGTTCGACGGCACACCGGGTGGGTCCCCTCACAAGGGACCATGGAGCCAAGGAACCAGGGGACCAGGCCTCCGTCAGACGTCTTGCCCGGTTCCTTGGTCCCCTGGTCGCTGGTTCCTCGGTACAATTGGCTTATGACGCTGGCCCCGGGAACGGAAGTTACACTGCGGATCGACCGGTTGAGCGCGGGTGGTCGTGGCGTCGGCCGGCTGGACGGACTCGCCGTCCACGTCGACGACACCGCCCCCGGAGATGTCATCCGTGCCCGCCTGATCCGCCTGACAGGCGCGCACGCGGAAGCCGATCTGATCCGCGTTGAAGAGGCCTCCTCCGACCGGGTCACGCCGCGTTGTCCGCATGTTGGCACCTGCGGTGGATGCCGGTGGCAGCACCTCGACTACCGGGCCCAGGCCGCTGCCAAAGAGGCTGCGGTCAGGGAACACCTGCGAGGGCCGGCGGGCCACGACCAGGTGCCGGTGCGTCCGATCATTGCGGCGGGCGATCCGTGGCACTTTCGCAACAAGATGGAGTTCTCGTTTCAGCCGCCGGACCGTGTCGGCTTGCACCGGCGTGGGCGGTGGGATG
>Ga0209056_10003200_pt1 | contig 17556 bp, 17 predicted proteins | sample GraSoiAngelo_114_FD_185876 | JGI IMG/M metagenome (GOLD analysis project Ga0209056, IMG submission 185876) | Grasslands soil microbial communities from the Angelo Coastal Reserve, California, USA - 14_0903_13_40cm (SPAdes) (version 2) | ecosystem: Environmental > Terrestrial > Soil > Grasslands... | reverse complement strand
ATATCAGTCTGGACGAGGGAGAGTTTACTTCCCCTTGTGCCAACCCTAAGCAGCATTGGTGATTCTACGCTGACAGTCTGTTGAGAGCGCTTTCGACAGCCTCCAGGGTTACTTGAATCTCATCATCTTTGTGACTGGTTGCAAGGAAGCATGATTCGAACTGGGACGGGGGAACAAAGACTCTTGATGCGAGCAGGGATTGGAAGTATTTTTGGAATCTAGTTGTATCCGATTTTTTCGCCGAGTCGTAGTCTATAACGGGCTGGTCTGTGAAGAAGATTTGGAACATAGATGACAACCCGTTTACTCGGGCTGCTAATTTCGCGGACCATATGAGGTCGTTTATTCCCTTCCGCACTTGTTCGCCCGTTCTTTCCAACTTCGGGTACAACTGTCCCGCTCTCCGTTTCAATGACTGAAGCGTGGCCAGGGAGGCTGCGACGCTTACAGGATTACCGCTGTAAGTTCCAGCCTGGTAAACTCCTCCAAGCGGGGCGAGTTTCTCCATAATTTCCCTTCGACCTCCAAAAGCTCCTATCGGAAGTCCGCCCCCCAAAATCTTCCCCAGTACCGTCATGTCGGGTCTGATCCTGAAGTATTCCTGGGCACCACCGAGAGCAACTCTGAATCCCGTGATCACCTCGTCGAAAATTAGGACGACTCCGTTCTCTTGGGTGATTTTTCTCAGTGTCTCTAGGAATCCAGGTCTTGGAAGAATGGGTCCCATGTTTCCCATTACCGGCTCGATAATTACTGCGGCGAGCTCATGTGTGTGGTCCTCGATGATCCTATTGCTCATTTCTTCGTCGTTGAACTTTGCCACTAGTGTATCCTTAGCGACATTCTTGGTGATGCCTTCTGAGTTGGGAATGCCCAAGTTCGATGCTCCCGATCCCGCTTTAACCAAGACGCTATCGTGGGCTCCGTGATAGCCTCCTTCAAACTTGAGAATCTTCTGTCTTCCCGTGAACGCTCGAGCTAAACGCAGGCTGTGCATTGTTGCCTCTGTACCAGAATTGACCAGCCGCACCATTTCCATCGAGGGAACTAAGCTACTGATGAGGCTGGCAAGTTCGACTTCCATCTCGGTTGGCTGACCGTATAGCGAGCCTCTAGCCAGCGCCTTCTGGACCGCTTCTACGACTTCTTCATACGCATGCCCATCCAGCAAGGCTCCGTAAGCCATGCAGTAGTCAAGGAACTCTTCACCATCCACAGTTCGAAATCTCGAGCCCTTCGCGGAAGCAACGAACAATGGATAGGGAGAGTAGTACCGGACCGGGCTGTTGACTCCTCCGGGTATGAGTTCTCTTGCTCTTTTGTAGAGATACTCAGACTTGGAGGCTAGCTTTGTAGCCATTCCGCCGCTTCCTTAGCATGATAAGTGATTATCATGTCCGCCCCTGCCCGTTTGATAGCGGTCAACACTTCCAAGATTGCCGACTTCTCGTCAATCCATCCTTCCCGGGCCGCGGCCTTGAGCATTGCAAATTCTCCACTGACATTGTACGCTGCCATCGGCATTCGGAATCTCTTCTTCGCCCGATAGATAACATCCAGGTAAGCTAGGGCTGGCTTCACCATTATCATATCAGCTCCTTCCTTGATATCCAAGGCTATTTCACGCATCGCCATTTCCGGGTTTGCGTAGTCCATCTGGTAAGTCCGCCGGTCCCCGAACTCGGGCTTCGAAAAGGCAGCCTCCCGAAACGGTCCAAAAAATGAGGAAGAGTGTTTCGCCGCATAGGCAAGAATCGACGTATCTTTGAATCCGTTATCGTCAAGCGCTTCTCGAATAGCGGCAACTTGGCCGTCGATCATCGCTGACGGCGCTACAAGATCCGCTCCAGCCCTCGCATGGCTAACGGCGGTATCGGCAAGACGCTTCAAAGTCTCATCATTCTCAACCAGTCCGTCTCTGACGATGCCACAGTGACCATGGCTGGTGTATTGGCAGAGGCACACATCAGTTCCTACCACGATGTCGTCCCCCAGTTGTTCCTTCAAGCTCTCAATTGACTTTTGCACAATTCCTTCGGAGTCGCATGCCCTGGACCCGTCATCATCCTTGTGGCTGGGAATACCGAAAAGGAGGATTGATCTGACTCCTCTATCTTTGAGTTCAATTGCTTCTCTCACGAGTGAGGAGAGTGAGAACCGGATCTGTCCTGGCATCGAAGAGATGGGAGTATTCTTGGTGAGAGCTTCCTCGACAAAGAGAGGTTGGATTAGGTCGGCTTTGGAAACGGTTACTTCACGGACTAGTTCCCGGATTAGGGGAGTTCTTCTGAGCCTTCGCATCCGGAGCTGGGGAAAACTCAGCGGGATCTATTCTCCTCGGAAGATCTGTCCCGCAGCGGTCAATACTCGTTCATCCTTTCTCTCTGCCGCTCGACGCAGATTCAGTACCGGTCCGTCCAGTAGTTTCTCCACGAGAGACACTGTCATACTCTTCAGCGACTCTTGTTGCTCGACGGTTAGGTCCAGCTTGGAGAGGGTCTTCCTCAGGACCTCTTCGCGTACCTGGTCGGCTCTTCGGTAAATGTCGGAGACGATCGGTTCAGCTTCTTCTCGCTGGAGTAGAGCGGTGATCTTTTCGACGCGGAGTGTTACAAGGGCTTCCGCCTTCTTAACCAGCTCCCTGCGTTTGGCTAAGGCATTGTCAGCTATTCCGCGGAGATCGTCTATTGTTTTGAAAATCACATTATCCAACTCGCCAACGTTGGGGTCTACGTTTCGAGGATTGGAAAGGTCCAGAAACAATAGCCTCCGGTTGCTATTCTCGCGATGAGCAAGTGAGTCTTTTGTCAACAAGTAGTTCGAGGATCTTGTAGCGACAATTACAAGATCTGTACTTGCTAGTTGCGATGGAACCGTTTGAAACTCAACCGGTGTCCCACCAAATGTCCTGCAGAATGATCTGGTTCTCTGCACCGTTCTACCGGCTACGATGATGCTGCTTACTCCTCTCGCCCTCAACGCTTTCATCACTAACATTCCGACTTGGCCCGTGCCGAGTAGCAGCACGCGACTGTCCTGCAGCTTTCCGAGGGTTTCCTCGGCGAGCTTCATAGCAGCAGACCCAAGTGAGACCGTTCCTCTTCCGATTCCGGTCTGGTCTCTGATACTCGCGCCGGCAGATATTGCCCGATGCACTGTATCCTCCAGCAGAGGCGAAGCCGAGTTATTGGAGAGTGCTTCCGCCAGTGAATTTTTCAGCTGGCCGACGATCTGGTTCTCACCGATGAGCATCGACTCTAGGCCGGCCGCAAGCCTAACCAGATATTCGACTACCGACTTTCCTTCTCTAGCGTCAACAAGCCTGTTTAGCTCTCCCAGTTTGAACTTGGTTTCGAGAGCCCATTCTCGTAGCATTATGTTCCGAATCTCTTTGGGATCTTTCGCATCGAGGAAGAGTTCGACTCTGTTGCAGGTCTGGAGTATCATTGCACCATCCAGCCCTTCGATTCCTCGTAGAAGATTGTAGAAGGCCGGAATGTCCCGAAAACCTACAGCGTCGAGGGTTGCAAGAGGAGCTTTCCTGTAGCTCACTCCCAAGCTTACTAGCACTAGTGATGCCGCCGAGAATGGTGTAGGCCGGGAAATGTGAGTTTGTTATTAAGACTTGATCTGTAAAGAACGCGTCTGAACTTGAGGACCCATTCTCCGAGGCTAACGATTCAAGCGAAATGGTTGAACGTCCGAGAACTAAGATGAGCGGGTTAGCGTTTCCAGAACTTCCACCAAGGCGGTTTGATTGCTGCTCCTACCAATCCGATTATTCCGGCCACGAAGACGAGTATAGCTGGTGTGGCGAAGCTGGTTATGAGGAGCAGTATGATTCCTCCGATCACGGCGAGGAATCCTCCGAACCGCATTGGGCCTGTGTATATGATCACTCCGGCAATTATCGCAGCGAGTCCCAACAATGCTTCGAACAACCGAAGGAATATGGAGATTGGCGACAGCCCACCGCTCGTTAGCGCCGAATAGCCTATCAAGGCTCCTCCAACGAGAGCCAACAGGAAGCCAACAATGCCAAAGAGTTTCACGAAAGCCCTTCTGGCTATTCGGAAAGCGAACATCTCATTCACAAAGAGGGCAGATCAGAGACCTATCTATAATACAACAGTTTTAACACCCACCTCTCCCTCGATATGTCTGAAGATTTATTCCGCGGGTCTTTCTGACTGCCCTAGAGACTAAGGTCCTGGCGAGTTCTGATCGTCTTCATCAGGTCTCCTCGAGTAATCATTCCCAGAATCCTATCACCATCGGTCACGAGTAATCGTCCAATGTTCTTCTCCGCAATCTTCTGCAATGCTTCAGCGGCTGAAGCGTTCGGGCTAATTGTCACTATTCGCTCGTAAGGAACCATCGCTTGCGCAACAGTCTCCATCTCCCGTTTCTCTGCAGGAATTGATCGGACAGATGACATCGTAACCACCCCTTCCAGCTTATCGTTCCGGACTACTGGATAGCCGCCATGAGGATGGATAAGGAAATAATCGGTCACGAGCTTCTGGACGCTAATGTCAGGCGAGACTGTCAGCAGATCTCTCGTCATGATATCTCCCACGCTGATCCCGTGAAGCGCCTCTGTCATCTCAGTCTGCTTGAGGCTGGTCTCAGCCCCGGACCGGATAAACCAGCCCAGGAAGATAATCCACAAGCCGTTGAAGATATCCGCAGTCGCCACCACCAACAATAGGCCGGCGGCAATCATGATCAGTGACAACGCCTCGCTAACGCGTGTGGCGTTCCGCGTCGCCTTCAACAGGTTCTTAGACCGACCCCAGAGACTACCGCGTAATACTCGGCCGCCATCAAGAGGAAACGCTGGGACAAGATTGAACGCACCCAAGGCTACATTGATCACGGCGTTGTAGCCGAGGATTGCGATGATCGGAACAGGCGCAGAAACCAACCTGGTCACATACCAGAGCGCACCTAGAACTCCAGCAATGGCGAAGCTCGTCAATGGTCCCGCGAGTGCCATGCGAACCTCGAGACCCGCATCCTTCGGCTCCTCGCTCATCTCCGAGACTCCACCAAAGAAGAAGAGAGTGATTCTGGCAATTGGTAGACCATTCTTCTTTGCAATGTAAGAATGCGACAGCTCGTGTAGAAGGACTGATATGAAGAGCAGAAGAGCAGAGACCGCTCCAATCGCCCAGTAGGTCGCGGCTCCGAGCCCAGGATAGACGATGGGAAGATAGCCGTCGGCAAGCGACCAGGCTATCAATAGAAAGACCAACCACAAGGTCCAGTGAATCCTTATCGGAATCCCAAGTATCTTCCCGATATTCGCTGACAATTCTACTGTCATCGCGTACTGTGCTAGAACTTGAGCGTTTTCCTATCCAGTTCTGGCTGCAGATCTCGATGACTGAGCCGTGGGACTACGATGAGATGGATGCTGATTCATGAAGATCGCCTTCAGAGCTTCCAACCAAGCACGCCTCGCCTCTTCGACGGTCAATCCCGAGACGAGAAGGGTCTCAAGTCCGTTCCAGAGAGCGATCAGCGAATTTGCAAGAGGACGGATGTCTAAATTGTCTCCGACAAATCTCCGTTTCTGACCCTCTGCGAGAAAACTGGTCAGCACTTCCTCGTATTCCGCATGGTTCTGTTTCAATATTCTTCTCAGAGTAGGGTTTCGTGACGCTTCGGAGAGAATTTCGAAACTAAGTCCTGGGTTGGATGCGGACAGTTTCAGCATCTTGTCGAAGAATTCAGTAGCGCTCTGGACCGGATTTGTCTCGTCGCCAAACGAGGAGTACAGTATCTCTTTGAAAGCCTGAGGTGCCGTCTTAACCATAGCCTCGAAAAGATCTTCTTTACTGGAGAAGTATAGGTAGATGGCTCCTTTGCTTACGCCTAGCCGTTTCGCAATGTCTTCCATTGTTGCTTCGTGGTATCCTCTCTCGGCGAAGACTTTGTTGGCCGCGTCTAGGATTCGGCTTCTCGCTTCTTCCTTGTACTCAGGCACGACCTTGGGCATTCGGCTCGGTAGTCAGTAAGCGGGGGGCACTATTTAAAATGACCGACGCGTTTAAATAATGACTCATCAGTCAGTTTCGCTACGCGATAAGACTTGCAGAATCAGAACATTCGGTCAGAAAAGATGGCAATGAATGACAAAGTTGTCATGATTACTGGAGCTAATTCAGGTATTGGAAAGGCGGCTAGCCTGGCCCTCGCGAAAATGGGTGCCAACGTGGTCATGGTTACTCGAAACAAGGAGAAGGGTGAAGCTGCAAGGTCCGAAATTATCAGAGAATCTCAGAACGGCTCCGTCGATCTCTTACTTGCTGACCTGTCGTCTATCGAGTCAGTGCGGAGTCTCGCAACAGAATTTCAGAAGAAATATTCCAAACTTCACGTCCTCATCAACAACGCCGGACTGTTCAACCAAAGACGTAATGTTACAACGGACGGCTACGAGAATACTTTCGCCACAAACTATCTCGCGCCTTTCCTCTTGACAAACCTCCAACTGCCGATGCTAAAGGCCAGCGCACCCAGTCGAATTATCAACGTCTCATCCGTAGGACACTACAACGGACACATCAACTTTGACGATCTCAACTTAGAGAAGGAGTATGGTGGATGGAAGGCTTACGGCCAATCGAAGCTAGCCCTCGTCCTCTTCACGCATGAACTCGCAAAAAAGCTACAAGGAACCCGCGTAACGGTCAACTCTGTCCACCCAGGCACCGTCGCGACAAACATCTGGACTAGACCTCTAGGTCCAGCAGGCTTCATTATGTCCTTGCCGAAATTGTTCATGCTAAGACCACAGAGGGGGGCAGAGACAATTGTCTATCTCGCATCCTCTGATGAAGCAGAGGGTCTCAACGGAGAATATCTGGAAAAACTGAAGGTGAAAAAATCTTCAGATGAATCCTATGATGACGAGATTGTTCAGAGACTATGGGATGTTAGCGAAAAACTGACTCACCTTTCCTGGCCTGTTCCAAGATGAATTGGAATAGATCAATGGAATGGGAATTCGACACGAAAAGTACTCTCGCGAATGAAGTAGATCTCTCGATGGAATGTGTAATCACATTATGTGACTATGGAACGTGCCCGACCATTAAAAGCAACAACGCAATCAACATGATATTCGTGGTGAAATTTGGTGGAAACTTATGCTCGTCCGAAGCGCGAAGAAATCGCGGCGACGATAATTATTACGAACCTCTTGAGAATCGCGCGGTAGGGGCCTTGCTCCAATGAGCGACAGCTTACCCGCGCCTCTGGTCGGACAATCCGACAAGGTCGTACAGGTAGAGAATCTTTCAAAGAAATACGGCGACAACGTCGCTGTCAACGGCATATCGTTCAGCCTCACGAAGGGTGAAGTGTTTGCCTTCCTCGGCCCGAACGGCGCCGGAAAGACAACAACGGTGGAAATCTTGGAGTGTCTCCGAAACCCGACTGGTGGACAAGCACTAGTCCTAGGATATGACGTGAGCAGACGATCCGACCAGGCCGAGATCCGAAAACGGATCGGGGTCCTGCCCCAAGACTTTAACGCGATAGACCGACTCACAGTCCGTGAGAACATCGACTATTTCGGTGCGATGTTTAAACACCAGCTGGACGCAGACAAGCTCATCGAGCTAGTCGATCTGAAGGATAAACGGGACGAGCAGTTCAAGAAATTATCAGGCGGTCTCAAACAGAGAGTTGGACTCGCGGTTTCTCTAGTCAACGATCCTGATGTCGTCTTCCTCGACGAGCCTACCACAGGCCTGGACCCTAGAGCTCGCCGGGACGTCTGGGGCGTCATCGAGCGCTTAAAGGGCCAGGGAAAAACGGTCTTTCTCACAACTCACTACATGGACGAGGCAGAATACTTGGCTGACATTGTTTCAATCATCGATCACGGACAGATAATCGCCTCGGGAACACCAGACCAGCTGATAGATATTCATGGTGGGAAAAAGACGCTCATCATCAGAGATGCTGGACAGGAAGGAATCGGACAACTTCCTCCAGGATTACCCAAGGCGGAGCTTAGAAACGCGGGAGACATTGCCATCCCTCTAAGCAACGGCGAGCTCACAAACATCCTCGTGAGCCTAGCACAGACCCCTCTGCATGACAAGGAAATAGAAGTCAGACGTCCAACCTTAGACGACGTCTTTCTCAACCTTACCGGGCGTAGAGTTTCGGAGGAGGGAAACTAGGCATGAGGAGCCGAATATACACCATTATCCGTGGGCATTTCAAGAGCTGGTACCGCAGCAAGAGCAACATATTCTGGACCATAGCCTTTCCACTCCTACTCATCGTCCTCTTCGGAGCGATATTCGGCAGCGGAAGCACCAAGTTCGACCTCTACCTCCAGAACCAAGATCTGAGTGGGAATGTGCCGACACCTCTTTCACAAGGCTACGTTAACGTATTGAACCAGACCGGGGCTTTCAACCTCCACATGGTCGCCGCTGAGCAGCCAGACCCGCTGACGTTTGTGAAAAACGACGCTCAGCTACACAATCGTGGACAGAGACTGCTTGTCGTACCGCTAGGTTTCAACGCCACTGTCATGAGTGGAAACAATGTGACCATCCAGCTCTTCATGGATCAGAGCGACCAGGCCTCCGCATCGCTCCGGGGAATAGTGAACTCAGCCACCATCTCGTATGCAGCTGCCATCGCCCGCGCACCCGACCATCTATACGTTCAACAAGTCGGCATCGTTACTAGAAATATCCGCTACATTGACTTCTTCATCCCGGGAGTAATCGGCATGACACTCCTCACTACGGGTGTCTTTGGCGCTGTCAACACCAATGGCAGATATCGAGAGTTGAAGATCATCAAGAAACTCGCCACCACACCCCTCAGCAAGATCGAATGGATACTCGGAATGGTTGGATACCAGATGATCCTAGCCACCATATCACTCGTCGTCATCCTCTTCTTCGGCTACGCCATCTTCGGAGTAACAGTGACCATAGACATCTACACGGTAGGACTGGTAGTTGCAGCCGCCCTCCTCTTCCCAGGGATTGGGATGGTACTTGCAAATTTCGTAAGGGAAGCAGAGAGCGCTGATGCCGCGGCCAACGCGATAACTTTTCCAATGATGTTCCTGGCCGGAACCTTCTGGCCTCGCGAGACACTGCCGGATATTATGAAGGTCATAGCTAACTTCATGCCTCTAACGTACGTGAACGACGGACTCAGAGACGCGTTGATCTATGCGCAACCTGCCCAAGCCCTGACCAACACGATCATAGCACTGGGATTAGCGGCGTTTTTCATTGTGCTAGGCAGTCTACTGATGAACTGGAAAGAAGAATAGCAACAACACATCCACCAAGGGCCACTCTGGAACTGGAACATCGAATCCTCGGCGTCGTCGGAATATTCGTCAAAGCTTCATTTAGAGCAATAAACCGCGTCGAATAGAAATCAGATTGCTCCTCGCAGAACAGCTTGCAGACTATGTTCACTCGATAAATTATCAGGACGTCCCCGAGAAAGTTGTTCACGAAACCAAGAAACGAATTGTCGATAGTCTAGGCTGCGCGATAGGAGCCTTCAACGCGGATCCGGTCAAAATCTCTCGTAGAGTGGCGGAAGCGGGGCGAGACATTCAAGGTTCAACCCTCTTCGGGACCCGAAAGAAGACCGTTCCAGATCTCGCTGCGTTCGTCAATGGGATAATGGTGCGATACTTTGACTATAACGACACTTACCTTTCCAAGGAGCCCGCACACCCCAGCGACAATATTGGCCCATGCTTCTCCGTCGCAGAATCCGAGCGAGCAACTGGAAAGGACCTACTGCTCTCCATCATTCTAGCGTACGAGATTCAGTGTAGGCTCTGTGATGCTGCAGATATTAGGCATCGAGGCTGGGACCATGTATGCTACGGTCTGCCCTCAACCGCTCTTGCGGCAGGCAAACTCATGGATCTCGATTCCGAAAGGATGACTCAGGCAGTGAATCTCGCTCTAAACTCTCACATCACGATGAGACAGGTGAGGGCCGGAGAACTGTCAATGTGGAAGGGATGTTCCTTTGCAAATGCCGCACGAAACGGGGTCTTCTCTGCCTTACTGGCCCGGGAGGGCATGACTGGTCCCTCGCCTATCTTTGAAGGAGAGATGGGATTTTTCAAACAAGTCTCAGGACCCTTCGAGATGAACATTGACGACTTCGGAGGAAAAAACGGATCATTCAAGATCGCAGAAACATATTTGAAATTCTTCCCTGCAGAGATCCACTCCCAGACATCCATCTGGGCTGCACTCGAGGCAAGGAAGGAGATCGAGAAGCCTGAACATATCATCTCAGTGGAGATTGCATCACATGAAGCTGGCTACACGATACTCGGTAAGGATCCTGAGAAATGGAATCCACTTACGAAGGAGACTGCAGACCATAGCCTCCCATACATTGTCGGGATGGCGTTGCTAGAGGGAAAGATTGACAATTCAACCTACAGCGAAAAGAAGTATCGAGATCCTAAGATTCTCGACTTTCTGAAAAAGATTACAGTTGTCGAAGACAAGGCTCTGAGCTCAATGTATCCGGAAGCAGTGCCGAACAGGGTTACGGTGAAGCTCTCATCTGGAAAGGTTGTGTCGAAACAAGTCAACTACCACAAGGGTCATCCCAAGAATCCTATGAGTGACAGGGATGTGGAGGACAAGTTCCAGAGGCTTACGAGGAAAATTCTGGATAAGAATCATGCAAGAAGAATTCTTGATGCTGTCTGGAACCTTGAGAAGGCGAAGGATGTCTCGAAACTAGTCTCGATGATGACTCTCCGCTAGGCCCTTCCCTCCTCATCTGGTGCTCGGATAGCTGAGATTTTTTCCTTTCCAGATGTTGGGGTCTCCCCAGAGTCCCAGACGCCAGGCGTTGAACTCGACAATTTGCGAATGGTCGATGAAGAGGTTCACGTCCTTTCCGAACGTCTTGAGGTACCATTTGAAGACGGGTGGGTCCGAAGCCTCGAACATCCATGTGTGGTAGCCGAACTTGTCCACGAGCTTCTTGACTACATCCTTCCGCCACTTGCTGGATGGAAGATCTTCCGTGATTCCTTCTGATTCGAGCATGAGAATCTTTGCGCCCGCGTCGAGATGCGCCGTTGTCTCCTTGACCACATCTCCAAAAGTTCTCATCTTCGTCTTGTAGCCCACAATGTGGGTTCCAGCACCCGCGCCTATCATCATCGAGACCTCTGGTTTGGCTTTCATCCCTAGATTCTGCACCTGTTTGACAATCGCGACCTTGTCTCGCAGGTTGATGGGTGCGAGGCCGCTGGAGACTTCGACCATGTCGAATTCTAATGATTTGCATTCCTCTAGATATTTGTCGACAGCGTCTGGTCCCTGGACGATGACCCGTTCAATGAATCCTCCGGTTGAAACGTAAACGTCCTGTTGGTGGCAGAGCTGGATCATCTTCCGAGTCTTTTCGCGGTCGAGAAGGCGCATACTTCCGCCCGCGAACTTGAACCCGTCAACATACTCCCCCCAATCGTCTAGCAAGTCGCGTAGATAGCCGTACGTCACGGGAGTGTAATAGGGACCTCTGAACTCGATAACCCCGGTCTTCCGGGGCTTCTCGGGCAGTTCGTTTAGTTTGACAAAATCGAAAGTCTTACTCTGAGAACTCATCAGTCGATGGGCCTCTCGCTCTTCGCGGTTGGTTGGTAACGTATGTTTGGTTTTCGGTAGCAAGCTTGCGATGCGAATCTAATGAAGCAAAGTATGCTTGCAGAAGGATGAAATTGCTAGTTGTAAACGCCGAAACGATTAGTTCCGGATGTGGGTGGCTACGAAGTGTTTGTCGACGTCTTCGGCGATGAGGTTGTATGACTTGACGAGCTTCCGGATCTCCAGTTCAAGCGGATCCTCCTTGGCCTTCTTCTCGTCAAGAGGAACTCCGACAACCATACAGAACCACTCGGCCAGCTCCTTGGAGTCGGCGAAGACAAACATGTTGCCGTCGCTGGTTGCGACCGTCCATCCGTTCTCCACTTGGTCTATTTTGTAGGATGCTCGAATGGTTCTAATCGTCGACTGCTTGTCCATGCTTGCTTACTCTCCATACCACGACTATGAGCCTATTTCGGACTCCCGGGGTTGAGATTCTACCTTGAATGATTCCTGACGAAATCGGGAATATTAGAATGGTGTTCCCAGCGTGAAAAAGCTAATACTATGAGTATCATCTTCAAGGTCGTCTTAGTGAGCATGTCCACGGTCAAAACAGCGGAATTCTCCCGGGTTGCATCAACGTCCGAGATACCTCCAGGTATAATGAGGAAGGTAACCGTGGACGGCCAGGACGTAGTAGTAGCAAATGTCGACGGAAAATACTTCGCTATCGGAGATGTCTGCACTCATCAAGAAGGACCCCTCGACGAAGGAATTCTCGACAACTACGAGGTCGAGTGCCCATGGCACGGTTCCCGGTTCGACCTGAGGACGGGCGCTGTCAAAGAGGGCCCGGCTGGAAACCCGGAACCCAATTACGAAGTCAGGATTGATGGCGAAAATATTCTCGTCAGAGCAAAATAAGACAAAGGAATTCTCAGTGCAACCGTTCTCAACCCTCCGCATGCTTAACTAAGGAAATTCTTGTCGAGAGTCTCGGCAATTTTGGCTACTAGCGCTATCGAGAAACGCACCCCAAGTTCGTAACCATAGGGCTTCCGGTTAGAGCGCTGTTGTCACGACTCATCACGGGATCCTTGCACACATAGCTATAGTCCACGAGGAACTGCGTTAACTTTCTTGTCAGTCTGTTGTCTTTTCTTCTTTTGTTAACTATTGTTTTTCTGTTACCTTTTTCTCGAGTTGTTATCTTTCTTCTTCTACTAACTATTTCTCGACCCCCCCGGGGTACGTCTAAACAAAAAAACTCCTTCACACTTTCATCGCCAAAAACAACCCTTTAACCCGGACAGCGCGTGAATATCCAGCGTCAGTCCTTGTTCCCAAACCCTGAGCGTCTCCGTATGGGTTGCAGTGGCTGGTCCTACCAGGACTGGGTCGGACCCTTCTATCCTAGAGACGCGAAACCCGGCGACTATCTCAAGCTCTATTCAAACGTCTTCAACGGTGTCGAAATAGACTCCACATACTACCGCACACCCTCACCATTAATGGTGGCTAACTGGCGAAAGGTGACCCCTCAAGGCTTTGTCTTCACGGCCAAGTTTCCAAAGAAAATAACGCATGAGCTGAAGCTGCGAGACAGCCTCGCCCAACTTGACCGTTATTACAAGTCGATCTCTGAGCTGAGAGAGAAGCTCGGCCCTCTACTAATCCAGCTCCCACCCTCCTTCAACTACAAGAAAGACAAGGAAGCCCTGGAAATCTTCGTCGGACAGATCGACCAGAAGTACAAACATGCGATAGAGTTCAGAAACAAATCCTGGTTCAAACCCGAGATCTACAAACTACTCGAGAGCAAGAACGTAGCATTGGCCTGGTCGGAGAACCAGTACGCATCCACCCCACCAGAAGCAACCTCCGACATTGCCTACCTCAGAATGGTTGGAGACAGAACCATCACCAACTTCGGCGGCACACAGAAAGACCAGTCCCAAGTACTAAAGAAATGGTACGACACCCTGGAGGAAAAATCGAACCTCTTCAAACAAGGATTCATCTTCTTCAACAACCACTTCGCGGGATTCGGACCCGGAAGCGTCAACGAGTTCCGACGACTAGCCGGACTGGCAGAGCTAGACTGGAAGGCTATGTCGACAGAAGCCGGACCATTACAAAGTAGCATCTCACAATTCCAGAACTAGGGTCGCAGCCAAGGGATTCGAGGGCTCCGCCAGATCCGGAACACGACATAGGCTGACCCCACAATTGTAGCTGCAAGCCCCCAGACAACAAGAATGGCCAATAGCAAACAGTCACCCGAGATCCCTTCCTGACAGGCTCCACTCCCTAGAGAGAACAACCTGCCGGAAGCAACAGCTGAGATAGTTATCGAGAGACCTATGCCAAGAATGATTACAGATGCCACCGCTTCCCCAATATCCTTCATCTCTACAACTCAGGGTAACAGTTTCTCTTGTCCGTATTTTGTTAGGGTCCATCTGCCCGCACGGCCCGACTGGTTCACAGCCACCACTCTATGTTTCAATAGAAGTTTCAGATGATATCCGACACAACTCTGGCTAAGCCCAGCCTTTTCACTTATCTCGGGAATGTTATTCCTTCCCTTCTCCATAATCTCGATAATCTTCGTCCTAGACACCAGTCCCCTGCTAACATTCCTCATTCCTGACACGTACGCTCTCGGATGATAAGCAGGACTCAGACTCGTACCCTCAGGCGAAGTCTGCCACGAACAACTTCTGCTGCTCCCTGTCTACAGGCAACGCCTTGAACGTCTCTGCTAGTTCGACCTTGATGAGTTCGAGTCGCTGACGATAATATTCCCGGATATTGTAACGCTGAACCATCTCAGTAGCCACATCCAGATACTTTTCGACGCCGCCCCGGAAGACGGTGGCCGCAAGTTTTCCACCACATCTGTGGCATGTTCCTCCCAGAGGGACACGGCGCGGCTTCGATCCACACTTTGTGCATCTGACTCGCTGGCTCGTGAAGGTTCGGAGATTGCCCACAAGATCTCTGAGGATATGCGTCGACAAAACCTTGACGGCCACTTCCTCACCCTTGACCGCGACAATCTGATCCGCGAGATGGAGTTGCTCCTTGACCTTGTCAAGCATGGTGGGAAGTTCCTTGTAAGAACTGATCAGCCTTCCATTATCAAGATCCTCTGTCGGATGCGTGAAACCAATAGTCCACTGGTCCCCGCCATTCCCAAGATTCGAGTTCAGCGTCGGAACAAGACTCTCAACTTCACTCGGGTGAGCGCCCTGCCACGTCTTCTCATAGAACTCGACTGGGAGGTGGGAGACGTTCTCGATGTTGAGGGCTTGTCTCGCGATCTCCGCGGGATTGAGCAGTGGTGACAGTAGCAGCGGGGCGTCCATGAGGCCGCCGATTCTGTCAGGCATGAACTCCCGGGAGAAATTCAGCAGCACGTCTAGTAGGAGGGACACTGAGTCTTCGTCTCCATCGCAGTCTCGTCTCTTCGCCGCGTGCCAGAATGGGTGGGCGTAACAGACACTCGCTTTGGTAAAGCCGACTATGCGGCCAACGACGCCTACGGAGGTGTGGGGAGAAAGGCCCACAACGAGGCGGCCTATGAGATCCTCGCTCTTCGACGCATTGTAGAACTTCGCGAGGCCGTAGTAAGATGAGAGAAGATCATCTAGAAACTTGGAGGCCTTCAACAAATATTGCGCGCACGACTCTGGAACCACGAGATCTTGGACTTCGAGTGCGCAGAGCTGGCTCGGGGATTCCAGTGGTTTAGCTTCCATGTCCTTCTCATAACCAAGCGTGTGAGCCTTCTCGATCGAGAGGCCTACTTCGCCCGGCCGAAACTGTGTCAAGATCGCATTTGTCGCGTCGAACCGGATCGTCCCATCTTTGAAGACCGAGACTTCCCTGCCAGCTCTCAACAACCCTTTCTCAAGAGGTTCCGGCGTCTTCGTCTTATTCAGCAAACCCTTCGTTCCCTTGATTATCTCAGGTGATTTCGCAAGTCCAACGCGTCTTACAGCCGCTTCCAATACCTGCTTGAGATCAACAGGTTTGTTCTTGTAAGAGACAGTCTCAACGTTGCAATTCTTGCAGACTCCGAACCCAGGCAAGCCGCACCGTGGACAAGACTGGTGTTCTACTGTAAGAGTCCCACATGTAGGGCATCTGATGCGAGGCTCCCAGGCATCGCAGCTGGGACAGACTCTGTCTACAACATCCAGGCTGACGGCCAGCTTTCGAGACGCCTCCACGATATCACGGCGCATTCCTCCGAACTGACCCGTTGGGAAGAGGCAGTGAACCTTTGGCGTCATGACTCGTTCCTTAGCTTTCTCCGGGCGGCCCATTCGGGCTCCCACGTAATTCGGAGCCTTGCTCTTCACAGGGAATCCGGCGAGATGGCTGAGACGCTCTAGAGTGTTGGACCCGTCATGCTCTGGCTCCTGGCTGTCGGGCTTGAGAATTGCCCGCAGAATGAGGGCCTCGCCCTCTCCAATCTGGACGGAGTCTCCTCGGACCTTGTGAGGAAGACAAAGCCTCTCTAAGAGAGACTTGAGAATTGCATCGTTGGGAATCTGAATGGTTTCTTCTGAGGGTTTTGAGAATTCGAGAATCCTCTCCCGTAAGTATTGCAGCTCATTGGGTTTGATCGCGTCCCAGAAGAAGGTATAGAGGGGATGAAGGGGGACGTTGAAGATTCGTGATATCTCCAACGCTTCTGTCGGAAGGAGTTTTGTGGCTAGCGGCTTTGTAGCTAGATCGTGAAGGCGTTCTTGAGGAATCGAGAGCGGCAGGACCCTGCTGTCGTCTTCTATCGTCTTCAGCTTTTCAGCGAGGAGTTGGCTCCACCACTCCTCGACGAATCCTGAAGGGACAAGTGTACGGTTGTTTTCTAGGAACTCGCCATATCCAACTATGAGATCGCCGAGAAAGAGAATTCTGTCAATCCGATCCTTGACAGCTCTAGCCTCACTAGGGTTGTCGATCCTGACGACGGAGCCATCCATCATCCTGACTACCGGCGGCTCGATCGAGTCAACAGCAGTGACTATCCCGGCCTTGCCAGGACACTCAGTCCTCATCTGAACTCCCACTGCCAAGAATCCTCCGAGAATCTCCATAGTCGCCGGATGGACCCCGACAGATGCCAAGCCTGTGTTTCTTGCTCGGCCGTACCTTACTCGAAATCCGCCTTGAGCGCCTGGAAATGCGAAGATGGGTCTACCCCCAACCACATCCTCCATGAACATGAACTCCTTCGCCTCCTCACCCTCAGCCGACGATGTCTTCAAGGGGCGTAACCAGTCCCAGCCCTCGAGGCTGAGCCTCTCCACGATACGGAGCACCTTCTGAGAGCGGCCCAGGAGGCCGTCATTTATGACTCGTAAGGCTCCGCCACGGACTCTGTTGGTCTCGATTCTGGCAATGTTCCGGTTTACTGCCACTTCCACAGGGTCTGTTTCGACGCCGTTGGGCTCGACGGGAAGTCTGAGCATTGCGTCATGCAACACAGAGTCCGAGTTACGGTACTGGAACCTGGCAACGGCCCGCTCGTAGATCCGGAGCTCCTCAACGAACCGGCGAGCTTCACTCTCAGTTGCCTTGTAGGGCTGGAGGTTCAGCCTTCGACGAACATGATCTCCAACAATCATTGTCATGCCCATCTCAGTGCCTCCTGCGGATCGCATTGGTCCGGCAAAATAGATGGCTAGATGTCTCGAGCGGTCATCATTTCTCCGAATCCTGACATCATAAATTCCCTGTATTGGGGCGACAGTCACCGCTTCATCCAGAACAGCTAGTGCAGTGCGAACCGCCTGCTCTGCGGCCGGCTCTTCCTCAAAGCTTCCGAAGCGGCCGAGTACAATTTCTTCGCTGACCTTGAGTGCTGTCTCTTCTCGTGAGATGATCTTTACAAGCTCCCTAATTCGTT
>Ga0209056_10003197_pt1 | contig 17577 bp, 19 predicted proteins | sample GraSoiAngelo_114_FD_185876 | JGI IMG/M metagenome (GOLD analysis project Ga0209056, IMG submission 185876) | Grasslands soil microbial communities from the Angelo Coastal Reserve, California, USA - 14_0903_13_40cm (SPAdes) (version 2) | ecosystem: Environmental > Terrestrial > Soil > Grasslands... | reverse complement strand
GGCGTCCTGCGAGTTTTCTGCAATGAAGCCGTGCGAGTTGATCGCCAACCGCAGGCGCGATGGCTCGCGGCCGGCCCGGTGTGCGGACTCGCGATACAGCTCGATGAGGGGCACGAACCGCTCCGGTGTGCCCCCAATGATCGCCAGCACAAGCGGCAGGCCGAGGTCACCGGCGCGGATCACCGAGCCCGGATTGCCGCCGACGGCGATCCAGACCGGCAGCAGGTCCTGCACAGGACGCGGATAGACGCCTAGGTTATCGATCGCAGCACGATGCGTGCCAACCCATGTGACCTTGTCGCTCTCACGCAATTTCAGCAGCAACTCGAGCTTCTCAGCGAACAGCTCGTCGTAGTCCTGGAGGTCGTAGCCGAAGAGTGGAAATGATTCCGTGAACGACCCGCGCCCAGCCCAGATCTCCGCCCGTCCGTTCGACAGAAGGTCGACGGTAGCGAAGTCCTCGAAGACGCGCACCGGGTCGTCGGTGCTTAGCACCGTCACGGCGCTTGCCAGCTGGATGTGCTCGGTTGTCGCCGCCGCCGCGCCTAATACGACAGCCGGAGACGAGACGGCGAAATCGGGCCGGTGATGCTCGCCAACCGCGAAGACCTCCAGCCCCACCTCGTCGGCGAGTTTGATCTCCTCCATCAAATGGGAGAGGCGCGTGGCCGGATCGATGGTCTGCCCAGTCACCGGGTCAGGTGTTGTTTCCGCGAATGATGTGATTCCTATTTCCACAAGGTGCTCCTAATAATTGCGGCCGAGGTTAACCTTACAGCTCTCCGGGCCTTGCGTAGCGATAGAAAAATCGTCCGAGCCCCGCTTGAGCGGTCGGGCCTAGGAGGCGACTCAGATGTTTCTCGAGTGTGCCGGCCTGATCCAGACCGCCGATGTACACCGGCTCGTAGCCGGCATCGCGGCTTAGTTGCTCCGCGACCTCGCGGGCGTCGTCGTCCGCGGCGTAGAGGTTGCTCGGCCGCACGCGCTGTTCGTCGATCTGATCGTACAGGTCCGCGAAATTGGTGTTGAACGCCTTAGCGACGGGACCACCGACGATCGACTTCACCTGGTGCGTCAGCGACTCGAACTTCTCGTCGCGACCGGCGAACGGGTTGGTAGTGTCGATGGCGATCTTGTCGGCAATCCCGCTCACCTTGCCCAGCGCATCTGCGATTTGGCCGGACGGCACTGCTACGACGACGGCGTCGGCATCCGAGGCGTCGCCGCCGTCGCGGCCGATCCTTCTGACGGCGTGGCCGGCGCGCTCCCAGCGGTCGGCGAGCCCGCCACCCACTTTGCCGCGGCCGATGACTGTAATGTTCACTCGCTTCTCCTCCTTGAGTCTTCCTTTGTCGTCACGTTTGTCGTCACGTTCGGTGATTGCCGTCGACGACGCGTTCGTGTTCGCCGCCGCTAAAACATTGTGTTCGCGTTAGCGGCTGTCTTTGGAACTTCCTGGATAGTGTCCCAGTGCTCGACGACCTTACCGTCTTCAAGGCGGAAGAGGTCCATTACCGCCAGGCCGCGGTCGTTCGGCTCGCGGACGAAATTACTGTGCACCGCGACCACGTCGTCTTCCCCTACGAAGCGCTTGAATTCCACGGTTAGGCCCGGGTACGCGTCAGTAAATGCCGAGACGAATTCAACAAACGCCTCACTGCCATCCGCCGCCCCGGGGTTGTGCTGGCGATAGTAATTGCCAACGTGCTTGGCCACCGCCTCCGCCGGCTTTCGCTGGTTGAACGCCAGGTCGTAAAATTCACGGACCGTTGCTTTGTTGTTTTCCGGCGTATTTGTCACTTCGATTTGCCTCCGATTCGAGGATCGGACCAACGGCGTCGGATTCCGCTTCAAGTGAATGTGCGTGGCCGAGTTCATGCCGCCTTCCTCTCCATGCGAACTGCCAGCGCAGGCCGCCTCGTCTGCGTTTCTGGATACGTGCGATGGCCACACTGCAGGCAGACCATCTCCACCTCGCCGAGCAGTTCTTCCTCCATCATGTCGCCATTGCAGCGCGGGCACGACTTCATGAGTATCATTACGCCTCTTCCTCCTTCTTGCGGATCGCCTCGATGTGCAGCGTGATCTTCACGTTATCGCCAACGACGGCGCCGCCGCCCTCAATCAGCTGGTTCCAGCGGATGTCGAACTCCTTGCGGCTGATCTGCGTCGTTGCCGTGAAGCCGGCCCGCTTGTTGCCGTAAGGATCGTCGATCTGCCCTTCGTACTCGCCGTCGAGCACGACCTCCTTCGTTACGCCCCGGATACTGAGGTCGCCGCTGAGCCTGAAGCGCTTCTCATCCAGGCGCTCTATATGTGTGCTGCGAAAAGAGATGTAGGGGAACCGCTGCGCGCTGAAGAAGTTATCCGAGCGAAGGTCCGCATCGCGAGCCTCAACGTTCGTGTCGATGCTGGCGACGGCGATTTTCGCCTCGACCGAGGAGTTCTCAGGTTTGGCTTCGTCGATGTTGAGGGTCGCCTCCAGCTCGCGAAAACGCCCCTTTACCGTTGTAACCACGAGATGCTTGACTGCAAATTCGGCGATCGAATGCATTGGATCGGCTGTCCATGTGCTCGTTTTGCCGGGAGCTTCCGTTGTCATCTATTCCTCCTTGCTCGGCGGCAATTGTCCGCCGCGCTTACTTCTAGTAAGCTACTATATGCCAGTGAGCTTACCTCTGTCAAGCAGCTAATTTTTGGTAAGATGTAATCAGTGACGAACGAACTAACAAGCTTCTGTCCCGACTACCACCGCGCAGTAGAGCTAATCGGCCGGCGCTGGACCGGTGCGATCCTTCGCGCCCTCCTTACTGACGTCAAGCGGTTTAATGACCTCGCCGCTGCCGTTCCCGGCTTGAGTGATCGAATGCTGGCCGAGCGGCTCAAGGAACTCGAGACGGAGGGCGTTGTTGTGCGGAACGTGTTTCCGGAGACGCCCGTGCGCGTGGAATACAGGCTAACGGAGAAAGGGCTCGCTCTCGAATCCGTAGTGCGCGCGGTGGCCGGCTGGGCAGAGTCGTGGGCCGTGGAGGGCTCGAAGAGGGCGGCAAAGCAGCCGGCCGACATCTCCGGCGACCAGTAACACTCCCCCGGCGATCCGAATTCGTGGTGTCACTCCTGACATGGAGATGTCCCGTCCTCCTGCTATTCTAAAGTTATGAATTCCGGCTCATCATCTGGTCCAATCCGGCGCGTCGATCCGGAGCGAGTCAAGCTGGCGGCCCGGCAAACTAATCATCTTGAAGTCAATCAAGGCCGCAGCCCGTCTCCGCGCTCGCCCGGCGTCGGATTAGCAAATACCTTTTCGGAAACCAATCAAGTGCGTCGCGCAAAATCGGGACTCAATTCAGGCACCCACCGTGGGCAGAAAACCGCTACCCAGATTCAGAGATCGCCTAGCTCGCCACAACCGGCGCGATCTCTTCTTCCGCCACGGGCGCCTGCGCCCGGCGCATCATAGCCGTCGCCTCGCGATCGCTGATGAAGGCGGCCGCGGCCATCCCGAGTATGGCGAGCACGGCTGCCACGATAAATGCCTCGTGAAATGAGGTCAGCGCCGCATCACGTGTGGCCGGATTGCCGAGAATCCCACCGTGGGCGCTCAGACGGTTGCTGAGCACGGTGGCCAGCAGCGCGACCCCAAAGCTAGCTGCCACCTGCCGGTTGGCGTTGAAGATGGCGCTCGCGCGGCCCATTTCGTACGGACGGATCGTTGCGTATGTAGCCGTCTGAATGGGTATCAACACAAGGGCAAATGCCCAGCCCCGGCATAGCATGATCAGTCTTATCCACCACTGACTCGTCTCCAGGTCCACGAAGAGAAACATGAGCGTGGTGATCGCCGATCCGAGCATACCGGCCATCATCATTCGTCGCGGGCCCATGCTGTTGTAGATGCGCCCCGCGATCTGGACCATGCTTACGACGCCAATCGCCTGCGGGAAGGTCGTGAGTCCGGACTGAAACGGCGACAGGCCCATCTCAGCCTGAAGAAGGAGCGGCAGCAGAAAGAGGCCGCCCATCATCCCGCTATAGCCGACGATCTGGGCGACGTTCATCGTCGTAAATAGTCGGTTGCGAAAGAGACGCATGTCGATCATCGGTTCTCGTGTGCGAAGCTCCTGGTACGCGAACAGCAACAGAATGCCCGCGCCCAATGCGCCGAATGTAAGGACTCGCTGGCTTCCGAAACCTTCGATCCCAGCCTCGGCAAGCGCGTACATGAGGGCGGCAAGGCCGGCGGCTGCAAAGACGAAGCCGGGGATATCGAGCCGCCCGGGATTCGGCTGCTTCTCCTCGCGAAGAAAGAGGCCCGCAAAAACCAGTCCCAAAACGCCAACCGGGATGTTGATCAGGAAAATCCAGCGCCAATCGTGGTATTCCACGAGATAGCCACCGAGCACCGGGCCGCTCGCCGGCGCGACTACCATCGGCACCATGAGGATAGCCGCTCCCTTCGCACGTTCCTCCGGCGGAAACGCCCGAAAGAGCATCGCAGTGCCGACTGGAGTGAGAATGCCTCCGCCCACGCCCTGAAGCACACGGAAAGCGATGAGCGACTCGATATTCCAGGCGAGCGCGCAGAGCAACGAGCCGGACGTGAAGACGAAGAGCGCGACCATGAAGATGCGCTTCGTGCCGAAACGATCGCCGGCCCAACCGCTGACGGGAATAAATACGGCGAGGCTCAACAAGTAGCCGGTCACGACCCATTGGATGGTGCTTGCCGCTTCCTCTCGGTTCACGTGCAAATCTTCGCCCAGTTTGGGCAACGCGACGTTGACGATCGTCATGTCGAGTAGGTCCATGAAGAGCCCGAAGACGAAGACGATGCCGACGATCCATTTGTAGTCGAGGCGAGAGAGCATCAGAGCCTCGCTGCCTGAGGAATCACATGTTTGCCCATCGCTTCGATCGGAGTGATGTTCTCGACGCCGATTAGCGCGCCCAGCGCCGCCTGTGCCCCCGCCTCCCTGAGCAACCCCAGCTGCTCGACGAGCTCACCTGCCTGTGACCCATCGCGGCCTACGTTCATGACAGTGATTACCGTCTTCTCGATATCATCGTAGTTCCGGCCCTCACGCTCACAATGTTGCCGCAGGATATCGAGCTTATGCTGGACTGCGCCGGGGTCCATGCCGGGAATGTTGCAGGCGTCCGCGTATTTGGCGACGAGGCGTAGCGTCTTCTTCTCACCGCCACCGCCGACCATGATCCGCGGCCGCGGCTTCTGAAGCGCCTGCGGCACATTGATCGTCTCCGCAAGCCTGTAACTTCTGAAGCGCCTGCGGCACATTGATCGTCTCCGCAAGCCTGTAATGCTTGCCCTCGTAGGGGCCGTTGTTGTCGTCGCTCCACATCTGGTTGGCGATCTGCAGCGCCTCTTCCAGCCGCTCGAACCGTTCCTTCAACGGCGGGAACGGCACGCCGAGCCCGAGGTGTTCACGCTCGAACCATGCGGCACCGACGCCGAGCCAGGCTCGCCCGCCGGAGAGGACGTCCAGCGTCGTTACTTCCTTGATCAAGATCCCCGGATGCCGATAGGTGACGCCCGTGATCATCGTCCCGAGTCCGACGCGCGACGTCAGCCCTGCGATGAACCCGAGCGTCGTATACGCCTCCAGCATGTCCATTTCAGCGGGCCCGACCATTGGGATCTGGAAATGGTGGTCCATCACCCAGATCGAGTCGTACCCGGCCGCCTCTGCGGATCGAACAATCTCACCGAGCTTCCGCGCGACGTCCGGAGGCCCCCCGGGCCAGGTGAAGTATGGGATCTGTAATCCCAGTTTCACGAGAGAACCATTTCGGCGAGTGTGTTGAGCATTTTCGGCGGGCCGAACACCAACATTTGCGTGAGCACCGACTTCTTCCAGACAGGAAGCTCGTCCTTGATCTTCGCGAGCGGGCCGACGAGGGCGACGTCCTGGACCATCTTTGTCGGCACGGCCGCGATCGCCTCCCGCTTCTTACCCTCCAGATAGAGCTGCTGAATTTTGGCGCACTCGCCCTCGTAGCCGAGCCGGGCAATGACATCGTAGTGAAAGTTCGCGCCGCGGGCTCCCATGCCGCCAACATATAGGGCCAGAGTGGGGCGATAGAAGTCAGCGGCAGCCTCAATGTCATCGCTGGGAATGATGGGGACCATGGAGGCGACCTCGAAATCTTCGGGCTTGTGCCGTGCGCCAGGTCGGGAGAACCCCTCGGCCAGGGCGTCCCGGTAGAACTGATCAGCCTTCGGTGAGAAGAACATGGGGAGCCAGCCATCGGCGATCTCAGCGGCGAGCGCAACGTTCTTTGGGCCTTCGGCCGCGAGATAGACAGGGATATCCGAGCGCAGGGGATGCACGGTCGACTTAAGCGCCTTGCCCAGACCCATCCCGTTTCGTTGCGGTATCTGGTAGTGCTTTCCCTCGAACGAGACAGGCTCCTCGCGCGAGAAAATCTTGCGCATGATCTGCACGTACTCTCGAGTGCGCTCGAGCGGACGGGGGTAGGGCTGTCCGTACCAGCCCTCCACTACCTGTGGCCCCGAGGCGCCAATGCCGAGGATGAAGCGGCCGCCTGAGAGGTGATCCAGGGTCATCGCGGCCATGGCCGTAGCGGCCGGTGTGCGCGCGGATAGTTGGGCGATCGCGGTGCCGAGCTTAATGCGTGATGTCTGGGAGCCCCACCACGCGAGCGGTGTGAAGGCGTCCGAACCGTAGGCTTCGGCGGTCCAGATCGAGTCGAAGCCGAGGCGCTCCGCTTCGGCGATGGAGTCCTGAATGCCAGGCGGTGGACCTGAAGTCCAGTATCCTGTAGCCAGGCCAAGTTTCATAGCTACCTCCTGCAGATTCCGCGGCTAAGCGTGGCGGCGGCCTCGATTGCTATGCTGCGGGCAATGCCTCGGTCTTGTCCTAGAGACACTTGAAACGAGAAGCCCAGCGCGAACCCGATGCCAGTGATCGTCTGGGCGATTGCCTCGAGTTCGACTCCTGAGCGGATACGACCGGAGCGCTTATGGCGGTCTAGCTTTTCCTTCGTTAGGCGCACGCGTTCATTGTGGATTCCCTCATTGATGGTGCGACCAATTTCAGAGTCGATCGCGGCCTGTGAGACGGCGACCCGCATGAAGTCGCGGCGCTCCCACATCGTATCGAGGTGCCAGAGAATGACCTTCTCGATCTCTTCCTCGAGCGTATCCCGGTCGGGCAGAGCGCCCACGAAGTCCTCGACTACCTGCGTGGCGCGACTCTCGAGAATGGCGAGGAGAAGGCCGCGTTTGCCGTTGAAGTAACGGTGAATGAGGCCTTCGGCGCAGTTGGCCCTCTCAGCTACCTCGCGTGTCGTAGCGCAGTCATAGCCGCGCTCCGCGAACACGGCGGTTGCGGAGTCAATCAAGGACTGGCGACGCTGCTCCTTGTCGCGCTTACCGCGCTCGATTATGGGGCTCGGGGAGATCGTCATGGGCCCTCGCCGGCTCATGTCTTAACTTGTGCGTGGGCGCGCACTTACCTTCGACCTCAATATCTCGCAGAGGCTACGGGATGTCAAGGCGAGCGCAACGCGTGGATATGAGGCGCGCCTCTTTTGCTCCACGGCTTGCTACCGAGAGAGCCGTCTGACAATGTTCCACGGTCCGTAAGGACGATGCTAAAAACGACGCACCTGACGACCGGAAAGAAGCATGAGAAACCATCTCGCTGAAAATGAAATGTCGCTGGGGAACGCCACCGAGGAACAGAACCCCCAAAGAGCAGAAATGCCTGCACGCACCAACGCTTTAAGCCCGCTGAGGACCAACGGCGAACGCCCATGAAATCCGAGTCAACGGCCTCACTTTACGGCGGCCGGTAATGCCTAGTTTGCGGCAGGCATTTCGTTGACGTGAAGAAGGTCGTCGGCTAATCTGATGCACGTAGCCAAATAGGAGAATCGAATGGCTCAGCCAACGCGAACAAGGTCAGAGTTAAAGGTCGCCCCGCGCGAGGTGATAGGGAAAAAAGTGAAGGTATTGCGACTCGGAGGGCTCACTCCGGCCAATATCTATGGACACAACGTAGAGTCTCAAGCCATCCAGGTCGCGACTGAAGAACTGAAACAGGTTCTGAAATCGGCCGGTCGCAACGAGATCGTGTACCTGCGCCTGGATGGGGACGACCCTCGCCCTACTTTTGTGAGGGATGTTCAGCAGCACCCGGTAACGGACGTGATCTTGCATGTAGATTTTCTTCAGATCTCGCTCAGAGAGAAGGTCAGAGCCGACGTCCCGATTCACCTCGTGGGCATATCGCCTGCTGTCGATACCTTTGGGGGGATCCTGATGCACGGTCTAGACCATGTGACCGTGGAGGCGCTTCCGACAGAAGTCCCATCGTCGCTGGAGATCGATGTTTCGCCTTTGGCGGAAATCAACCAGGCTCTTCACGTCTCCGACCTCGACGTGCCAGACGGTGTAACGCTGCTTACAGACGTCGAGCAAGTGATAGCAAAGGTAGCTCCGCCGGCCGTAGAACCGGTCGAAGAAGTGCCAGAGGAGGAGGCGGAAGAGGGCGAAGCGGCGCCGGAGGGCGAAGAAGAGGCTGCGCAGGAAGAGCCTTCGGAAGGAAAAGCGGAGCCCTAGTAGGCGCCTCAGACTGGCGTCGGCGAATTCAGGTGCCGCCCGGCGAGTCCGCGCAATCCGCGCGAGAATTCCGCTGCGGAGACCCTGCGCCGTCCAGCACGCTGTAGCTCGAGCGGAACGAGGAGGCCGCTACCGGTCTGGACGGCGAAGGCCGCGGAGTCCCGAGATTCGTCGGGCAATTCAGTCAGCAGCGGTTTCGGGAGTTCGGAGATGGTCGCGGTCGTTGCCATCAAGTTGGCAGCAAGCGGCCATGCACGCCAGATGTGAAGCAGCTCGCCGTCGAGCTCACTGTAGGCGCCCGGCCAGGGATTATAGGCGCGGACGCGCCGCCATATCTCGGTGGCCGGCACACCCCAATCGATGACACCGTCCTCTTTGCGTAGAAGGGGGCAGAATGTCGCCAACTCGTCGTTTTGGGGCTTCGGTGACAACGCACCCGAGAGCCAGTGCGGTAATGTTCGAGCGAGTAGATCGGCACCCGCGCTAGCCAGCCATTCTGATAGCGAGAGCGTTGTATCTTCGTCTCCGATGGCAACTTCCGTTTGCGCCAGGAGGGGGCCGCTGTCCATGCCGGGGTCCATTAGCATAATCGAGATGCCAGTACGTTCATCTCCTGCGAGGATGGCGGCGGGAATTGGCGTGGCGCCGCGCCAGCGTGGCAGCAGTGAGGGATGGACGTTAAGGACGCCGCGCGTAGGGATCTCCAAGACGTTCTGTCGGAGTATTTCTCCGTAGGCGGCCACGACCATGACCTCGGGAGCAAGCCGGCGCAAACCTTCGACAAAGTCCGGGTCGCGCAGACTCGGCGGTTGGAGCACCGGCAATCTAAGGCCCTGCGCCGCGATCTTGACCGCCGATGCTCTTGGCAAGCGGTTGCGCCCGGCAGGCCGATCGGGTTGCGTTACAGCGGCGGCGATTCTGTAGCCGTCCGCCACAAGTCTCTGAAGAGAGGGGACTGCGAAGTCCGGGGTGCCCAAGAAAACGATCGACATAACCACGCCCACATCGTGATGAGCGAGCAGCCTGCGCGATTCTAGCATGAGCCGGGCCGGCAACGCGAGGTAGCGCTGGGCGTTATACAAATGCGATGGTTGGCAGAGGCATGAAGCGGACAGGCGCGCTTGTTGGATGCGCTGCGCTTGCTCTGGGCGCCGTTATCTTCGCCACCGGTTGCGGCGGCGGCGAAGCCCACCCCGCTTCCAGCGAGGGGGTGGTGATTCTGACAGCGACCCCTCCGCCCGGCACTTCATTGCCGCGACGCACGGCCCCCCCAACCCCGCCCCCGACTCCAAGCCCTCTTGAGGTTTGCGCAAGCAACCCAGACCCGGCCTCGCCTAAGGCGCTACAAGTACAGGAGCCGCAACCTCAGCAGCAGTTGAAGATTCCCTTCCACGTGCGTGGTTGGGGCTCCAATATCGGCCAGAATAACCGGGGCGTGGCCCTCGGCATCGTGGATGCGAAGCAATCGATAGTGCAGGTATTGAACCTACCGCCGCAGCCAAACACTTACAGGCTGCCGCCGCCAGACTTGGAGCGTACGGATAATACGCGTCCGTTTGCAGCCGACATCGTGATTGATGGTGTCAAGGAGCCGACGCCTTATTGCCTATGGGTGTACTTAGAGACGACGCCCGAGGGGCGCCCGAGGGGGGTCGTGCAGGTTCCTGTCGTTGTCGTCCCCTAAACAACCCGGGCGAAAACGATATCCCCGATCTGTAGGTCTAGGCTATCAGCAGCGCTACCACCGTTGACAGCAACTTCGAGGAAGCCCGAGCTACCAATTAGCGCCACCAGCCCACCTCGATCTGCGTAGGACCGGCACAAGCCTTGGATCCTCCGGCCGGCAATGTCGATACGAACTTCAGGTACTGACAATTGCTCGCCGCGAATCGTCGTGATCGCGTTACCGAATCGATCGATATGGATAATCGTACCAGCGAGGCTGTCGTCATCAACCGGGACGGCTCGGAATGGCGGAAGCGCCGTAATCTCCTGCACGCAGGGACCAAGATCGGATGGCTTGGCGCCAACGGAGATGTATGCCGCCGCCGGTGCGAAAATATCCCGCGCGTGGAAGGTAGCACTTGGGGGAGAAAGTTGAAAGCGCGGGTTGGCCAGCAGGCGTGCCTGCTTGCCAGATGTCAGACGAATCACGGCAGTCTTGTTGTAGGCGCCTTCGCGCTCGTCGTCGCTGAATGCGGGCGAAAGTACCCCGTTATCGGGACCGATAAATACGCCCTCGTCTGTGTAGAGTGCCAGCGCCCGACGCTCTGTACCGACCTCGGGGTCTACAACAGCGACGTGAATTGAGCCCTGCGGGAAGAATGGGAGAGCGCAGGACAGGATGAACGCAGCCTGTTCAATCCCCTGCGGCTCAACACCGTGAGAAAGGTCGACGATGGTAGCATCCGGATTGATTCCGAGAATGACTCCCTTGACAGCAGCCACGTAGTGATCCGAGCTGCCGAAATCGGTGGTCAGTGTGATAATCGGCTTCAAGGGCGATCCACTCAGCGATTCCGTATGTCGCGGCCCTGTTCGAAGCTCCACTCATTCACATTACGGAAGCGAGAGCTGGGGCTAAAGAGCGTGCCCAATTGGAGCCCCTTAATTTCATCGGTAACGAAGTAGGTATCGCGCGGGTGATAGAGCAACACGCTCGGAACGTCGTCTCGGAAGACCGCCTGAAACGCGTAGTACAACTGCTGCCTTTGGTCTAGGTTCGATGTGACGCGAGCTTCCTCCAGAAGCTTATCGGCCTTTTCATCGGCGTATGCTGCAAGGTTGCGCCCGCTATCACTGGCCTGTGAGCTGTGCCAGGCCGGGTAGGGGTCTGGATCCAAGCCTGGATCCCATCCGAAGAGTGCCGCCTGATACTGGCGCGGAATCAGAAAATCTCTTATGAGATTGGTTGACTCCTCGGGCGCCAAAGTAACCGCGATGCCAACATCAGCCAGCTCCTTGGCAATCTCACTGGAAATACGTCCGCGAATTGGGTCTCGGTCGGTCAACAGAGTGAGGCGTAACTCCACACCATTGCGCATTCTCACTGCGGCATTATCTGGAGGCGCCCAACCCGCTTCGTCGAGACGGTTGCGGGCCTCTGTAAGATCGCGCCCGTTTAATTCGAGTTCCGGATTGTTGGCCCAAGTTCCTGCCACAATGGGCGAATTAGCTCGAACCGCTCGCCCTCCGAGTAGTGAATCAATTATGCCGTCTATATCGATTGTTTCCGCGATAGCGATTCTGACAGAAGCGTCGTTGAGGGGTGGCTGGCTGTTGTTCAGGTAAAGAACGGTGTAGGCAGTGCGAATAGCTTCGTAACGCTTCAGGCCACTCACTGACGCCACGGCGTCCAGGTCATCAGCGCTTGCGCTTGCATCGAGGAAGATGCCCCTGGCTTCGCCGCGCACCACGCTGGCCACAGCCGTTGAGGCGTCTGGGTAGAACCGCATCTCGATCTCGCTTAGGGGCGGCCCGCCCAGGTAGTAGTTGTCGTTAGCGCGCAAAATAGCGCGAGAACCATCGAGACTGGCGAGCTTGAATGGGCCGGTACCGATAGGATTCTGATTGAAGATGCTGGTCGCTAAAGCGCTCGCCTCCGTGCCAGCCAGCACGTGTTGCGGCAGAATCCCGGCAGAAGCGTATGCGGGGAATGGTGCGAATGGTTCCGGCAGTCGACAGGCGACCGTTGCCTCGTCGGCTGCGGAGCAGGTGATATTGTGCCAGAGGGTCGCCTGATCGGGGTCGCTTTCGACATTTGGACTACCGAGCAGTGAGTAAGTGAACATGACGTCTGCCGACGTGAACCGAGTTCCGTCGTGCCAGCGGGCGTCGCCGCGCAGGTGAAAGGTAACTGTGCGGCCATCGGGACTCGTCTCCCAAGTCTCCGCGAGATCGGGCAGGACGGAGCCGTCAGCCGCGAGGCGGGTGAGCCCGGAAAACACGAGACTCGCAAGGTCGCGATCCGCGTCATTCAGGTGTACGAACAGAGGATTTACGCGCGACGGCGCCCCGACAACGGCTTCGACGTAGCGATAGTCCTGCGGGTCCTTGTTGCCTCCCAAGGAGTTTGACAGCGCGAACCATGCGGCGGCGACCGCCACAAAACCTCCGGCGAGCACGAGCAGAAGTGGCCAGCCGGCGGTTGATGATCGGCCACGGCGGGCGGACGGCGGCACGACTCGGCCATGTGATTTCATCGAGTGTTAGTTGAGCGCCTTAGCGGCGTTCGATGACGGCGAGAGCCGCTATCACGAGCCAGAGTACGCTAAGACCGATAGTAAGTTGGAAGAGAGTTTTCTCGAGTCCACGCCTGGTCCGTACAAAGGACCCGCTCTGGAGACCCCCCACGCCTTCTCCTTTGACCTGGAGGAGGATGACGGCCACCAGGGCTATCGACACCAGTATCGCGGCCACCGATAGGTAGTCAGAAAGCACGATTATCGTCCGTCCAGCGCGGTAACCAGGTCTTGTTCTGGAACCGAGACTGCCTGGGGGGTTTGATCGCGATCGTCGTAGATACGCATGATCGCCTCTGCCAGTTTTATGGAATCGTGATGGTAACGGTTCTCTTCGGCTACGACATCGGAGGTGACTAGCCGCAGTCCGTTGTTAATCGGCGTTATCACTCGAACAGGGGTCGCCTTCTCGGCTTGCGGAATGACATCTGTAACGTTGTCGTTAGCGAGCACATAGTTGATGACGCCCTTCCCGACATGGTCCTCAATTGCGGCGACGTGATCCGCCACGCCAAAGCTGTCCGTCTCGCCGGGTTGTGTCGCGACATTGCAGACGTAGACCTTCGGCGCCGGCGCGGCGATTAGGCTGCGACGAATTCCCTGGACCAGAAGGTTCGGAAGAACGCTAGTGTAGAGGCTGCCGGGACCGAGAACGATAAGGTCCGCTTCCAGAATCGCGCGAACAGCTTCCGGATGTGCGGGAGGATTCTCCGGCGCCAGGTAGACTTCACTAATGCGCGCCTTACTGCCGTTACTTACGGCGGGACCAATGCTGGACTCGCCGTGTATGGTGCGCTCATCATCAGTGTGGGCGCAAAGGGTGACATCTTCCATGGTGGAAGGAATGATCTGGCCGCGAACTGCCAGCACTCGACTAGTCTGGCGAATGGCATCCTCCATATTCCCGGTGACACCTGACATTGCCACAATGAAGAGGTTGCCGAAGGAGTGGCCCGCAAGCCCAGCGCCGTCCTCAAAGCGGTATTGAAATAGCTTCGTGACGAGCGGCTCCGCATCAGCCAGAGCGGCGATACAGTTCCGCACATCACCCGGCGGCAGCACTCCCAGCTCTCGGCGCAGGACACCGGAGCTTCCGCCGTCGTCGGCCACCGTCACGATGGCGGTGAGGTTCGTCGTGTACTCTTTGAGGCCACGCAAGAGCGTGGAGAGCCCGTGCCCCCCTCCGATGGCGACAATCTTGGGCCCGCGCCTGAGGAAACGCTGGGTGTAGATGGTGTTTACGAGGCTTTCTTTGGTGTCCCGGTTCGGTGCGAGCACCGAGATAATGGACTGGTTGAGCTTCCAGATCGAGAACAAGATAAGGCCTACCGCTCCGGACATGAACATCGCGCCGCGGAAGTAGCGCGGGATAAATTGAAGGGTCGTCCAGTACATGAATCCCGGCAGCCGAAGGCCCTCAGTGTACAACTCGCGAACGACGTACCCGAGACCAAAGGTCATAATGGCCACGCCGATCACGATGAGGGCAAGCCATCGCTTGATATGCATGCCCGGATAGAACCACTTGAAGAAGTCGAAGGTGAACACGCGGCTCATAATCCTAATCTATAAACGCGCCGCGAGGGTATTGGAATACGCTTAATCATCCCAATTTTTCTCTGAGGTGCTGCAAAACTATATCCGGCTTTGCTCTGCCCCTCGTCTCTTTCATGACTTGGCCGACCAAGAACTTGATCGCCGTCTCCTTGCCACTCTTGTAATCCGCCACGGCTTTCGGCGATTCCTGGATCGCTTTTGCAATGGCGCCGGAGATCTCATCCGCGGATTCCAGCCGGCCGAGGTCCGATTCCTCTACGATTTCGGCGGGTAACCTTCCCGTATTGAACATTTTGCTGAACACGTCTTTGGCAGTGCTGCCTGATATCGCTTCACTAGCGATGAGATCGAGTAGCTGGGAGAGCCCCTCGGGTGTTACGCGGGAATCCTTGATTTCCAGTGCGTCGGCATTCAATAGCCTCGCGAACTCGCCATTAACCCAATTTGCAACCGTCTTGGCTCGTGGAGATGTTTCCCCGGCCCCCAACGCCACCGTTGCCTCAAAGAAGTCCGCTCGCGCGCGGGATTCGGTGAGCACCCGCGAGTCATAGTCTGAGAGATCGTACTGGTCCTTGAACCGGCGTCGCCGAGCGTCCGGAAGCTCAGGCATTCGGGACCGGATGTCATCGACACATGCGCGATCGACCGTCATTATCGGAAGATCTGGCTCCGGGAAGTAACGATAGTCGTCCGCGAATTCTTTGCTGCGCTGGGCAACGCTCTGCCTAGTATCTTCACGCCACCCCCGCGTCTCCTGGGTGACGCGGCCGCCCGATTCGAGCAGCTGTGTCTGCCTGTCCACCTCGAACTTGATTGCGTCGTAAGCGTGACGGAGGCTGTTAATGTTCTTCAACTCCACTTTTGCGCCGAGGGCTGACTCCCCGACGGGACGGATGCTCACGTTCGGCTCGCAGCGCATGTTGCCTTCTTCCATGTTCGCACGCGAGGCGCTGATGTAGCGCAGGATCTGCCGCAGCTTCGTGAGATAAGCGCGAGCCTCCTCCGCGGATCGCATATCTGGCTCAGAGACTATTTCCATAAGCGGAAGGCCCGACCGGTTTACATCGATAAGGCTATAGCTTTCGCCTGCCTGATTGATCATGTGCTGCGACCGGGCGGTGTCCTCTTCAAGATGGACGCGTGTGATTCCTATCCGTTGCGTCTTGCCCGCCACATCTATCTCGAGCCAACCGTCCTTGCAGAGCGGGAGGTCGTACTGGGAAATCTGGTAGCCCTTCATCAGGTCCGGATAGTGGTAGTTTTTGCGGTCAAACTTCGCATCCTCTGGAATGCGGCAATTGAGGGCAAGGCCTGTCATGATCGTCAACTCCACCGCACGTTCGTTGATCACCGGCAGTACGCCGGGCATACCAAAGCACACTGGGCAAACGGTGGAATTGGGTGGCGAACGAAGCGAGGGTGATGGGCAGGCACAGAACATTTTGCTCTGCGTCAGAAGTTGAGCGTGTACTTCCAGGCCGATGACGGTGTCATACCTGATGGCGGTAGTCGTCATGGCAACTCGGCCATTGTCACAGCCAAAAGAAAATCCCTTGTGATTGCCCTCGGGAGAAGGATTACCAACGCAATCACAAGTGCTGTCGGAAATGGGAAAGTACGCGCTGCCAGGCATCTGCAGCTGCGTCGCGGTCATAGACCTCGGATCGAGTGTCGTTGAAGAAAGCGTGCTGAGCGCCTGGGTAGACAACTATCTCATGGTCAATGTTGCCGGCTTTGAGCGCTTGTTCGAGGTCGCGACGCACTGATTCGCCGGCGAAGGCGTCGTTTTCGGCGTAAATTGCGAGTAATGGCCCTCTTAGGTTGTGCACGCGGTCGATTGGGGTGGGATTGACGCCGTAAAAAGGGGCTGCGGCGTGAATTAGGGTGCTCGCACAGGCTAGGTTCAGGGCGAGGCCGCCGCCCATGCAGAAGCCGATGGCGCCGATTCCGCGCCCGGCTACCTCTGGTCGGGATGACAAGTGGTCCGTCGCCTCGACGAGCTCTTTGGTGGCCTGCCCCATGTTAAGAGACATCATCAGCTTTTGCGCTTCGCCCGGCTCCTTGGTTACCTGGCCATGGTAAAGATCCGGTGCGAGGGCGGCAAAGCCCTCGGTTGCGAATCTGCAGGCCACATCCTTGATGTGCTCGTCCACGCCCCACCATTCCTGAACCACAACGACGCCCGGAAACGGCCCGCTACTATCGGGCACGGCGAGATAGCCGCGACCTGTCTCGCCGTTTACTGGAAATTCAACGCTCTGGGTCCGGACGTCAGCCATTCCGGGTATCTCCTTCGTCCGAGCTAACGCAGGCCATCATAGCAGCGCGACACTGCCAGCACAATTACTGATCCAAAGAGCCACCGTTCGTGCCAAGGGAGTGGTGCCGGGGGCGGGATTCGAACCCACACGTCCTTGCGGACAGCGGATTTTAAGTCCGCGGCGTCTACCATTCCGCCACCCCGGCTCGCACCTCGTAAATTGTAGCAGTCGTCCACGCAATTCTTCCCCCCGGCTTCTTCGCCATCCCCAAGAGAGCCCACTGGCTCGCGTCACACGCCCGGCTTCCGCAATTGATGCACCCGGATGTCTGTTATCAACAAATTCGGGATAGTCATCCCTGATGTTCGAAACTATAATTTGCCTAATCTCAACAGTGGCTGCCAGGAACGGAAGGCTGGTTCCGATGAACGATGTTTCTCGTCCTCTCCTCGCTACAATCCGGTGGACTGGCCTTTTCGCGCCACTCTTTCTCATCGGCTTCGCGGGTGGGTTTAGGCTGCACTCCTCACTGGTCTCTGCCCAGGCTGCTCAGGTTCGCGTAACCGAATTACAGTGCAGCCGTGACCCGGAACTGGTGGCTATGACAAATCAGGGTGTTAGCGACCAGGACCTGACCGGCTGGTCCCTCAAGAGCGACCCAGTGGCGACGGAGACTTATGACCTAACGGCCGTTGGCGTTCTTGCGCCGAGCGTTACGGTGTTCGTCGAGAGCGGCCCCGCGGCGAGCGGGACATTCGTCTGGTCTCAGGATTTCATATTCCGCGACGGCGACGCCAGCGACTTCGTCCGTATCGTCGACAATACCGGCGCGGTGGTCGACGAAGTCAACTGTCAAGGAACGAGTCCAGCTGCGAGTGCTGCGCCAACTGCGGCTCCGACAAGCACGCCTCCG
>Ga0209056_10003194_pt1 | contig 17579 bp, 16 predicted proteins | sample GraSoiAngelo_114_FD_185876 | JGI IMG/M metagenome (GOLD analysis project Ga0209056, IMG submission 185876) | Grasslands soil microbial communities from the Angelo Coastal Reserve, California, USA - 14_0903_13_40cm (SPAdes) (version 2) | ecosystem: Environmental > Terrestrial > Soil > Grasslands... | reverse complement strand
TGACGAACCGACGGCAGGCAAAAAGACTTGCAAGAAGCAAGGCAGGATAAGGTGTCGAATTCTTAGCAGAGTGAGGAAGCTAGCAGGCCAACTAGCCTAGCTGGGCATTAAAGTTGTCGGGAACAACGATTGAATGTACAGAGCAGATGTTCTGGAACATTCGTTGGTCTCTAACTGCCCGCAAGATGTGGGATAAATACCCGCACAGTGTGCTTATGCCATACCGGTGGGAGGCCGCGTCCCAGAGTTCTTCGACAGTCAGCGCCGCATCCACCTTGCCTTGCGTCCATAAACAGGGCGCGAGTTCCCCGCAAGCAAGAACGTGTCGAGTGGCTCCGTTTGGAGCTTTCCTCGTTTTTTCAACGAGGCCCCTCACCAGAGTCCACAATCGTTCAACATCAGGCTCATGATCACTCATGAATGACGCAAGAATTTCCGCGGCGTCGAGAGAAACGTAGCTACCACTCTTGATAACCGCGTCTAGGTCGAAGCCTAGAGTCCGCAGTCTCTGAGACAGCTCCAGCCGATGGGCCTCCGTAGCTAAGACCACAACCGCATTACCGGAGTTTAGACCGCCGCCGACAAAACTAGTGTAGCCATCCAAGAATGCTTCGTCGCTGGAATAGATCTGAAGTTTGTGCAAGCCGTGCCCCTGGGAGGAGTATTCTGGGGCGTCGAAAAAAACCCGGCCCACCAATTGAGCGCTAATGTACCGCTCGCCCTCTCTAAGCGCTTTCACCGCCGCCAACAATTCCCTTCCCGCATCGGACTTGATGACATAGCCGGCGCCGCCTGCCTCCAAGGCTGCTTGAGCAACATCTGGAGAGCTCTCCTCGCTCAAGAAGAGGATTTTCGAACTGGGTGAGAGATCATGAATTCGTCGGGCAGCCTTGATCCCGTCAAGGCCTGGAAGCCCAATGTCCAGCAGAATTAAATCCGGCTGCAGGTCCTCAGCACGGTGAACTGCTTCAAGGCCGTCTGACGCTTCGAAGAGAGTCTGTAAGCCGAGTCGTCTGTCGAGAGCAGAAGAGACAAAACGGCGCCAAGGCTCAAAGTCGTCAACTGCTAGAATCCGCAGCGCCATTAAGTTGTTTCTAGCAGAGTGTCTTCCTGCTTATAAGAACGACATTTGAAGGCCTGGCATCATCGCTCCGAAGACCTGGCATAGTAATCTTATCGGCTAGCACACTTATACTGCCTAATTATGATAGTACCTTACGTCTACCTCTGGCAGTAACCTATGAGCCAGCTTCCCCCGAAGCCGTGAATGCTAGGCTAGGGCCTTGCAATCATCCCTGTCAATACAGGGGTCGAGGTGGTCCGTTTGAAAATCTGTGGAAAAGTGAAGCGAGCAGAGGCCCGCGGTCCGGTTTGCGCACCGCGTGTAGGCCGGAGCGGAAGACGCCACACTCCGCGAGAGATGAAGTGGTGATTTAGCGGCCGGGTTGAGGGTTGCGTTTGTGCTTGCTCTGCTTGAGGCGGTAACTCTCGCCGTTCATCTCCGGGATGTGCACGTGGTGGGTGAGGCCGGTCAGCCGTTCCGACCCCAACACTTCGGTCAACTCCTGAAAGGGCAGGTTGCTGGTCACCAGCGTCGAGCCAAGCTCGTAACCGACTGTGGTTGGGGTCGTAAAGGAGCAAAAAACGTCGTCTGTGAGAACTAACAGTTCGTCGGCCGGCAATTCAGTGAGAACCTGACCAAAGGAAGCTTGCATGGCCTTAGTGCAATGCACTCTGGGCGACCTTCATGCAGGTATCAAGCGGGAGTTTTGAAATGAAACTGATGGGGCCCGCACGGTGCGCTGCGCAGTTAAGTATCTTCCTTGCGTCAATCATTTTTCCGCCACTAAGCCGGGCGCAAGCTCCGATCTTCGAACTTTCCCCGATAGAGAGTTGGATCAATTTCCATGTTAAATCCTCGGTGAAGATCGCCGGCAAATTCGATAAGTGGGATGCCGCTTTAACTTTTACATCTCCTGACGAAACGACAGGCGTTCTGGAAGTCAACATCCAGGCGGCGAGCGTCGATACAGGAAGCGGCATGAAGAACCGCAAGCTAAAGAGCAGGGACTTTTTCGACGTTGAACAAAATCCGTTGATCACATTTAAGTCCACTAAGTTTGTGCGGACAGGGCCTCACACCTTTGAAGTGGATGGCGATTTCACAATACGAGGAGTGTCAAACCCTGAGAAGTTGACCTTAACGGTCTCCGGGAAGGGGACAGGCTCAGGTGAGATTAAGGGAAGTATGGTGTTCAACCGTAAGGATTACGGGATGGACAAAGGTATCCCGTTCATTAAGATCGCCGACCACATTGATGTGAACTTTCACCTCAAGGGCAAGCGAGTTGGCGGCCCGCCGCTAGCCTAAGACGATAGGTAGGCTGCTCGCGGCAGACTTGCGGCCTATCTCCAAATCCTGATGAGTCGATTGCCAAGCTACTTCAGTCGGAGGTAACGGGTTGCTTTTCACGGGCTTGACATCCACATTCCTAAAGAAATTTGCCTTCGATCTCTGGGTGACCGCCCCTTTGTTGGTGAGCTTGGCGACGGTCATTGCCCTGCTAGGGCAAGTGGTCGGAACGCTGCGGACTGAAGACTAGCATTTCTGCCCGTGGGGGGTTAGGTCATTGATGGATATCGTTCGATGCTCCTACTTTTTGACATTGTGAAAGGTGGCTCCAACGGCCCTCCCACGCTGGTCACCGGGGCATTGTCAACGGCAACTGCTCTACCTATCTTTTGATTCTCGCTCTGGGCTTGACTGACTACGCGGACTAGGTCCGCGGCTCGGCTTGGAGACGCAATGAGGTCAAAAGCGCCATCATGCACCGCCTCTAAATATTCGTCCCAATCTGCGAGACGGGAGGTCACTATCATGCGCATGTACAGCCTCAGCAACCGCATAATGACAAGGACGTCGCGATAAGTTCCGTCCGCTAAGCATCGGTCGGAGAACACCAAATCAATATTCTCGTTGGCTAATACTTCGCTGCACTCGCGAACCGTTGCGGCACAAACCATTTTCCAGCCCTCTCTGTTTATGATGTCTTTCAGAACATCGCAATTCGTAAACTCCGACGAGACGACGAGTATTTGAATCGGCTTATCCACCTGAAATACCTCCTTGACCTCTTCTCTTCGATGAGCTGTTACCTGGATGGACCCACCGACGGTGAAGCGCATTCAAACGGGCGCCAAGGAAGACTGCGGGAGCGGCGTTTCACTTCCTCTATGGCCAAGACGCGGGTTTTCGCGATCTCTATGTCGGGCCCGGCTTCGGGTCTCATCAGCAGGGTCTTCTCTTGGTCCCGCAAAAACATGCCGCGAAGGCTCACCTTGGCTGGGCCAAAGGCCAGTTGCACGACCACTATTTGGCCGATCCACGATTGAAATGCGTTCTGCATGTCAACCCCCGCGAGGTGCTGTTGCCAGCGAGCAGGCAGCTTGGGTGACGGCCAGTCCAAGAGATACTGTCAAAAGTTACAGTCGTCTATCAGGTGGTAACCGCCTTGTCCTTGTAAAGTGCGTTCGAGCTAGAATATCTATCTTTATCGGTACGAGTGGTGTTAGCGACCAAGCACGAGAAACACTTTAGGGAACACGAACCTTCGCGGCACTAAGCGGAGTAGGTGTGGGTGTTGGTCCCGTCGGAAGGCCAAAATAGAGCGCGCGAACGGACGCGGTCTGTCCTGAAGCGAGGTCGCTGGCGCTAGTGACTCCATCAAAATTTGTACTGGGGGAACCATTCGACAGTTGTACAGTCGAGGGAAAGGATTGGATTGTAAAAGTATTCGGAGGGGCTACGTTGGCTACATTGCCCGTCACATGAGTGAAACGGAGATACAGGAAATCTACGTTCGCAGCCGCGAGAGTGGTTCCGGTGCTTGGCGTGAAGGAAACAAGATGCACTGTAAGAGTCTGGCCGGGAGCCAGAACGGAAGCGTCCGTGGCTCCCAGAAATAGCGTGTTAGGGACAACCAGCCCCTTGTCATCCACTTGAAAGGGTTTCGGGTGTACCAAAGTGATTTTCACAGAAGCGCCCAATTCCAAATTGCTTCCGATTAGGCTGTTGTTATCTGCTAGGACAAAGTCATTCGTGACAAGCTGGAACTGTGTGGACGACGATGGTGGCAATCCAACTATGCCCTCGATCCAGTCCCCCGCCGTGATTGCCAGTGGGTCATATTCCACAAGAGTGACTGAGCCATCCGGATTCAGCACCGTATCCAAACTGGCCACCTGACCTTGCTTCGCGCACGTAAAAGTATTACCTAGATTGAAAATCACACAGTTGGGAGACACAATCGTTGAATTGTTCGCGTTGGCGGTTATTGGGCCTCTAGTGGCCGTTTGGATTGTCACACGCTGTGTGCCTTCATCGACAGACGAAACAGTCCCGGTCACATCTTCGATAAAATCCAGCGGCGTAGCTGGCAAACTGCTTGATGCTGGGGGAAGCATCATCGCTGTCAAGACATTAGCCGCACCGAGATTTACCGAAGTGATTGCCTGGCTCTGTCCGTTCACGCTCAACGCCTTTTCAATATCTATGCTAATAGCAAGACCGATGTTTTGCCCGCGAACGACAACCAGAGGAAACGGAGAGGTTGTGATAATTGGCGTGGCCGGTGCACCCCTCAAGGTGATTACGCTGCCCGTCTCGCACCCCGCCATTCCTTGTGTCTGCATACAATACGTGACGGCCGGATCCGAGAGACTCACAACCATGTTCGTGTAACTCCCAACAGGGACAGCAGTGGACAGGGCGAGAAGCGTAGCGTCACTTTGGAGCCGGACAAGATCCGCTTGGTACAAATTTGCATTCAGCGGCACATTGACGGACTCGCCTGCCGCGGGAGTTAAGGAGATCCCTGCTACAGTCGTGCGAAAGGAAAGAAGGTTGACATTGGCAGGGGTCTTCAAAGGAGCAGCACGCAGAGTGAACATCAAAGCGGGGTTGCCGCCTTGGCCTGTCCCAGATCCGCTCGATTTAGTCGGACGCCTGCATGATCCCAGAAAACAAACGATTACTAGAACTGAAAAACCGCAGAAGTTCCTGAGCGTACGCGAGTACAACCTGATCAAAATTGACTTACGAAGCGGACTCAAGCTTGCTTTTCCCCTAGGAAGCAAGCATGACTTTCACTTCGTATTACAACTACTGGCAAAAGTATCAGTCTAGATTAATCGCGCAGGCGTTACGAGATGTTCTCGATCGAGAACGAAGCTTCGATGACCGTCCCCTTTGAAGGCACGGACGTAATCTCGAGAGTGCCACCCTGAGCTAATACCTGCTCTCGCATGAAAGCCAGTCCGACACCTTGGGGGCGCAAGGCATCAAAGCCGACTCCGCCGTCGGAAACTCTCAATACGACTGCTTTGTTGGCCAATTTCAGCTCCAGGACAACAGTTTTTGCGTGGCTATATTGCACGATATTTTGGAGCGCCTCTTGTGCCACACGAAAAATGCAGGTTGAAATGTCTGACGGGAGGAGAGCTGTCGCCCCATATTCTGAGAATTCAATCGTGGTCCTGAACCGAGCACTAGAGTCGCGGCAAAGCTTTCTTAGGGCACGTGGAAGGCCCAGGTATTCGAGCATGAAGGGATGCAGGTCGTGCGACAAATCGCGAATTCTCTTAGAAATGTCGGAGATCTGGTCGTAGACGTTATTGAAAGGCGTCTTTGCAAAGACAAGAGACGCAGCTTGCAGCTCGTCCAGGTGAAGGCCAACGAGTGTTAGGCGCTGCAGAATGTTGTCGTGCAACTCTCGTGCGATGCGATAATGTTCCAGATTCTGAGCATGAACCAGATTGCCGTATTCCGCGCGCAGAGAGTATTGATCGCGACGTCTTTCAGCGAGTACGGCGCCCGACAATAGGAAAGATACTGCAAGTACGGTCAGCAGGAACTGAAGAGACAAAACCGCGAAAACTATAGACTGCGATCCGAGCGGTCCTCGTCCGCGCATCGTATTCCAGGAAGAAATCAATACCACCGCTAGCAACGATGCACTCACTGCTCCAGACCCAAATCGCAGTAGCGCCCAAATCAGCAGTGGAAGGAGAGCGTAGAGGAATGCCCAGAAGCTGCTTGTAGCGCTTTCCTTGCCGAATACGAGCAGGCTGACTACCACTGTGCTTATTGCTAATGCTCCCGACTCACCATATGCCGCAGCGTTTGCTGTTCGGAACCAGGACAGTCCTTTGACTCCAAAGATCACGATGGTCGGAACAATGGTGAGATCAGCCAGGATGTTGGACGTAAGCCGAGTCGTCCACAGGGTCCAATAATTCTGACCAAGTCCGGTCAGAATCACACCCGCGGCATCCAAAAATGATGTTGCTAGGGTCGGTAGCAGAACGCCAAAGCCTAAGAAAACGATCGCTCCATAAACGCTCTCGAACAACGGATGGTCATTCTTGAAGAGTCGAACACAGATGGCACCTAGAACTGCCTCACCGGCGTTTCCGACAAACCACGTGAGCGCGGAGATCAAGGGTACGCCGATACTTAACTGAATTAAGAGATGAGCAGGAAATACCGCCAAAACCAGAACCCACCAGATTCTACGAGGAGTCAACAAGAGAGCTGCGAGAAGGATTGCATTAGGAGGCCAAAAGGCCGCAATCGGCGTGCCGCTGGGAGTCAGAAGAAAACCAATCTGCGATCCGGCATAGTACCCGAGCGCCACCAGGAGGCCGATCGCTGCGCTACGAGGTCCAGAGGCAACTGCTGAGGTGTCGCTACGGTCGGGCGCAAATAGAAATTCGATCGCGGTCCGCAATCGAAACAGAGGGAAAGCCGCTTCACGATGTGACATATTTGACGACCTCCAAAGAATCCAGGTCACCAAATTCGTTCAAGTCGAATCCGTCCTCGCTCTTTAGTAGGAGGATCGGGCTGATGTCACTAAATTTAAGTGTCCAGCCCGCAGTGCCCCCGGGGTGCCAAGTCAAGGACCTATGCTTACAGCGTGAAATGTACCTCCCTTTCTTGGTTATGTTCAAGTAAAACTCCCACACTCTCTAGAATGGCCCCGCCACGCCTCAACAATCGTCGGTTTGTTTGGAAGCCCGCCTTCGCAGAGAGTGCGCCAACCGGAGTAGTCAGACTGAGTGGCAGCCCGCATTGCGTCGAGACCTCGGAGGACATACAGAACGCCAGGAGAGGATATATGCGGCGCCTGTCAAAAGTGACAGGTGACCAATCTCAAGACGTCGTTACTATTCCCTCACCACGGAGAGGGACTCAACGGCGGTTTGAGTCGGAAAACCCGCGAGGCACCGCCAATTCAACCCCAGCGTGAGAGCGTGACCTCTCGCAGCCTCGCGGGAAATATAGGCTAGGGTCAATGTACCTTAAATCATGCCGCGATATTGGCTCCCGCAAATCAGCAATGAACCACCAGCCAGAACACCGCTGCAACCGGAACTTAGCGACTGGCTTTACGGGCTAAACATGAAATGAAAAAGCGATTAAGCAGAAAAGTGAGGATCGTTGGGGCGCAATTCACATCCAGCGGAGACAAAGCAACCGCCATCATTTGCCAACGTAATTGCTGGAACCAGGTCAGTAGCCAAACGAGGCTTGAGCACATATCCAAGGGCGCCTACTTCCAGGGCGGCGTGACACGTATCACGATCCTTCTCGACCGTGAGGAAAACAACTCTTGTGGACGGCCTGGCTTCTATCATACGTTTGGCGGCTTCGATGCCATTGAGGACAGGCATGGAAAGATCAAGCACGACGACATCCGGTAGCAATTGGGCAGCGGCGTCCACAGCTGCCTGACCATCAGTTACAGCACCAACGACTTCGCAATGGTTGGCAGACAAGAAGTCGCGAACATATTCAAGGACCTGAATGTTGTCGTCAGCTAATAAAACACGGATTCTGGACAAGAGCGTCCCCTATCGATACAACACTCCCGGTCCAAGAGAGTTTCACGCAACCCGGCGGGAAACGCTCCTGTTACCTGCCGGGGGGACATCAAGCGGGCTATACACACTATTATTAGGGCGGCAGGCAGATGTGTCAACTTATTGGGTCTCCAGACCCATGACTTAGGGAGAGGTAGGTTTTATGTCGTTTCTGGACTTGTTTTTCATTTTGGCGGCATAGACCATCGCTTTGGTCTCAAACAACTCCGCCTGAGCTTGGCGCTGCGTCTTGCTGAGCAGTATGGCATAGACTTTCGCGGCATCAATTAATGCTGGGTAGTCCGGAGGCGAAGACTTCTCCAACATGCCGAGTGCGCGCCGGCAAAACGGCTCAGCCTCAACATAGTAGCCGCGAAATACATCAGCTGCGGCCAATAAAGTAAGAACATGCGCTAGTTCCGGGTGTTGCTCTCCGAGTGAATTCTCCTTGATAGTTAGCGCCTGGGCAAAGAGCGGACCAGCCTCGTCGTACTTATGCTCTGCGAGATATAGACCGCCCAAGTTTTGCAATGTTTGTGCAAAGTCCAGGGACTTCGTCATTCCGGCTTTGTTCCATATCGCCAACGACCGCTTATACAGCAATGCAGCTTCTGCGTATTTGTTCTGCATGTGTTGCACGCCCGCGAGAATGCTTAGAAGGGGCGCTGAGTCCGGATTGTCCGGCCCAAACTGCTTTTCGCGGATGGCAAGAGCGCGTCTGAGATTCTGTTCCGCTGCCACGTATCTGCGCGCCTCTAGCTGAGTTGTCGCCAAATTATGCAGTACGATGGCCACGTTTGGATGCTCCGGACCAAGATTGTTTTCATATATTGCTAACGCTCGGAGAAATGATAGCTCCGCTTCCTTGTATTTGCTCTGTGAGCTGTAGACTTCCGCCAGATCATTGAAAACAGCCGCCAATGCCAGATGCTCCGTTCCAAAGAGCTTTTGACGAATCGCCTTTGCCCTTTCCAGGAGGCTCTCCGCCTCCGAGAATTGGCCTTTGTTCTGCAGAGTGAGGGCGATATTACTCAGGATGTTCGCCACTCCTGGGTGTTCAGGTCCAAAGGTCTTTTCCCAAATCGTCAGCGCACGCCGAAAATCGGATTCTGCCTCTGGGTAATTCCGTAGTGTCCTCTGAAGAACTCCAAGATTGTTGAGGGCACTTGCGACCTTTGGATGCCCCGGACCATAGGCCTTTTCCCAAATGGCCAAGGAACGCTGCAGCGCGGTCGCAGCCTCCGAGTATTTTCCCTCGTGTCTCCACGCCGTTGAGACATTGCATAGTGCGGCGGCAACGTTTGGGTGCTCCGGACCAAGTGATTCCTCCCAGATGGCAAGCGCACGCCGAAGCAGGGGTTCGGCTTCCGTGTACCTGGCCTGCTCGTTGTAATACATACCAAAGTTGTTTAGTATCATGGCGACGCCCGGATCGCTTGGTCCGACGATTTTCTGGCGGACGGCTAAGGCCCGTCGAAAGTGTTCTTCCGCCTGGGAGTACTTGCCCAGATCTTGTTCTACCGATGCCAGATTGTCTAATGTTGTGGCAAGGTTGAGTTCTTCAGGTTCAAACTTTTCCCAAATAGCCAAGGCCCGCTTGTAGAGGGTCTCGGCTTCCGAATAATGGCCTTCGCTACTGTATACACTCGCTAAGTTATTCAGGCTTGTGGCCGTTAATGGGCTCCCTGATCCAAAAGCTACCTCCCGAATTGCCAGGGCACGCTGGAGGAACGCCTGAGCTTCCGGAAATCTAGCTTCCTCCTGAAGCATGAGGGCCAAGTCGTTAAGCAGCGTTGCGGTTTCTTCATGCTGTGCTCCGTGAACGTTCTCGGAAACGACAAGAGAATGCTTGTACACAGATTCCGCTTCGGCGTAGCTATGTGCTCGGTAATAAAATCCAGCCAAATTGCGTAGGGCGGCTTCGTATCGTGGATCTGATTCCCCAAATTCTGAAGCTTGCTGCACTGCACCCATAAGGACATTCACGTCCTGAGGAGAGCCAGACTGTTTGTGCAGTTGTGCCTCCGACAAGTCCTGCGTCTCTGGAATTGGGAGCTGACCATTTGCGGTAAACGCCCAACAAACCATTGACAGTGGAACCGCGATGCGAAAGAGCTTCATGGACCTGCCTCCTCGACGTAGGCGCAGAAGCCCAGTCTGCGAATCTTGTCTTTCGGGGAAAACTGTCAGAAATGCTAGCGGGGTGGGATTATCGAACAGCGTTAAAAACAAATCACACTTACCTTTAAGGAGACCTAAAGTCATGCGGCAGGCAAATGCCACCGCGCCTACCCCTACTCACACGTCAAGGAGAATGTTTCGTGCCTCGAAAAGAGCGAAGGTATTTGACAAGAAGAACCTCGTTGCCTTTCTCGCTGTATAGCAGCTCATCCACAAGGTGCTTGGTCAGCAAAACCCCATATCCGCCGGGGCGCAAACCTCGAGCTTCTCGGAAAAGAATGTGCCGGATAGGGTCATAAGAAGGGTTATTAACAGCCGCATGGTGAATCTCATCCAGGGAAAAACCCTGCCCGGGGTCCTTAATCCTGCAGATTACTAACTTGGATGTACGCCAATACGCCACTTCAACATATTGGTCTGGATCGAAATTACCTCCATGTTCGATGGCGTTGAGCAGCATCTCTCGAAAAGCAGTTGCGACATCTTCTTTTTCGGAGAGAGGCAGATCCGATATTTCCTGGAAAAACTGCACCAACCTATCAGCAGTCTTCTTGTCGCAGCGGGCGATGATGCTGATCCACTCGGGTGTGGCGGAGACAATTTCGATGCCATCGTCCCAAAGAGGTGCGGTCGAGGCAGAACGCACCATCTCGGCGAATGAGGCAGTCGAGAATGGCGTAGAGAAATAGCTGAACGCCCGTTCTCGAATCGCTGCTATTACGTATGCCGGCGTACTTTCGTCAGTGAGGATGATGAGGCGAACATGTGGTCGGACCTGGCGGATTTTCCTCAACAGGTCTATATCTTCTTTCCCGGTAGATCCTGTTCCAGTAATGATGAGATCGAAGCGTCTTTCCTCGACGAGCTTCAATACGGATCGATTGTCTGGCGCATGCACAATGCTCCACTCTTCCGGGTTGAGAACCCTGGAAAGCGATTTGCTTACCTCAGCGTCTGCGTCCACTATGAGTGCGAGCTTAAGGCGAACTGGCTGGGTTTGTAGTTGCGCGGCAAAGTCCATAGTTCATTGCTCCACTCGCTGCTCATGTAGAGACGATTTCACGACTCAATCCCGTAGGCGGCGGTTCCGGTTTGGAACCTAGACCCAATATCTTCAGATCTCCTTAATGGCCGGCGCCATCGGACGCGTCGACTAATTGTCTCTTGCTTGGGCGATCATGGCGCCCGCTATTGAGCCTGCGCCGAGTGAGGCATGGTTCGCACTGTCAGTCGTGACAGTCTTTTTGTCGACCGAAAATTCGTTCTAACGATGTAGTCGAAAAGCTGAGACTACTGCAGGGTTTCTCACCTGGATCAGTCGCAGCCGAGTTTCTGGCTGTTACTTTTGACAGTTCCGTGTTCCGCATCGGTTCCGTAACGTGCGACCTTGCGCGTACGAATGAATAGCGCAAGCCTCAGCGGAAAGTCACGGAGCGGCCATGCCTACTGTACCAAAAGCAACAGGCGCACGAGTAGATCAGTTCTTTACTGTCACAGAAGCTCGATTCGATCGCTGGCGCTCGCTGCTCCAGGCAGCACGGGTTTGGGAGGGTGTCGCAACCCGACACCCCCTTGACAAGGAAACACACCAGGCCGCGACGTCAGCCTCTTTTCAGGAATTGCGTCAATGGGAGGACTTCTTTGCCTATCCGGGAGAGCCGCTGCTAAGAACGCTCGGAGAACGAATTGCGTCAGGTGATGCGACGGGAAGCTCGCTTTTGGCCCAGTCTATCAGCACCGCTCTCCTCACACACTCGTATCGCACCAATCTCGCTGACTGGGAACCTGAGGAGCATGCCTCAATAAGTCTCGCGGAGCGGGTGCCTGGGTCCCGCGAGGAGCCGCAGTATCGACCTTACTTCGAAGTATTGATGGTAAGCCCTGCGCATTCAACAAAATGGTCGGACTTGGCTCAAGAACTGCGCAAACTACGTAGACCCCAGGACAAGTTCATCTACGAACCGGTCTTTGTCGGCAATTTCGAAGATGCTGTTTTGGGGGCCATCCTCAACGGCAGCATAGAAGCCGTGGTCATTTATGAAGGCATTTCTTTCGCTTCATCACATTACAGTCCAGTCTTGCGTGAATTTCTGACCGCACATCTTGCCACCAGCAACATCGATAAGGATACAGGTCAGTACGCTCTGTCACTTGCGCAAGGATTGAAGCAGCTTCGTCCCGAACTGGACGTTTATTTCCTGAGCGACCGGGAACCGGAGAAACTTGCTGGCGACGCCCGTGGGGTTTGCATCCGCCGCGTCTTCTATCAGGTGGAGGAACCCCTCGAATTGCATCTAAGCATTCTCGATGGCATTGGCGACCGGTATGACACCCCCTACTTTGACAACTTACAGAAATACGCGCAAAGACCCATAGGCACGTTTCACGCCCTACCTATCGCAAGAGGCAAGTCGATTTTTAAGTCGAATTGGATTCGCGACATGGGCCAGTTCTATGGACTAAACCTCTTTCTTGCGGAGTCCTCCGCAACCACGGGTGGCCTCGATAGCTTGCTTGAGCCCACTGGAAACATCAAGGTTGCGCAGGAAAAGGCTGCCCGGGCATTCGGGGCGGACCACGTCTTCTTTGTCACCAACGGCACCTCCACCTCAAACAAGATGGTCGAGCAGGCCTTGCTGGCCCCTGGCGACATCATGCTGGTCGACCGAAACTGTCACAAGTCTCACCATTACGGAGCTGTGATCGCTGGTGCGTTTCCACTCTATGTGGAGGCTTATCCCCTTACGCAGTATTCCATGTACGGGGCAGTCCCGCTGCACACGATTAAGAAAGCCCTGCTCGACCTAAAGACGGAGGGAAAGTTAGACCGGGCCCGCCTCCTGGTGCTTACAAACTGCACTTTTGACGGACATATCTACAACGTTGAGCGCGTCATGGAGGAATGCCTGGCAATAAAGCCCGACCTGATATTCCTTTGGGATGAGGCGTGGTTTGGGTTTGCCAGATGGAGTCCTTTCTATCGTCGGCGAACCGCGATGGGCGCCGCAGCAATTCTGGAGCGCAAATTCAAAGATCCGGCTTACCACCAAGCATACAGAGAACAAGAGAAAAAGCTTGGCTCAAATCCAAGTGATAAGGTGCTCTTGGAGACCCGCCTCCTCGTCAACCCGGACAAAGTGCGGTTGCGCGTATATCAGACAAACTCGACGCATAAGTCTATGTCTTGCTTACGGCAAGGCTCGATGGTGCTCGTGAAGGATCCGGACTATCACACGGTAGAAGAACAGTTTCACGAAGCTGTTTTCACTCATGCATCTACGTCACCAAACCTCCAGATCATTGCCTCGCTGGACATCGCGAGACGGCAGATGGAGCTCGAAGGATATGAACTCGTTAATCGTTCCATCCAGTTGGCGCTTGACGTTCGTCGCGAAGTGAACTCGCATCCGCTCGTCTCGAAGTATTTCCATGTACTAGGCGCCGACGAAATGATTCCCGCCGAGTTCAGGACTTCGGGATTCATCGATTACCTGACGCCTGGAACGAATTGGGCAAAAGCGGTGGAAGCTCTCAGGGAAGATGAATTTGCACTCGATGTTACAAGACTCACGCTTGTCTGCGGATCGGCCGGATTCGACGGCACCCAGTTCAAGAACGTGCTGGCAGCTGATTACGATATCCAGCTGAACAAGACCTCGCGTAATAGCGTTTTACTTCAAACAAATATCAACAATACGCGGAGCGACATCGCTCAACTTATCAAGGTGCTTGTCGAGATTTCGCAGGGAATCGAAAAGAAGCTTGCGGACGGCGGGAGTGCGGCCCAACAGGTTTTTGCCGCGCGTGTGAAGTCCCTCATGACGGATGTTCCTAACCTCCCAAACTTCACAAGTTTCTTCAGTCGTTTCCGGGAAGACACTTCGAGCATAACGACCGAAGGAGACATGCGCTCGGCATTCTTCGCCGCCTACCGCGAAAAGCAGTGCGAGCACATAAACCTATTCAGCCCGGAGGTCGACAAACGCTTGAAGGACGGCCCTGAGTTGGTTTCGGCGAACTTTGTGATCCCGTATCCGCCGGGGTTTCCAATTATGGTACCAGGCCAGGTCATCGACGCGGAAACAATCGGGTTCATGCGCAAATTGGACGTAAAAGAAATTCACGGTTACAGCGCTGCCCTTGGTCTGAAGTTGCTAAACCCGGCCTTTCTAAAGTCAGAAAAGCCGCCCAGTAGTGGTTTTGCGAACGTGCCGAAGACTGCCAAACGGAAGTCAGCGGCGGCTGCCTAGGGTTCGTGCCCCATGCGCGCGACTGACCTCAGCCGTGAGATTCCCTTAGCAGGTTGATAACGAGGAGTTGAACAATGGCTATCTTCACTTGGTTTGCGGCGACCTTCAAGCAATATCCGGAGATCGCCATCTTCCTTACGCTCGCTCTTGGATACTATTTCGGTAAATTTACGTTCAAAGGGCTAGGCCTGGGGTCGGTCACCGCCACGCTGCTGGCAGGTGTCTTGATCGGACAGATGGGGATCACCATCTCACAGCCTCTCAAGGCGACAGTGTTCCTATTGTTTTTGTTCGCCGTCGGCTACGGGGTCGGGCCACAGTTCGTCCGCGGTGTCGCCAAGGATGGAGTGCCGCAAGCCCTTTTCGCCGTGGTCCAGTGCTTACTCTGTCTGGCGGTCCCGGTCATGATCGTCAAGGTAGCCGGCTACGACCTTGGCTACGCGGCGGGGTTTTACTCCGGGTCGCAGACGATCTCTGCAGCGATGGGCCTCTCGACCGACGCCATCAACCGACTTGGATTGGCCGCCGACCAAGCCAAGAACCTGCTGAACTCCATGCCGGTTGCCTACGCCGTGACGTACATGTTTGGCACCGTCGGCTCGGCGATCGTGATCGCCCTGCTTGGCCCGTTTCTGCTCCGCTTCAATATAGCTGACGCTTGCAAGGACTACGAGGAGAAGCAGGGCGGCACCAAGGAACTTGGTGGGGCTGGCACGGCCTGGCACCGTTGGGAAATGCGTGCGTTCCGCGTGCAGCCGGGCGCCAGAGTCATCGGCCTGCGAGCTGTCGAAGCCGAGGCGCTGCTCCCCCAATCACGAGTTTTTATCCAGCGCATACGTCGCAATGGGGTCATTGAAGACGCGACTGCAGACACGGTGTTACGCGAGGGTGACGTGGTGGCTGTCGCTGGTGCTCGCGAGGCGCTCGTGAGTATTATTGGCGAACGCGCAAAGATGATGGCGGTTGCAGGTGGTCGCGAGGCACTCGCGGATGTCACCAGAGGAGTTTCGATAGAAGTCGACGATCCCGAATTGCTGAGCGTTCCTGTGGAGGGCGTCGACGTTTACGTAACCAACAAGGCAGTCGATGGCAAGACGCTCGCTGAACTGGCGGGGCTGCCCGGGGCGCGCGGTGTGTTCCTGCGGAAAATCACGCGTGGGGCGACCGCCACTTCGATCCCCATCCTGCCGAACACGCAGCTTGACCGCGGCGATATCGTCACCCTCGTCGGGCGAACCCAAGACACCACCGCTGCTGCCAAGCTGCTGGGAGCTGCGGACCGGCCAACGGATGTCGCCGACGTCGCGTTCATTGGCGCCGGTATTGCGGTGGGCGCACTGATCGGTGCGCTGGTCTTGAAGGTGGGCGGGGTGCCACTGACGCTGTCGACTGCGGGTGGCGCGCTTATCGCAGGGCTTGTGCTCGGATGGTTTCGCTCGACACGCCCGTTTTTCGGGAGGATCCCGTCACCCACCGTGTGGTTCATGAACTCGGTCGGCCTCAATATCTTCATCGCCATCGTCGGCATCTCCGCCGGCCCGGGCTTCGTGAACGGCCTGCGGACGCAGGGCATCAGCCTGTTCCTGTGGGGGGCCCTAGCCACTACATTGCCTCTCGTCTTCGGTATGTTGATCGCCAAATACCTCTTCCGCTTCCACGACGCGCTAACACTCGGCATCGTTTCGGGGGCGCGTACGACCACGGCATCGCTCGGGTTGGTCTGCGATATGGGCAAGAGCCAGGTGCCTGCTTTGGGATATACAGTTACTTACGCTATAGGTAATACACTTCTTACGATCTGGGGCATGGTCGCTATCATGCTTCTGTCGTGACGTTTTCTGAAAGGTGAAAATCATGGACCTCATGAAGCTCCGTAAATTCGAGACGTTGGGCCCGTTTGAGATTAAAGATGAGCTGATCAAGCTCGCCAAGAAGACCTCTCGCACGACGCAGTCGGCATTCCTCAATGCTGGCCGCGGCAACCCTAACTGGATTGCCACGACTCCGCGCGAAGGCTTCTTCTTGCTCGGCCAGTTTGCGATCACCGAAAGCAAACGGGTGATGGAGCATCCCGCCGGTATCGGCGGAATGCCGCAGCCTCAAGGAATCGCTGGACGTTTCGAGGCATGGCTCGCTAAGCATGCAGACATGCCTGGCGCATCCTTTCTGTCAGAGATGGTGCCGTTTACGATAGAAGCGTTCGGGTTCGAGCCGGATGCCTTTGTCCACGAGCTCGTAGATTCGATCATCGGCGACAATTACCCGGTCCCCGACCGCATGCTGGTCCACAACGAGCGCATCGTGCACGAGTACCTGATGTGGGCGGTGTGCGGGATACCGCGACCGGCAGGCAAGTTCGACCTGTACGCGGTCGAGGGCGGCACGGCTGCGATGTGCTACATCTTCAAATCGATGAAGGCCAATCGCCTGCTGCATCCCGGAGACACGATCGCGCTGGGCACGCCAATCTTTACCCCCTACCTTGAGCTGCCCCACCTTGAAGACTACGGGTTGACGTTCGTCACCATCCAAGCTCCTCAGGAGAACCGCTTCCAGTTCACAGACACCGAGCTCAAGAAGTTGGAAGATCCCAAGGTCAAGGCATTCTTCCTTGTCAATCCCGGCAATCCAACGGGCGTCGCACTCAGTAAAGAAGTGATCGGCAAGATCGCAAATCTGGTAAAGACCAAGCGGCCCGATCTCATGCTCCTGACTGACGACGTTTATGGAACGTTCGTCCACGATTTCCGATCCTTGCTCGGCGAGCTGCCGCACAACACCATCGGCGTCTACTCTTACTCCAAGTATGTCGGCTGCACGGGGTGGCGCCTCGGCGTCATCGCGGTCCACGAGGACAACATCTTCGACATGATGATCGCAAAGCTCCCGGATGCCGATCTAAAAGCGCTCGACAAACGATATGGCACGTTGGTTCTCGAGCCGCGCAAGATCAGGTTCATCGACCGCATCGTGGCCGACAGCCGCGATGTGGCCCTAAACCACACGGCCGGGCTCGCGCTCCCCCAACAGGTAATGATGAGTCTGTTCTCCCTTGCTGAGATGATGGATGGAGCCAAGCTGTACCAGAAGGCATGCTTGGAGATCGTGCACCGGCGCGCCAAGGCCATGATCGAAGGCCTCGGCCTCGAAGTCACTCCGAACACACTGTACAACGCCTACTACGGTTTGATCGACTTCGAGTTCTTTGCGCGCAAGAATATCGGC
>Ga0209056_10003191_pt1 | contig 17586 bp, 14 predicted proteins | sample GraSoiAngelo_114_FD_185876 | JGI IMG/M metagenome (GOLD analysis project Ga0209056, IMG submission 185876) | Grasslands soil microbial communities from the Angelo Coastal Reserve, California, USA - 14_0903_13_40cm (SPAdes) (version 2) | ecosystem: Environmental > Terrestrial > Soil > Grasslands... | reverse complement strand
AAGATCAGGCTCAGCAAATCGTCGCCCACGTGATCGTCGATCGCCGCCGCGAGTGCGGACTCCGGACTGATCTGCCGCTCGTCGAGCTCGCGCCCTAGATGCTCATGCTTGCGGCCCTGCATCTTCTGGCGGCGCAGCTGATCGATGGCCCGATGTTTGGCGGTCGCCATGAGCCAGGCACCGGGATTGTCCGGCACGCCCGACTCGGGCCACTGCTCGAGCGCCGAGACCAGCGCGTCCTGCGCCAGGTCTTCCGCCAGGCCCACGTCGCCCACGATCCGGGCGAGGCCGGCGATAAGTCTGGCGGATTCGATCCGCCAGACTGCATCGATGGCCTCAGCAGCCGTTCGAGGGGTCATCCATCATCTGCCGGAGTTCCACTTCCAGCTCCTGGGGCCAGAGTCCGATGTGCGCCTCCAGGAACGCCCGAGTCCATTCGATCGCTTCTTTTTTCGATGCGACGTCGTAGATCGCGTAGCCGCCGATGACTTCCTTCGCCTCGGTGAAGGGGCCGTCGGTGACGGTAATCTTGCCGTTGGCGAGCCGGGCGCGCGCGCCCAATGCCGTCGGCGCAAGACCACCCATCCCAACCATGACGCCTTGCTTGGCGGCGTCCGCTCCCAGCTTCATGATCTTCTCGATGAGCGCCGGCGACGGGTGCGCGCCGGTCTCGCGGGTCTTCACAATCGTCATGAATCGCATGGTCATTTCCCCGAGCGTTGCTTGTGTTTTGCGATTGCGGCCCGGTGCTGCTCCTCCTGCTTGCGCAGCTCGGGCGTGAATTCGGCGCCGAAATCCTCCGCCTCGAACACCTGGCGGATCTCCACCTCTTCGCCGTCCCCGAACGGCGCGCGCTTGAGCCATTCGATCGCCTCGTCCTTCGACCGCACCTGCCACAGCCAGAAGCCGGCGATCAGCTCCTTGCTCTCTGTAAACGGCCCGTCGCGCACGATGCGTTGCTTGCCCGAGAATTTGACCCGCACCCCTTTCGAGCTGGCCTGCAGTCCTTCGCCCGCCAGCATGACCCCAGCCTTCACCAGCTCGTCGTTGAACTTCCCCATCGCCTCGAGGATCTTCCGATCCGGCAGGACGCCCGCCTCGGAGTCCTGGTTGGCTTTCACGATCACCATGAATCGCATGGCCGACTCTCTTTCTTGATTGGGTTCCAGTCTGTTTCGTCAGCTCCACTAAGCGTCGAACGAACCCTGGCGAAATCGACATATTTGAATCTCATTGTGGTAGCCCTATTTACGGCCTTGAGGAGCCGATATGTGCCGGAACATCAAGACGCTCGCCAACTTCGAGCCGCCGGCGACCGACGACGAGATTCGTTCGTCGGCGCTGCAATTCGTGCGCAAGCTCAGCGGCGCAACGCACCCCTCGCACGCGAATGAGGCGGCATTCAACGCCGCCGTGGATGACGTGACCATGATCGCGCGACGACTGATCCATTCATTGACGACCAAGGCCCCACCCCGCAATCGCGAGGAGGAGGCTCGCAAGGCTCGGGAACGCGCCGCGAAGCGATTTGGCTGAGACCGCCTGTACTTCATGAACGAACACTTCTATGTTTCTGGCCCGCCCTGGTGGTGGAACTGGTAGACACGCTGTCTTGAGGGGGCAGTGCCGCAAGGCGTCTCGGTTCGAATCCGAGCCAGGGCATGGCGTGACGCGGGTCTCGTTACAGCAGTGACGTCGGGCTGCTCGCGCAAACTCGCGCGGTGTATAGCTTTTCGGCATGGAGCTATGGGTCGCGTTCGGGTTCGGTGCGGCGGTCGGCGCGCTGATCGGTTACCTGCTAGGCCGTCAGAAGCAGGTTCCGGAGCCGGCACGTGCGCGTCCCGCGCCCCCTTCCCCACCTCCACCATCGTCGAGATCCTCCAGCCCGGCCTCAACGGACGTTAAGCATGTTGTTCTCGACGAAGGCTCCGCCAACGTTCTCAACGCCCTGAACAACCGCCTCGCCGCGATCGGCGCCCTCGCCGATCTGCTCCACGGCAGTCCCCTCGATCCGGAACGCGCGCGCGCACTCGTGTTGTTGCACGGCGAGGTGCGCCGCGCCGCCGAGATCACGAGCCATTTCCTGGAGCTCGCCGCCCATCCGGCCGGCGCCGCGGAGCCGTGTGATGCGGCCGTCGTGATCAACGGCGTCCTGGCGGAGCGCGAATCGACGTTCCGCGAGCTCGGCGTCAAGATCGTCCGATCGGTCCCGAATGACCTGCCGATGGTCGCCTGCCCGATGGCACAGCTCACGGAAATGCTGACGAAGCTGCTCGACTTCTCGCTGCGTCGCCTGCGCGCGGCACAACCACCGCGCGAGCTGCGGATCGAGGCGATCGCGACCGGACCGTCGGTCGTGGCGTCGCTCTGGGATTCCGGGTCGCCTCTGGCCGTAGAAGCCGAGCAGCGGCTCACCTCGCCGTTCCGATTTACGCAGACCGGCGGCGGCGGAGAGGTCGAGTTCGCGCTCGCCCGCGCACTCGCGCAGTCGGCCGGCGGCAACATGCGGCTCAGGCCGCGCGGCGGCAGCACGGGTGCCGAGGTCGTCCTGACGTTGCCGCGCAGCGTGCTGGGCGGGCAGACGCCGCTGTCGACCCCGCCGGAGAGCTTGCCGCGCATGCGCATCCTCGTGGTGGACGACGACGCCGTGAACCGGCAAGCCATGGTGCTGCTGCTCGAGCGGGAAGGACACCAGATTGTGGCGGTCGAGAATGGGCTCGAGGCGATGGAACGTCTGGGGGACCGCGACACCACGTTCGACGCCATCGTCACGGACCTGCAGATGCCGCGGTTGGGCGGCCGCGCGATGTACGAGCAGCTCGTCAACAACCGGCCGCTCGTCGCCAAGAAGTTCGTGTTCGTCACGGGCGATCAGGCGCGCGGCGAGACGCGGGCGTTTCTCGAGAGCTGCGGGCAACCCTCGGTGACGAAGCCTTACGATCTGGGTGATTTAATCAACGCCATCGGAACCGTATCAAGGAAGAGATAGCCTACCTGTTGCGTCTGTGGCGTCTGCTGCGTCTGTTGGATCTATCAGTTTGGAGCGTGAACACGGGGTCCGCCGTACTCACGGTCGCCACCAATGCCCGGACCCGCCAGCTCGAGCCCGCCGCGGTCGTTATTGATCCGCGCAATGAACTGACGAACTGACCCCGGGAACGGCGCGGTGCGGCCATTCTTGCCGAACGGATCGGTATACCAGACCTCGGGGCCGCCGGCGTTATCGATGAAGTTCGCATTGATGTCCACGAGCCGATCCGTGCCATCGAAGACCGACCGCGGATCGTCGAATGTGATGCCCAGGATCGTTCCGTTGCTCGTTGACCTGGCGCATGCCCCGCCCCGTGCCTGATTTCCCGCCGGCGTGACTTCGTAGCACACATCGATCGGCCGGCCAACGATGCCCGGCAGGGCCGGATCGTAGAAGCGGCTCGGCAGCGCAACCTGGAAATAGGGGTTGAAGAAGGCGAGGGTGTGCCCGTCTTCGCGGCGCACGGCGTTCGAGGTCTGCCAGCTCTCGTGCAACGCGCCGAAGTTGGAGAACTGTCCGGCAGGGACGAGGATTTCATTGTCCACGCACGTGCGATCGGGAATGATCCGCACCCCGCCGCCGTCGGGCGAGTTCGCGGGCGTCGCCGGCCCGACGACAACGGTGGTGCCGTCGCAGCTGCGCTCGAATTGGCCGGGCGTGCCGATCGCCGCCAGCATCGTGATGTGCATCTCGGTGCCGTCGGTGCAGCGGACATGATAGACCAGCTCGTGCAGATTGTTGGTGAAGGCGTCTTTCGAGTGGGTGCCCTGGTGCAGCTTCACGAGGACATCGCATCGCACGTCGAACAGCGCATCCGCGGCGTCGCTGCCGAAATGCATGGGGACGTCGTTCTGCCATTCGACTTTATGCCCGAAGTGATCCTCGTGCCTGGTCGTCAGCGGATCGTACACGTCGAGCTGTTCGTTCGCGTAGCCGAACGGAATGGGCCCGACCTCGCGGTACAGCGCCGAGCCGCGCGGATCGCGGCCGTGATCGTGCCCGAAGGAGCAACCCGTGACCGGGTCGATCGGCGGATGCCAGGTGGGATATAGCTTGTGATCGGGCCCGACGACCGAGTACGCGTCGTGCTGTGTTTTGGTGCAGTCGTCATTCGGACCGGGCGACCAGAGTCCGAAGGACGCGGCGTTGCCGGTGGCGGGGCCGTAGTCGGGGGCCGCCGGGCTATCGTGACACGCAGCCGACACCATGCCGGCAGCGATCAGAGAGAGCAGCAGCAGATATGCGGGTTTCATGGATGCTCGAGACTCCATGTTCGCCCCAAGCTGGGGCGGGCAGCCGTGACCCGAGTCACTCCCAAATGGGCCACAGCAATTGAGTTATAGTGCCGAGATGCGAGCGCGGGCGATGATCCTGGTGAGCGTCGCGCTGACCGCCCAGCACCCGGCGGCGGCGCAGCGGCGCGAGGCGTCCGGACTGTGGTACACCGTGGGCGTCGCGCCTGCGTGGGCGCGCGTCACCTGCGACATCTGCGCCGGCCGCCGGAAGACGGGCCTCTCCGCATTCCTCGGCGTTGGCGGCAGTACCAGCCGGGCGGTGCGCGTCGGCGCCGAGCTCGCCGCCTGGCGTCAGCGCGACGGCGGAGTAACCCAGACCTTGATGTCGGTTGGTGCCGCCGCCTACTGGTATCCGAACGCGGGGCGGCAATTGTACCTGCGGGGTGGCGCCACGCTGGTGATGCACCGCGCCAGCGACGGCACCGACGTCGTCACGTCGTCGGGAATCGGCCCGCAGCTCGGCATCGGCTACGAGTATCCGGTGAGTCGCGCCTGGCGGCTTGCGCCGTTTGCCCACTACTCGATGGGAGTGTTCGGCGGCGACGTGAAGTTCAATGGCGGCCAGGCCGCCGGGAGCGCGACCGTAAGCTTCTTTCAGGTGGGCGCGGCGCTTACGCGCCGAATGTCCAATCATCAGTGATCATTGGACATTGATCAGTGGGCATTGATCACTGGTCATTCCGCAGGTTAGCGCCGCCGCTCCGGAGTCGGCACCCCCGCCCCGACCCCGACGATCACCGAGTCCGTTGCCCCGTTCGCTAACAGAGCGACCAGGTCCCGATGGTAGTACAGATCGGCGGGGTCGAGCGCGGGCCACTCGCGGTAATGATCCGGGGCGAACAGGCCGACCATCTCCGCCATGGCGCCGTACGACGTGTCGCGAGTCGGGTTGTCGAACACCCCCACAAGGCGGTAACGGTGCCCGGCCTTGAGGTGCAGGCCCTCGCCGCGGATCGCGAGCAGCTTGCGCGGTATCGAGAGCACATGCCCGAGGGAGTCGCGCTTCGCGTTCACCTGCACGAGTGTCTTGCCGCTCGCGGCATCGACGAGCTTTACCAGCGTGCCGCAGTCGTGCAGGTGACCGGTGACCACCAGGAGATGTCCCGAGAGCGGGGGGCTGAACTCGTAGGCGATCTCGAAGTGACCCGGGGGGACGTTGAAGCGGTTCTCCACGGGGTTCGTCTGGATGTTTACGTCCAGGTAAGCGGGAAGGACGTCTATTGGCCGGGGCCGGAGGCTCGGGTTTGCCATATAGAGGATGAGGCGCCAGTAAGCGGCGGGGATCTCGGGCCCAGAGTCGTTGTGCCACATCGCGTACACGCCCAGGCCCTGACCGGCCCGCATGGGCACGCCGATGGTGCGCGGAACGCGGAGATCGCCGGTGTCGGACTCCTCGGCGACGCCCAGCAGGCGCTCGAGAGCCGGGTAAATGAACTGGCGGCGCGAGAAGTTCACCACGATCAGGTGATGCAGCAGGCGGTGAGACAACGCATGGCCGTGAGCGTCGAACAGGTCTATGCGGAAGCCCTGGAGCCAGCCGTCCACCGGAAACGCGAACTTCTGGACCGGCGTCGCGGCCATGTCCATCATCATCCCGGGCATTTCCGGGCTCACGGGCACGCGGTAAGGACCGCCCGTGATCAGGACACGGTGGTGCGCCGTGTCGACCTGCACATGCAACGGCGGCGGTTGAGGCGGCATGGGCGGCTGCTGGGCAGCCGCGAGGCAAGGAATCAGCGAGAGGGTGACGAGCAGGGAGAGACGCATCAGAGACCAGACTCCAGATGATTGTCCAGGTCACTGCAAATGGGCCGACTCGGAATCGAACCGAGAACCTACTGATTAAGAGTCAGTTGCTCTGCCAGTTGAGCTATCGGCCCTCGTTGGGGGCGGCGGAAAAATCATCAGGGGCCGTGGGAGAGGCAAGGGAACGACTCGGCAATCCGATCTTTGTCCCCCAGTCGTCGGTCAGCTTGAACGTCTCATTCATCGGAAACCGCAGCACCCACAACCGCCGGGCCAGGTCCTTCAACGACCAAATCACCGTCCGCTGCACCTCGACGGACGACCACTGACCGAATTCGTTGTGGGCCAGATCCGTCCGCAGTGCCTCGGCAATGCTGGCGGCCAGCTCCTCATGCTCGGGCTGCTGATGTCCTTGTTGTGGGACCTTTTTGGTTCCCTTTTGGGGACCTGCGCCTTCCCCCCAAAGTACCCACTCCAGCGTAACGTCGGCGATCCCAAGCTCTTTCGCCTTCGTGACGATCAGCCGCGCGACGTCCGCGGGAAACTTCTCCCGATGCGGCCATTTCTTTATCGCTGCCTCAGTTACACCACCGCCCAGTGCGGCGGCGAACTGCCGATAGCTCAACGAGATGCTTTCCCACGGACTGAAGACGTCCAGGAGCACGGCCAGCCGGCTCGCTACGGGGACTCGTTTCGGGCCAGTTTCGGGCTTGACAGGTGACAAAATAGTCCTACTTTCGGGGTCGTGGATAGGCAGCAATTAGGCCTGTTCCGTCTCACAAACTGTCTCACGATCCCAGTGCAGTCAAGCGCCCAGCCCTTGGAGCCCCTCATGGTGTTCGTTCGCCGCTCACTCCTGGTGTTCGCTCTGGCGCTGTCGGTAGCGCGCTGCGCGGACCAACCCACAGCGGTGAAGGCACCCGCGGGTCCCCTGTTCTTGCGCTGGGCTGATGCGCCGCAATTCTCCGCGAAACTCGATCCTCGCGCGCGCCGCTCCGGAACGATGGCCCTGACGCCTCCCCTGAGTCTCGATCAGTACGCCGTGTCGTTCTGGGCGGTGCGCGGCGAATCGCGCTCGGTCCAAATCAATTACAGCAGCACCATCGACACCGAAACCCATCCGTTCCTCCTGCTCACGACGACCGACCCGCAGTTCGTGCCGGGCGTCGGCGAGCTCGCCGCGGGCGACTCGGTCCTCATTACCGTTACCGTCGACACTAGCAAGATCGGGGTGCGGCTCGAGCCGAGCGGCCTGCAGTTCGGCACGCCGTCCGAGATGAAGATCTGGTATGACGGCGCCGCCGGCGACATGAACGGCGACGGCGTGGTGGATAGCACCGATGTCGCCATCGAAGCCAAGGTGTTGGGGCTGTGGTATCGCGAAGGTCAGCAGGATCAGTGGACGCAGCTCGGGGCGACGCAGTCGCTCGACGACAAGTCGTTCACGTACGCGCTGCCGCATTTTTGCGAGTACGACATCGCGGCAGACCTGGCGGAGTGGGTCGTTAGCTGGTAAGCGGGAAATAACATCCCCATGTCCAACGACCAATCACGCGACCAGCGCCTCGTAGAGGCGTCGCCCGTCGTCGCCAAAGCCCACACACTCGCGGCGGCCGGCCATCATGCCGCGGTCGTCGAGTTCCTGGGTTCGCGCGAGAGCGAGCTCGAAGAGACACCGACCCTCGCCCTGCTGTACGGCATCGCGCAGGCGCGGCTCGGCCGTCACGAACAGGGTGTCCAGTGGATCGACCGGGCCCTCGTCCGGGCGCGCCAGCTCCGTGCACACGGCGTCGAGCGTCATGCGCTGAACGCGCGCGGCGCGATCGCCCTCGTCAGCGGCCATCTCAGCGAAGCGGCCGATTATTGCACGCAGGCGCTGATGGCGGCGAGCCGGGACGGCGATCATGCCACGACCGGCCGCGCGTCCAATAACCTCGGCATTCTCAGCCATCTGCGCGGCCGTCACGCCGAAGCCATCTCCTCGTGGGAAATCGCCGCCGCCGCGTTCCATCGTGCCGGCTTGCAGCTTGGCGTCGCCGAATGCCAGCACAACCTGGCCAACGCCTATCGCGAGCAGGCCGCGTGGGACAAGGCTTTGGCGATGGCCGACCAGGCGGTGTCCGCCGCCGAGGCGACCCATGACGAAGCCCTCTTCGCGTTGACGCTCCGGGGCCGCGCGGAAATCCGCGTCGCGCGCAGCGAGCCCGAGCTGGCCCGCCGCGAGCTCGACCGGATCCGCGTGGTCCGCGGTGAGCTGCCCGATCCCGTCGCTGAAGCCGAAGACCTGCGCGTGATGGCGATGGTACTGGTCGCCGAGAATCAGCTGGCGCGCGCCGAGAAGTCGCTGCGTGAGGTGATCGGGCGCGCGGAGCTGCACGCGCGGCTCCTGCTCCAGGCCGAGGCCACGCGCGACATGGCGAGCCTGTTGCGGCGCGCCGGTCGCACGGCCGAAGCGCAGGCCGCGGCGCAGTCCGCCAAAGGCATCTTCGCCCAGATGGGCGCCGAAGGGGAAATTCGCAAACTCGCCGATCAGGGCTGGGACGAGGCGTTCGCGGCCGAGTTGCGCGGTTCACTCGCGCCGATCCACGTCGCGCAACAGTTCGCAGATGCAGGCAAATACGCCGAGCTGCTGACCTATCTCGAGCAGCGCTCGAAGGACGAGCTCGAAGAGTCCGCGTTGCTCACGCTGCTCCTCGGTATCGCGCACAGCCGTCTGGGCCGACTCGAGGTCGGCCAGCAGTGGGCGATGGTGGCCCAGCTGCGCGCCCGGTCGCTGAAAGACCGGATGATGGAAGTGCGGGCCCTCAACGTTTGCGGCGCCATCGCGCTGGAGCGTGGCGGCATCGACGAGGCCACGTACTTCTTCACGCGCGCCCAGGAAGAGGCCACCGACGGCAACGATATGGCCACGGTCGGCCGGTGCGCCAACAACCTCGGCGTCATCGCCAACATGCAGGGCGACTATCGCCGCGCCGTCATCGCCTACACGCGCGCGATCGCCTCCTACGAGCAGGCCCATTTCGCCCGCGGCGTGGCCGAAGCGCGCCACAACCTCGGCATCGTGTGCCGTGCCCAGGGCCGGCTGGACCGCGCTCTGGAAACCGCGCAGATCGCTATTCAGGACGCGCAAGCTTTGGGCGACCAGCAGCTCACCGCCCAGGCCATCGCGGGCCTCGCCGAGATTCACGTGGCGCGGGGTGAAGGCGACCGCGCGCTGGCCGAGATCGAGCGTGCCATCGCGACCCACCGGGACCTCAAGGATCCCGTGCGCCAAGCGGAAGACCTGCGCATCAAGGCCGGCGCGCTTGCGTTGGCCGGTCGGCGTGAGGAAGCGGAGACCATGCTGCGCGACGTCATCGAGCGCGCGACCGAGCACGGCCGTCCCCTGCTCCACGCCATGGCGGAGCGCGATCTCGCGAACCTGTTGATCCAGGCGGGCGACGTCGCGGCCGGTAAGGCGGCAGCCCAGCGTGCGCGCTCCTCGTTCCAGCGGCTTTCGGCGCGCGCCGAAATCGACAAGCTCGACGACTTGCTGGAGACCGCATGAGTTTCCAGCACCACAAGCTCGAGAACTATGCCATCGGCTGGTAATTCGGTGGACGAGCGACGCAGCGGGATCGAGCGCCGATCCGGCAGCGACCGCCGCGACCCGGGCGTCGCGGAGGAAGCGGCGACGCTGCCCCTGCAGCGCGTCTTCCCGCACGCACGCCTCAGCGAGAGCGAGGCCGCCAAGCGCGCCGCCGCGATCGAAGCGCATCGCCGCGCGCTCGGGTCCCGGCTGGGCCGGAACGTCGGCGCCGTCGTCGCCGCGGTGGACTACATGCTGAACATCAGCGGCGAGCTCGTCGCCCCGACGATCGTGGAGCACGAGGCGCTCGAGCTGCTGGAGCATCGGTCGGTGACGGATCCGCTCACCGGCCTCTTCAATCGCTATCACTTCGACGCGACGATGAACCGGGAGATCGCCCGCTGCCGCCGCTACGGCGTGCCGCTCTCACTCCTCCTCGTCGACGTCGATCGCTTGAAGCTCATGAACGACCGGTGGGGCCATCACGCCGGCGACCAGGCCCTCGGCCGCGTCGCGGCGGCGATTCAGAAGAGCCTGCGCGGCACCGACATCGCGGCCCGCCTGGGCGGCGACGAATTCGCCATCATCCTGCCCGACACCGACGCCGTCGCCGGGTTGATCGTGGCGACGCGGATCCGCCGCAACCTGGTCGAGAACGCGTCCACGATGGTGACCGTCAGCGGCGGGCTGGTCGAGCTGCCGCGGGATGGCGTCGAAGTGTCCGCCGCTCAGCTGATGCTGGTCGCGGACCAAGCGTTGTACGCGGCGAAAAACTCCGGCGGCAACTGCGTGGTGCAGCGAGAGTATCAGTCCGACGAGTAGGGGCGCAGCATGCTGCGCCCGTACAAGTGCCCCCAAGGGGAATCGAACCCCTGTTCCCACCTTGAAAGAGTGGTGTCCTAGCCGTTAGACGATGGGGGCGTGCAAGTAGCGGTAACGGGATTCGAACCCGTGTTTGAGCCTTGAGAGGGCTCCGTCCTAGTCCCCTAGACGATACCGCCCCGCCCCCGGGCGGGGGTGGCGCGTGAATATCGCCGGTCCGCGCGGATGCGGTCAACCCAGCCGAACCCGCAGTTGACCTTCCTGTTCGGATACGTACCGTTACTGGCCCGATGAAACGCATCTTCTCCAAACTGGTGCCCGAAGTCCCGATTCTCGCCGCGGCGGCGATGCTGTTGACCCTGCCGTCGCTGCGCGGCATCGCCACGGGCCTCGCGACCGTGTTCCCCTTCACCGTCGCCGCCGCGGCCCTGCTGCTCGGCTGGCGCTTCAACCGTTCGCGGCTCGTGTTCGCGATCGCCCTGCTGGCGCTGACCGAATACCTCCTGCTGCGAGGCGTCGACACCCCGCGGGATCGCTTCTACCTCCACGCCCTGACATTCCTGCTGCCGATCAACCTCGCGCTCGTCGCCCTCCTGCCCGAGCGCGGGACTCTCACGCCGGCGGGACTGCTGCGCTGGGTGTTGCTCGGAGTCCAGGCCCTCATAGTCGTCTTTCTGGCGCAGTCGTTCCCGGAGAAGGCCCTCAAGTTCCTGACGACCCACGTCGTTCCCACGCGCTTCACCAACTGGACGCCCGTGCCGCAGCCGTCGCTCCTCGCGTTCCTCGCGATCGGCGTGCTGCTCACGATGGCATCGCTGCGCGAGCCGCAGTCTCCGGTGCGCGGATACTTCTATGCCCTCATCGCGGTGTTTGCTGCGCTGTCGTGGCCGGAAGCGGGTCCTGGCCGGGAGATCTGGCTCGCGTCCGCCGGACTGATTCTCGTCATCGCCGTCATCGAAGCCTCGTATCTGATGGCCTACCGCGATGGGCTCACCGAGCTGCCGGGCCGGCGCGCCCTCAACGAAGCGCTGCCGCGACTCTCCGGACAGTTCACCGTCGCGATGGTCGACGTCGATCATTTCAAGCGATTCAACGACACCTACGGCCATGATGCCGGGGACCACGTCCTCAGGCTGGTCGCGGCCCGGCTGGCGCAGGCGCCGGGCGGCGGGACGGCCTATCGCTACGGTGGAGAGGAGTTCGCCCTCGTCTTCCCCGGCAAGGGCCAGGACGAGTGCCTGCCTCATCTCGAAGAGCTGCGCGAGATGGTGGAGACCCACCGGTTCACGATGCGGCGCCGGTTCCGGCCGCGGATCAAGCCGAAAACGGACAAGGGGCGCAAGACCCGCCAGGCCATCATGATCACCGTGAGCATCGGCGTGGCCGAGCGCAATCACCGAAACACATCGCCCGATCAGGTCGTGCAGGCGGCGGACAAAGCCTTGTACCGCGCCAAGGAGGCTGGCCGAAACCGGGTATCGACGTAGCTTCGCCCCATGCGGCTGAGCTGCTTTCTTCTTATCTGCTGCTGCACCGTTGGGAGCGCCCAAAACGGCGCCCCTGCTCCCGCCCCCGCGCCGTCCCGACTATTCGTTGAGCCAACCCCGCTGACGCTGCGATTCGAGGGGGACCTGCACGCGTTGACGCGCGACCGAGGCACGCAACGCAAGGAACATCCGGCGACGTTGCGCTACGGATCCGGCGCCGACACGGGCGCCATTCCGGTGAAGCTCAGGACGCGCGGCATCTTCCGCCTGAAGACCTGCGGGTTCCCACCCATCCGCCTCGACCTGCCCTCGCACAAGGTCCAGGAGACGCCGTTCGCCGGCGAGGACCGACTCAAGTTGGTCACGCATTGTCAAAACGACCGCTTGTACGAGCGCAATCTGCTGCGTGAGTACGCGCTGTATCGCGTCTTCAACGCCGTGACCGACAGCAGTTTTCGCGTGCGGCTCGCGCACGTGACCTACGTCGATTCAGCGCGCCACGACACCGTGACGCGCTACGGCTTCCTCATCGAGTCCGACGCCGCACTGGCCCGGCGAATCGGCGCGGATCCGCTCACCATGGACAACCTGTACGATCCGATGATGGACCCGTCGTACATGACCCTGGTCGCGGTGTTTCAGTATCTGATTGGCAACACCGACTGGTCGGTCTGGAAGCGCCACAATATCGCGATCTTCCAAAAGGTCGCGGAACCCAAGCCCGTGCTCGCGGTGCCGTACGATTTTGATTTCTCCGGGGCGGTGAACGCGCCCTATGCATCGCCGCCCGAGCAGCTGAGAATCCAATCGGTGCGCCAACGCGTGTACCGCGGTTTCTGCCAGCCCGACAGTGTGCTGACGCCTGTCCTCGCCCGGTTTCGCGCGGCGAAGGACTCCATGTACGCCGCCGTCCGCGCCGTTCCTGATCTCCCGGAACGCGATGTGCGCAATGTGCTCGAATACTTCGACGACTTCTACAAAGTGCTCGACAATCGCGGATTGCTGAACCGGGAATTCGTGCGGGGCTGCCGCTCCGTACCCCCCTCGCGATGACCGAGTCGTGACCCAGCGCTGGGATGCTCCGGACAAGGACACGCTCCGGCGCGTTCTCGCCGATTCGACCCGCCGATTTGGGCCACCGCGCTCGCTGTTCTTTCGCGACGTGTACTTCGACACGAGCGCCGGCGATCTGCGCCAGCGCGGTGCGCGCTGTCGCCTGCGGGTCGCCCCGAACGGCGAGCAGTGGTTGCGGGTCTGGCTGCCGGACGGCTCCCACAGCGAATCGCGTCTCCAGGAGCTCGACGTCACGCGCGCGCTCGCGGGAGACTCACCGCCCGCGCGGCGCCTGCGCGCGCTCACGGACCCGGGCCGGCTCGCCGCGTGGGTCGAGCGAGAGGTCGAGCGAACCTGGAGAACATATCGGCTCCGCGGGCTGCTCGTGCCGCTGGGCGACGTCGTCACCGACGTCGTCACCGCGCGCCGCGCGGAGCTCACCGCCCATCTCTTCGAGCTGACGGTGCGGCCACGGCCCTGGGGTCACGGGGCTGCTCGCCGCTTCGGGGCCGAACTCGAGGCTGCCTTCCGGCTGCGGCCCGCAGCGACCGATCCGCTGCCGCGCGTGCAGGCGGCGCTGGACGCCGTCGAAGGAGAATCGATCGCGCGCGAGCTGCGGGGCGAGCGTGAGGTCGCGCTCGTCGCGGTGGAGCACGGCCGCATCGGGCTCTCGCGCGCCGGCGCCGAGCTGCGATTGCCGATCGCCAAAGGCAGCGGCGAAGCGGCGTGCCGTGCGGCGCTGCGTGAGCTGGTCGGCGGCGGGGAGGGACAGCTCCGGCTGCTCGGCGTCGTGCCGCGCACCGGCGACCGCGTTCCGCTGGAGGTATGGACGGCGCGGCGGCTGCATCGCAACTCGACGCCCGGGAGCTTTCAGTGGTTTGCGCCGGCCGAGCTGGTGGCGCGCGTCGGCTCGCCCATCCTGCGCGATCCCGGGACGCTCGCCGCGCTGACCGTCGCGGCGCGCTCGCCCCTCCTGCCCGAGTGGTCGGGAGCGCCGTTCGGCGAGGGCGAAGATCCCGACGCCGCGCCCGAGGCCGTCGCCCGCGCCAGCCGCGTCACCTTGAGTGAGCTGCGTGCGGTGTTGCCTTCGGAGGAGTCGAAGGATCCCGCGCGTGAGACGCCGGAGCAGTTCCTCAACCCCGAGCTGTCGTGGCTCGAGTTCAACGGGCGCGTCCTCGCGCTCGCCGAGGACGCCGCCACGCCGCCCGCGGCGCGCCTGCGGTTTCTGGCGATTTTCTCCACCAATCTCGATCAGTTCGTCATGACGCGGATCGGCGCGCTCAAGCAGCTCGTCGCCGCAGGCCAGAACGTGCGCGCGGCACATGGCGGCGGCTTCCGCCCGCAAGAGACGCTCGATGCGATCGCCGTCCGGCTGCACCCCCTGATCGCGCGCCAGTATCGCGCGTTTCACGCGCTGGCCGCGCCGCTCGGCATCGTGCGCTGGGACGCGCTCACCGACGACGAACGGGCCGGGATGCGCACGCGCTGCGCCGACGAAGTCCTGCCGTTTGTCACTCCGAAGACGCTGACACGCGCGCCCGGTCACCCGTTCCCGCTGGTCGGCGACCGGCGGATCGCGTTGCTCGTCGCCATGCGCGATCGTCCCGCGACTCCGGTGCACTACGCCATCGTCGAGATTTCTCCTGCGCTGCCGCGATTCCTCGCCGTCTCCGCGGGCCGGAGGATTGCGATCGAGGACGTGGTCCGCGCCAACCTCGACCTGCTGTATCCGGGACGCGTGATCGCCGGCGCGCATGCGATCCGCCTCACACGCAGCGGCGACCTGCAGCTCGACGAGACGACGACCGCCAACTTTCTGCAGGCGATCGAAGAAGAGCTGGCCCGGCAGCAGCAACGCCCGGTCCTGCGCATCGAGCTCGAGGCGACGACGCCACCGGCGCTGCGGGATCTGCTGCAACGGGAGCTGCGGTTCGAGGAAAGTGAGCGCGAGAGCACGCTCAGTCCCGCCGACGTGTATCGCGCCGACGGTCCGGTGGATCTCGGCGGGCTGCATCAGATCGCCACCGCCGTGGGGCTGGCCGATTATCCGCCGTTTGTTGCCGCCGATCGGTTCGCTGCCGATCGGCCGGTGGCCGCGCAGCTCGATGAGCATGACGTCCTCGTGCATCACCCCTACGATTCGTTTCCCGCGAGCGTGGAACGCTTCATCGCGGAAGCGGCCGACGATCCCGAGGTGCAGGCGATCAAACTCACGCTCTATCGCCCTGGAGATGCCTCGCCCATCGCGGAGGCGCTGCGCCGCGCGGCGGCGAGCGGGAAGGACGTGTCGGTCATCGTCGAGTTGAAGGCGCGCTTCGATGAAGCCCGCAACATCCTCTGGGCTCGGAATCTCGAACGAGAAGGCATCCACGTCGTCACGGGGCTGGTGAGCCTGAAGACGCACGCGAAGCTCGCGCTCGTCGTGCGCCGGTCCGCCGATGGACGCGTGCGCCGTTATGCCCAGATCGGGAGCGGCAATTACAACGCCGAGACCGCGGCCGTCTACACCGATGTGGGTTTATTCACCAGCGATCCGCGCATCACAACGGATGTGCACGCGCTCTTCAACGAGCTGACCGGATCGAGTCACGCGCCGCAGGGGAACCTGCGCCACCTCATGGTCGCCCCCACCGATTTGCTCAAGCGCTTGCTCGCGCTGATCGACCGCGAAGCCGCGCATGCGCGCGCCGGCCGTCCCGCGCGCATTCGCGCCAAGCTCAACGCGCTGTCCGATTCGACCGTGATCCAGGCACTGTACCGGGCATCGCAAGCCGGTGCCGACATCGACCTCGTGGTGCGCGGTATCTGCACGCTGCGCCCGGGCGTGCCGGGCCTGTCCGAGCGGATTCGCGTCGTCAGCATCCTCGGGCGTTTTCTCGAGCACGCGCGCATTTATCAGTTCGCCAATGGCGGGGACGGCGCCGAGGAGTACTACATTGCGTCCGCCGATTGGCGGCCTCGCAATCTGCGCCGCCGCGTCGAGGTCGTGGCGCCCGTGTTCGACCGAGCCGCTCGGCGGTCGTTGGACACAATCCTGACCCAACAGTTGACCGCGCCGGCGGCATGGGTGCTGCGTCCGGACGGGGGGTACGACCGCCAGGAAAGCTAGGCAGCGCAAGACGTTGTGACACGTGACCTTGCATCATCCGTATCACTCTTTAATCGTGCAGATATGAGCACGGCGAGCGCGGACCGAATGCGCACCCGAGTCGCGGTCTTGGCCGCACTCGCGGTCGCCACGCACGGCGGTGTCGTGCTCATCGGTTGGGCTGCTGGTTGGTCGCTCTTCCTCACTCCCTCGCCCACCTTCATTCCGATGGCGCCGACGACGGCGCTCGCGTTTCTCGCATTGAGTCTCGCGCTCGCGTTGCGACTCCTCGCGCCGACAGGGTCCGTGCTGCGGAGTGCGGGCACCGTGCTCTCGTGGATCGTCGCGACACTCGCGCTCATCAACCTCGCGCTGCCGGCGGTACTCGATCAGGTGCTCGGGGGTGGCACGGGACAGTTCCGGAGCGTGCGTCTCGGCGTGATGTCGCCGGTCACGGCCGCCGCGATCATCCCGTTGGCACTCGCGGTCGCGGCCACGGGACCGCGCCCGCACTACGCGGGCGCGCTGGCCACGGTCGCCGCCATCGTCGGCGCCACGGTCGCCCTCGGATATGCGTATGGCACGCCGCTCCTCTATGGCGGCGGCACGATTCCCGTCGCACTGCCGACGGGTCTGAGCCTCCTCATGCTCGGCGTCGCCACGGTGGTCGCGGCAGGACCCGACGTGTGGCCGCTCGAGCGTCTGGTCGGTGATCAGCCCCGCGCGCGCATGCTGCGCGCCTTCCTTCCGGCGACTGCCGGGTTGGTGGTGCTGATCGGTTTACTGGATTCGCGTCTTGCCGAGTTATTCGGCGGGGATCGCGTCCTGATCGCCGCGTGGTTCGCCGTCATCGGGGTGGCGCTCGTCGCCTTGCTTGTCTCGCGGCTCTCACGGCATATCGCGGCCGAGATCGATCGGGCCAACGCGGAGCAACATCGGGCCGAGCGCCGCTATAGCCACATGTTCGAACAGTCCTTGGCCGGCATATCCACGACGCGGGTCAGTGACGGACGCATCCTGCTATGCAACGAAAGGCTGGCTACCATCTTTGGATATGACTCCGCCGCGGAGTTCATGGAGCACCCGGCCCGAGACCTCTGGTGGGATCCGGCCGATCGCGACCGCATGGTGGCAGCGCTGCGAGAGTCAGCCACGCTACGCAATTACGAAGTGCACATGCGACGCAAAGATGGGAAACCTCTTTGGCTACTGTGCAACATCACGCTGCGAGAAGGGGAGAACCGGGAGGCGCTGCTCGAGAACCTCACGGTGGACGTCACCGATCGCAAGTCACTCGAGCAGCAGCTGTGGCAGGCCCAGAAACTCGACGCCCTCGGCAGTCTCGCCGGCGGTGTCGCCCACGACTTCAACAATCTGCTGACGGCGATCATCGGGTATGCCGACATCCTCTTGGACGACCTGGGGCCGCGGTCCCGCCATGCCGAGGACATCCAGGAAATCATCAAGGCGAGCGACCGGGCGACGGCCCTGACGCG
>Ga0209056_10003190_pt1 | contig 17586 bp, 13 predicted proteins | sample GraSoiAngelo_114_FD_185876 | JGI IMG/M metagenome (GOLD analysis project Ga0209056, IMG submission 185876) | Grasslands soil microbial communities from the Angelo Coastal Reserve, California, USA - 14_0903_13_40cm (SPAdes) (version 2) | ecosystem: Environmental > Terrestrial > Soil > Grasslands... | reverse complement strand
GGCGTTGAAGTAAGCCCTTTTTCTCTTCAATCTCTTTCGGATGGTAGGATATGTTCCCAGAGCCGATGACTAAGAACATCTTCAGACCATACCCTATATCGACCCAGCCCTCCGTATGAAGGAGAACCCCGCCCGGCAATCTTGCGTCAGGCCCGTGAAGCAGTGCTACATGGACAACAAGTTCATTCTGATGTCTCTCTACCTTAACCGTATGAGGCATTCCTCTCATTCCGCTCACTTCAACCCAGTACCTGTCTTACGTTTCATTTAAGGGGCGAAATTTCTGGATCAGTGGAATTGCCCGCCTAGCCACAAAAGTCTCTGGTGCGATCAGTGGACGTTTGTCCAGCTGGGACGCCAGATACCTTAAATTTGCTCGTTCTTTTACCGTCAATTTGACGGTTCGTACAGATCGACTTTGGCGGAACACAATGGAAGAAGCAGGCTACAAGCGTTTCAAGATAGAGCCAAAGCCGGCTCCGCACGTCTATCAGATTCCGAACAAGTTTGACGTGAGCGCTCGTAAGCTGCGCCTTGCATCTATGCTTGTTCACGAGGCGCTCGAGTACAGGCTGAACAAGGAAGTTGTGCTTAGCCGGCCTTGCATCTACGGGGTGTTTGGAGGCCGCTTCGGCGGATTCAAACCGCTGAAGCACAAATGCGTCGGATGCATGAGATGCGTCCAGGAATACCCGCACATCATGACGGTTAAACAATCTGACAGTTACAAGCGGCTCGGTGATTCGTTCTGGACCCCCGAGAACGTCTACACGGTATGGAATGAAGCTTCGACCGGGAAGATCCCAGTCAAGGGAATGGGGTACAAGGGCGCGTTTGCGGGCGAGGGGTTTGACGGAATGTGGACCGACATGTCGGAGATAGTTCGCCCAACTAGAGATGGGGTGTATGGTCGGGAGTACATCTCGACAAGCGTCGACATTGGACGAAAACCAACCAGTATCGACTTTGCAAAGATCGATTATCAGCCGAAGTCGTTGGAGATCCCGGTTCCGATAATCTTCGACGAGCTTCCCACTGGCACTGATACTGCAGACATTCGAGCCGCGGTGGGCCTAGCCGCAGAAAAGATCGGGACACTCAATATTTCCCGGGACATTAGGCACCGAGAGACGGGAGTTGACAATGTGCTGCCGATAATTGACGAAAAGGGGATCGCAGACATTGAGGAGCGGGATCAGCCAGAGATAGCCGAGTTTGACGCGGAAACACCTGGCCTACTGGATAGACTGCTCGCCCGTTTCGATCGGTCGATTCTCATAGCTAGGCTACCCCTTAGGGAAGATTCCGGAAGCGCTGCTAGCAGACTAGTCCGCCAAGGTGTACACGGGTTGCACTTGTATGCTGACTATCACGGCCGGGACTATTCGAGGGATACCCGGCATATCTCAACAGCGCTGAAAGATGTGCATCAGCAACTTGTCCGAGAGGGGCTTCGAGACAAGGTTACGATCATCGCCAGTGGCGGGATCGCTCTAGCCGAGCATGTTCCCAAGGCAATCATTTGTGGTGCAGACCTGGTCGCGATTGATACGACAGTATTGGTGGCGTTGCAGGCCGAGTTCAAAGGCGAGACAAGCGACAGGGCGAACCATCATTTGCGGCCGCGGAGGATCAACCCAGAGTGGGGAGCGCAGCGTCTGGTCAACCTCATCGGTGTCTGGCATGACCAGCTGATTGAGATTCTCAGCGCGATGGGCATGCGGGACGTCCGACGTCTAAGAGGAGACATCGGTCGGTCAATGATGGACTTGGAACTGCGGGAACAGTCGTTCAAGGGGATAGCATGGGCAACCTAGAGCTCATCCTCGAGAAGCATACCGAACGGATTCACCACGGCCTCGAAGTGTTGCCGACCCTGAGGTATGGCGTGCCAGAAGGTTTGGGGAACAAGCGGTGGACTGGCGAGCTGATCCTTGCGACGTATGAGCAGGCTCTGACGGGAGAGATTCCAGAGAATGGTCTAGAGTACAAGACTGGAAACTCAGGAGGCGGCTTCGACGTGCTGGGATGGAAACGTCATGAAGGGGTTGCGAAAGTCGACGAGGATAGTGTCGATCTGTCAATTTCACTGAACAAGCGACATGAGGGTAGGAAAATCGAGATCCCGCTACCGATCTATGGCGGGGGAATGTCCTTCGGGTCGATAAGTCTCAACTTCATGATCGCCAGGGCCAGAGCTGCAAGGAAACTTGAGACTTTTACTTCGACAGGTGAAGGTGGTTACCCAGATCAGATCGTGCCCTACCGGGACCACGTGATTACTCAGGTTGCCACAGGCATGTTCGGCGTCCGAGAAGAGACGATACAGTATGCACCGATTGTCGAGTTCAAGTATGCTCAAGGAGCGAAGCCGGGACTGGGCGGTCACCTTCTCGCCGACAAGGTGACGTCAGAAGTTGCGAAGATGCGCGAGTCTTCCATGTTCACGAGCCTCTATTCGCCCTTTCCATTCCACAGCGTGTATTCTGTGGAGGATCACAAGAAGCATGTTGACTGGATCAAGACGGTCAATCCGCGCGCTCTGGTCTCAGTGAAGGTCTCGACGCCAACTGATGTGGACATGGTGGCTATCGGGAGCTACTATGCTGGCGCGAACATCATCCACATCGATGGCGGCTATGGCGGGACCGGGGCCGCACCGGAGATTGCGAAGAAGAACATTGCAATGCCGGTCGAGTATGCGATTCCGAAGGTCCACGAATATCTCGTTTCCGAAGGGGTCCGGGACCAGATCACGCTAATGGCGAGCGGTGGGATCAGGACTGCGGACGATGTGGCGAAGGCGATTGCGCTGGGAGCCGATGGATGTGTAATCGGTACAGCCGAGGCTGTGGCGGTTGGATGTACTCACTGTGGGAACTGCGAACGGGGACGAGGCTGCCAGGTCGGCATAACGACAACTGATCCAGAGCTTTCCCAGCTCATTGATCCCGAGTGGGGAGAGAAGAGGATTGTCAACCTGTTCAACGCCTGGTCGAAACGGCTACGAATGATACTGGCGAGCTTCGGGCTTGAAAGTGTCAAGGATTTACGTGGAAGAAAGGATCTGCTGGTGCGCTACAAATGAAGAAAACTGCGGCACCAACAAGAGGGCATCGGCGCACTGTCGTTCTAGTTCTTGCGATAGCTGCACTTGCAGCTTTCTTTTTCCTCGCTCCTATCATCCCTGTCAACTCTGCCTCCCTCTCGTGCCCTGAATCGCAGTCTCTCGGATATTATTTCTTCAAAATTGGAATTCTATACATTCTTGCTTGCGCGTGAGGAGACGATGATACCAGACCGACTCGTTAATTCAAGGAAGACACTTCCGTTTTCAAAGCCGCCTTTGGCCAAGCAAGAAGCCGAGGGAGGATGCGGGGTCATTGGGCTGGCGTCCAACGTCCCGTTGGAGGGAAAATATCTCCTACAATCGCTTATGCAGATGCGGAACAGGGGGAACGGTAAAGGCGGCGGCATTGCTGCTCTCGGACTCGTCCCCGAACAGCTAGGAGTATCACAGAGGATTCTGGATGAAGACTACATCCTCCAGGTCGCCTACCTCGACAAGTCTGCTAGGAAGCAGGTGGAAGACGAGCATATCCGCCCGTTCTTCCGGGTCGACTACGAGTCGAGGGTTGAAGCGGTTGATGATTATGGGTCAATTTCCGGTCTCGAAGTAGAGCCGCCCGAAGTATACAGGTACTTCGTGCGAGTCAAGCCAGAGGTTCTAGACGATTTCGCGAAGAACAATCTTGGCAGTCTAAGAAGGAACGAGTTGGAGGACGAGTTCGTCTACCAGAACAGCTACCGTCTCAACCTCCAATACTACTCGTCACTGGGCGAGAAGAAAGCATTCGTCGTCTCTCACGGCAAGAACCTGATCGTTCTCAAACTGGTCGGCTACGGAGATGATGTTGTAAAGTACTACCGGTTGGAGGATTTCAAGGCTCACGTATGGATTGGCCACCACCGCTATCCGACGAAGGGCCGGGTCTGGCATCCGGGCGGTGCACACCCGTTTGTCGGACTGCACGAGGCGCTTGTCCACAATGGTGATTTTGCGAATTATCATTCGATAATGGAGTATCTGGCACAACGGAACATCCATCCATTGTTCTTGACGGATACTGAAGTGTCTGTCCTACTATTCGATCTCATCAGCCGAGTCTACAAGTATCCCCTGGAGTATCTGATCGAGGCGCTGGCGCCGACGACCGAGCGCGACTTCGAGATGCTTCCGGAGGAGAAGAAAAAGATCTATCGACTGATTCAGACTTCTCACATCCACGGGTCCCCAGACGGTCCATGGTTCTTCATCGTCGCTAGAAATGACGTAGAGAAGAATGCCTGGCAGTTGCTAGGGGTTACCGACACGTCGATGCTTCGACCGCAAGTCTTCGCATTGCAAGAGGGTCCGATCAAGATTGGAATCATCGCGTCTGAGAGACAAGCAATCAACGCTGTACTGGGACGATTACAAGAGGATGGTAGGATTCCGAGTAGGTTTGCTGACTCCTACTGGAACGCTCGTGGAGGGAGTCACACAGATGGGGGAGCATTCCTCTTCAGTGTAAAAGATGGAGAGGATGGAAAGGAACTGGAATGCGCAGACAAGTTCGGACGGGAAATTACTATTCCAGAACAGGAATGGCTACACGGACCCCGAACGGATCTCGCCTTAAACGTCAGCGTGGCAATGCAACTACCAAAGAAGGGTCCAAAGGCCCAGGACCCGCTGGGATTCTACGAGTATGTTCGTCCCGCGTTGAGGGACGCTGGCTTCCAGTATGCCGGAGAAATTCTTGAGGAATTCAAGGGACTCGCGTTAAAGGGTCAAGAGTCGAGACGCTTCGCGATACAAACCCTCTCACTGCTATTCGACAGAATCTATGATACAGGCTACAAGAAACGAAGCTCACTGTTGCAGTTGCATCACGAGGCTTTGAATGAGATCTTCTCCTCTGTCCCATTGTCAAACTATGACCTCTACACTCGGCTGGACTGGAAGAACAGGTCCAGACTCGCCCACCCGGGATTGGACTTGCAAGTGCTGGTGGTTGATGCTCTGGAATTTCCAGTTGAGGGAGACGAGAGCGCTGCCAGGTTTGTGGTCGACGCTTACGACCAGGGCTGGAAGAACATCTTGCTGTACAACTTGCGAGGCCACCGGTTCATCGGAAGCGGGCTGGGTCCGCGAACGAATGGATTGAAGATTGATTGTTACGGCGATGTAGGTGATTATGTCGCTTCGGGCATTGACGGCTGTGAAATAACGGTCCATGGTGCCGCTCAAGATCAAGCCGCTCAGATTCTCAAGTACGGTAAGCTCGTGGTTCATGGCGATGTGGGTCAGGCCTTCATGTACGCCGCAAAGGGAGGCGACGTGTACGTGCTGGGTAACGCAGCGGGACGACCACTCATCAACGCGGTAGGTAGGCCGAGAGTTGTGATCAACGGGACATGTCTAGACTATCTTGCAGAATCTTTCATGGCAGGTGATCCGTACAATGGCGGAGGGTTCGTAGTTGTCAATGGGTTGAAGCCATCGTTTGACGGGAAGTTCATTGAACAAGAATATCCGTATCCAGGAGGCAACTTGTTCTCATTGGCCTCCGGTGGAGCGATATTCATCCGAGATCCTTACAGGAAAGTGTCGAGGGACCAGCTCAACGGTGGACGACTGGCAGAATTCACTCGGAAAGACTGGGACCTGATTCTGCCATATCTGGAAGAGAACGAGCAACTGTTCGGCATATCAATTGAGAGGAACCTATTGACTGTCGATGGAAAAATCTTGGATCCATGCCAGGTCTATCGTAAGGTCGAGCCCACATCGCTGCAAGAACTAACTTAGTCAGTTCCGACGAGGCCCCCTCTTGCCCCGGGCGTAGTTTCTCTAAGGCGCAGAGCTGTTGAAACTGTTTGAAGAGGATCCGGTCTATTCTAAGACCCGTCTGCTGCTTAGACATCTCGACCATTCGAGGTGTTGAGTTCCTTGACTAAAGCAGGAGAGCAGACCAACAACAGTGCTTACTGAGTCGTGCGGGACCCGGGACAGCGAGGTTAGGTACCGGAATCGCGTTCTGGAAATCCTTCATAATCTAGAAGATGAAGGGAATGAAACGCTTGACTCTCTTAGAGTACGATATGTATTGTTCGCCGAACTCTGCGATGAGAATTTTCTCCTCAACCGCAATCCGGTATCTAAGGACTATGACAGTCGTGACAAAGATTAGGACAACGGCAGCCCATGACTGAGCCATCAGCCCCATCCCAGCAAACAGAAGAAGCCCACCAGTGTAGATGGGATGCCGCACGAATCTGTAAGGGCCCCGTTCCACCAGTTGATGGCCCTGGTAGATCACCGCCTCATGCGAGTAATACCGTCCCAGAGTCTGCTGGCCCCAGAACCAGATAAGAGTACTGAGCATTGAGAATGACAGTCCCAGATAATAGGCCCAGTCAGGGAGGAGCCCAATCCCAGCGTAGCCAAACGAAGCAGCGATCAGAGGGCCCAGAATCAGTAGCAAGCCGTTGATGCGCGAAGAGATCCTCTGGGACTTACTGGGCTCGGCTTTCAGGGATGTTTTTCCACGGCGAACCGAACCGACAGCTCCTGCTGCAAAGAGGAGGAAGTAGTTAGCAACATAGAAGACTATCTGGCCAAGCTCTGACAGGAATATTGACATGAAGGCATCGCGTTAGACAGAGACGATTCTAAAGGTTTGGGATCCGAAACCGACAAATCCAAGAATGTATCGGGGTTCTCAAGGAGGTAGGATATTCCGTCGTCTTGTAGTTTGGTTGCTACCTATGTGAACGGGAATATCCTTTCTAGTTAATCTTGCTTTTGCATCTCCTTCTTCTTGTGATGTTATGCCGAGTACCTATTCGAGGCTTGACCTCACTACCGTTTCTTCGGCATCTTGTTAAGAGGGGTTGTGCAGTTAGTTCGTCGAGACTCTGTTCTCAGCAATCAAGTCGCACGTTCCCCTCTTAACTATGATAGGGTCTCTTCTCTTTGAGGACCCAGTATACTATCCGGAGCAGTTTTGAGGCTGCGGCGACGGTGGCTTTTGAGCCGCCTCTTCTCTTCGCCAGTCTAGTGTAGAATCTTGTCAGCTGGCTGTCTCTCCGGGTTCTGATGTGGGCCTTGGCGCATTCTGTCAGTATCCATCTGAGGTACCGGCTTCCTGATCTTGTAATGGACCCGTGGTAGGTTACTCCTCCTGATGAGTGGGTTGATGGTGTCAGTCCGGCGTAGGAGCAGAGATGATGCGAGTCTGGGAACCGGTTGACGTCTCCCAGCTCGCTCTGTATCAATAGCGCGCTGAAGTATCCGACTCCTGGTATCGTCATGAGTAGTCTCGTCGACTCGTCTTCTGTCGCTTCTCTCTTTATCGTGCTTGAGACGGTCTGTATCTGTTGGCTGAGCGATGAGATGACGCTGAGGTATCCGTCTATCCGATAGTCTCCTAGCTTCCGCAGCTCTTCGACGAATCCGATTGTGAATGGTTTCTCCGTGATTCTTGTGCCGTTCTGGAGGAGTATTGCGTGGATCTTGTTCTTGGCCTCGACTCTCATTCTGACCAGGGATGTTCTGTACCGGACCATCTCTCGTAGGTCCATGATGTGTCTGGGTGGAATGTAGGATTCGGGGATGTAGCCGGTCCTGAGAAGATTCGCCAGTGTGAGAGCGTCGACCTTGTCGGTCTTGACCTTGGCAGACGCTATCGCTTTTGTCTTGACCGGGTTGGACAGAACAACGTGACAGTTCTGATTCCTTGACAGCAGCTCGTAGACGTGGTACCAGGTCGAGGAGGATTCGATTACGATCTCTGCGTGAGAGTCTCTCAGTCTCTTACTGGCGAACTCTTCGATATTCTCGTCCCTGTTCGGTATCTTCTCCTGACTCAGGAGTCTACCTTGATCATCCATCACAGCAGTCTGGAGATAGTTCTTGTGCAGATCCAATCCTACGAACATGCGATAAGAATCGTCTGAACCGCGTTTAACACGTCTGTTCACATACGGCTAGTTCTTGTTCCATTCGTGAGGGGTTGGAGTGCAGGCGTTCGCGCCAGTCGCTCCGCTGACCCGACATCTGCGAGGTTGAGCCATCGTTGGGCTATTGCTCAGACACGAGAGCGAAACTGCTTACTCTGGGATTTTTGATCGTAAAGGATCTGGTAACTGTGAATGGTGGCCGAATTCAGCCCTCCTTTTGTCGCCAGAATCGTGTTATAGCTCCGCGTTCCTCGGTGGTGATTAGCTGCAACTGGACCTTCTTTTGCACTTGCAGCAGCTCCGAATACAGGGTCTTCCTTGTTTCCAAGGTCAAGCGGCCCAGAGCGCCGTCTGGTCGTTTCAACCTTGAGCCCGGGCTAAGAGTCGTGCTAGTGGCCTCGATGACATGATTGCGGAACCAGATCATCGGTTCGAGAAAGGCGTTGTTGGAAGAATTTACTAGCGAGTTCATGGTCCGGTCTTGCCTCACGACAGTGCACATCCAGCATCCGAACCTTAGATCTCGTCCGGTTTGGTAGAGGTCGTGAAGCGTCTTTGTAGGCCAGCCTTCTTTTGCCATGTACAATAGGAGAAAATCCCAGACGTCGCAATCTCGCCAATTCACGATTGGTGCCAAATATGCCACGTTGAGACGTTTTCGTTCCCAATACCACATTCCTTGGCCACATTCTCCGCCTCTCTTACAAGCGAGGGCGAGGGCTCGATCTCTGTTTTCCGACTCGTTGAACCTGACTCCCGTTATGACGCATGTCTTCTTAGATTTTCCAACACTAGCCACAATGTCTCGCATCGGTTCAATCTTTAGTCTCCTTGTGCACCAGCGAAACCGTTGGTGGGGAGGAGGATACCCTTTGCCTAGGAGGAGATACCAGAAGCCGTTTCTGACCTCGGGGGTGCGAACGTGACACCGGAAGGGCAGGCCTGAAGCCGTCGCCTTCTTTCTGAGAGCAGCGAGAAATGTGAAGGCCTGGGCACGAAGAAGAGGGATCTCCATCCGAGTATCAGCATACACGACATCTACTCTTGGAGGATCAATTTCTCCGCGTCTTGCAAGCTCGAAGGCGAGGCAGACGACCGAGGTAGAATCTTTACCACCTGAGTACGTGATGATCCAACGTTGAAACCCTTTCTTGAAAATGCGTTTGAGCGCTTCCTCAGCTTCGGAAATTCGCATATCGAGTCTCTGCATTGTCTCGGTTGGCGTTTCTACTGCCGACGGCACTTCCAGCTGGACCAGGTCTGCGGGCAGGATTCCAGACAACTAGAAGACCTTCGCCAGCATCTTCCCAAGAGACGCGCGCACTTCGATAGGACTTTTCTTTCCCAATGTTAGTTCCACCGCCACCAGAATGAGAACGAGGATCGAACGGGTTGGTTCCCTCAGATTCTTATGAAGGTAGACGTGGACATCAGAAACGCCAGTTTTCGTTTTCGTAATCACGGCATGAGGCGTCGTTCTTGGACTGAACTCTATCGTAAATGCTTCTGGGGAGGTTCTGGGGTGACGACTCGTCTCAAGCATGTCGCCTACCTTCTCGATCAAGCCACTCTTGATCCTGTGATCCTTCTTCACACGGCTTGCTCGGTTTCGGAGTTCCAGTCTCCTCTTGATGTCGCGAGTGACAGAAGCACTTTTCTGCTGCGCCGTTACCTGCGGTTCCTTTGTTTGTTCGGAGAGCTGTTCTGGGTTGAGAAGAGCGAAGACACCTGTCCAAAGTCGTTGGAAGGCTTCGTCAGACTCGAAGAAACTGTTGCGGTCTATGTTCAGCGCGCCGTCAAGCCCTTCGTCGACGTAGAGTTCGCCTGTGAGTTGATGTAACACTATGGGGCTCTGGTTGTAAATTTTTGCGAAACTATTCTCGTAGCTGCCGATCCCCACGTCGTTCACTCGGAGTAGGACCCCCCGTATCGCAAGAGGGTTTAGTCGCTTGACCTGATGATAATAGTAACCGAGGGCAGACAGGTTTCGGCCTTCCGCAAGTTTCGACTTGATGCTGATCTCGTATAGCTTGTAGTCAGTCTCTCTTGCCTCAAGGTGGTCGGACTGATGGGGAAGCAAAATAGGCTTGAAGACCTCGGTGCCATTTACGAATACGTGAAAGTTGTATTCTGTCAGTCGCCGAGTGAGGGTTCGAATTACATTTGAGTTCTCGTAACCTCTGACTGGGCCGTGGGGAAGATAACTGACCGGAGAGATGAGACCCGTGTCAAACATGAACTTGCTAAATCCAGATAGTTGCTCTAGCCTGGCAATCTGGGACTTGTCAAGCCAGTCCACGAACTCAGCATAGGTCGACTTTGCCCAATCAAACGCTTTTTCCTTGCTAGCCGGAGGAGATGCCAAGTCGCGGGAGAAGGGGTCCTTCACGTCCCCAAATTCAACTTCCGTCATACTTCCCTCAAAGTCCTTCGGCAACTTGTACAAACTGACATTGCCCACTCGGAGCTCGTCAAGAGTCTGAACTTGGAGACGAACATCGTAATAGGGGCTCAGATCGACTTCTGCTTTGATGATGAACTCGTCATCCAAGGTCGTGGACGCTACGGTGAACCAGTTTGTTGCATGTCCGACCGATAGAAGTCCTATTCCTATTCTGCCGATAAGGGGTCTGCCTCCCTGCGTCGTATTTCCCTCTATCCTTTTGACGCTGGCACCGACGTGTTCTGCGAACCATTCGAACTCGCCAAGATCCATACCCCGACCGTTATCCCTGACAAGGATACCCTCGACTTGCCGATTCTTCTCGTTGAGCTGCATGGTGATGTCGACCCGTGTGGCATCTGCATCGAACGAATTGTTCAGCAGTTCCTTTATTGCGCCGGCCGGGCTCCTGTAGATCCCTGATGCAAGTTGCTGGAGGACTTTTGCGGCAACGCGCATATCGAGCTTCTTTACCAGTTTCGCTCCCTCAGTTGTGCTCATTGCTACAGTCTCCGATTCCACGTTTCCTTTACCGCAGACTCTACCGCCATGAGATAGGCATGGAATTCTTCCGGTTGAACCTCGAAGAGGCTCCTTTGTGGCTGTGCATGTGCATGGTAGCCAGCCAGCCCGGCAATAGTCTTGAAGAGATCAATCCTTCGAAATAGACTTCTGTTAGCCGCTTCGAACCCAGTATCCGTCCTGCATCTTTGTTCAAAGGCGTTTACTTTCTGCATGGGCTCGCGCTCCTGAAAACCTTTCTCGAAAAGGAGGTCGTCCAGAATTAGCCTGACTGCCATGGCCCCGGATTTGGTCGCCCCTTGAGCGTAACAAACATGTGCCTCCTTTACTACATCTCTGATATGTGCAGGAACGTCCACGTAATCATCGACGTCCGTTTCCCCGATCTCTTGCACCTTTATGTCAATTATACCTCCACCCTTCACTTTGATTGTTGTCCTGTGGTTACTTGGGCAGAACACTGTTTGTTCAACAATCGTGCTGGCCCGAAACGATGATACGTCGATCTGATTCACGATAACTCGGCATCGACCACAAGTAAAGGATAGAGGTGGCGACTTTCATGGCCTCCTAAGACATGATCAGGTGACGCAGGTCGTCTGCCTGAACATTGTCTACCTCCTTTCTTTCTCTTGCTGGAGCCCTTCCTCGTGCGAAGCATGTTGCTCCGTCTATCGTAAATAAACCGCCGATTGGGCTCGGCTGTAAACTAGTTAAAAAGGAAATGTCAGCCGCTGGTCTGCTCTCGTCCCAGCTCCTAGAATTTCTTACGGCCTTCGAGCGACTCACTTCCTCGCTAGCTTCGGGTCTCATTTGCAGGTAGAATACTGGACCTCGGCAAAGGCCTCGATATTGAGTCAGATAACAGTCCCGGGAACTTGCACGCGAAGTTCCGAAGAAACTAAAAAGGGGATCGACTGCCGAAAGGTTTGGAGCTTTGCGGTTTTGAGTTTGGTTACGCCGATACTCGCATCGGTCGTTCATCCTACCCTATTAGATTCTTGGACGCTATACACTCCTCGCGATAGAGTGATTGAAGGAGGAGGTCGTCGCTTCGACGTTGACCATCTCGGGCACCAACCCGTCAAGAGAAACCTGAGTAAGGACAGACGAATCACTTGGTCATAAGTTTGCAACGATCTCACCAATTCGAGTGCCCCCATTGCAAAGCAACGGGAGACCTATTTGCTCCAATGCTTTCGACTCGGCCGGGAGCGTTTGCGCTCAGATGCTTACTTGACGACTGTAATCGAATGCGAGCATTCTATTATCTGAATGGTCAGATCGATCTTGAGCTTTCGGGTAGGGGAATCCGATACTACACCACGTTCAAGCTACAAGGGGGTTACTTGGAGACCGTGGCTGATCTCATTCGAGACGCCGTCGACCTCCATCTGATGGGCCAGATGAACAGGGATCAGGGCGCTAAGGATGCGGCCTATCGGGGCGCTGCTGTTCATTTGCGAATTGCCGCCCAACTTTTCGCAGGATATATCTTGGAAATGAACGAAAGCGAACTTCGTAACCACGCCCTGGGGCCTTTGATCGGAAGGATCCGAAAAGGCGACCGATGGCCTCGCATCAAAAAGGGCCAACAATCCACAATCTTATCGTCCCTGGGCTATCTTCTCAATTTGGGGGACACTGCGGCGCACCCCCTCCTTAAGGACCCTAGAAGCGAAGTACCTCCGACTCGGGGAAATCTCGAAAGAGGGTTCGATGAGTTCGACAAGATAGCAGATGCTTTGATAATTCCGTAGGAGAGACATAGATGCCTGCTCTAAGATACAGTCGGAAGTTCGACATCAAAACTGCGCTCAAGATCATCAAGCACATCAGCTCAGGGATTTACCGAGATGTCTCTGGTTCACTCAAGGAGCTAGTAAGCAACTCTTTCGACTCCCAAGCCACCGAAGTCGAGATATGGAGTGGGTTTCCAAGATTTGACACCATAACGGTCAAGGATAATGGTGTAGGATTCACCGAGGAGGTTCTTGTCAAAGCGTTTGAGAACGTCGGTCTCAGCCTGAAGGTCACGCATCCTGAATGGTATACTGGCGAGTTCGGGCGTCCAATAATTGGGCGGTTCGGAATCGGTTTCCTCGCTTCGGCCCACATCAGCAAGGACCTGCTAATCCGGACCTTTCATGACAAAGACAGCAGGGGCCTAGAGATCCACATGGATCTGAGCCCTTATTTTCGCTTCATGAACGAAGTCCAGACCACTGACGAATACCAGTTCGGTTCAATCGAATATGGACCGGTCGACAATTCCGAACGAGAAGCGGGCACCACGATCGAACTGAGGCACGTTCGCGACGGAGATTTTTTCGGCGTGATCTCTGGGGAAGGGTTAGCCCTCGCGGAATGGCCTGCCGGTCGGAAGCGAGCTCTGGCGGACGGGAAGCTCATGCGGGAGTACGTTGGAAAGGTTCAGACTCAGAACATTCACGCTCTTCCCAAACTGGACGGCCGGAATCAGCTTCTCTGGCACCTGGGCATGAATACACCAGTAAGGTATCTCGACGACGGACCGATAGACCAGAAATTCATCCATGGTGATGTCGGCGCAATAGTTAGCCGGCTCAGAAATATTCCCGAGATGTTCAACTTCAAGGTCTGGTTCGATGGAATAGAGGTTCGCAAGCCACTTCTACTCCCGACTCCAGAAGTAAAGCGAGGCGACTCAGAAGAGAGCGACATCGGAGCTATCGATGACGATCACGCGTGGCCAATAAGGATCAAGGGAGACGCCGCTAACGGGAAAAGAGTCGAGGCCATAGGCTATTTGTTCTTCCAGCCGTACAGGGTTATCCCAGTTGAGATCCGTGGTCTACTTCCGCGCGTCGCAGGGGTCGGAGTGGGCGCGACTTTCGATAATAGCTTCCTGCGAGACCTGAAAAGCGAGAGTCCACTTTTCCGAGTGCAAGTGTCCGGAGAGCTCTACATACTGGAAGGCCTCGACGACGCGCTTAATCTTGATAGATCTGGATTCCTTGAGGTAGACGCGGAATTTCGCTTCCTCGCGGCGCAGGTAAGCACGATTATCTATCAATTCGTTCGAGACGCGTCCAAGATCCGAAGGAAAAGGAACCTGCGAATTAACCAGGCTCGTGAGAGGACAGAATTTGACAAACGCGTAACACTCCTGGAATCAATGTTTCACCAAGTGGGTCTCAAATATGCGCTCGACCCGGTCAGCTCTGTGGCACTCGACAAGCTACGTCTCACTGGAGGACAAACGCGTTCTGCATATCCCGCCGGAAAACCCCGTCTAGTCCTTGACCACTCAAGTCGCAAGTGTTACGTTGACTTAGAAGTGCGAGACCCAACCTGGTCTGCGACGATCTCACTTGTCGACGAGTTGCTTGCACAAACGGCGAATCCCTTGGAAACGCGAAGGAGGTTTGCAGAAGGCCTGCGAAAGATCGAGCAAGCGGAACGAACCCAGGCCTAGTTAGGAAGGTCAATCCGTATCTGCGTGAAGAATCGGTCGGCAAGATCAGCGGCGAAACTCTCTTCTCTGAGCTGCTTTCGGGAGCTATTCCCACTCCCTTTGACTCAAGCCTAGCATTGAGAGGTGACGCTCCGTTTCACACCAAATCGCTTGGACCCTCTTTGATTCGGTCAGAGAGGCCGTCGCCGCTGTGATCATTCGAGATCTCATGGAATCCTAAAATCATCCCAGGGAGACCTTCTGTTGAGACATTGTCACAGCTCAACCAAGAACCTGAGAAATATTGGCCTATGCGGGAGTGGGGAATCCTAGCGCAGGAAGCAAAGAGGGCAGTGGATTCTAAGGACGAGGAGAAAATCGAGTCCATCAAGAGAAGAATGCGTCTACTGAATCCTACGTTCCTTGTACCGCTGGGTGAAGTGTCCGACGTATGGAAGTGGTGCATAGAGAACTTGAACGAGCCGTTTGGCAAGTGGAAGCTCGAGGACGCCAGTTTCTACGAAAGACTCTCGTCCGAGAGTCCAAGTTTGACCGAAAGAGCCCGCTCTGCGTACGCCGTATGGACTTTGTCCAAGAAGCATGAATTTGCAGAAGCGGCAGTCCATAGATTCCTAGAGGTCGCCAGATTGTATCTAGCACAGAAATGGTTGCAGGAAGATGAGATGATTGCATTCTCGCTTGAGATGGCTGCCGCCTTATCGCTCAAGCTCAACATGAAATCTCCTATCAGCTTCTCTGACATTGTAACCGAAATTACCAAAGACCTTGACTTGTTGGACTCTGTGCAAGTAAGAGGGCCTCCGATTAACTCACTGCTGAGGGTAGCCGGCCGACTCGCTCATAGAGTGGGTAGGATGAAGGATAAGCCAGCCCTAAAAGGAGAGTTCTCTCACATCCTTGAACTGGCTTTCAAGCTTGCCAACGAGAACCCTCTGAATGAATCCTATCTAGAACCATGCGAGCCGCTATCTCTTACAGTTGGAGGTCTCGAAGCTGCAAACAAAGTCAAGATCATGATGGCCGAATCTCTCGTTAAACAGGCCGAGGCGCAAGAGACCTGCATAGCACGCGTTGCACAATTACAACAAGCGATGAAACTATACAGCGAGGCTGGAGACTCCGAAAAGCTGGAAGAATGCAAACTCGCAGTTCAAGCCGCGATGGAGGAAGCCGATGAACGAGGCGAGTTCAAAACAATAACGGTCAAGTCGGGTCCGATTCCTGTGAAGAATATTGTCTCCGATTACTTGGAGAAGCTGTCTTCTAGAACTCCTCTGGAGGCGCTAGACTATCTCGCCCGCGATCTTTCGGGAATTCCTATGAGAACGAAAATCGAAGAATCCACCCGAAGGTCGTTCTCCTCAAGTATCGGACTATCCATTTCTACTGTGATTCCGTTCGAGGGAGATCTTCCGAAGGGACACATGACTGATGACGAATCAAAAATCCAGTTCAAGGTGGACCAGAACCTAGCGATAGCCTCTAAGGGCTACGAGATCCTAAGATCTCAAATTCTCAAGGCAGTCTTTGGAAAGATGGCTCTACCAAAGGACCTGATGTTATTCTTGGATAACTCAGTCAACATTAGTACCAATTCAAAGAAACTGGTCTTCAGTGGAATCGAGCATCACTTTAATGAACAGTACACCGCATCTATCAGTATCCTGATCCCGCAAATCGAAGAGGTCCTCCGGACGTTCCTGAAAAGAAAGGGTGCGCTGTCTTCCAAGTTCACCACCAAGGACCTTGGTCTGCAGCAAAGACTAATCGACGATCTTATCGCGGATGCTTCCGGTCATCTGAATCATGACCTGATCGACTATCTCGCCACACGTATGACCGCAGGACCAGGTGGCGGAGGCTCTAACACTCGCAACGGAGTCTGCCATGGATGGTTGGAGGCCGAAAGCTATACTCCTGAGCTATCGTGGGCCATCGTGGATACAATCCTCAAATTATCGGTAGCTTGATGTTCTAGACCTGCGCCTGTCGGGCACGAACGCTATCCAACGAAAGATCATCCGCAAAGGCCTCCGAAGGTCTTCCTAAAGGAGGCAACGGCTCCTGTGGACAGCTTGGGTGAGAATGTGAGGTGGTCGAGAATCATGGTGGTGGGTTCGGAGTATCCGGTTGTTCTTGCGTCGTCTCTCTCGGGTTGTTGTGGCTTGTTGAGGGTTTTGTTTGGATGTGTGGCGTAGTTTCCATCCGAACCGTAGGGTTGAGCCATGTCTTCTCTTTGTGTTCTCGCCTGTTAGCAGCGCGACTGTTACCATTTACCGTTACCAAACCCGTTACCATTCGAGAAATGTCAATTGCAGTTGCGTCTTGCGATACAATCCTCGTGTTTGGGAAGTTCTATGGAGGGAGGTTGCTGGTTTCAGTCTGTGTCCCTTGATTGCAGATAGCTACGGTCGTCGACCTGATCGTCCCTAGGAAACGCCTTGAAAACGGCTGAGGGGCCATGACGATGTAAAGGTCTGCGAGAGACTAGCGACCGGTTATACGGACTGGTTGAGCGATCTGTGCTAAGATCCGCTGAGCTAACGACGCTCTGGAAAAATTGGGTATGCGTATTAGTCTCGCGACACAGAACCCCCCGGTTTATTCGAGAGAATTAACAAGAATGTAATCCATTGTCCTCTTGGTTCTCCTTAAATTGGGTCGATGGTAATCGTTGGCGCTATGCATTCGTATACGACTGACATGTATGAGGGAATGCTTGCCGAGACCATTATGCTGCCGGGCCATAATGGAGAGATAATCAACGCCTACTATGCGCGACCACTGGGTCCCGGACCCTTTCCCGGGGTAGTACTGATTCATCACATGCCAGGATGGGACGAGCTGTATCGCGAGTTTACGCGGAAGTTCGCCCACCACGGTTACCTGGCAATTAGTCCGAACATCTACTTCCGCTTTGGCCACGGTAGCCCTGATGATATATCAGCAAAGGTTCGTGGGTCCGGAGGAGTACCTGACATGAGCGTAGTGGGAGACATCGACGCCTCTGCTCGCTACCTCAAGTCCTTTCCGCTCAGCAATAGGAAGGTCGGAGTCTTCGGGACCTGTTCGGGTGGTCGTCAAGCCTTCCTTGTCGCGTGCAGGACAAAGTCCTTCGATGCAGCGGTCAATTGTTGGGGCGGAAATGTCGTACAGC